>Ga0315271_10000220_pt1 | contig 29225 bp, 36 predicted proteins | sample C3_top_MG_FD_204664 | JGI IMG/M metagenome (GOLD analysis project Ga0315271, IMG submission 204664) | Sediment microbial communities from Yellowstone Lake, YNP, Wyoming, USA - C3_top | ecosystem: Environmental > Aquatic > Freshwater > Lake > Sediment | place: USA: Wyoming | collected 2017-08-01
GATACTTCACTTGCGAGTCCCGACGATATTAGCGAAGCAGGCCATGAAACGGCCGTGCCAGGACTTCGATATGTTGTCAGGGCCAGGTCGGTTGTCCTCCTGCTGAGATAGTGCTTCGTGTTCAGCTACAGCATCAGCCAACACGTGCCGTCGCTACGAGCAATCGTCATAATAGCACAGCTGCGATGAACCTACTGCCACCGCGCCACATCTCGACTTCACACGGAAAATGAGGGGACCCCGATACAGTCCGCTAACAACCAGACGCGTCACTCGATCGACTCGGAGGGGATTCACGGTCGTCCTGGCGTGAATGAAGGTGGCGATCGACACAGCGTCTACCAGGACTCCTCTTGCTATCAATATCCGTCCGATCCGGTTCCACGGCGGTCCAAGTAGCCTCATCACAGGGACATGCCTATCCATCCACCACATCAACGCGCCGCTTCCCGGCGCGAGGACCGGAGGAGGCACGCGATTCCTCAGCATCGGGGCAGAATACCGAACTCCGCGGGCTCCGAGATGCAACCCTTTAACTGTTAGGCGTCTTGGCTGAATCGAGCGGACATGTTCTCAATCCCAACAACGCATAGACGGGACAAAAGCTAAATAGGCCGGTCGCAAGTGGCACGATGCCGATATAACCCCACCAGCCGACCTTGCCGAGCGCGGCCAGCACAATGAGGACCAGTCCTCCGATAATTCGGAGGGTGCGATCGATCGTTCCGACGTTGCTTTTCATGGCGAAATCTCCAATTGTCAAAAGCTACACAGGCGTGAGGGCTTGAACACTGCGATATAGTGTATACGCTCCTACCATCAAGATCAGAGTTGCGAGCACGACATTCAGCGCGCCGCGACGAGTAGATAGCCGCGCCGCGAGACGCGCGCCGAACCAGCCCCCGACCACGCCGCCCCCGACAAACGTGGCTGCGAGTGCCCAGTTGACCCATCCGGAGTACGCATAATTGAAGGCTGTCGTCACGCCGAACGCGGTGACCGCCACCAATGATGAGCCGACGGCGAAAAGAATCGGCATTCCTGTGGCCGCGATCAAGCCGGGAACGACGAGAAATCCGCCCCCGATTCCGAAGAAACCAGAGAGCGCCCCCGTTGAAAATCCATAGGCCGCCAGCTTAAGCGCGTTCTCCTGGCTCAGCCGCACGGCACCGTCGCCGGGCGACGATCGCTTGCGAAGCATGAGAGCGGCGACCAGGATCATGAGCAGGGCGAACAGCGCCAGAAGCTTCTGTCCGTCAATGGCCTTCCCAAGCGTAGACCCCAGCAACGCTCCGCCGACACCCACAGAGGCAAAGACACTCGCGCATCGCCATTTTACGTTGCCGCCGCGTGCGTGCTGGGCAAGATTCAGGGCCGCATTCGCTGCGACCGCCAACGCGCTCGTGCCAATGGCGACATGCGGATTGTCGATGCCCACCAGGTAGACCATTAAGGGTACCGCGAGGATAGATCCGCCGCCTCCCACCAGACCCAAGGAAAATCCGACCAAGGATCCAGCGGCTACGGACAGGACATATTGCAGTGAGGTCAAATCCATTGGTGGAGCGTCAATTCTCTTCGAACGGAGCTTCGGGTCTCGCCTGTTGGCGAAAGCGCTCGCCGGTTCACCAGATTGAATCCGTTACAGCGCATTCAGAGGCAGCTTGAGGTAGCGAACGCCATTAGGTTCGGGATCGGGAAGGTTGCCGCCGCGGATATTGACCTGGACGGAGGGCAAAAGCAGTGCGGGCATGCTAAGCGTCTTGTCCCGGGCTTCCCGTTGCGCGACAAAATCCGCTTCGCTAACCTCCTCGCTGATATAAATGTTCGTCGTGCGCTCGGCGCCGATGGTCGTCTCCCAGACGACCTTGTCGCGACCAGGGGCTTTGTAGTCGTGACACAAAAACACACGCGATTCATCCGGCAGTGCCTGCAAGCGCCGAATGGAATGATACAGGGCCGCAGCGCTCCCGCCTGGAAAATCACAGCGTGCGGTGCCGTAGTCAGGCATGAACAGCGTGTCACCCGGAAATACCGCATCGCCGATGACGTAGGCCATGCACGCCGGCGTGTGTCCAGGTACGTGCAGAGCAATGCCGTCAAGCCCCCCAATCGTAAAGCGCTCACCATCATGGAATAGATGATCGAACTGGCTGCCATCGCGCGCAAAGGTGTCACCGAGGTTGAACAGTGCGCCGAAAGTCTCCTGCACGAACGTGATTCGTTCACCAATGGCTAGCTGGCCGCCCATCTGTTCGCGCAAAACCGGCGCGGCAGAGAGGTGATCGGCATGAGCATGCGTCTCAAGAAGCCACTCGACGCGAAGGCTTCGGTTGCGCAGGTGTTGAATCAATAGATTCACTGAAGTCTGAGTGGTGCAGCCCGACGCTTGATCAAAGTCCAGCACGCTATCGATGACCGCGCAGCTATCCGAAGAGGGATCGCGAACAATGTGGCTGATCGTAGACGTCGGGGCGTGAAAAAAGGACTCGACAAGCGGTCGTCGCGCCGCATGCTCAGTGGCCTGAGTTACGATCAACACTGCTTCTTCAAGCGCACGGTCACTGACGTTTGACTTCATTGATCTTTGTCCTCGTACGCGCTGGCCTATGTGCGCTGAACCTCACCGCCTGCGCCCGTCACGCTGCCTTGACGCGTATGGTCAAGGCAGCTGAGCATTGTGTCGGGTGGCCTCGTAGCGCGGTGTCCGCTCGTCTGATGTCAGAGCTTCTTGGTTGAGTAATACCAGTCGGTTGTCTTATAGCCCTCGCTCGCTCGCCTGTCAGCCGCATCTGCAGTCTTGGGCGGCGGCACGATCACATCGCAGCCTGGCGTCCAGCCCTCAGGTGTGGCGACGGCGTTTTTGTCGCTGGCCTGCATGGCCTGCAGCAGCCGAACAAACTCGTTGATCGAGCGACCGTTACTCATGGGGTAATAGACCATTGCACGCAGCACGCCATTCGGATCGATGAAGAATGTGGCGCGCACGGCCTGGGTGTCCGCCGCACCTGGGTGCACCATGCCGTAGGCATGCGCCACTTCCATCTTGATGTCCTCGATGATCGGGAACGGGATCTTGACGCCAAACTTCTCCTCGATGTTGCGCGTCCAGGCCAGGTGCGAGAACAGACTGTCGATCGACAGGCCGAGAAGCTCGCAGTTCATGTTCTTGAAGGTATCGGCCGCCTTCGCAAATCCGATGAACTCGGTGGTGCAGACCGGCGTGAAGTCGGCTGGATGCGAGAACAGAATCAGCCACTTGCCTTTGTAGTCGACAAGCGTGCGATCACCGTGAGTAGTTTTGGCGGCGAAGGCTGGCGCGGGCTCATTGAGATGGGGAAACGAACTTATGGAGTCAGACATGATGAAGGTCCTTGTGACTGGAAAATGGAGGTAGTCTGAAAGGCAGCGTGATGCAGTACTTATCGGTACTGGCGCAGGTAGTTCCACTCGAAGGCGCGCTTGGCCCAATGCAATAGCCGCAACGATGGCAGCAGCACGTTGCGCCGAGACGTGCGCCACACCAAGGTGCCACGGGAAAGGGCATCGATAATGCAGATCAATTCCACCTTGAACGTGGCTTGCGGATTGCGGCCATGCAGGTCGCCGATCAAGTTGGTCGCGGCAGCGACGGCCTGCAAGTCTGCCATGTGGGCTTGCTTCGGCATCCAATCAGGGCCTGGAAAGCTCCCCGAATCGCCGACGACATAGGTGCGCTCGCGTCCGGGAACGCGGCAATGGGCGTCGGCTTGCAGCAGGCCACCGGGCGATCTCGGCAGGTCTGTGGCGTCGAACCAGGCGTTGCCGGTCATACCGGGCATGAAGAGAATCAGGTCAGCGGCGAACTCGCCGGCCTCCGTGACTACTTTGTCGGAATCGAAGCGAATCAGTTTGCTACCCAGATGGGTAAGTATGCCGCGTCGCGTCATTTCAGCCAGCAGATGTTTCACGGCTTTCGAGCCCAGACGGTTGCCGGGCTCTGTGGACGGGTTGAAGAATACAATCTCAAAGCGCTCCCGCCGGCCTTCACGCCTGAGCAGTTGGTCAATGCCGAATAGGAATTCGAACATCGGCCCGCCCCGAACAGCGGTCGGCTCATTGGGGTTGCCGGCAAATCCGATGGCGATCGTGCCGCCGGTCATTTCGCGCAGCCGATCGCGGATACGCTCGGCCGCGACAATGCCCTCGCAGGGAGTGATGGCGTGCTCAATGCCTGGCAGCTTCTTGATGAAACGCCCGCCCGTGGCAATTACCAGTGCGTCGTTGACGACCTCCGCGCCCGTGGTCATTACGACTCGCCCACTCTCGCGCAATCCCGTGACGTCGGCGGTCACAAATCGCACTCGCTGACGGAGCAGAAAATTATCCAGCCGGATGACGAGGTCTTCGCGATTGCGCAGGCCACTGGGAATCCAGATGATCCCGGGTAGATAGTGCAGCTGCGCGCGCGGCGCTATTAAGGTGATCTCTGCTTCAGGATCGCGCTTGCGTATCTCGCGAATGGTCGACAAGCCCGCGAAGCCCGCGCCTAGAACAGTGATGCGTGCCGGGCTCATAAAGATTAGGCGAGGTCGAATCGATCAAGACTCATGACCTTGGTCCAGGCGGCGACAAAGTCGTTCACGAACTTCTCCTTGTTGTCATCCTGCGCATACAGCTCGGCGTAGGCACGAAGAATTGAATTCGAGCCGAACACGAGATCGACTCGGGTCGCCGTCCACTTGACCGCGCCGGTCTTGCGGTCGCGGATTTCATACAGGTTGTTGCCGGCAGGCTTCCAGGTATTGGCCATGTCCGTGAGGTTGACGAAGAAGTCGTTCGTCAGTGCGCCCTCACGATGGGTGAAGACACCCTGCTTGCTGCCGCCATGGTTGACGCCCAGCACCCGCATGCCACCCACCAGTGTGATCATCTCATATGCTGTCAAACCCAGTAGCTGGGTTCGATCCAGCAAAAATTCCTCAGGTTTGACCACGTAATCTTTCTTCATCCAGTTGCGATAGCCGTCAGCCACCGGTTCCAGTACCTCAAATGACTCGGCATCGGTCATTTCCGGTGTGGCATCGCCGCGGCCTGGCGCGAAGGGCACCGTGACGGTGAATCCCGCAGCCTTGGCCGCCTGCTCGACGCCCACGTTGCCCGCCAGCACAATCACATCGGCCACGCTGGCACGGCTCTTGGCCGCAAGGCTTTCCAGGACCGCCAGCACCTTCACCAGGCGAGTCGGCTCGTTGCCCTCCCAGTCTTTTTGAGGGGCCATGCGGATGCGCGCACCGTTGGCACCGCCGCGCTTATCGGAGCCGCGGAAGGTGCGTGCGCTGTCCCAGGCCGTGGATACCATTTCACTGATAGTCAGGCCGCTGGCGGCGATCTTCGCCTTGAGTATCGCGACGTTATAGTCCTTGCGCCCCGCGGGCACCGGGTCCTGCCAGATCAGATCTTCCTTGGGCACATCCGGACCGATGTAGCGGGCCTTGGGCCCCATGTCGCGGTGGGTCAGCTTGAACCAGGCGCGTGCAAACACTTCAGAGAAGTACGGCGGATCCTTGTAGAAGCGCTCCGAGATCTGCCGATACTCCGGGTCCATCTTCATGGCCATGTCCGCATCGGTCATGATCGGGTTGTAGCGGATCGAGGGATCCTCGACATCAGCCGGCTTATCCTGTTCCTTGATGTTGATCGGCTCCCATTGCCAGGCGCCGGCCGGGCTCTTCTTCAGTTCCCACTCGTGGTTGAGCAGCATGGAAAAATAGCCGTTGTCCCACCGGGTGGGGTGAGTGGTCCACGCACCTTCGATACCGCTGGTCACGGTGTCGCGGCCCATGCCGCGCTGGGTCTTGTTGATCCAGCCCAAGCCCTGGTCCTCGACATCGGCAGCTTCGGGAGAGGGTCCCAGCAACTTGGCATCGCCGTTGCCGTGGCACTTGCCGACCGTGTGGCCACCGGCGGTCAGCGCGACCGTTTCTTCGTCGTTCATGGCCATGCGCGCGAAGGTCACGCGCACGTCGTGCGCGGTCTTGAGCGGATCGGGCTTGCCGTCCACGCCTTCCGGATTGACGTAGATCAGTCCCATCATCACGGCGGCCAGGGGGTTCTCCAGATCGCGTTCGCCGGAATAACGGCTGTTGGCGCTGCCGCTGGGGGCGAGCCATTCCTTTTCGGAGCCCCAGTAGGTGTCCTTCTCGGGATGCCAGATGTCCTCGCGGCCGAAGCCGAAACCGAAGGTCTTCAGGCCCATCGATTCATAGGCAACGGTGCCGGCGAGGATGATCAGGTCAGCCCAGCTGAGCTTGTTGCCGTATTTCTTCTTGATCGGCCACAGCAGACGACGTGCCTTATCCAGGTTCACATTATCGGGCCACGAGTTGATGGGAGCGAAGCGCTGATTGCCCCTGCCGCCACCCCCACGGCCATCGGCAATGCGGTAGGTGCCCGCAGAGTGCCAGGCCATGCGGATCATCAATCCGCCGTAATGCCCCCAGTCAGCCGGCCACCAGGCCTGGCTGGTGGTCATGAAGGCTTTCAGATCCTTCTTGAGCGCCCCAACGTCGAGCTTTCTGACCTGCTCCCGATAGTTGAAAGCCGCAGCCAGCGGATTGGTCTTGGTGTCGTGCTGGTGCAGGATGTCAAGGTTCAGTGCCTTGGGCCACCATTCCATGTTTGACATGCCGGTTGATGTGGCGCCGCCATGCATCACCGGGCACTTGCCTGCAGTAGCCTCATTACCTTTTGTTTCGTTTGACATGACGCTCTCCTCTGGCAGCTCGAGTAGATTGCTGGGCAGCATTTGCGCAGGGCCAACTTTGCAATAGTCTGCGAAGTCCGTCCAATGAATAATAATTACCGTTATAATCGGAATACTCGATAACGAAAGCGAACGCTCATGGCGACCCCGAACTCTCTGCGACAGCTGCAATACCTTGTCGCAATTGCCGACAAGCTGAGCTTCACCCGGGCAGCGGAGGCGTGCTTTGTCACACAGTCAACGCTCAGCGCGGGTCTCAGGGAGCTGGAGAGCGTGCTTGGAACGCGACTTGTGGAGCGCACCAGGCAGACGGTTCTTATGACGCCAATCGGGCTGGAGGGTGCGACGCGCGCCCGAATCATATTGGCGGCGACGCAGGATCTGGCAGAAGCCGCCGCAGTGGCTCGAACGCCGATGGTGGGGCTTCTCCGCCTGGGTGTCATCCCAACCATTGCGCCTTTCCTGTTGCCGCGCACGCTGGAATCCCTAGGGAAGCGCTATCCGAGACTACGCCTGGCCCTGCGCGAGGACGTAACTGCCAGTTTGCTGGCTCGCGTCGAAGCGGGTCAGCTGGACATGGCCCTGATTGCACTGCCAATAGAAACCGGAGACCTGCTGGTGGAACCTCTGTTTGACGATGAACTGTGGTTTGTCGGTCGCAGACACGATCCGCGATTCAAGGCTCATTCGTTGAACGCCACACGCTCCTTAACCGACAGTCTGCTGCTACTGGAGGAAGGGCACTGTCTGCGCGATCACGCGCTATACGCGTGCGACGTGTCGTCAATACATTCAACAGAGAGCATTGAGGCAACGAGCCTACTCACCCTCGTGCAGATGGTCATCTCAGGCCTTGGTGTCGCGATGGTGCCGGCAATGGCGTTGAAAAGCGGGCTGGCAAAAAGCGATCAGCTTGTTTCTCGACCAATGTCAAAACCCAGACCAAAGCGCACGATTGCCCTTGTGACACGGCGAAGCACTTCGCGACTGACAGAACTGAAGGCACTTGCTGAAGTGATCCTGAAAGTCAGTCGCCATTCAGGAGGCGCCATCCCCGGGCGCAGCTAGCCTGCACTATTCATGAACAGTGTTGCTGCGGAAGTGGTCACACAAGCGGACGAGACCAGGCGATTCGCGAGTGAAATGTATTCGAGCGGCTTGGGGATCAACACCGAGATCCTCAAGGCGGCAGTGCGTGAGGTCTCGGCGTTGACGACCCGAGATAGTGCTGATCTGGATCCGCTGGTCGCGTGGAATCGAACTCAATTGGCAATCAAAGATGTGAATCGGCGTTGAGGATAGACTAGGAATATCGTGTGCCGTGCGAGCCGAATCAACAGGTTGCGGTGCCGGTCGGCGTCTAAGGCGGACGCCGGTTTACAGCTCAGGCAGCCTTCCGCTTTGATGAGGGCTTGGCAGGGGCACAGGAACCGGGCTCGCAGGTGGTCGAGAGGCTGCAGCAGTTCTCGGTCAGAAACTCCACCAAAGTGTGCATGCGCTCGAAGTTGGCGCTGTAATGCAGGTAACGCCCTTCCCGTCGGATGGCCAGCAGGCCCGCCTGGGACAACTCCTTGAGGTGGAAGGAAAGGGTCGGCCCCGCGATATGGAGCCGATCGGCAATTTCCCCGGCCGGATAGCCATCAGGGCCGCGCTTGACCAGCAGGCGGTACACCGCGAGCCGGGAGTCCTGCGCGAGCGCGCTGAGGGCGCCGACAACCTCATGTGCTTTCATGCTTCTAGACTTATCGAAATGAGAGACGAAGTCAAGGGCGGGGAATGTCACTATGCGCGGGTTACGGGCCTACGTGCCAAACTGGTCAATGTGCATTCGCTCACCCGCGACACCTTGCGCAGTGAGGCTGTGCACCAGCTGCCGCAGCATCAGCGGCGGGCCAGCGGCGTATATGTCCCGGCCGGCAACCAGCGCCGGAGTGGCGTTCAACGCGTCCACCACCGTGCCACGGGCGATTGCCAGTCGCTCGCCCTGCATGAGCGCCGGGTCGCCGCTCTCGGCGGCAAGCCACACCTTCAGGTTCGGGGCGCCGGGCAGCCATGACTTCAGTGCATCCAGGGCGTAGAACTCCTCCGCGCGGCGCATACCCCAGATCAGCACCATGTCCCGTTGCGGGGCGAAGCGGATCTGCTGCTCCAGCAGCGCCAGTATGGGCGCCAGACCCGTGCCGCCGGCCACGAACAGCAAGGGTGTCTCCGCCGGCGAGCGCATGGTGAAATGTCCGAGCGGACCGCGGGCCTGCAACTGGTCACCGACCTTCATCGTATCGAAAGCCCAGCTGGTGAAACGGCCACCCTCCACGCGACGGATATGCAGTTCGATGCTGCCGTCGCCGTGCGGCGAATTGGCAATCGAGTAGGCGCGCGACAGTTGCGTTGACCCAGGCTGCCATAACTCGATGTACTGCCCGGGAGAAAACTCGCAGAAGCACTCCCCGACGACAACCGGGCTGAGCGTCAACGTGACGATGCCGTCGCTCGGATGCTCGATGCGGGCTACCTTCAGCGCGACGATGCGATCCGGATGTGGCAGAGAGGCTGGCGCCGCCAGGACTGCGCGGCGTGCAAGCAGGTCGTCCTCCACGGCATGCCGGACCACCGCCGAACCTTCCAGTGCAAGTACCGTCTCGATGGGCGGAAACTCGATGGCATGGGCGGGGCAGGTATTGGCGCAGGTGGTACAGCCCACCATGCAGTTGAGCGGATCGATTACGACAGGCTTCCTTCGCTCGAAGTCGAAGCGGTACACCAGGCGGCTGCAGCCCGTTACGCAGGTACCACAGCCGATGCAGGCGTCTTCGAGGATGCCGGGATTCCAGTGGATCTGCTCCCGAGGAATGCCGTGCCATGGTTTGGTGAATTGCGGATTGGGCATGGGGGAAGTCCTCGGGTGTTCAACTTGCAGAAGGTGGTGTGGCAGCCGATGTTGCAATCACCTGGCCCATCGCCAGGGCCAGGAGTTCACCCTCCGCAAAGGGTTGCCAGGCACCCGGGCTGAGCGGAACACTGGCAATCAGCTGTAGGTCCTGGAAGGCGGGCGCGACCGACACGCCGCTGGCATGGAGGGGCTCGTCGGCCGGCACACAGCGTCGCGAGAGCAGCCATAGTCCCGGCGACCTCACGAGGCCAGTGGCCGGCTGGATGCGTCGATGGCCATGCGCAAACAGCGTTTCGCCGTCGGCGTACAGGAAGTTGGCGGGCCCCAGCGTGCGCAGATCCGCGGCGAACGCCGCGATCACCGACAGGCGATCTTCGAGCCGAGGCGGCAACGGGGTGGTATCCCAGAGCGCGCTGATTCGCTCCAGCAGGGCGCAGAAGGCGTGCTCGGAGTCGGTCGTTCCGATGGGGCGATGGCGACTGACGGGGAATCGGTCGTCCTGTTCAATGAGGGGGAGGTTGCCGTTATGTGCAAACACATGGGCTCGCCCGGCCAGCACCCTCACAAACGGTTGAGTATTTTCAAGCGCCACCGCCCCACGGGTCGCATGCCGGATGTGCGAGATGGCGAGCGCGGTGCGTGGTCCGTTGGTTTCTAGAAAACGTACCAGGGCGCTGTCATGGGCAGCCGAAGGCTCGCGGAACAACGCGACATCTTGGTCCTGGTAGAACGCCGCTCCCCAGCCATCACGGCTGTTGCCTCCGTTACCACTGTGGGAGGCGAGAGCCGCCAGTGAGAACGTCAGCTGGGCGGGGCTGGAGCTCGACATCGCCAGAAGTTCACACATGTAGTACGCATCCAGGGGAGATTGAAACTGCCGGCATCGCATTGCTCACTGGGGCAGATAGAGCGTTCCGCCGGGCAGGAGATCAAAGTACTTTACGTGGCCGGCCTTGCGGCGGTCGCGCGTGATCGCGTGAATGTGCATGCGCTCATTGGCCCCGAGGAGGACCCCCGCGTGCTGCGTGGAGTAGAAGCCAATGAAGTCCGCAGCGACGCCGCCGATTTCCCACATCGTCTGATAGCTCCTGGTTGGGCGGTCACCCGGTACGGCCGACGCCGGTCGATTCATGACCGTGACGGTCAGGGCGGCGGGGGTCGCCTTCAGTCGGAACGCGAAGGGCTGGCTTTCGCTGAGGCCGAAACGCTGGGCCGTCGGGCCCAGCCAGGCCTCGAGCTCGGAGTAAGACTTGATGTCATCCGGAATGTCGATCGCCTTCCAATGCCGGACCTGGCTATAGACCAGAAAGGGGGGTTGGAAATCCCAGGACGAAGTCACTCGCAATTGCTGATCGCGAACCTCCACCGCATAGGGAACCGAGTCGATGACCAGAACCTCGCCACCGAGGTGTTGTACCGGCCCTACGGCATAGAGATGACGGAGGCCCTGCAAGTCGCGCAGATCGGCGTAGCTGCTAAAATCGCCTTTGCCAAGGTTGGCACTGGCACCCAGGGTCCTGACGTCGGCAGCCGGGTCGTTCGTGTGCTGCGCGGCGCAGCCGCTGAACGACACGACTAAAAGCGTAACCAGAACGGGGCGGAGGACTTTCAGGGCCATCATGTATCCAGCGTCAGGGAATGAGAATTTGATGTGTCACGGCACCACGATGACCGCCGCGAATCCACCGCCGGGCGTGCGGAAATTGGTGGTCTGGCCGGCATACATGCGTGCGGCGAGCAGCAGTATCTGGCCGTCGTAGGCGTAAGCGCGCACATCGACCTTGAGCCTCGTCGGAACGCCATTGACCTCGGTTAGCCGCTCGGTCGCTGGCACCAACGCCTGGGCGATATACGTGCCAGCGAGGATCCCGCCCCACACCCTGCGCGTCAGCTTGTCGCCACGGTAGGCCGCCTTGGCGCCATAGCCTCCCGCCGGCTTGAAGAACAGTTCACGTCGCCTGGCCCACAGTTCGTCGGCATTGTCGGCGGTAACCGGCCAGCTTCGGGGCACAGTCCTCTTGAGCACCTCGAGGTCGGAAGGGCTCACGCCCCAGTGGCTGAGCAAGGCGTCGTCGCTCAATGTGACGAGATTGCGCTTGTCGGCGTACAGAGCGTGGGTGCGCGGATGCGGCGTCAGCACGATCGCGCCTGCCTCATAGGCCGCGCACACCGGTGCGTGTTCGGGTGCCGAAAGGTAGAAGTCGGTCAGTCGGTTGTAGATCATGTCCACGGGGCGTTCGTCGAACCACAGCGTATCCTCGCGCCACTGCAACTGACCTGGATCTGCAACTCGGGATTGCAGGCCATGGCGCTCGAACAGCTGCCGAAACAGCTCAAACTCCGGTGCCAGGTATTGCGTGTCGGGCCTGTCGTCGACTACCAGCAAGGTTCCAAGTGCCGCGTCGCCGCGCTGCAGCCGCCATTCCTGGAGAAACATCTCGACGAACACCGGTTCGAGGCTTCGCGGATCTGGTTGCGATGCGAAGGCCCAGTTCATGGCCTCGCAGCAGGCCTGCTGGGCGTCCGCCAGCGCTGCATTGAGCAGTGCGCCCCCCGCGTTGGTATTGATCTCGATGAGTTGGGGCCCGTCAGGTCCCAAATGGAAGTCATAGGACATGAATGCACCAACGGGCCCGAAGGCGAGTTCCGCAATCGGCGGGGCGCGGGCCAGGGCCAGCGCCTGGTATTTGGGCAATCGAATGGCGCGCTCAATGGCGGAGACGCCCGATTGCATCAGGCGTTGCACCTCCTGCGTCAGGAACACCGCCGTCGACGAGAACAGGTGTGGGCGGGTCGCCTGCAGGGTATCCATCAGGCCTGCCAGGTGCGCATCGCTGTCCAGCCTTCGGCGCAGCACATCCACATCCAGTGTGCGGCAATAGCAGTCCTTGTTCAGCGCATCGGCGCTGGAGCCCGGCTCATGAACGACACGACGAGTCGGAATCACGATGGATTCGCGCAGGAAGAAGAGGACGAGACATACATGAGATTAGGTGTCACGAGCGGGCTAGAACAACTCACCACCAATGGCCTTGTCGATCAGGTGGATTGCCGATGATACGCAGGCCTTCGTTGGGCCGGAACAGTAGTGTTCCAGCGCCCGTGAGGCTGCCCGCAGATGTGTTGCCACCAAATCAATGTCCTGCGTGTGCTGGATCGCAGCGCGGCACTCCTCGAGCACACGCAACGCCCTATCAAAATTCATGGTGTCGTCCGGCACCGAGTGACGCGCCGCCCCAAGCTTCTGGACCGCTTCGGCCAAATGCTTGTCGACAAAGGCGATGTTGAGTGCGATGCCAATGGCGAACGCGCCGTTGAAGTTGGCGGGTTCGTGGCTGTGGGCGAGCTCCCCGCTCATGGCACCGGTTCCATGCGACGAAGCACGCCAGACAGCGCAGTTCCCGGCGCCACGGTATTGAAGACCGTGCCGTACTTCCTGACGTTGTCGTGCAATAGCTCGAGCCGGTGCTCAGATTCGTCAGAATCCACCAGGATCTCGTAGCTGATGGATTCCATTTTCGGCGGGATGTCCTGTCGAACGCCGTGCACAATGACCCGCGCGCCGCGCAGCGAGAACTTCAGGATGGGTGTCACGCGCTCGATGCCCTTGAGCATGCAGGCGGCGAGTGCGGCAAGCAGCAGTTCGGCAGGGTTCAGCGCGTCACGGCGTCCCGCGAGATCGGTGTCAAGGATGATCTCGGCGTCCTTGCAGCGCGCGCGGCTGCCGTGCCCGTCAACACGCCAGGCTTCGACTTTAAAGGTCAGCTTCGCCGATGCCATCGGTGTTTTCCCGCTATTCAATTGAGCTTGCCTCGCAGCAATGACACCAAAGCGATGCCGGAGAGCACCGCTGCGCCAATCGTCCAAGCCAGCACAGCGGTCAGATTCGTCCTGTAGTGCCAGGTTGCAATTCCGGAGGCAATGAAGCCGATTTCCGTCGCGCCAAACACGATGGTGAGCCAGAATTGGAATGTCATCATGCGCTTCTGGTAGCGCGTTGTAATCTCGAAACTCACCACTTCGAGCCGATCCATCACCGCCTCGTATAGATTGTCGATGTTGAGCAAGCGCTCACCAACTACCGTGATTGCGTCGCTGAAACGTGTTGCCGTTGTAATAGCACCGTAGTACTCCTCAAGCGCGTCACGAATCTCTCGCTTGAGGGCCAGCAGGTCATCTACCGAGCCCGCTGTGGCGCCCGTCAGCCGCTCGTTGAGCCGCTGCAGGACGGCCCTCTCCAACAGCAGGATTTCCAGCGTGACGACGAAAGGCAAGGCTGTGCGGGGTGGCAAGTTGGCGAAGTCTTCCTCGTCTACCAGGCTCTCGCGTGCGTGCAGATCGAGACCGCTCCGGCGTGCCAAGAGCGTCATGCCGCCCTCACGCGCGCAATAGTCGCGTTCGAGCTCCTCAAGCACCAGCTTGCGCTTGAGCGTCCAGCGAGCATCGTGAAGAAAGAGCAGGCGCACGATATCGTGGCCATGTTGCTCGACGATGGCCTTGATCGGGTGCTGTGGCAGGCGCAGCATGATCACGGGAAAGAAGTTTCCTGACAAAGTCGGGCGTACGGCAATCGCCTCATGGATTGGTGCTAATGCACGCCACAGTTGCGCCACGACACTGTTGTCCGATTCCGGGTTGAGCCAGTCGATCCACCGGCTTGCACTAAACGGCTGTTCGGCTGCGTGCAGCCAGATCTCCCAGAGTGCGACGCGCGACTTGTGCGCTTGCAGGTAGATATCGGCGTGCGCGGGAAAGCCAACTGAACTGCCATTGAGGGTGACACGACCGAGTGGCCAGCGAGTGATCCGTCGGGCTGCAAGAAAGGTTTCGCCAAGCAGCCGCCTCTCAAGCTCGGCAAAGCGCCCGACAAAGTCACGCAGTTGCTCTGGCGGCAGAGATGTTATTCCCGGGGGCAACGCGCCGAACCCTGCGAATATTGAATCGTCTTTCAGATCAAAAGAGAACAACAGCATGAATGCGGGCGTGACTACCATGTCGTCAACTGACGGTGAAGTGCTAGGCATAACTAGGCGAGCGCCCGTTCCTGCCCTGCTTCTTCAATGGTCCGCCCGTCGCGAATGTTGTACAGGCGCTTGAAGGTGGGGATGATTTTCTCGTCGTGCGTTACGACAATGATGGCGGTCTGGTACTGCGCCGCCAGCTGATTGAGTATGCGCATTACTGCCAACGCTCGTTCGCTGTCCAGCGGCGCTGTGGGCTCGTCGGCCAGGATCACCGGTGGTCGGTTCGCCAGCGCCCGTGCGATCGAGACGCGCTGCTGCTCCCCGCCAGAGAGTTCCGATGGCTGTGCGCCGGCACGATGCTCCATATCAAGTGCCTTGAGTAGCTCGCGCGCCCGCGCGCGGGCAGCCGCGTTATCGCGGCCGGCCAGCATCGGCAGGAGCGCCACGTTGTCGGTTACATCGAGGAACGGGATCAGGTATGGAGCCTGGAAGATGAAGCCAATGCGATCCCGGCGCAGCACCCGTAAGTCGGCGATCTTCCAGCCATTGTCATAGATGATCTCGCCGCCCAAAGTCATTCGGCCGTGTGTGGGTTCTATCACTGCTCCCAGGCACTTTAGCAGTGTGCTTTTGCCGGAGCCGCTGGGCCCGATAAGTCCGACGACCTCGCCCGGGGCAACGCGCATATTCACGTCCCTCAGCGCGTCGACAGCCGTGGCGCCTGCCCCGTAGCGCTTGCTTAGGCCTTCGATCTGGATGCCGAGACCGTCAATCAACTCAGCCTCCAATGGCCGTCGCCGGATCAACCTTCAGCGCGGCCCGTATGCCCAGCGTGCTGGCGAGGACGCACACGATCATCACGATCGCGAAACCGCGCAGTGCATCGCCTGGCAGGAGCAGAACGTAGCGCGGGAAGGCCGGACCCCACAGTGTTGCCGCGATCTTGCCGACGACGAAGCCAATGAGGCCCAGGCCGAGCGCCTGCTGCAGAACCATCCCGGCGATGGTGCGATCGCGTGTGCCTATCAGCTTCAGCACCGCAACCTCTCGAATCTTTCCCAGTGTCATGGTGTAGATCATGAAGGCGACGATGGCGGCGCTGACGATGGTCAGTATCACCAGGAACATGCCGATCTGCTTGGAGGCAGTGGCAATGAGTTTTGCGATCAGGATGTCCTCCATCTGCCGCCGGTCGAACGCCTGCAACCGCTTCCAGCGGCGGATGTCCCTCGCAACGACCTCAGCCGAGTGGCCCACTGCGACCTGTACCAATACGGCATTGACGCTATGGCTGCTGGTCTGCGAAGCCTGAATTGACCTCAGCAAGCCCGGTACCCCTGGGCGATTGAGCGAGGGATTCTCCACCGTGCGGGCGCGCTGGTTGACGATGGCATCGTTGTCCTTCAGGAACTGCACCTCCTGGGCGTCCTTGAGCGGGATGAACAGCATCGGGTCACCGCCCGAAGACACCATGCGCCGCGTGAGGCCGACCACGGTGTAGTCATGGCGGCGGATGCGAATGCGATCCCCCGGGACAAAGCCGGTCTTGACGTCGGCGACCGCCTCATAGTGGCTGCGTGTGATGCGCCGGCCCGCCACCAGGTAGGGTGCGTCACCTGGTTGGCCCGGCTGGAAGCCGACCAGCATGACCCGAACGTCGGCATTGCCCTTGCGCACCTGCATGGTGAGGTAGGCGACGTTGGCTGCCCGCACGATGCCGGGCAGGCCAAGGATTTCGCGATACGTGTCATCGGGAATGCCGGAAGACTCGGCATAAGGACCCAATGTGTCCTTCTGCACGACCCAGAGATCTGCACCGCTGCCGTTGAGCAATACCTGGGCATCGTCCGTCATGCCGCGATAGACGCCGGCCATGGTGAATGTAACCCCGATGAGGAGACCGAGCCCCAGTCCGGTCAGAATGAACCTGCTCCAGGAATGCAGGATGTCCCTACCGGCCAGGCTGATCATTTCGCCGTCGCCACCAGGGATGCGACCACCCGGATGCGACTGCCTTCTCCGAGCACCCGCTCACTGTAAGTGACAACCTCGTCGCCGGCGCGCAACCCGTCCAGGATCTGCATCTTGCCGTCCAGGCTTTCCGCCCCGAGCTTCACCGGAGCAAAGCGCGGATGCCCACCCACGAGCAACCAGACCCCTGCCTCAGCGCCTCTGAAGTGGATACTGGCATTGGGCACGACCAGCACATCCGGGATCGTTGGCAGCGTCAACGTCACTTCGGCCAACTCGTTTGCCGATACAGCGCGCGGCAGTTTCTCGAAGGCGACATCGGCGAGTCGCTCTTCGGTCACGCTGTCGCTGATTGGCTCGACGCGGACTACCCTGCCCCTCAGGGGTCTCCGGGGCTCTGATCGCAGCACGATATCGGCTGGAAGGCCTACCGCCAGCCCTGCAGAACGCCCCTGGTCGAGTCGAGCCACCACCCACAAGCTGCCGGGATCCTCCAGTGTAAGCACCGCCTGGCCAGCGACCACCGTGGAGCCCGGCTCAGCGTCGCGCGACGTCACTACTCCATCGGTCGGCGCCTCCAAGCGGACATTTACCCGCTGTCGCTTCGTCCCTTCGCGGTTGGCTTCAAGTCGTGCCAGGTCTTGCCCTGCGCCCGTGAGGGCGGATTCGGCGGCTGCCAACTGAGCCAGCGTCGATTTCTGCTGCTGCAGTTTGCTATCCAGCTCGTTCTGGCTGACGAGGTGGCTGCGGCCGAGTTCCGTAAAGCGTTGCGCCTCGCCGGCGGCGAACTCCTGGCGGCTCTTTGCATCGAGGGCCTGGGCCCGAGCCGTCCGGACGGCGCTTTCGGCACGAGCGGCCTCGGCAGCGGCGGAGTTGACCCGCGCGTTGAGATCGACGGGGTCCATTTCAGCCAGCAGCTGCCCGGCCTTCACCGCATCACCCACATCAACCAGGACACGGCTGACACGTCCCGCAGCCGTTGGTCCGATGAGATACGAGCGTCGCGCCTCCACAGTGCCGATGCCAAACAAGGCGGGCGACACGTCGCCTTTCACAACTCGCGTCACGGTCACCCTTGTTGGCGCGAGCGGGCCGGTCTGTGTGGCCACCCAGCCAAAGCCGACGAGCAACGCAATGCCAAAGGCAATAAACCAAACCTTACCCGGGATCTTCACAGGCAGCTTCATGGGCTTTTGGAGCCATCCACTCCATGAGTGCGATCGGCACCGCCGCGCGGGCCTCTCTCCGCGCAGCGCCGGAAGGCCGGCAGGTGTCGCTCCTGCGAGGCAGCGCGCAGCGCCTCGTAGACCGTGAGCAGATCCGGCCGCCGCGTACTCGCCAACACGCGGTCATACAGGGCGATGTTTTCGATCTCCCCCTGAATGCTTGCCACGCAGGCTGCGTGGACGCTTGCAAAGCGCGGCACGGAATTCGTCCACCGATCGGAGGGCGCCGCCAGGCCATGGTTGTCGAAGATGGCCAGCAGCGCTGCAACGTGCCGAGCCTCCGCATCGACGATGTTGATGAAGGGCCGAATAGGCCCAAAGTCACGGATCACTTGGGCGTAGGTTGCGTGTGATTTGTATTCGTCGTCGAGCGCTGCTTCGAGCGCTCGACGTTCTCCATCGTCAAGAGTAGCGATGGTGATCATCACCTTGCCATCAGCAGCGTGTTGTGTCGGTGTGCCATTTCAGGCAGTAAGCCATTGTTCAATCTTCTCGCGGCTCGGTACTCCGCCGGCATGTACGACCTTGCCATTGATGACGACTCCGGGCGTGGACATGACGTTGTAGCTCATGATGTCGCGCGGCTCCTCGATCTTCTGCAGCGTGACCTCTATACCCTTCGCCTGCGCGACCAGTTCGATGAGCGCGACGGTTGATTTGCATTTGGCACAGCCGGTTCCCAGTACCTTGATCTCTTTCATGACGGGGTCCTCGAAGTTTCCTGAACACAATTCCTAGAGCAACGCGTTGAAGACGTAGCCGACGACCAGGATCCCAACGGCGACCACGCCGATGAAGGTGGCGATCAGCCGCAGCTTCAGTACCTTTCGCAGGATCACCATCTCGGGAAACGACAACGCAATCACACTCATCATGAACGCGAGCACCGTGCCCAGGGCCGCTCCCTTGGCCAGCAGCGCCTGCACGATCGGGATCACGCCCGCCGCATTCGTATACATTGGTACGCCAATGAGCACGGCCAGCGGCACGGCCCACCACGCATCCTTGCCCATGAATGAAACCATAAAATCCTGGGGTACGTAACCGTGGATTCCCGCACCGATCGCTATGCCCGCGAGGATATAGGGCCAGACCTTGCCAACGATTTCACGCACCCCGGCCATTCCGGCGTCGATGCGCTCGCCGAGGCTGATTCTCTCGTTGCTGGCTGCCGCCGCCGTACGGGGCATCTCGCGCACCCAATCCTCGAGGTAGGCTTCCATTTTCAGCCGCCCAATGACCCAACCGGCGACGATCGCAATGGCGAGGCCGAGGCCGAGATACAGCAGGGCGACGCGCCAGCCGAACAGCCCGAACAAAAGGGTCAGGGCCACCTCGTTCACCATGGGCGCCGAGATCAGGAACGAAAACGTGACGCCCAGCGGCACGCCGGCCTGCACAAATCCAATGAACAGCGGTACCGCGGAGCAAGAGCAGAAGGGCGTCACGACACCCAGGCTTGCAGCCATCACATTGGCGACACCTTCCGTGCGACCCGCCAGCAGCGCGCGCGTGCGCTCCGGCGTGAAGTAGGAATTGATCATTCCCATCACGAAGACGATGCCGGTCAGCAGCAGCAGGACTTTTGGGGTGTCATAGAGGAAGAATTGCAGCGCACCACCCAGGTGGCTACTGCGGTCCACCGGCAGCGCCGCAACGAGTGCCTCCGATACGGGTGCAAGGGCTGCATAGAGGCCCAGCCAGGAGGCGAGCGCCACGGCGATGAAAAGGATGGGCTGCTGGCTGGGCCAGCGCCGCATCGTGGTGGTGACAGTGCTCATAGGTATAAACCGCAGCCCTTTCGATCGCGAGTGTCGCTCGCCCTCAGTTCAGAAGACGAATGGACGTCCGAAAGGATGCAGCGTAGGCCCCCGAGTCGCCGATGCGGGTTCAGGGCAGCCGACATCCCGACGGCGACACTGGCGGCAGCTTTGGTGAATGTAGGCGGATTGTGGTGGGCAATCTGTACGGTGACGCACGTTGCGCTGAAGGCGTCAGTGCCGGCGGCCGCGATCCTGGATGGGCTCTGCCGCATTGAGCCTTGCGACTGCCTCTACGCGGCCATATCGGCACTGGCCATCGCCGCTCGGCGCGTCGCCTCGCGCTTGTATCGGAATCACACCCCCGGTTGAGGTCGGATGCTCACGCTAGCGGCGGGCGCGGCACGAAGTCACTGACATTGCCGGCTGTGTCGAATCGCACCTGGCACGCCACGGTGAGTTGCTCGCGCAGGCGTTTGCGGGCACGCTGCACCCGCGCCTTGGCGCCCGCCAGCGTGAGACCCACGCGACGTGCAAAGTCGGCTTGCGACAGCCCTTCCAGGTCACACAAGGTGACGGCCTCGCGGTCAGTGGCGCTGAGCTCGGACAAGACTCGCGGCAGGCAGGCCGTGAGGGCGCCAACGGGGGCACTTCCTATGCTCGTGTCCGCCTGCAGATCGTCGGGCAGTTCCACCAGGTGGCGCTTCAGACGCAGTTTGTCCGCGATTGCATTTCGCGCCACGGTGAAGAGCCAGGCCCGCGCATCGACAATCGAGCAGAACCTCTCGCGCTGGCGCAGCGCGCGGAGAAACAGCTCCTGCAGCATGTCGTCCGCATCGGCTGCACTGTCCATCCGACGACGAATCCAGCCGCGCAGTTCCGCCTCGTGGGCTTGCCAAGCTCTCATTAGGCACGTTGTCGTCATGAAGTCACCTGCCGGGTGAACCCCGGGGAACGTCCTTATTGTTGACCTTGACGGGAGAGTCCTCAGGCATGAGTGACTTCGTCCGCGCGTGAAAGTCGTGTCAGGATGGGGCAGCTTGCCCCGCCATGCTCGTCGCATTCCTGGATCAACGCCGCCAGCGCATCCCGCAGAGTCGTCAGATCCTTAAGCTTTGTTTCGATGAGCACCAATCTCTGGGCGGCCAGCGCGCGCGTGGTCGCACACGCTCGCCTGCGATCCAGCCCCAGCACCTGGCGGATTTCCTCCAATGACAGACCAAGCGCCTGCGCTCGCCGGACAAAGCGCAGCCGCTCGAGGGATTCCAGGCTGTAGTAGCGGAACCCGCGTGTGCGCTTGGCCGGAACAGGCAGGAGCCGGCGACGCTGATAGTAGCGGACCGTTTCGACGTTGACGCCGGCTGCCTGCGCCAGCCGTCCGATCGTGTATTGTTCCGGTTCCACGCTTGACTCCGTACTCGGGTACGGGGTGTAGCATACGCGCATGGTACGTGTCGGCAAACACCTCTGGGCGGGCGCGGTCGCGGCCATCATCGGCTCGCTGTGCTGCGTTGGCCCCCTCGTGCTGCTTGCGCTCGGCGTCAGCGGCGCCTGGATCGGTCAGCTCACGATGCTGGAGCGGTATCGGCCTCTGTTTATTGGATTGATGCTGGTCTTTCTGAGCCTCGCGTTCCGCCAGCTCTACCGGGTGCCCCAGCCGTGCGCGCCCGGCGACGAATGCGCCAACCCGCGGTATGTCCGCCGCCAGCGACAGACATTCTGGATCGTGGTCGTCGGCCTCACACTGCTGGTCACGTTCCCCTGGTTTGCACCGCTTGTTCTAAGCTGAAGGAGGATCCAATGCGTCGTGTCGCGATGCTTACTGCTTTGCTGTTCGCCTCCCTCGCCGCGGCCGAGCCGCCGCGCACCGTCACGCTCGACGTGCGGAACATGACCTGCGGAACGTGTCCTCTGGTCGTTCGAAAAGCCCTCGAACGCGTCCCCGGTGTCAGCGCAGCGGCCGTCGACTTCGAGCACAAGACCGCTACGGTGACTTTCGACCCCAACCGCGTAAAGCCGGCGGCCTTGACCGAGGCGACTACGAATGCCGGGTTCCCCTCGACCCTCAAGGTCGCGCCGTGACTGCTCTGAACCTAGAGTCCGTCCTTAGCTGCCCGGCGTGCGGACATGCGCAGCAGGAGACGATGCCGACTGACGCATGCCAGTTCTACTACGAGTGCACGAACTGCCGCACGCTGCTGCGTCCCAAGCCCGGCGACTGCTGCGTGTTTTGTTCCTATGGCACGGTGGCTTGTCCCCCCATTCAGGAAGCCAGACCCTGCTGCGGTTCATCGGCGACCTGATCGCGCACTGCGCAATGCTCAACGCGTTACGGGCGACTCGGTGGTCGTCGGAGCAGGCCGTCCGAACACACCATAGAGACCAATTAGCATCCAAATGACGTTGATGGCAGCAGAAGGGTATGCACCATTCCATCCGCTGTTGACGACGAAGCCCGCCCCCGATAGTACGTTCATCCAATGATAGAGGCAGGATCGACCGCTGACCTTGCCTCGTGTCAACAGAATGTACGCCCAGAGCATCAGAGCCGCCGCGAGCCAGCCAACAATCTCTATGGCGTATCTCAGCATCGATCGCTCCCTCATCTCATCAGAAATGGGTGTCGGTATCCGGTGAGCGTGACTCTAATTCTCTGAGCCGCAGCGCAAATCAAGGCGTAGTCGCCCAAGGGCGTGTCGCGTTAGCAGCTTATCAGGAGGCAAAACATCGCACCGCCAAATCGGCACTAGGCGAGAAGACGAGGTCGCCGCGCAGAAATTACGGTGAAAAAGACGCGATTCCAATAAATTACCTGATGGCGGACCGTGTTGTCGTTCTGACACGGAGAGGTCTATCAGGGGCCTACAATGAATCGCTGCGCATGGATGCAAAACTTAGAAGCGAGATCTCGTGTCTTCACGATTGCTGGATTTCCTTTCCTACCAGAACTTGCCATGGCGCAAGCTTCACCGTTTTTAACAGGTGCGAATGCGCTTCAGACGGATATCCTCGCCTGGCTCACCCCCATTGCTATCATTTTTGTGATGGTGCTGGGTCACCGTGCCCCGCGTTTGAGATATCTAGCAGCCTGATGCAAAAACACTGGAAATGAACGCCATTGATGGTCGAGACCAAAAGTTTGAGCGGATCAACGACGCGATCTGGCGTGTTGTGAAGCCGTTGTGGCAGCAATCCATGGTCATGAGCCTCTTCAAGAGACACCTATCCTGTGGCGGGCGCCAAGCGACTGAGACGCAGCAGGTTGTAGGCGGCACCGACCAGATGGGCGTGCAGCTGCACGCGAGCAATGCCGCGCATGTGCATGCGGCGCAAGCCTCCATAGGCTTTCATCCACCCGAAGATCTCCTCGACCCGCTTGCGCTTGCGCTGACTGGTCCAGTAGCTGGCGTGCCGGGTGGTACGCGCATCGAGTCCGGGCGTCTTGCGGCTCTCGATCTGCGCGATGTGCGGCGCAATGCCCTTGCGGCGCAGGAACGCCACAAAGTCTTTGGTGTGATAGCCCTTGTCGGCACCGAGCGTGCTGGGTCGCAGGCGTTTGCGAGCCAGGCGATTGAGCAGGTGTGTGAATCGGCGTTGAGGATAGACTAGGAATATCGTGTGCCGTGCGAGCCGAATCAACAGGTTGCGGTGCCGGTCGGCGTCTAAGGCGGACGCCGGTTTACAATCCTCCCCCGACAAACCGCCTCGTGGCTGATGGCGCTTGCCTCTGGCACTCCGGTTGCGGCGGGTGTGGCGTAGACGACTGTTTTCTCGCCCATGCTGATTCCTCCGCTTTGTTGATCGACAAAAAAGGTCGAGTACGCACGATCCCATTTCGCCCGCGCACGACCACGCATGGACGCAACTTGGTGGGAGCCCGCGGGCTGTGGCGCGCCACGGGCATGCGGGATCAGGATTTCGGCAGGCCGATCATCGCCGTCGTCAATTCATTCACGCAGTTCGTTCCGGTTCAGTCATCCTGATGGCAAGATTGCGTCGCGTAATCGAGAACTTCAGCGGCTGCGCGGATTCGCGACACTCCGAAGCAATTGAGTGGAGTGATTTTGAGCCCTTCACGCAATCGGAGATCACTGGCGCACCGCCAGTCGCAGCACCATGGCCACGGCCAGTAGCGCGGTGACGCTGGCAGCCCAGATGCCCGCCATCCACAGCAGCCGCTGCCAGAGCGGCGGCAGCGGCGCATCCGCGCGTGGCGGCGCGATGGCCGGCCAACGAAGCTGGTGGCGCTTCATGTGTGGTACCCGTCAGTCTTGACCTTGCCGCGAAACACCCAGTACGACCAGGCGGTGTAGCCCAGGATCATCGGCAGCACGATGATCGTTCCCCAGAGCATGAAGACCTGGCTACTGCGGTCGGTGGCTGCGTCCCAGATGGTCACGGTGCCGGGCACGACGTACGGGAACACGCTGATGGCCAGGCCCACAAAGCACAGCAGGAAGATGCCCAGCGTGAGCAGAAAGGGGGCGGTCTCGCGGCCCGTCTTGAGGCTGCGCATGAAGGCCAGACTGGCGAGCGCCACCAAAAGGGGCACTGGTGCAACCCACAAAATATTGGGCCAGTGCAGCCAATTCTCGAAGTAGTCGGCGCTCAGGAACAATGTGGCGATGCTGACCGCAACGATGGCGGCGAGGTTCGCACTTCCCAGCCACCAGGCCATGGTACGAGCCCGGCGCTGCAGGGCACCTTCGGCCTTCATCACCAGCCAAGTGGACCCGAGAAGCGCATAGGCCGCGACCACGCCGGCGCCCGTGAGCATCGAGAACGGCGTTAACCAATCCCACCAACCGCCAGCGTAAGCGCGCTCGTGGATGGCCACGCCCTGCAACAGTGCGCCCAGGATTACGCCTTGCGAAAACGCAGCGAGCAAGGAGCCACCGGTGAATGCCAAGTCCCAGAAGCCTCGGTGGGCAGGGTCGCGCCAACGGAACTCGAACGCCACGCCACGGAACACCAGGGCCAGCAGCATCGCGATGATGGGCGCGTACAGGGCAGAGAAGATCAGGCTGTAGGCCAGCGGAAAGGCCGCGAGCAGCCCGCCGCCACCCATCACCAGCCAGGTTTCGTTGCCGTCCCACACAGGCGCAATGCTGTTCATCGCGGTGTCGCGGTCGTGGCCCACCTCGAACGTGCTGAACAGGATGCCGATGCCCAGGTCGAAGCCGTCAAGCACCACGTAGATGAAGACGGCCACCAGGATGATGAGGGCCCAGATGATGGTGAGATCGATGTTCATGGTGATCGCCTTATTCGGTGGCCTGTGCATCGAGGCGCAGCGCCACGGCGGGCGTGGTGCCGGCGGCACGCGCGGGGATATTGGGCGGGGCCGACTCATGCACCACCGGCGGCTTGGCCATGAGCTTCAGGATGTAGAGCACACCGGCGCCGAAGACCGCGAAGTACACGATCACAAAGGCCACCAGCGAGGCCGCTACGGCGGGTGCCGCCAGCGGGGAAGCGGACTCGGCGGTGCGCATCACGCCCTGGATGGTCCAGGGCTGGCGGCCCACTTCGGTGGTGATCCAGCCTGCGAGCACGGCAATCAGGCCCGAAGGCGCCATGGCCAGGGCGAAGCGATGCAGCGATTTCCAGTCGTACAAACAGCCCCGGGCGCGGGCCCAGAGGCTCAGCATGCCCAGCCCGGCCATGAGGAAGCCCAGGCCGACCATGATCCGAAAGGCCCAGAACACCGTGCCCACCGGTGGGCGGTCGGCTGCGGGCACCGTGTCCAGGCCCTTCATAGGGGCGTCTAGATCGTGCTTGAGGATCAGCGAGGAGAGCTTCGGAATCTCTACCGCGTAGTCCACACGGCCCTCGGCGCTGTTAGGAACGCCGAACAGGATCAGCGGCGCACCTTCCGGATGGCTCTGATAGTGGCCTTCCATGGCCATCACCTTGACGGGCTGGTGTTCCAGCGTGTTCAGGCCATGCATGTCACCCACAACAATTTGCAACGGCGCCACGATGGTGGCCATCCACATGGCCATCGAGAACATCAGGCGCGCACGCGGATTGGCGCGGTCTTTCAGCAGGTGCCAGGCTCCCACGCCACCCACCAGGAAGGCCGTTGTTAGGTAGGCCGCCGACAACGTGTGCACCAGCCGGTACGGAAAGCTTGGATTGAAGATGACGGCCAGCCAGCTGCCGGCGGAGATGAACTGACCACTGGCGTTCATCGCATAGCCCGCGGGGGTCTGCATCCAGCTGTTGACCGAGAGAATCCAGAAGGCGGAGACAAAGGTGCCCAGCGCCACCATCAGCGTGGCGGTGAAGTGCAGCCGCTTGCCCACCCGGTTCATGCCGAACAGCATCACTCCCAGGAAACCGGCTTCAAGGAAGAACGCGGTCAGCACTTCGTAGGCCATCAGCGGGCCGATGATCGGGCCGGCCTTGTCGGAGAACACCGCCCAGTTGGTGCCGAACTGGTACGACATGACGATGCCCGACACGACTCCCATGGCGAACACCATCGCGAAGATCTTGATCCAGTAGCGGAACAGGTTCATGTAGTCCTCACGGCCCGTCGTCAGCCACAGGCCTTCCAGTACTGCCAAGTAGCTGGCCAGTCCGATCGTGATGGCGGGGAACAGGAAGTGGAAACTGACGGTGAACGCAAACTGGATGCGTGCCAGCAGGAGGGAGTCGGGCAATTCAAACATCGGGGAGTCCTTCAGTCATAGGGCGCTTTGCAGAGCCGTTGGGCACCTGAATTTGTGCTGTGAGCCTATCGGCCACGCAACCCTCGCTGTGCACAGCGCCGGAACGCCGGCAGATGGCGGTCCTGCGAGGCCGAGCGCAGCGCCTCATACACCGCGAGAATGTCCGGTCGTCGCGTGCTCGCCAGCACGCGGTCATAGAGGGCAACGTTTTCGATCTCCCCCTGAATGCTTGCCATGCAGGCGGCGTGGACGCTCGCAAAGCGCGGAATCGCCGCGGACCATCTATCAGCGGGCGCAGACAGCCCGTATCTGTTGAAGATGGCCAGCAGCGCCGAAACATGGCGCGCCTCCGCGTCGACGATATTGATAAACGGACGAATGGGACCGAAATCACGAATCACCTGGGCGTAGGTTGCGTGTGACTTGTATTCGTCATCGAGCGCGTCTTCCAGCGCATGCCGTTCGCCTTCATCGAGACTCAGGGAGAGCGTCATCGAAATACCTCGCAATTGCACAGGACGGTGGCTGCAACACCGCAATGAAAGTGGCGATTGAGTCCTGGCGCACGCAGATACAGGAAATGCGCACGGGCGTCAGCGCCTCGGGCGGGAATTGATCGCAGGCGCGCCCAGCATCTGCGCCTTGTTAGCAAAGTGCTGGGCCATCTGGCCGCAGACCAGATCACAAAGCCGGTATACCCGCGGATCCGCGATCTTATAGAACGCATTGGTGCCTCGAGCATTGCGTTCCACGAAGCCGTAGCGCGTCAAGGTAGCCAGGTGCTTGGACACATTGGCTTGGCTGCAATCCAGCAGCTCGGTGAGTTCGCCGACGTTGCGCGGCTTATCACGCAGCGCGTTCAATATCTTGAGGCGCAGGGGCTCGGAAAGCGCCCGGAAGTACTCAGCGACATGGCCCAAGCCTCGATCGTCCAGCGCTTTCAATGGGCAGTATCCCTAGTTACATCTCTTGATCACAGTTTACCTTCTATTGCCAATTGACACCATCGCTATAGAGCGATATAGTAAAAAATGTGAAAAGGAAATGCGATTTTGTGAGGAAGACGCCGATCGAGAAGGCCGCAGACGCACGCAGCGAGTGGGCCGGCTTCTCGGGGCCTTTCAGCTGGATCCTGGGAGTCGGGCTCGCAAGCTGCATTGCGATACTGAACGCCATGTGGTTCGAATTCGACGCGGATCTTGCGGCCAGTCAGAAGGCCGATACGCGTAGTCGGTCCTGAGGTCGGTTCATGTGCGAATTGTTTGCCTTGTCCAGTCACTTGCCCACGACGGTGTCGTTCTCCCTGCAGCGGTTCGCGCAGCGCGGCGGGATGAACGGCAAGACGCTCGATGGCTGGGGCCTTGCGTATTACGAAGGGCGCGATCTGCGTTTGTACCGTGAGCCCGAACCGGCGCGCGACAGCGCTTGGCTGCCATTCATCGAATCCCGACAGTCGCCCAGCACGCTGGTGGTCTCCCACATACGCCAAGCCACGCGTGGCGGCATCTCGCTGGCAAATACCCAGCCTTTCGTTCGGGAGGTTGGTGGGCGAATGCACTGCTTTGCGCATAACGGCAAGCTGCCCGGCATTGATGGGATGTCGGAGTTTGATGGCGGTACGTACGCGCACGTGGGCGAAACCGACTCGGAGCTGGCGGCCTGCGCCTTGTTTGCCAGAATGGCTGTCCTATGGCGGGACAATTCGCCGCCCGCGCCACAGATGCGCCTGGCCGTGGTCGAAGAATTTGCGGCTCAAATGCGGGAGCTCGGGCCGTCCAATCTTGTATATGCTGACGGCGAGCTGCTGATTGCACACGGACATCGTCGTATCCAGCCCGACGGGCGAATCGCGCCGCCGGGCCTTTGGATGCTGCAGCGAAACTGTGCGGTCGACCCGGGTTCGCTGGCAGAAGCGGGTGTGCGCATGAGCGACGGCATTGGCTCACAGCGGGCCGTACTGTTCGCCAGCGTGCCGCTGACCGATGAACCCTGGCGCGCGCTGGCCGAGGGCGAGGTGGTCTGAGTCGCCAGTGGCGAAGTATTGACTGTCCGGTAACCGAGGAGAACACGAGATGGCAAAGAAACAGAAGGCGGTGCCCGAGATAGACATCGGCATCAAGCGCAGCGATCGCGAGCGCATCGTCAAGGGTCTTTCAGCGCTGCTGGCCGACAGCTACACGCTGTACCTGATGACGCACAATTTTCACTGGAACGTTACCGGTCCGCAGTTCAACAGCCTGCACCTGATGTTCATGGGTCAGTACACCGAGCAGTGGAACGCGCTCGACCTGATCGCCGAGCGCATCCGCGCGCTGGGCCATCCGGCGCCGGGCACCTATCGCGAGTTCGTGAAGTTGGCTTCCATCAAGGAAGTCGAAGGTGTCCCAAATGCCGACGACATGGTGCGCCACCTCGTGGCGGCGCAGGAGGCTACCGCCCGCACGGCTCGCAAACTGCTGCCGCTCGTGGCAGAAGCCAACGATCAGCCGACGGCAGACCTGCTGACCCAGCGGCTCGATGTGCACGAGAAGACGGCGTGGATGCTGCGCAGCCTGCTGCAGGGGTGATTGCCTGAGTGTCGATTGGGTGATTCAAGAGGGCGATTGTGATGAAGCTTGGTCTGGCGATGATTCTTGCGGTGCTTCCGGCGCTTGCATCCGCGGCAGAAGTGCCGGATGCCGCGCAGCAGACGCAGGCGCAGGCTCTGTCCGGGCGTTTCCAGTCGCTGCTGCAGGTGCGGCTGATGGCTGCATTGGCGCGTGGTGATGCCGCTGCGGCCGTTGCCGTATGCCGGGATGAGGCCCCGGCAATCGCCAGCCAATTGTCGCGGGAGTCCGGCTGGCAGGTGCGCGGTATCGGTACCCGAGTTCGCAATCCGCTGACCGGGGTACCCTTGATTTTGCTGCCAAAAGTGCCGGTAGCGGAGTGGCGTTTTTCTGCAGAATTGTGCGGCCGTGGTTTGCAACCTATTGATTGGCAATCAAGTTCTGTT
>Ga0315271_10000221_pt1 | contig 29198 bp, 37 predicted proteins | sample C3_top_MG_FD_204664 | JGI IMG/M metagenome (GOLD analysis project Ga0315271, IMG submission 204664) | Sediment microbial communities from Yellowstone Lake, YNP, Wyoming, USA - C3_top | ecosystem: Environmental > Aquatic > Freshwater > Lake > Sediment | place: USA: Wyoming | collected 2017-08-01
GAGCTCCTCACTAGCCCGGTCTATCGCCGCATCGACGACGGCCGTCGCCCTAAGCAGTCGGCAGCGGAGACCATCGCGAGGGTCCAGCAGAGCGATCTTGATCGTCCGTAGAGCCACGATGCGCTGGAGGATGCCGGCGCGCATTAGGAGGTTGACGGACATTTTAGGATGCCTTCTGCGAAAGTTCGATTTTGAGCGGGGTCCTGAGATGCTGGCTTACCAATAGGCGGACGTAGTTGGAGAGCGTCATATCCAGGTTGGCTGCCACCTGCTGGAGTTTTTTCAACTCCCCCTTGTCCACGAGGACGTGGAGAAGTCCTTTGGGGTTTTTCTTTGTATTCACCTTCTTACCGGCCACATTCAGCTCCTTCCTCGTAGCGGTTGACGACCGACGATGATTGGCGTAGGTTTTCTATTCGGTCCCAATATCATCCATCACGTAGGGCAAGTCAATTGATTTCCTATCATCGCAATACGACTGATATAGGAAATACCTACAAATATGGTAGCGGTTTTATAGCCGTTCCCAACGTGTCGATGGACCGGGTCGCGGCCTGCGCCAAGCGGTTTACATGGTCGTCCTGCACCTGGGATGGCGGGCGCCGCCAGCAGAAGTATTTCCTTGGCGCCCGCCTGCTCGTCCTCGATTTCGATGATGGTCTCCTGCCGCTCGACCAAGCGCTCAATCTCTGGTGCGACTGCGCCCACGTCATCGGGACGACTAAGAGCCACCAAAAACAGAAGGGCGAGACCCCGCCCTGTGACCGTTTCCGCGTCGTCCTGCGCTTTGAGGAAGTGATCGCCAATCTGGAAGACTACCGGCATACGATGCGGTTCTACATCGAGAAATACGGGGCGGATTCGGCTTGTATGGACGGCGCCCGATATTTCTGGCCTTGTCAGGAGATCATTTCAGTTACCGATGCGGGCTATGAGCAGACTACCTATCGAGCTCCCCCGCCGCAGGCGCCGCGAAGCTACGCCGAATACCGGGCCGCCAAGTTCGTCCCGTCGTGGATCGAAGGGATCCTCCGTTTCGGCTGTCCGGAGGGGATGCGTAACACCACCTGTTTCAAAATAGGCATCTATCTAACGAAGTGCGGTTATAGCGAACCCGAGATCATCGATCTGATCATGCGAAGCCCGATCACCCTTGGTGCTGATGAAGTGCGTGAAGCTGTAGGTAATGGCGCAATCCGCGGACGGAAGGAAATCGATGCAGAAGTCAAGGGCGAAGACACCAGCGGGAGTCATCGAGGTGAACCTGTGCGCACTCCTGAGCGAGAAGGCCGGCCCGAAACTCAAGAAGGGCCATGGCCCCTGGCCCCACACGATTAGGGTCGTCAAGGTCGATGACGTTGGCGCTCCCATTCTCTTAAAGGTGGACGCCAACCAGGTCGCCGTCCGCATCAGCCGTGAGTACGTCGCCGGTCTCCTGCGGGAGTACGTCTCTTACTTCTCCGGGGCGCTCATCGACTACAACGTTCCCTATGAGAAGTGCCTAGCCATCGTCCGGTCGTGGGCGCATCAGACGACCCATATGCGCCAGTTGCCCAAGTCGGTGGGCTTCCGCTCGGACCCCGCCATCGTCATGGCCCGCCTTGACTTCGACCCGGTCACCGTCCCGTCTGGGCAACTTGCCGCCTTTGCCCCCCTGTTGGCGGGGATGCTGGCGCGGGTCGAGACCAACAGTGATGCCTTCTGTGCCCGGATCGGTTCCATCTTCGACCCCGACGCCGACCGGAAGCAGGCCGTCTGGGTCTGGGGACCGGCTGACTCCGGCAAGTCGCAGTTCTCCTGGGTCATCGAAGTGCTGTCTGGGGATAACTTCGCCGTCCTCGGCCGCGAGGAGTTGAAGACTTCCTACTGGAAGGCCCAACTGGTCGGTCGCCGGGTCGGTATCGTTCAGGAGGCGCCAGCCTCGTTTATAAGGTCGGACGCCTTCAAGGCGGCAACTGGCGACGGGCGGCACTCGATCAGCGAGAAGTACGAGAAGGCATTCGTCGCCAATCTCAACGCCCTCTTCTTCCTCTTCTCCAACGACCCGCCTGAGATCCCGCATGACGAGGCGCTAAAGTTGCGGGTCATCGACTGCCGGGTCGCCCCCGTCCCCCCGTCGGAGATGATGGGGGAGGTGGACTTCCGCGGCGAGCTCGCCAAGGAGTTGCCGGCCTTTGTCGGCCATTGTCTGGCGGCCTATGAGGCGCTGCCGAAGGGGCTGCGAATCCCCTGCAAGAAGGAAGGTCTGGACGACATTATCGACCAGTTCGAAGCCGATTATCTCGACTTGATCGAGTCCCATTACGTAATCGTCCCGCGGATAGATGGCCTAGTTAACAAGGATGCCTATATCCTGCGTAGTCACTTCCAGGAACGTGTCGTTGAGAAGTTCGGCAACGACCCTCGTCATCAAGCTTTTGGTAAGAGGCTGCTTAAAAAAAGGTTCCTTTGCGAAGAAATTAAGGTGGAGTTTCAAACGATTACAAAAGATAAGAATGCCTCCCAAACAAAACGTCTTTACGTGTTCTGCGGCATCCGTGAACGCACCGCCGACGAGCGGAGATTCACCCGCAGGGATGCTGAAGGATTGGATAAAATAGAGGAAGCCAGCAACCTCAGGAGGCTCAAACGTGAGCCTTAATTGTCCCGGGCCTGTCCCGGGCCTGTCCCGGGCTCTCGTCCCGACCCTAAGCAACAGGAATCACTATATTGTCCCGGGTGTCCTTACCTCTTTTAAAGATAATTATGTCATATATGAGTATGCGCATATGCCAAGAGAGTTTTCCCGAAAAGCCCGGGACAGCCCGGGACAGGAGATATTCATGCCCAAGAAATATTTCAACGGTCCTGCCAGTTCGTTCACCTACACGGTGACCTATGAAGGCGGGGGCGCCCACAGGAAGACCCACATCAGAAGCGAGGACGGGTCGTCGGTCTATATCACCGGCGAATGGGAGCTAGCCGAATGGGCGGGCGTCTTGGCGCATCTAGTCGCCGAGTTCCAGGAGGGAGTCAATAAGGGGACTCAGTGGATCGAGGTCGTGGATGGCCCGTAAGGACCTCATTCCCGCCGACGTCACCGCCGTCGTCGATACCCGCGAGCAACTCCCGTTCGACCTGGCGCCGCTCTCGGTGGTCCGCGGCTCGCTGCCGACTGGCGACTACTCGGTGGCGGGTCTCGAGCACGAGGTTGCCGTCGAGAGGAAGTCGCTCCCTGATCTGGTCCTCTGCGTCGGGTCCGAGCGGGAACGCTTCGAGAAGGAGATCCAGCGGCTGATGGCCTACCCCGCCCGGCTCCTGATCGTCGAGGCGACCATGGCCCAGCTCGAGCTCGGCCAATGGCGGGCCAGGATTACGCCGAATCAGGTGACGAGCAGCCTGCTCTCGTGGTCGGCGCAGGGCTTGCCCATCTTCACGGTTGACGGGCATAAGGCGGCTGGTATAGTCGCGGCTAAGTTTCTATTCGTAGCCGCCCGCCACCGTTGGCGCGAGTTACAGGCTTTCCACTCCAATCTGAAGATTGCCACATGAAGTCGGACCAGGCTTTCGTTGATAGATTTTGGGCGAAGGTCTGCAAGACGGATTTTTGCTGGGAATGGACGTCCTATAAGGTCAAGGGCTACGCACGGATAACCCTTCTAGGAAAATCCGTTGGCGCTCATCGAATTGCTTATGAACTGGTTAAAGGTCCTATCCCCGACGGATTAGTAATCGATCACCTCTGTCGTAATTCTGGCTGCGTTAATCCCGATCATCTCGAAGCTGTGACTGTTCGGACAAACACGATGAGGGGCATTGGCCCGTCTGCTGTTAATGCCGCCAAGACCTCATGCAATCTCGGCCATCCGTTGACGGACGGGAACCTTATCCACAGGAAGGACGGGAGCAAGACGTGCTGGACTTGCCACCGCGCCTATATGCGGGGCTGGAACAAAGAGAATCGGGCCAAGATCAATGTCTACCGGAAGAGATGGCTCGATAGGCACCCGGGGAAAATGGCCGAGATGAACAAGAAATATTCGGGACGCCACAAGAAATATCGAGCGAAGAAACGAGAGGAGGCGAGAGATGAATTTGGCACGTAGAACCGCCAAGAGCGGGGAACGAAACGGGATGGCCAAGATCACCGAGGGCGTCGTCATCGCCATCAGGCGGGCCAGGTATTCGGAGGAGGGGAGGCGTGCTTGGCCTAAGGACCACCCGTCGAGCACGACGGCGCTGGCGGCGAGGTTCGGGCTGTCGGTCTCGCAGGTGTCGAAGATTGCCCTCGGAAGACAATGGCGTGCAGTAAAAGCTTGAAGATCATCCCATGATCCGCCTAAGAATGGCGGCCTAACCATTTAAGAGAGGAGTGTCCGTGAGCAAGGAAATTAATTCTGGCAAGACGACGCCCGTCAAATCACCGGCGCGAGCCATGCCGAAGTCCCTGGAGCCGGCAGAGATAGCCCGGGTCAGTGAAGAACGCCGCGCCCAGCGGATTGCCCGGGCCAGGCGGGAGCTACCCCCGTCGGCCCTGAAGGTCATCGACGCCTGCCCGGCGTCCTACCAGGACCGTCTCATCAAGGCCCTCTTGGGTCTGTCGTCCCCCAAGGTCGCCGTTAGAGCTCACTGCGAGCAATGCGTCGGCTGGGAGGACGTTAAGACGCGGGTCGGCGACTGCCGGTCCCACGCATGCCCGCTGCACCACTACCGCCCCCACCAGGAGGGCCGCAAGTGAAGGTCTGCAACCGCTGCCAGGAGTCCAAGCCGCCGACCGCCTTCTACGCCTCCGACGGGGCGCCCGACGGCCTCATGTATACTTGCAAGGAATGCGTAAATAGCAGGCAGGTAGAGTTGAGGAGGGCGAGGGCGGCGGCCCTCAAGTTCAAGATTGCGAGCATGAAGGACGTCCCGTGTGGCAGACCATAAAAGAGGCGCTCAACGTGATATTCTGCAGTCATAGCTGGCAGTTCGACTCGCTGCTGCTTGGGGGCGGGCGCCGCCTGCGCTGCCTGAAATGCACGGCGACGAAGGTGGAGAGAGTATGAGGCAATTCAAATTGGTGCGAAACGTAGAGGGTATAGTAAAGTTAGCCCGCCTCTCATCGCCGGTGCCCGCCGCCGCCTGCCTGCCACACCGGCCCCTAAGGGACTCGCGGCAATTGCCAGTGGACCCTGTCCTTAAACGAGGTCCAGTCCCCGCCATACTGGATCTTTATCCCCAGCCTCGCTGCAGTCGTCTTGACGATGACGGCGAGCCGTTGGAAGCCGACAATATCAGCCCAATCAATAGGATACGGCGCGACATCTACAGCCTCGCTCGGTGTCGAATTGTGTCGGCTTCTCGGCCAGTCCTCCTGCGAGTTGCCCGTCTCGAAGGCGAAGTTCTGGGCCGCCTGGCCTCGGTGCCCGCACAAGATCGATATGTCCACCGACTTAACGACCTCGTTGAACAGCCTCTGCAGGTCCGGGTGGCACGTCGCCAGCCGCTCTGCAGACAGGGTCGAGAAGTGCGGCATGGCTCGCCTCCTAAACGCAAGCCCCCGCCGAAAGGCAGAGGCTCGCTCGTTGCGGAGATGAAGTCGAAGACGACAAAAAGTGCCTTGATGATAACACGAGGGCCGCCGGAATCGCCGGGCGGCCCTCAATAGCAATCTTCAGGAGTGCAACATATGGTCTAGGGCTTGTCGGCATTTCCCGGCTTGACTTTAGCCGGCTTGACTTCTTGACGAAGATGCAGGCGTACTATACTGATGGTCATCACCTTGAGGCATAATGAACGTCGAGACGATCGCCATTGCCGATCTCGCCTTCGATCCCGCCAATGCTCGCCGGCATTCCGTCAAGAACCCGGCAAGGTGGCATCGCTGCAATCAGCGGAGGCATCAGCGTCATGAGCGCCATCCTCAAGCAATATGCCTATAAACCTGGGCAATCCGGCAATATCACCGGGCGTCCCAAGCTCCCCGAGCACTTGCGCGGCATCGCATCGCTGACCCAGGACGAGGTCACCAAGCTCGTCTCCAAGTACGCAAGGATGACCCGCGAAGAGCTCCAGGCAGCGGTCGCCTCGACGACGACGCCGATGGTCGAGATCGCCATCGCCGCCATCTTCGCCCAGGCCGCCAAGCACGGCGACTTCGCCCGCCTGGCCTTCCTGCTCGACAGAGCGATAGGCAAGGTCAAGGTCGTCGAGGAGTCCGACCAGGCCCTGCAGGACCTAGCGGCGAAGTCCACTCAAGAGCTCCTCGAGCTTGTCGCTGCCAAGATGCCTTTGAAAGTCGGGTGACGATTGGAAGCCTTGGCCGAACAGCCTGCCATGATCGCTCATCGCCAGGCGACCGCCGACGATCTTCCTTTCATCTACTCGACCTGGGTCAGGACGTCGCTGGCGTCGCCGCTGGCGAAGCATGTTCTGCCGTCGACTCACCAGACCGCTCAGCGCCAACTCGCCGAGCGCCTCCTTATCGCCTCCCAAGTTCTCGTCGCCTCGCTCGAGGACGAGCCCGCCGTCATCCTCGGCTATCTGATCTACAGGCCAGGCGTCGTGCACTACGCCCACGTTAAGAAGGTCTTTGAGCGGCGCGGGATCCTCTCGGGCCTTCTCGACGCTGCCGATCTCGACATCGAAGAGTGCCATCTGACGCACTTTACTTACGACTGCCTGCGACTCCTAAAACGCTGGCCTCGTCTCCGCTACAATCCTTACTTGCTCATGGAGATCTGATGGAAGTCCAGACCGAGACAGCGAAGCCTGCGGGCCGCGGCGTCAAGCATATCAGCGGCGAGTATCGGCAGCCGTCGTCGATGAAGGTCAAGCGGGTAGCGTTTCACACAGGGGTCCAACTTGGTTGCCATGTCACGGCCACCGGCTTAGACGTCGACCACCAACTCAAGCAGTTCAAACGCAACTTCTACATGCACTTGATGGGGCCTGGCCTCTATATCAGGCTCGGCGACGAGAGCTGGGTCGTGCCGTTTACGAACATCATCTGCCTGACGATGATCGAGGAAGCCTGACTTGAGCGACGACGCCGAACTGCGCGCCATGCTCGAGGTCTTAGCCTCGCGGCCCCCGCCGTTCGATATCGCCGCCTACTGCTTCCCGGAGCAGCTGGCGTTCATCCAGGACCCGGCCCGCTTCAAGGCCGCTGATTGCTCGCGGCGCGCCGGGAAGACCGTCGGCATCGCCGCTGACTTGCTCGACACCGCTCAGCGCCACCCGAACATGGCCTGCCTCTACATCACTCTCTCCCGCCTCAATGCCAAGCGCATTCTCTGGCGGGATCTGACGTCGATCAACAGCCTCTACGGCCTGGGCGGGAAAGAGCACGCCACCGAGCTAACGATGACAATGCCTAACGGGCACATCATCTACCTCTCAGGCGCTAAGGATAAATCCGAGGTTGAGAAATACCGGGGCTTCCCGCTTAAGAAAGTCTATATCGACGAGGCGCAGAGCTTCCGCTCCTATCTCCGGGAACTGGTCGACGATGTACTGGCGAAATCGCTCTACGACTTCAACGGATCGCTGGCGCTGACCGGCACGCCGCCGCCGATCCCGGTCGGCTTCTTTCACGAGTGCGTCCACTCGGACAAATGGTCGCGACACTCCTGGAACATGATGGCCAACCCTCATTTGAAGATCAAGTCGGGACGCGAGCCGATGGAGCTGATCCTCGAGGACTGCGCCCGCATGGGCGTCTCTATCGATGATCCGGCCATTCAGCGGGAGTGCTTTGGACGTTGGACGGTCGACACCAACTCTTTGGTCTTTCGCTGGAGTGATCTTAACCACTTCGATGACCTCCCTACAGGCTCTAGCTGGAGCTACGTCATTGGCGTTGACCTGGGCTATTCTGACGCGGACGCCATCGCGGTTCTGGCATGGTCGGAAGCCTCGCCGAGCGTCTACCTCGTTCACGAGTCGGTCAAGAGGAAGCAGGGCGTCACGGAACTCGCCGCCGAGCTAGGCAAGCTGGTCCAACAGTACGACCCTCTCGCCCTCGTTATGGACACTGGCGGCCTCGGCAAGAAGATCGCCGAAGAGATGGTCGCACGCTACTCGTTGCCGATCAAACCCGCTCAGAAGGCTGAGAAGTATGCCCATATCGAACTTGTCAATGATGCCCTACGGACCAAAAGGCTGTTTGCCCGACGCGATAGCGCCTTCGCCCAGGACTCTATGCTCCTCGAGTGGGACCGAGACAAGTCCAGCGGCGACAAGCTCGTCGTCTCTGATGCCTTCCACTCCGACATCTGCGACGCCGTCCTTTATGCCTACCGGGCTGCTCTGGGTTGGCTTCACACTCCAGTCATTCCTAAGCCGAAGCTTGGCTCGGCGGAATGGCTGAAGGCGCAGGTCGCCGAGCACGAAGCGGCGATCATCCGCCAGCTTGAGCAGCGGGATCAGTTCGACCCGGCCCTCGCTGACGATCCGGACCCGCAATGGAGGTGGCAGGCTTGAGCGACAACGACTTCATGTTCCTAATGGCCGGTGGCATCCTCTTCTCGGTGCTGATGATCGGCGCCGTATGTGGCTACATTTGGGGCATGCACCTTGGTCGCCTGGAGGCCCATCATGACGCCCGCTGAGATCAGAGCCATCCTCGTTGTCTGCAGAGAGATGGGGGTCTCATCCGTCAAGGTCGGCGACTTCTCGGCCCTGCTCGATCCGCAGTACGTCGCCGATCCGAGCCTTAAGGCCGACGAGCAGATGCCGACGGAGGACGAGCTCCTCTTTGCCTCGTGCCCGTCCCCTTTCGACCGTCTCGAGACTCAACCGCAGCCGCCAGGATGATCTAATGGACTTGCAAGACGTCATGACCGAGCTAGGCACCGTCTTCGAGACCTACACGAAGCCGGCCGCCGCCATCCAGAAGGCCCAGGACAAAGACGGCTACTTCATGTCGATGGCCTGGGGGAGATTCGGGCTGACGCTCGAAGTCACCGAGGTCGTCGAAGAGGTTCTATCGACGGGCAGGCTGACCAAGGAAGGCCAGTTCCAAGCCATCGTCGACCAGGCCCTCTACGAACTCGCCAAAGAGATGGTCGCGAAGCATGAGAAGCTAGCAGCAGCCAACAACAAGCGGGGCCGCAAGGCTCTGAAGCTCATACACCAAGGAGGGTAGGTATGGCCGTCGAGTGGAAGCAGTTTGGGACCGGCGCGGAGATCCCGGGAGACGTCCAGCCGCAGAACCGCTGGTGGGCCGAGCGGGGCCATATCGAGATGGCGCAGGCGATCACGGCGACCATCAACACCCTTTCTCAGATCGATGCGGCGAGGCAGACACAGTTCCAGATCTCAGGGCGGCTCTACGGCAACGCCAACATGATCGGGCTCAACGGGCTGTCGTTCGCCAAGGTTCAGGCGACGAGCCCGCTCAAAGATCGGATCACCTATAACGTCGTCGCCTCCGGGATCGACACCATCACCGCCAAGACGGTCAAGAACAAGCCTAAGCCGCTCTTCCTGACATCAGGGGGCGACTGGAAGATGCAGCGGCGGGCCGAGAAGCTCTCTAAGTTCGTCGACGGCATCTTCTACGAGAACGACGCATACGATCAGGGCCATATCGCTTTCCGCGACTCGGCGGTGCTCGGCGACGGCTTCACTCACGTCTTCGAGCACTACGGCCGGGTCAAGTTCGAGCGGGTCATCGCTTCCGAGCTCCTCGTCGACCCGATGGAGTCTCTTTATGGGCAGCCTCGGCAGATGCACCGGACCAAGAACGTCGACCGGGCCGTCCTCCTCGACTCCTATCCGGGGAAGCGGTCGGCGATCCTCTCGGCCAACACCGTTAGGATGGAGTCGGGGGCCTACCAGACCGTCTCCGATCAGGTGACGGTCGCTGAGTCCTGGCGGCTCCCGTCTGGACCTGAGGCGACCGATGGCCTGCACGTCATCTGCATGGAGAACGACGTCTTATTCAAGGAGCCTTGGAAGAAGGACCACTTCCCGTTCGCGAGGCTCCCTTGGTCGACGCGCCTCTACGGGTACTGGGCGCAGGGCGGCGCCGAGCAGATCCAGAATATTCAGCTTGAGATCAACAAGCTCCTTTGGGTCATCCAACGCTCTATGCACATGGCCGGGACGCAGAAGATCCTCTGCGAGCGGGGCGCCAAGATCGTCAAGGGGCACCTGACCAACGACTATGGGCTCATCCTCGAATACACTGGCACTCAACCCAGCTATATCGCCCCGCCGATCGTCCCTCCCGAGATCTATTCGCACCTGCAGACACTTAAGTCGGCGGCTTTCGAGCAGCTGGGCGTCTCGCAAATGTCCGCCTCTGGGCTGAAGCCTGCAGGACTCGATAGCGGGCGAGCCCTCCGAGAGCACCAAGACATCGAGAGCGAGCGCTTCACCGTCATCGCCCAGCAGTACGACCGCTACTACCTCGACCTCGCCCGCCTCGCCATCGAGACGACTCAGGAGATCTTCGAGGACGCCGGCACCTACAAGGTGACGATGCCCGGGAAGAAGTTCCTGGAGACGATCGACTGGGCCGACATCGATCTCGACGACGAAGAGTACGTTATGCAGTCGTTCCCCATCTCGTCGCTGCCTTCCGATCCTGCAGGCAGACTGCAGACCATCCAGGAGTACATCCAGGCAGGGATGATCTCGCCGCGGTCTGGCAGGCGCTACCTCAGCTTCCCGGACCTCGAAGCCTCCGACCGCCTGGCGAACGCCAAGGAAGACTGGCTTCACGAGGTGCTGGAGAAGATGATGGACGACGGCATCTGGTACGAGCCCGAGCCGACTGACGATCTCGCCCTGGCGAAAGAGCTGGTGCTCGACTACATCGCCTACGCCAAGAAGATCGACTGCGAAGAGGCGCACATTCAGATGTTGCGCGACTTCAACGACGAGCTCCAAGCGATGGCCGTCGCCTCTCAGCCCCCGGCAGGCGGAATGGGCACGCCGCAAGCGGTCCCAATGGCTCCTCCGCAGTCCAACATGGTCCCCAACGTCCCCGGCATGGCTGCCGCGGCCGCTTGAGTATTTAACCTGCTGCCACCTTACCAGGTGCAGCCCGTGAAAGTCGGGCCAGCAGGCCCTCTAAGGAGATTCGCGAATGACAGAAGCCGCCGCCGTCCAAGCCCCTCTCGCCAATGGTCACGCTCCCGAGACGGCCCCGCCGCCGCCGGCTAAGCCTGAGGCCATCGCCCCGCAGTTCTCGGTGCTCGCCAGGAAAGAGGCGGCCCTGCAACGCAAGCGGGAGGAACTCAAGGCTGAGCGGGCGGCTCTCGACGCCGAGAAGGCCGAAGCCCAGGCCCTCAAGGAACGCTATGGGACTAAGCCTAAATCTCCTCGGGAAGCCTTGGAGCGTTACGGGTTCGACTACAAGGCGGCGACCGAATACGAGCTCTCCGACGGCGTGCCGACCCCCGAAGGCGTTGCCCGGGCAACGGTTGCCGAGGAGATCGCCGCTTTCAGGAAAGAGCAGGAGGAGCTGCAGCAGAAGCAGCTTCAAGATCAACTGGCGGCCCAACAAGCCCAGGCCGAAGAGACTCTCTCGGCCTTCAAAGAGGAGATCGGCCTCTTCGTCAAAGGCAAGCCAACCGAATACGAACTCATCAGCATTTTCAATGCCGAAAATCTGATTTATGATACGGTAGAGGAGTACTTCCACAAGCACAAGAAGGCGCTTTCGATTAAAGAAGCCGCCGATCTGGTCGAGAAGTACTGCGGCGAGCAAGCGGAACTCTACGAGAAGTCCGCTCGATACAAGGCCAAGCACGGCCAGGCGGACCCCGCGCCCAAGCCAGGGGAAGGCAAGCCGAACATCACGGCCACGAGAGAAGCAGCGCAGCGGCGCACGTTGAGCAACGACCTCACAACGTCCACGCCTTCGCTCGTCTCGCCTCGTGTCGAGGCCGATAGAATGTCCAGAGCCTTAGCGGCCCTGAACAAATAGAGCGGGGGCGTTTAATCACTAAAGGATTAAGCGCATGTCTGCTGTCTATCAGAACCTAACGAACATGAACGCGGCCCTTAAGGAACTCTACGACGGCCAGGTCGTCGAGAACCTCGTCTACGCCGACAACCCGTTCCTCGCCATGGTCCCGAAAAAGACCGACTTCGGCGGCAAGTACAAGCCGGTGCCGATCATCACCGGCGTCTCTCAAGGTCGTTCGGCGACCTTCCTCACGGCCCAGGCGAACCAGTCGCCCGTCTCCATCGAGAGCTTCCTGCTCACGCGGGTAAGCGACTACTCGCTTGCGACGATCGACAACCAGACGATGCTCGCCTCCGCGACGGACAAAATGTCCTTCCTGGAAGGCTCCAAGATCGTCATCGACGGCGCGATCCGCTCGGCGACCAACTCGCTGACTGGCGCCCTCTTCCGCAACGGAACTGGCTCGATCGGCAAGATCTCGACGATCACCACCGGCGTCATCGTCCTGACGAACAGCGCCGACGTGACTCAGTTTGAAGTCAACATGGTGCTGCAGGCCAACGCCACCGACGGCGGCCTGACCCCGCGGGCGGCCCTCGGCTACATCATCGCCGTCAACCGTTCCGCCGGCACCGTCACGGTCTCGGCGACTCAGGGCGGCGCGGCGGGCTCGCCGGCCTCTTGGGCAGCGGCTGACTTCCTGCTCGTTCAAGGCGACTTGAACGCCAAGGTGATCGGCCTCCCGGGCTGGCTGCCGGCGACCAACCCGACGACGGGCGAGTCCTTCTTCGGCGTCGACCGCTCCGTCGACCGCACCCGTCTCGCGGGGATCTACTACGACGGCTCGGCCCAGTCGATCGAAGAAGCCCTAATCGACTCCTCGAGCCTGCTGGCCCGGGAAGGCGGCAAGCCGAACGTCTGCATTACCAACTACGCCAGCTATTCCGCTCTGGAGAAGTCGCTGGGCGCCAAGGTGCAGTACGTCGACCTCAAAGGCCCGGCCGAGATCGCCTTCCGGGGCATCATGGTCAACGGCGCCAACAGCATGATCAAGGTCTTTCCTGATCGTAGCTGCCAGGGCTCGCAGGGCTTCCTGCTCCAGATGGACACATGGTGCCTGGAGTGCTTGGGCGACGCCCCGCAGATCCTGCGCTACGGCGACGGCCTCGAGATGCTCCGGGTCTACAACGCGGACGCCGGCGAAGTCCGGGTTGGCTACTACGCTCAGCTGCGAACCAACGCGCCGGGCTGGAATGCCAACGTCCTCTTCTCTGCCTAAGTTCCGCGGGAGTCGCCGGCCAAGGATGGCTGGCGACTCCCCTTCCTCTCTTTACCTCATGGGGGCATGGGGATAGAGCTAACCGCCCTCCTGGCTTAGAACCAGGTTCATCAAAGGATACAATTACTTATGGCCAACAGGTATTTCACCCAGTTCGGGCTGACCCTCGCCAAGCAAACCGTCTTCCTCTTCGGTCGTGCGACCATCGGGGCGACTGGCGCCGTCACCCTCGACGCGACCAACTCCAAGGGCATTAAGACGATCGTCCGTAACAGCGCCGGCAAATACACCGTGACGCTCGGTAACACGACGAGCGGCAACGACATCTATCCGCGGCTGTTCAACGTCTCGGTGATGCAGCTCTTCGCTACGGCGGTGGCTGCGCCGATCGTCCAGGTGATTAGCGAAGCGGTGGCGACGACGACGCCGACTGTCGTGCTGCAGTTCTACGCGGCTGACGGAACTACGGCGACGGATCCGTCGAGCGGCCAGGAAGTCCGCTTCACCGTGACCCTCACCAACTCCACCGCACCGTAAGGGGTCACCGATGTTCATTCATGACCGGAAGAAAGCGGCGGGCGTCATCGTCTCCCGCATGAAGGATGGCCCTCAAGGCTACTCCGACGGTGGGTCTGTCCAGATGCCTGAGGAAGGCATGGGCGGTGGCGATGATCTCACGTCTCTGGCCCAAGACTTCCTGCACGCCGTCGACACCAAGAGCCCGCAGGCATTAGCGGACGCTTTCAAAGCGATGTTCCTGGCCTGCGAGCAGGAGCCGCACGACGAGGCGGGAGAGATGGAGTGATGGACGGCACGGACTGGACCAAGGATCTCGTTTGGACGGGCCTCCGCAATGGGGTCCTGGTCAAGTTCGTGCCGGTCGAGCCGGACCCGGAGGAGACGCTCCGGGTCCGCTTCCGCTTTCTCGATGACCCCTACAATAACGGCGGTTGACCGATGGCCTCGACGATGACCCTCTCGCAGTTGATGACGGCTGTCCGGCAGCGGGCCGACATGCTGCCGAACGGCTACACGCCGAACGTCACCGACACGCGGTACTTCGTGACGGACGTCGAGCTCGTCTCCTACATAAACCTGTCGCTCTACGACCTCTACGACCAGTTGATCTCGGCTTACGGGGCCAACTACTTCGTCAAGGTGCCCGCCTACAGCTTTGTGACGGACGGGACGACGCAGCAATACACGCTGCCGACCGACCTCTACAAGCTTCTCGGCGTCGATCTTCAGTTGTCGGGGACGTCGGGAAGTGCCCAACAGAGCCTTGTCTCTATCAAGAAGTTCGAGTTTGGCGACAGGAACCGCTTCGCCGTCCCGAACTTCCAGTCGTTCTACGGCGTCACCAACCTGAGATATCGCCTCAACGGGATCTACCTCTGGCTGACGCCGATCGCTTCTGCAGGCCAGACGATCTACCTCTGGTACGTCCCGAAGATGACCGAGCTCGCCACCCTCTCGGACACGTCCGATGGAATTAGCGGCTGGCTCGAATATGTCATCGTCGACGCGGCGATCAAATGCCTCGTCAAGGAGGAGTCGGACGTCTCGGCGCTGATGGCCGAGAAGGAGAAGCTGCTGGTCCGCATTATGAACCTCGCCGATAGCCGCGATATTGGCTCGCCGCCGAAGGTGACCGACGCCACCTACCAGGACAACTGGTATCCGACCGGCAACGGCTCGGGCAACGGGTCGGGGTCGTTCTGATGGCCTTCCGCATCGCGGTCGTCCAGACGGTAGACCGGCAGATCAACCAGCTGCAGAACAACATCAAGCAGGCGATCGAGCCGCTCTTCGCCGACCAGGCCGGGAGCTGGATTGCCTCGCTCACGGGCTGCACGACGGTTCCGCAGGCCAAACTCTACTGGGAGCAGGCAGCGCAGGGTGGCCCGGTCACGATCAGCGTCACGACGCCGCTATTTGGCACGTCCAACACCTCGGCGGCGACCATTACGGGGCTTCCCAAGGCTTTCTGGCCCGCCCAGACCCAGTTCGTCCAAATCCCCATCACCGACAACGGCACGACGGTCATGTCGACGGCGACCATCGACTCCAACGGCGTCTTCGCGCTCTACAAGAGCCTGATCGGGGCATCTTTCACGACGAGTGGCTTCAAGGGGCTATACCCCTGCAATTTCACCTACGTCTTGGGGATCTAAGTGGCTCTCCAAAAGCAAAATATGCCCATCAGCTTCGCTCAGGGGCTGGATACCAAGACGGACGACAAGCAGGTCCCGATCGGCAAGCTGCTGACGCTCCAGGACGGCATCTTTACGAGCCTGCGGCGGATCAAGAAGCGCAATGGCTACTCCTATCTCGGGAATAGCATCGATGCCGGCGGGTCCTTGGCGGCGTCCTTCGGTCTGGACACCTACCGGGACGAGTTGATCACCTACGACGGCTTCAACCTCTACAGCTACTCGGAGTCTCTCTCCAAGTGGAGCTCAAAGGGGACTGCGGAGCCGCAGATCGGGCTGTCGACCTCCGCGGCCTACCTCAGCGGCCTGAGCGTCGAGTTCCAGGACTCGACCTACCATGCGGCAAGCGGCCTGCAACTCGTCACCTGGTACGACCCCTCGTCTCCCGGCGACAAGTGCTCCTACTCGATCATCGATCAGGTGACCGGCGACAAGATCGTTAACGGGGCCGGGATCCCCAACGCCTCGCCGTCGGTGAAGACGCTGGCTCTGGGGTCCTATCTCGTCCTGATCTACTTCGACTTCTCGACGAGCCACATCCGTTACCGGGCCATCGACACGGCCAACCCAACGGTCTTGCCGGCGGCGGTCGACTTCACCACGACCAACAATACGACCTTCCCGACGTTCGACGCCCAGGTCATCAACGGCCGGATCTACCTCGCCTATAACAACAACGCCGGCGGGTCCGGTGGCGTCTCGGTGCTTTATCTGACGTCCGCCCTGGCGCTCTCGGCCATCTTCTCGACCAACGTCGGAGACGCTGCGACTTGTATCAATGTCTTCACCGATCCGTCCTTCAACGTCTGGGTGGTCTATCACTGCACGGCGGCGAGCCGGATCCAGGGGTTTGTGCGTGATTTCGCGCTAACCAGCACGGTCATCGCCACGACGGCGCTCGTCTCCCACGCCGTGACCCACGTCACCGGAGTCTATAACTCCGGCTCCAGCCCCATCTCGGCGACCATCTACTATCAGGTCTCCGGGACGGTGAATGAGTTCCAGTTCGCGGCAGCCGGGGCTACGGGGGACGTGGTGATCCTCCGGGGCGTCCTCCTGGAGAGCAAGGCGTTCGTCTACAACACGCGAACTTACTTCTGGGTGTCGTTCGTCAGCGATCTGCAGCCGACCTACTTCCTGATCGATGCCAGCTCTGGCGTTCTCCGGGTCGTCGTCGGCAAGCTGGCTCCGAATCTCGCTGGCTCAGGCAATGGGCCTGGCGGCTTTCTCGCCGAGGTCACTGCCGTCTCCACCGGCGTCTACCAGTGGGCCTACCTGCAGGAGACTCGCTCGGAGTATGTCTCCGGAACCAACTTCCAGTTCTTCGGCGTCAACCTGTCGATGACCAGCTTCCTGAATAGCGTTCAGGCGGTCGAGCAGGCGAGAGACCTGCATTTCTCCGGCGGCATCCTCTGGATGTATGACAGCGGCACGCCGGTCGAGCACGGATTCCACCTCTACCCCGAGATCGTCACCACGGCCTCGACGGCGACGACGGGCGGGTCGATGATCCCGGGCACCTATTCGTTTGTCGCCGTCTACGAGTGGACCGACGCTCAGGGCCAGCTCCACCGCTCAACGCCGTCGCCGGTGCCGCTCTCCAAGGTGGTGCCGGCGGGGACCAACACCAATACCGTGACTGGGACCGTCCCGACGCTGCGCCTGACGCAGAAGACCGCGCCCACCAACCCGGTGCGCATCGTCATTTACCGGACGACGGCGAACGGCTCCATTTACTTTGAGGACACCGGCGCCACTAATAGCATCTCGTCGGACACCGGCTCCTTTGTCTCGTCGCAGTCGGATACCAGCCTGGTCGCGGCAGGCCAGCTCTACACCACCGGCGGCGAGGTCGAGAACCTGCCAGTCCCCGCGCCTTTGGCCTTGGCGACCTTCAAGGACCGCATGGTGGTCATTCCCGCCGAGACGCCGAACTCCTGGTGGTTCAGCAAGGAGATCGTTCCGGGCGTGCCTGTCGAGTTCTCGGATCTCCTGGTGCAGAACGAGACGACGACGGGCGGCCCCTTCGTCACTCTGGCCCAGATGGACGACAAGCTCTGCCTCTTCAAGAACGACACCGTCTGGTATGTCGCCGGCAGCGGCCCCGCCTCCAACGGGACGGGCAACGACTTCACGCCCGCCCAGCAGGTGACCTCCGAGACGGGCTGCAACAACGCCCTCTCGATGGTGCTGACGCCCGACGGGCTCATGTACCAGTCGCCGAAAGGCATCTACCTGCTCGACCGGTCGCTGAAGGACCACTACGTCGGCGCCGACGTCGAGGATTACAACGCCTACACCGTGACGTCTGCCCGCCTCGTCACCGGCACGACTCAGGTCCGCTTCACGCTGAATAACGGCACGGCCCTGATGTACGACTACTTCGTCAAGCAGTGGGGCGGCTTCACCGACATCGGGGCGGTCGGGACGACGACCTACCAGGGGAACTTCGCCTTCGTGACGGCAAGCGGCAACGTCTTCACCGAGACGCCCGGGACCTTCACCGACAACGGCACGTTTGTTCCGGTCGTCCTGAAGACCTCCTGGCTGTCGCTTGCTGGGCTGCAGGGCTTCCAGCGGGTCTACTCCTTGGAGATCCTCGGCGCCTACCGGAGCTCGCACACGCTGCGGGTCCAGGTCGCTTATGACTTTGACCCGACGATCGTCCAGACCACCGACATCACTGCCAGTGCAGTCGCGCCGTACCAGTACAAGATCAGCCTGACGCGCCAGAAGTGCGAGTCGGTGCAGTTCACCATCCAGGACGTCAACAGCGGCACGCCTGCCGAGAGCCTGGATATCTCGGCCATCACCTTGGAAGTCGGTGTCAAGGGCGGGACGAACCGGCTCAGCCAAACCAGAACCTACGGGTAGAGGACTTATGCAGCACATTCTCCATGCTCTCAACGTGCTCTTTGGCGAGAAGAAGCCGGTCCAGCACTTCTTCAATGGCGGCGATGTGGGAGTCGACGCCGACCCGGTGGGCATCGGCGGCGGCGGGTCCTTGCCGTCCTTCGGCAGCCTCGGGAGTTATGGCGGGGGCGGCCTCCTGGGCGCCGGCTCGGGGGGGCCGATCATCGACCCCAACGGTGCCACTGGCCAGGGGGGGATGCAGAAGCACATCGAGTCGTGGGGAAAGGCCCCGGAGATCACCAATAGCTTCGGCGGCGTCCAGGGCCTCAAGGACCCGCTGGCGGGCCAGGCGCCGGTCAGCGCCGACTTCACCAACTCCAACAACATCGGCGTCCAGCAGCAGGCGCTCGCCCAGCAGCTCCAGGCGCAGGCCAATGGCCAGATGAGCCCAGCCCAGGCCATGCTGCAGCAGCAATTGGCGCAGAACACCCAGAACAACATTGCCCAGAATAGCGGCATGGTCGCCTCTCAGCGGGGCATGAATCCGGCTCTTGCCGCCAGGATGGGCGCCCAGAATGCCGGGGCGATGAACCAGCAGGCCGCGGGCCAGGGCGCCAACCTCGCCCTCGGTCTCCAGGGGCAATCCCAGCAGCAACTCGGCCAGCAGCTCCAGGGCTGGCGTGGGCAGGACTTGCAGACGGAACTCGGTGGCGCCGACATTGGACTCGCCAACCGGGGGCAGAATATCGGCGGGACGAACGCCTACAACGCCGCCCAAACGCAGGCCCAGTTGGGCGGCGCCGACATCCAGTCGAAGTACGACATTCAGAACAGCAAGGCCAAGTCGGGCATGTTCGGCGGCCTGCTCAATGCGGCCGGCGCTCTCGGGGGAGCTGCCCTGGCCGCCTCCACCGGGACGAAAGTCCCCGGCAATGCCCCGCATCCAGGCGACGATCCCAGAAACGACACGGTCGACGCCAAACTCTCCCCCGGCGAGATCGTCATTCCCCGCTCCAAGGCTCAGGACCCGGAGGCGGCGAAGGAGTTCGTCGCCCACATCCAGGGCCAGAAGGCAGGGGGAGGCAAGGCCAAGGGCTACGCCGGCGTACTCAACGCCAAGCGGGAAGTCGCTGAACTCAAGAAGCGCCTAGCCATCCTCGAGAAGCACGTCGGGAGGGCTGGCTGATGTCGGACTACAGCCTCGTCGCCGAGCGCCCGTCGCACTTTGAGATCTCGCACCCGGAGAAGGGGGCCTTTAAGGTGGCCAAGCGCAGTCTCGATGCCGGGACGATCAAGAAGATCAAGGCGCTGCCGAAGGCGATGTTTGGCGGCGGCGACCCTGAGGACGAGACAGGGACGGCGACGGGCAACGAGACTGCTCCGGTTGAGACGGCACCCGCCGACACGCTCTCGGAGGCTCCTGCGGAGGTGCCGGTGGCTTCTCCCGGCCCTCTGACGGCGGGCAATCCCTACGCCGGCCTCCTCCAAGGGGCGGGCGGTTCGCCAATCGCCGAGACGGTCGGTCCCGAAGCTCCCTCAGCGCCTCCCGACCTCGAAGCATCGGGGAAATACGCTGGACTGGCCCAGGCGACGGGCACGGCGACGGCTCCCGAGACCGCTAAGGCGCCTGCCACCAATCCGAACACTACCGCTGGTGCCGACAAGGAGCCCGCCAAGGGTCCGGCGACACCAGATGCGACGACGTCCGCCTACACCAAGGCGTTCGACACCATGGAGGCAGGCATCAAGGGCGCCGCCGCCGCTAAGTCGGCCTACGCCAAGGAGGCTGAGGCCCAGCAGAAGAAGATGGCCGAAGACCTGGCCACTCAGAAGAAGACTTACGACACCGCCTATACCGCCATCGACAACGAGAACAAGCAGCTCACCCAGGACGTCATGGGCGCCAAGATCGATCCCTCGAGGATCTGGGCCAACGCGTCGACCGGGAACAAAGTCTTGGCTGGGATCGGCATCCTGCTCTCGGGGATCGGCTCCGGGCTTACCGGGCAGCCGAACTTGGCGATGCAGGTCATCGACAAGACGATCGACCGCGATATCGACGCCCAGAAGGCCGAGCTCGGGAAGAAAGAGACCCTGCTTTCGATGAACTATCGGAAGTACGGCAATCTTCAAGCGGCCGACACTGCCACGCGGAGCCAACTCTATGCCATCACTCAAGGGCAGATCGGGGCGGCGGCCGCTAAGATGGGCGGGGACGTCGCCGCGGCTCATGCACAGCAGGCCATCGGCGAACTTGAGGTAAAGCGGCAGCAGCTTCAGCAGACGACTGCTGGCGGCCAGGTCATGAAAAATATCACCACGGCCGCCTACAACGGTCAGCCCCTGACCCCCGCGCAGGCGCAGGCGATTGCTCCGGACGCCTGGGTCCAGATGCCGGACGGGACGGCCCGCGTGGCGCAGACGAAGGACGGAGCCAAGAAGGTCCGGGCGGCAATGGGTCAGGCGCTGGAACTGGGCAAGCTGATGGACGGCATGGACCGCTTTGCCGACCAGAATGCCGGGACGCTGGGCACCTTCACCGGATCCAGCAACAACACGCTGGCGAAGGGGCTGATGGCCCAAGGCATGATTCACATTAAGAACCTCGGCGAGCTGGGCGTGCTCTCGAAGTCGGATATTGAGGACATTATCGAGCCGATGATGCCCAACCCAGGCAGCTACCGGACGGGGCGGACCAAGGAGCAGACCAAGGCTCTGCGCGAGATGACGCAGAACAAGCTTGACGCCCTTTATGGCTCGGAGCTGGTCGGCTACCGGCCTGGTGCCAACGCCTCCAAAGACAAGAGGGTGCCTTAATGGCATTGGTCAACGTCACCACTGGCAAGTCCGAAGATCTGCCCGAAGAGGATAGCCTTTCGGCCCTCGCGGCCGGGACGCATGTCCCCTCAGGGGGTGCCAAGGCGCTGATCAACCCCTCGGGAGAGTTAGTATTTTCTCCTTCGGAGACTGCCGCCGAGAACGTCCAGAAGTACGGCTATAAGGTCCCCACCCAGGAACAGTTGACGGAGTTCGCCACCCAGCAGAAGTATGGGGTAGGCGCCGGCAACGAGGCCAAGGCGTTCGGCGCAGGATTCCTTCGTGGACCGACATTCGGAGCTTCTGACGTTGCTCTTGGCGGCTTGGGGATTTCAAGCCCTGAAGCGTTACGTGAGCGGGCGGCGAGGAACCCGATTGCGACGGGCGCGGGCGAAGTCGCCGGTATCGGGACGTCGTTGCTCGCCCTCCCCGGCGGCGGTGCCGTGGGTGCTCTGGGAAGGGTCGGCTCGGGAATCGCGGAAGCGGCGGCGCCGGCTGCACTAGCTGAGGGCGCCGGACTCGCCGCCAGGGTCGTCCAGGGGGCCGGGAGGGTCGGAGCCAAGGCTCTCGGATCGATGGTCGAGGGCACGGTATTTGGGCTCGGCCAGACCGTCTCCGAGGCTGCTCTTGGCGACCCGGCGCTGACCGCCGACAAGGTCGCTGCCAACATCGGCTATGGGGCTCTCATAGGTGGCGGGCTCGGTGGGGCTCTCGGGCTCGGCGCTGAGGTCGTGCCCAAGGCGGCGGCAAAGGCTCGGGAGGTCATCGGAGGGCTTTTCGGTAAGGCGAAGGGCGAGGCGCCAGCAGAGATTGCCCCGGGCATCCCCGCTCCTGAGGTGCCCGCGGCCGCGCCCGAAGCCGGAACGGGGCCGCGCCAGATCAGGCGGATCCAGGACATCCAAGCCTTCGGTTCGGGCAAGGAGGTCCCCGGAGAGTTGCCGACGACTCCCGGCATCATCGCCGAGCTCGGCGCCAAGATCACCGGCAAGACGCCCGAGGAGTTCCAGGAGGGACTGACCCGCGGGGCGACCGCCGAGGTCATGACTCCCGAGGAGCGGGAGGTCATGGGGGCCGAGATGGCCGAGGGATTTCAGAAGCATCATGACGTCATGGACAGAGCCGCCCTAGAGACGGCGAGCCTCGGGCGTCAGGACGAGATGGCTACGCTCCTCAGTGGGGCCGACTCGGCTCCTATCCGGGCGGCCGTCGAGCGGGACGGTGCCCAGATCGCCGGCACGCTCACTGAACTGGAGACTCCCGGTCTCTACCCTCCTGCTGCAGGCGCCCACCTGAGACGTGTTGGCGAGGCTCTGGAAGCTGCCGCGGAGTCCGACGACCCGATGGCCCTCTACAAGGCGACGAACGACGCCAAGCGCAAACTCTACGAGCTCAAGAGCGGCCTGCTCCGCTCGGCATCGTTCGAGCACCGGGAAGCCGGCAAACTCGTGAACGAGGTCTACCGGGCCGTCAAGTCGGGGCTCGAGGATGAAGCCGTCTGGGGAGCCGCCGGCGCCCGCCAAGCCGAGTTCAACAACGCCTTCTCGGAGTTCAAGGACGCCCAGAAGGAATTCCGCAAAGCCTTCATGCGGAAGACGACCGTCAAGGGGTCGGATACCTACTTGACGAAGGCGACGAAGTTCAACACCTACGTCAATGCCATCAATGACAGGCTCCGTGGCGCCGAGCGCAACGGCATCATGAACGAGTACCTCGACAAGTCCAAGGCGCTCCTGGATCAGATCGAGAAGACGGGCGCCAACACCACCTTCGAGAATGTCGACGCCGAGGGCCTCAAAGGGATCATCGGCAAGAACGAGGCCGATATCCTGAGAGCCAGGAACAGCATTCAGGCGGCGCCCGGGGGGCATGGAGCCCTGACCGACTGGCTCCACCCGTTGTCTGCAGTCAGGCATCTGACTAAAGGGCTCTCAAATCCCGAACTATTAGGCATGCGCCTAGCCTCGCTCGAGCGAGCGGCCCAGCGGACCTCTAACGTCGTCTCCAAAGGAGCGGCGGCGATCTTCAAGCCTGTCGAGAAGGCGGCGACAAAGGGCACCGGCATCCTCGTCGACAAGCTCTCGACCGAAGAGAAGCTAAAGCGGTTCGAGAAGCGGACAAAGACCCTTAACAACTTCACGGCCAACCCGGCATCGCTCCTCGACAAGGTCGACGAGACGACGCAGGCCACCTACGAGACAGCGCCGAACGTGACGGCCGCCCTGCAGCAGACGGCGATCAGAGGGGCGATGTTCCTCGCATCTAAGATGCCGCGGGCGTCCTCGCCGCAGTTGCCGTTCGACAAGGATTACCAGCCGTCGCCGTCGCAGGTGACACGCTTCGATCGCTACTATGAGGCGGTTCACGACCCTCTGACGGTCATGGCCCAGCTCAAAGAGGGCCGGGTTCTGCCGGAGTCCCAGGAGGCGGTCGCCGCCGTCTACCCGTCGCTGATGGCCGAGATGAAGCAGGAGGTGACGAGCAAGCTGGCTGACTATAAGGCTGGGGATAAGTCCCATTTGACCTATCAGCAGAAGCTCGCCATCGGCAAGTTCCTCGGCGCCCCGCTCTCGACGTCGGCAACGCCTCAGGCGATCGCCGCCAACCAGGCGAGCCACGCCACGCCGACCCAGCAGCAGGGCGGGAGCGACGGCGTCAAGCCGAGCCAGACGGGGCTTGGCAAGCTGGACCTGGCATCGAGGACGAAGACGCAGGCCGAGAACGTCGCAACGAGAACCTAACGTGTGGGGCCTACAGCCCCCTTTGCCCACGAGGAGTTTATGCCTAGAAAAAATGCTCTCCTGCCCGTCCACCTGCTCTCCGGCCAGTCGATGGGGGCGAGCGTCACCGGACCCTGGACCGATATCGGCTGGCTCGACAACCTTGTCTTTAACATCGCCTTCACCGGGACGCCGACGGGGACCTTTGCCGTCCAGGCGAGCCCTGACCAGACGTTGGTGCAGCAGATCGAGCTCTCCGGGACGCCGACGGCCTCGGGTGCCGCCGACGACATCAGGATCGAGATGAATCAGGTCCCGGATAAGTTCATCCGGCTCGTCTACACGCGCACCAGCGGCACCGGCACTTTGAGCTGCTGGATCTCCGGAAAGGAAGTCTAAGCCATGACGCAAACATATTCTTATCCGGTCGTCACGACTCCGGCGCCGGTAGGCGGCGCGACCGCTGCTAATCAGGTTCTTGAGATCGCGGCCCTCAACTCCATAGACGGCAAGCTGACAAACCCGCTGCCAGTCTCGGGAACGGTCGCCGTCTCTTCCGTGGCTGGTTCGGTGGCCGTCACCGGGACATTCTTCCAGGCGACCCAGCCGGTCTCGGGAACGGTCACGGCCAACGCCGGGACTGGGACCTTCGCGGTCTCAGCCGCCAGCTTGCCGCTCCCGACAGGCGCTTCGACCGCCGCTAAGCAGCCGGCCCTCGGCACGGCGGGAACGGCATCGGCAGACGTCCTGACTGTTCAGGGTATCGCCTCGATGACGGCGCTGAAGGTGGACGGGTCGGCCGTCACGCAGCCCGTCAGTGGGACCGTGACCATCAGCGCCCTGACCAACTCCAGCGTCGTCAAGGCGCAACTGCAGGACAACGCCGGGACGGCCATCACGCTCGGCTCCAAGGTCTCGGCCTCGTCGGTGCCAGTGGTCATTGCCAGCGACCAGGGGGCGGTTCCGGCATCGCAGAGCGGCACCTGGACCGTGCAGCCGGGGAACACGGCGAACACGACCGCATGGCTCGTCGATCAGAATGCCGGCTCTACCGCGGTCTTCCAGGACGGATCCATTGCCTTCGGGTCGCTGACGACCAGCTTCGCGACGGTCATCACGGCCGGCGGTGCGATGAAGAACGTATCGGCAAGGAACAGCACCGATGCGACCGTCCTCGTGTCCTTCGATAGCGGGTCGACGACGGCCTACACGCTGGATCCTGGGGACTACGTCTCGATCGACCTCAAGACACTCGGCCTCAACATACCCAACGCAACGACTCTGCAAGCAAAATATAGCGGTACGGCCCCGACCATCGGAGCCATCCGAATCAACGGGGTGCGCTAATGAGTGATTTTTTCAGTCGCATTGCCACCGCCGTCAGGGGCAGAACGTCCAGCGCCGCCGTCGCTGCGGGGTATGTCGGCGAAGTGCTGAGCGATACCGCGACGTCGGCGCCGTCCTTGACGACTACCAACGTCGCGGCGGCAGCCAGTAAGTCGTTCACGGCGGGCACATGGCTTATTTGGGGCGGCGCCGACGTCGCGGCAAGCGGCAGCAACTTGACCCAGGCCATCGTCGCCGTTGGGAGCTCCACCGACACCTCGTCGGGAACCGCGTTGCCGAGCGGTCGCGGAAAGGGCACGACCATTGGGTCTTTTGGCTCGGGCAGTTCGTCGGACTTCACCATCAACTCGCCGCCGATTCTGGTGACGCTCAGCGCCGCGACGACCTACTACACCGTCGCACGCGCTACGTTCGCAACGGGGACCGCCACCGCTACGGGCTATATCACCGGCGTGAGGGTCGCATGAAACGCCTGGTGCTTCTGACGCTCCTCGCATGTTCGCCCTCCCACAAGCCGGAGGACCCGAAGTCCAGCGGCCTGGTCGACAAGCTGAAGGCCAAGGAAGCTGGCTGGCTCCTCGAGCTGAAGACTAATGCAAACGCATTAGGTTGGCCTGACGCTCATGACTGCGACCAGACGCTCTGGGCCGGCGAGGCGCGGGCCGCAGGTGCCGCCATAGATCTGCACTTGGCGGAATACAACCCTGGAGAGATCCATCGGCGCCCTGAGGCGCTCGGCGAGTGCTACCCCACCGAGAGCGCCTCGACCATCAGCAACGACATGCTGCTCGGCTATCTCCTCGGGACCTGGGAGGCGCGGGACGCCGACGCCCTGATCCGTCTTGCCCAGTATGGCGAGGTCCACAACTGGGTCATGGGGCAGCCGCTCTCGGAGCCGCGGGTGATCCTCTCGCCCACCGGCCAGGGCCTGCTCGGCAGAGCCATCGAGAAGCTGGGCGGTCCAAAGAAGTCCTACAGCATCCTCCCCGATCCGTGTCTGCCGGTGGAGGCGGACTACGAGAGGCACCTCCAGGTGGTCGGCATCTACCTGGATGGCCGGATCAGCGGCGGCATCTCCAGCATCTGCCTCGACGCCCTGAACCGGCAGGCGAAGGATGCGCCTCTTGATGCCCTCTTTCAGGCGGCGCGGGGGATCTATGACGCCGATGAGGGGAGTGCGATTTCACTCCTGCTAAACGACCAATATCAAACGCCTTCCTATGTGAGGGGGGCGCCTGCGTATGAAATCATCCACAAGCTCCTCGCGGGGCGCATTGTGCTCAACCAGTTTGGAGAATGAGATGCCCCTCAAGGATGGTTACTCAAAGCCGACGATAAGCCACAACATCAGGGCCGAGCTCGCCGCCGGCAGGGAGCGCGACCAGGCGCTGGCCATCGCTCTCTCCAAGGCTCGTGAGGCTAGCAAACGCCGGGCTATGTGGGCTGGTGGCCCTGTCGAGCAGGATAGCGATGTAGAGGAGGCGACCACCGAGCGGGAGGACACGTCGGGCTCTCCCGACGCCAACCGCACCGAGGACGAGCTCGCCATGAAGGTGCTGCGGGGCGAAGGCGGGGACGCCGCGCCGAACCACGCCAACTATGCCTATCAGTTCACGACTCCCCATCCTGCCGAGCGGGCAAGGGATCCGCTCGAGGAGGAGTTCTCCATGGGCGGTGAAGTCTCGGACCCGCCGACCAACGACCTCTCGGAGATGGTGCGCCGTCTTAGGAAGCGCAAGCGCTATGGCGGGTAAGGACAACCAGCCGCCGGCCCCCATCATCACCAACGGCGATATGTCGGCGGCGGTGAGCAGCGCCTCCTTTGCCATGGCCTGGTTCGACAATATTTGCGTCACCCTCTGGTGGTCGGGGACGCCGACCGGGACCTTCGACGTCCAGGTCAGCCACGACGAGGTCAACTGGGGCAGCATCGACCTCTCGCCAGTACCAGTCGCCAGCGGTGCCGCAGGGGTGATCGTCATCGACATCACGCAGCTCTCGCCCCGCTACATCCGGGTCAACTACGCCAGGACGTCAGGGACGGGAACCCTCAACGCTACGGTCTCGGGGAAGATGGTATGAGCACGGTCACCTACATCCGCTATCCATCGTCATCGATCTCTGGGACGGTCAGTGCCTTGCCCGCTGGACTCAAGAACGGCGGGAGGGTGACCGAAGTAACGCTAAACTCTGCGACCTGGACAGCCTTACCGCCGACCCCCCTGTCAGCCCGGAATGCCTTGGCCGTGCAGAACTCTAGCGGCATCGAGATCAAGGTCAACTACAGCGCCGGGATCGCCGGCTATCACGGCATCATCATTGCCGCCGGCAGCGAGCGGTCATACGACATCACCGACGCCATCGTCCTCTATGCCAAGAGCGCATCAGGGACGCCGACCATCAACGTCGAGGAGCTTTCGTGACGACCATTCAGAGCATTCTCAGCACGACCGATCACCATAGCGGCTGGTTCTACATCGCAGCCGGGAACACGGTGACGATCGACTTCTATAAGCAGATGACGTGCTTCGGTGTCCTGACGGTAGACGGGATCTTGGATATCAACGGCGTTCTAATCTCGGAGCCCTAAATGACTGTGACTTATATCCGGCTCTCTCAGTCGTCGACCCCGTCTCCACCTCCTCCATCGGGGTTTGCCTACTTCTATTTGGACGTCGGCGACGACACCTGGAAGCTGATGCACTCCAACGGCACGATTGATACACCGGTCGTCGGCCCCGCGGGTCCTGCAGGGACCAACGGTAAGACGATCCTGAACGGCGTTGTCAATCCGACGGGCGGGGTAGGTGTCGACGGCGACTTCTACATCAACACGGCGACTGAGACGATCTTCGGCCCTAAGGCCGCGGGGGTCTGGCCATCGGGCGTGCTCTACACCGCCGCCGACTGGGCCAACCCGGGGACGATCGGCTCGACGACGCCGAACTCGGCGACCTTTACTGGCGTTCAAATGAACGGCCGAATCGTCATGGCTGAAGGCACGACAGCGGACTCCGGCTACCTTTTCAATGAGACGTCTTTCGATACCGGCTGGACATCTCCAAGCGACGGCGTCATGCATCAGTACGGCAACGGCGCCATCGGCTCCAAGTGGGGTGGTACTGGCCCGACCGAGATCAACGGCGTGGCGATCACCTTCCCTGGCTCGCAGGGGGCTTCTGCCGACGTGCTCATCAACAACGGCGCGGGCGCCCTCGCCTGGGGCGCAGTACCTCTGGACGCCCCTGCGGTCATCGGCAACACGACGCCGAACTACGCCTACTTCACTGGCGCCCAGTTCAACGGCCCAACACAGATGACTGAGTCGGCGGACTTCACGACCGGCGGATATCTTTTCGGCGAGACTGGCAACGACACCGGATTTACCTCGCCCAGCGATGGGGTCATTTACCAGTACGGCAACAGCTCTATCGGCTCCAAGTGGGACAGCAACGGCCTGTCCGAGATGCGCGGAGTCCCGACCCTCTTCCCCAATACTCAAGGAGCGGCTGCCGACGTCCTCCACAACGACGGCGCCGGCGCCCTCTACTGGGCTCCTGGCGGGACGGCGGTCACCGGCTCTAACAACGCTTTCGCCGGCTTTGATAATACTGGAGCCCTGGTCACCAGCAACTTCGGCTGGCTCTACGACAACACCTTCCAGGGTGTGCGGGCCAACCAAGCTCTTTCCCTGCCGGACGCAACGAACAACGTCCAGAACTGGTACTCAAATGCCATCAACCCGACGATGAACATCGTCAACTCGACGTGGACGGCCAACCAGACCCGCTTCGCGCTCGGCACCGATGACTCAGGCTTCTCCTACTGCACAGACGGATCTGGACAGATCCTAATGCAGCAGCTCATTTTCGACTCGATCAACAAGTCGAGCTGGAATGACGTTTTGATCAGCGATATGCGTGGCGAGTATGGAAACGGCGTCGATGCTCAGACTTTCCGGCACTGGTGGGCCGCCAGCATGTACGCCCGTTTCAAGACGGGCGTCTCCTCTAGCGGCAACGTCACCTTTCTAAATGCGTCGATGGACGCCGATGCTGGCAGCTCTCTCACCGATATCCGGGCGGTCA
>Ga0315271_10000222_pt1 | contig 29165 bp, 31 predicted proteins | sample C3_top_MG_FD_204664 | JGI IMG/M metagenome (GOLD analysis project Ga0315271, IMG submission 204664) | Sediment microbial communities from Yellowstone Lake, YNP, Wyoming, USA - C3_top | ecosystem: Environmental > Aquatic > Freshwater > Lake > Sediment | place: USA: Wyoming | collected 2017-08-01
CCAGACGGACTGGGCGTACTGGAACGGCTCCGCCTGGACCGCGATGCCGTCCGACGGCTTGCCCATCGCCTACGCGGGTAATGAGGTCCGGTACACTGTCACTTCAGCGCTCTCTGTGGCAACATGGTACCGCCGGGTGAGGGCTGGAACGCTGTGACCATTCAGTTCTTCCTTACCAGTAGGGAGGGCTGACCTGTGGCTTCTGTAGGACCCAACTACCCCGGAACTGGGGTATCACTCGCCAACGCGGGCACGTCCGAGAACGCAAATGCGTGGACGAACCCCGGCAACGTCGGCTCATCGTCAGCCGTCGCCTCGATCACCGCCTCGACGTTCGACTCGCCGGACATCTCCGAGATCCTCGTCGCCAGCAACTTCGGCTTCTCACTTGGGACCGATGATGTCATCAAGGGCATCACCGTTGAGATTAGTAAGCGTGGTTACACCAGCACCAACTCTGGAATGGATTTCCGAGTTCAGCTGGCAACTGGAACTACCTTCGCCACTCTAGTTGGTAGCAATAAAGCTTCTGGATCGGTTTGGCCGCAAACAACTCTTGCGACTACGACCTATGGTAGCACTACCGATACCTGGAGTGCTAGTCTAACTGCATCTCAGGTCAACTCAGCTAACTTTGCAGTATTCCTTTCAGCGTATGCCAACGTGGCGAATGCTGATATTGACGTGGATTGGATCCGCGTTACAATCACCTATGTTACAAATTCCACCATTGCTCCGTCAGCAATTACTTCTGGACAGGCACTTGGTACTACGGTTGTAGTTGGTCCCAGGAACGTTTCGCCCACCGGGATTGTAGAATTCTCTGGTGGTCCCATCACTGGTTTGACAGATACCAATGCCGGGATGTCCTATAGGCCCGATCAGGTAGCCTACGGGAATGGTGTATATGCTCTTGGTACAGATAACGGAAAAGTCCTAGTAGCTTCAACTCCTAATGGCACATGGACTGAATACTCGCCAACGGGAGCAAATGAAGATGTAGAGTACATCACATTTGCAGATGGCCGGTTTGTCATCGGTGGGCTGTTCTTTAGCCTGAAATCAGCATCTGATCCTACCGGATCATGGGCCACAGAACTCAGTAGTGGCGATAATACTACCCACCTAACTTATGGCAATGGACGGTTCATCCTTATCATCGCGGGTAGTGGCACTGGCCATGTTTGGGTAAAAACCGATGCGGGATCATGGACGCAGAATGCTAGTTCTCCCGACGGTCTTATGCGCGTCGCGTTTGGGAACGGGATTTGGGTAGCAGTCGGGGCTGGCCTGATCTATACAGCTACAGATCCCGCCGGCGCATGGACTTCACGTACTTGCCCATTCACGGGTGGTCCAAGTGGGCTAGCTTACGCAAACGGGATCTGGGTCATAACGACGGGTAGTGGTGAACTCGCTACCGCTACTGATCCAACAGGAACTTGGGCACTCCAAACTAATGACATCGGCCACGACCTGCATACTCCCGTTTACGCCGGTGGTTACTGGTATGCCGGAGTAAACGATGGAGATAACGTTGCCCGTCCCCTGGCAACATCTACAGACGGAATCCATTGGTCCAACACCGCGTTCACCCCAGCCTGGCCGTCATCCCGGCTTGATTATCAGAACGGATACCTGTTCCTAGTCAACTCCAATACAGCGGCATCCGCTTTCGACGTAGAATACGCAGCAGTTCCGTCTGGAGTTCCATTTCTAGGAACGCCCACTCTAACCCAAAGTGGTGGCGCTTCACCGAAGACAATCGCACCATCCGCGATTGCTAGTGACCAAGCACTGGGATCCGCTACCGTTACTAAAACTTGGGTTTGGGGCACCTGGTCAGCTATATTCAGCAACACAGCAACCAGCGGTGGCGTAGCCATCGTCCCAGGTGGGATCACAACTGGGGAAGCTCTAGGATCCAGTACCCTATCTCACGGCCCTGTGGTAATCCTGAATACTGGGATTACAACTACTGAAGCGATAGGATCCACAACCTTAGCTCATGGTGGAGTAAACCTCGCCCCCTCCGCAATCTCCAGTGGAGAGGCCCTGGGCTCCGCAACGATTGCCAAGGGCAATGTTGCTGTCATTGCTTCAGCGGTTGCTAGTAGTGAAGCTCTAGGCTCTGCGACTATCACCAAAGGTAATGCTATCATCATTACCTCAGCGATCGTTAGCGCAGAAGCAATTGGTACCAGTACCTTCTCGACTGGTGGAGTAACAGCTTCGGTCACTGGGATCGCTACTGCGGAAGCCCTGGGTTCTATTATAGTGCTGATGGGCGGATCAGCAATTGGTCCGTCGGCTATTGCATCTACTGAAGCGGTCGGTTCGGCCATCATCTCGGTTGGCAATACCAACATCACCTCGTCGGCGATAGGATCTGCTTCGGCGGTTCCAAATCCCACCTTGACTACTGGCGGAATGGTCATTTCCGTCACTGGAATTTCCAGTCAGGTGGAGATTGGATCGCATGTTCTAGCGGCTGGGATCGTCACCATTCTTCCCGCTGGGGTTACCAGTCAAGAGGGGATTGGTTCACTCACCCTTGCAACGGCGGCGATCACATGGGGATCGTGGTCGGCCATCTTCAGTAACCCAGCATCGAATGCAGTAGCCATCCTCCCGGGGGGCATTGATAGCCAAGGAAGTTTGGGTTCTACCACACTGGTGGCAGGAACCGCTACCATTCTTCCAACTGGAATTTCAACAAGTAGCTACCTCAGCTTCCTTCTAGAAGATGGAAGTGGCAGTCTCCTTCTAGAAGATGGTAGTCGTCTTCTCTCAGAAGAAGGCTCCGGCGTCGGCACTCCAGTTCTAGTTCCAGGTCCAATCTCGGTCACCATGACCGGGATTACTTCAGCCCAGGCGATTGGTTCTCACACCCTGGTTGCCGCTGCACCGGGTGCCGTTACTATCGCACCATCTGCTATCACAAGTGGTGAAGCGGTTGGAACTCATACGCTGTTCGCAGGCGGAGTGACGGTCGCAGCGAATGGCATCACTTCGGCGGAAGCGATCGGGTCCCCGAGCCTGGTCGCTTCCGCCGTCACCATCTCGATCACTGGCATTGCTTCCGCTGAAGCCACAGGGGCTGTCACCCTTCTCCACGGCTCTGTGGCGATTGTCCCGAGTGGAATCACTACTACTGAAGTCGTCAGTGTTCCAGCCCTGTTCATGGCGGGTAGTGGGTTCCAGCCCGCCGGCGTTACTTCTGCTGAAGCATTCGGTACGGCCACACTTCTACATGGCGCGGTTGTAATCACGGTTTCCGCAGTTGGATCTGCACAAGCAGTTTCCAACCCAGTCATCACGACTGGAGCGGTAACGATTGCAATTACCGGGATTACCTCGTCCGAAGCTCTGGGAACTGGTACTCTAGTTCACGGCCCTGTGGTGATCTCGCTTACCGCGATTACCACAGGCGAGGCCCTGGGTTCTGCAATCCTGGCCCAATCTGGTGGACCGGCAACAATCGCTGTTACGTCTATCACAACAGCTGAAGTTGTCGGGTCCCTGTCAGTTCTAACGGGCGCCCTGACCATTAGTCCTGCCTCTGTCACGACTGGTGAAGGCCTAGGTAGCCCAGTCATCGTCCACGGCGTGACTCAGATTATGCCATTGGGCGTGGACACCGCGGAAATCCTGGGTTCGCATACACTTGCAGCGGGTAACAAGAACCTACTGATCAGTGGGATCAGCACTGCAGAACTCATTGCAGCCCCCATCCTAACCAGTCACAATGATATCCAGGTTTCCAGCCTATCATTCAGCGAGCTGGTTGGACTTCCAGTATTCATTCCTGGGGTTACTCGGGTATACCCGACTGGGATTGTTTCGGACGCCCAGCTGGGCTCTGTGGTTCTGCAAGGGTTGCGAACTGGATGGCATTGGGTAAATCGCAGTAATGCTCTCGCGGGCGTACATACCTCGGGATGGCCAGAACTTCAAGACGGATTCGCTAGACCTCGGAAGAATGAAGGTGAAGAATGACTCTAACCTCGATTGAAGCTGTCCGTCTGAAGGCCGCTGATCGCAGTGCTATCACCCGTGAAGAGGGTGTGGGGGATGGAATTGCCACAGCTTACAAGCTCGGGCATGACGCCATTCTCTCTTCCCCCGACATCCAGGTCAGGATCAATGACCTGTTGCAGGTTGCAACGTATACTGTTGATCATGAAAATGGGATTGTAACCTTCAATAGCGCACCAGTGATGAATGCCCAGGTAGAGTTTACGTACTACTGGAGCATCTATACCGATGCACAGATTCAGTACTTCATCGATGACTCCGCGGGAAACGTCACCTACGCCTCCGCTAAAGTTCTTCTGGCTATCGCAGCAGATGCGGCGAAAATCGCCCAACGCCAATCGCTGGCAGGGGGTGGGGGATTGGGAGCTGTTACTATCGACACCTCCGTTGCGGCACGAGAACTGCGGGCTGCCGCGAAGGCCCTCGTCGATATGGAAGCACAGATCTCCACATCGGAACCGGCTGAGGGCTTGACTGAAATCAACTGGACCGAGATGAACTACAAGATGGGCGTTGAGCAGAATGTGATCCGCGGTGGCTGATGTACACTGAAGAAATTGGCATCATCACCGTTGAACACCTCCGTCTTCACATCGCCGGATACCTGGCTGACCTTGAAATCAGATATGGAGATGGAGTAAAACTACAGCCCCCTAAAGCAATCGAGCACGCAAACCTTGTTGGTGGAGTTTACAATACCGATTACAAGGGAATGCCCGCCTATGCTGTAGATATCACAGATAAGGCATTCGGACAACTTACGGCCGAGTCCCTGTGGGAGTACAACTACAACGGGCATATCGCGGGTATCATCAATGCTAACAGCGAGGCGTCTGCTAACACAATCATCAAACGGCATGAACAAGCCGTAGAGATGTTTGTGAACCAGCACCGCTATATGCATCAGGTAGAAGCCCAGATCACTGGAAACGACTTCAGTATTACGCAGCTGGGTTTCGTAGACGCGGCTTTCTCTGGGGCTGAAGCGGTCCAAGACGCCACCAAAACTACCTGGGTCGCCGGATTCCGTATCACGCTGGTATGGATCACGAGTGAGGGTGGGCCAGATCAACATGCGTAGTTTGGGGGCAAGGGTCCATATCAGCGGAACTAAAGAAGCTCTTACCAAGTCCGGTAACATTCGACCTAAGGCTCTAGCTAATCTCCGTGCTGCAACTATCGAACGTAGTAGCCAATCAGTTGCCAGATACCGGTCTGAGATGCGAGCAGAATATAATAGCCCCTGGGCTCATGGGCAAGTTGGTAAGAGCATCAAAGCCAAGGTCAAGAATGAGAAGGATGGAGTAAGCGTCCAGTTCACTGCCTTAGGTGGTGATCGCGATCATATCGTATTCCTAACTAACATGTTTCCTGGGGAATCTAATTTTCTGAAAGCGCCTTTCACAATTGGCCCTCTACCAGACAAGAGGGTGATGAATATTCGCGCCCCCGGTAAGGTTAGGAACTTCATCCAAGATCCTGCTACTGGTCGTATGGGTGGTTCTAAAGCGGGGGTATGGAGAAGGGCGAAGAAGGTAACGGTTGGTTTCAACCGAGACGTTCTAGCAGAAGTTTCACAGTCGGAGGGAGAGAACTTCGTAGCTGACGTATACGCCGCGGTTGCTGCAGCAATTGCTCAATCAACAGGATAGGAGAACACGGTGACCCAGCGACAGATCCTTGAGAACAGCATTGACCTGCTGAAGACGCTCCGCGGCCCCGCGAAGCTGCTTTGGGCAAGTCCCAGTATTGGCTTCCCGACTCTGATCGAGAATGTCATCAACCCCAGTACTGGCGCCCCAGGTGCCAGCTGGATTGCATTCGGCCTCACGCGCGGTGGCGTGAACGTGGTCAAGAACCTGGACGTTACAGCCCGAGATGATGTCGACCAGATCCTTGGCGTCTACGACCAGGATGTTACTGGCCGGGGATACCAGATTACAACTCAGCTCGCTGAGGTCATGAACGATACCACCCAGCTCGCGCTGGCGATGGATATGGCCGCAGCATCCGTGATTGGCACCCAGGCCACGCAGACGATGCGAGGTCTTGATGACGGTGACAACAAGACCGAAGAGCGACGTTGGGCTGTGGTATATCCGAAGGCTACCAACGGGAAGGTCTTCGCATTCGTCTTCCGTCGCGCAGCCGTCGCTGGTGGTGAGAAGACATTCCGCTTCGACAAGTCCGATCCGTCTAGCCCGGCGTTCGAGCTGACGGCTCTTCCGGAAATCGCTACGACCATCAACCCCGAGTTCGCGTACGGCGCGATGTTCGACCACACCTAAGGATTGATTCCATGACTGAACGGCGGCAGGCGTATCGTCGGGAACCGATCGAGCTTGATCTTGGAGAGCAGATCATCTCGATCGGACCCGTTTCATGGATGCGTCGTAATGACTTCGGGAACGAGGTTATGCGCCAGCATTCTGAAATTCTCAATAGTGCAGTTCGTATCTACGTAGAAGAGACAGATACAGATGTTGCAATTCCACAGATGGAAGCTAAGTTCGCTGAGAAATTCAGCGATCCGTATCTCTTGTTTGAGTACGGACTGGATGCCGACACCCTCTCTGTGGTAAGGCAACTAGAACTCACATTCGACCAGATCGTAGCTATTCTGTTAGCCATCTGCGATGTGAATAGTATGGCCCAGTTGCATCCGTTGCTCGACCCAAACTCCCTAACCCCGACGCCTCTTGGTGGACTGCTATCCGAGCTGACGGCGGGGGGAATCGATACTCCGAAGACCGAATCTGGTCCAGACTCCTCCTCGCCGGACTTGATCACGACAGCATCAGTGATCTCACCTACCCAGAGTTGACCTCTATTCTAGAAGAGATCGAGTCCACTCTCTGGGATGCAAGGGCATGGGATCTATCTCTAAAGACTGATAAACCAGTCGAAGTTTACAATGAGAGTCGGGAGCAGATGGAGCAAGAACCACCAGTTCCGATCGACTCACTGCCGAATAAAGATTGGTTGCGTGCTACGTGACATCTACCGCAAGCTATCCCAGGATTGGGCAAGGGGCACCAGCTCTTACATCCCTAGGTGCGGTTGGTGGACCTAGAGGTGTTTCCGCTGGTGCCCTCCGGATCTTTGTGGAATTCCTGACCACTTACGACCCGGCTGCCATGAGCCAGCTTGAACGTGATCTGAGGAAGGCAGATAAGACAGCGGTATCGTTGGCTGGCAAGGATACTGCCCGGCAGAAAAAGCTTGCAACAGTAAACCGCGAACTTGCTGGTGTCCAGACTATCTATAAAACCAGACTTGATGCTTCTACTCGTAAACTCTGGCGTACAGAAGCAAATCTACAGGGTGTTCGTACTAGGGCTGGCAAAGCTGAACTGGCTACAACTCACGCCCAATTGCAAGCCAAGCTCATGGCAGCTGGCCTATCATCAGTAGAGATGGGTCATGTCACCCGTCGGTTTGAGACCGAGAAGAAACGAGCAGCTCTGCTACGTCAGATTGAAGGAGCTGAAGAACGCGGTAAGCAAAGAGCCGGGCAACGGCTAGATACAGAATCTAAACTTACGCAACTCCAGCAAGTAAAATCCAAAGTAGGTCCGAAACTTGCTGGACTCGCCATCGGGGCTGTCGGTGGTATTGTTGGTGGGGCTCTCCTTAGCGTGGGATGGCAACTGGCCGAAGATGCTCTGTCCGCCATCGGAGAAAAGCTACAAGACCTAATTGATCCAGCTCGGCATGCGAGAGTAGAAGTAAAAGCTCTCGCCGATGCGGTCAATGAGATTGCTAGTAGTCAGAACATTCGACAGATCGATGCCGCTAGGCAGTTTGTGACTCAACTAGGAATCAACCCAGCTTCAGATCGTGGTACTCAGCTAACGGGTTTACTGGGTGAAGTAGCCGTCCGCCAAAAAATTCTGGATGGACTCAAGCAAGAGATCACCCTCCAAGATATCCTCAACAATAAGAAGGGCTTGGATAAAGAACTTAGGGATACTACAAGAGCAGCCCTAATAGCGGCCGCGAAGGCGAATGGTACCTACACTGCATCTGTCAAACAGATTACTTCTGGCAAAGCCGTCGCTACCATTGTAAATAAAGAATACATCAATGGCGTAGCAATCGAGGATGCCGTAACTCAAGAACTTGAGAAGCGAGTCACCGCTCTCACAGATGTTGAGTTCAAACTTGCAGAGGCTACCAGAAAGGCTGCCGAGGAAGCTGCTAGTGCTTCCGCCCTGTGGAATCTCTACGCACAATCCCTGGCTACCGCAATCAATGCCGCAGTGGCCTTGCAAACTGCTCCAATCGACGCCAAGATTGCTGCCCTCGGGACGGGGGAATCAGCTAAGACTCGTCGCATTCAAAAGAAGATCGATAACGCTGGCAGCGGTGGTGGGGACGGCGGCGCTAAAACTCGGGAGCTAGCAAACATCGCTGAGGAACGTGCCCTAAAGCTTCTTGAGATTAGACTCAAGAAGATGGGCACTGCCATCAACCTTGAGAAGTATAGTGGCAAGTTCCTTCTGGTAGCTATCAATGCCAAGATTGCTGCCCTTCAAAAAGAGGGTGATGCACAAGCCCGGGTCAACCAACTCCTGGACCTTCAATTCCGAATGGGACAAACTATCCAGCGGAACCAGGGTGAGTCAATTAGCGACTTCCTTGCCAGACGAGCGCAAGAGCAACGAGCTCTGCTGTCTGAGCAGGATGATATGCAGCGCCAGGCACAGATCACAGCTCTAGAAGATAAGAAATCTAATCTTGAAGATCAGCTTGCATTGGAAGAACTCCACCAACGCAAACTAGATGCCATGCGTTCAGGTGGTACGGCCAGTCATAACGCTAACCTTCAGAGGCAGTTGGCTGCAAGCAAGGCAGCAGATGCGAAGGCTCTCAAGGCAAAGAAGGCCGCACTAGAAAAGGCGAAAAAACTCCTTGAGGCTAATGCCGCTGAAGCCATTGCATTGACCAGCGAAACCGCTATCAAAGAAACTACCGTTGCCATCGCTGGCATCAATACTATGGATGATGTCAACAAGTTCTCGGGACGAATGGCCGGTTTGCAGAGAGCTAGGAGTAGTATTCAGGCACTTGTTGAAGGCTTTGGGCTTCCCAAGTGGATAGCTGCTCCCTTTCTATCTAAGCTAGATTCACTACTGTCATCAGCTGGGGCAGCTCTCAACAAAGCTGCTGCCTTGCAACGACGAACTGGTGGAGTTCCATTCGCCAAAGGCGGCGCGTTCATGATGAACAATGCCAATCAACCCTTTGGATCTAACATCCGTGCTGGCGAGCAAGGCACCGAGATTGGAGTTATCCTTTCTCATAATGTTGCCAAGCTACTCCAGAACTCCAAGCCTTCTGTGGGCCAGGTTGGTCCCATCTATATCGAAAAGTCAAACAACCCCTACCGGGACTCTTACCAGTTGCGGAAGGCAGTCCAATCTGGACTTGAGGCGGCGCTTTCATGAACCCAAACTTGATTGTCCTCTCCCATCCAGTTTACGGGGCAACCCCAGCGGCAACGTATGGGTTCTTCACGCGTGAGTACAAACCCCCCACCCAACCTCGCGCGATCGAAGTAGATATCGTAGTCAACCAGAACGGGAAGTTCAAGTACGTCTACGACAACGGCCCAGGGTTCAAGCAGTGGCAGCCTTTCTCCGTTGCATGCGAACAGAAGTTCCTGCCAGTTCTAGGGGCGACCGCTGGCGCACAATACGCCCATCTTCAGGAGATGTGGAATTACCCCGGCGTCCTTGGATTGAAAGCCCCGGAGGGGGTATACTCCGTTCACTGGGGTGATAGTTCTATCGAACCGTCATTTGTTGTCTTCCCAACTAATGCAACAGATGTTCCAGAGTGGGCGGTTGTTGTCCAGTTTGAGGAGGCATCATGAGCGGCCAATCTAACTATCCCACAGCGCTGGACGACGATACTTCACTCTATGATGTCACCGATGGAGTCAGTACAGTAGTTGCTGCCCATCACAACAACATCAAGGAAGCTATCAAAGCCCTAGAAACTAAGATTGGGATTCGTAGCACCGCGGTAGCCACATCCCTGGACTATCGGCTGGGCAATCCCACAGGCGGACATATCCACAACGGCGCATCAGGTCAAGGACCGATGCTCATGCCCAGCACGGCCATCTTCATGCACATGGCGATTCCCGGCAGCATCGCCAGCGGTCCCAACAAAGGAATGCCCTTTGCATTTGGCCGGTCGCTCATTCTGGAAAGCTATTCCGGGATTACCCGCCTCGCGCCTAGTGGGGCTACAACCGCGATTGATATTCGGTTCGGCCCCACTTCTCTGATGGCTGCTTCTACTGGGCTCAAGCCGGCGCTAGCCCCCGGTGCTACAGCTTTCTACCAGCCCAGTCCTAACCTGATGACCTATCCCTCGGGAGCTGCTATCATGGCGGACTTCGGTCCTGTGGGATCTAACAATCCTGGGCAGGACTTGACGATCACGTTCGTATTCCGAGAGAACCCGTAAATGGTTGCCTACGGAGGTGCCCTCTACGGCGCTGCCGCGATGGGTCGAATCAATGCAAGTTTCCAGGCCGCCCAGGCTGCGATAGCCCGGCAGACCGCACTACGGATTTCAGTGATTGATAACCAGATCAACCGCTGGACATACGTAGGTGGAACTGTAATTGATATTCCAGCGAACCCAATGTCTGCTGCGGATAAGGCGAACTCTACCGACCAGAGTTTCCGCGGCTATCGGTTCGGGATGTCTATGTGCATCCTCGTGAATGGGAATATCATCCGAGTCAGGATTGGTGATGGTAGCTTCTCTGATCGTCAAATCTATTACCAGACCATCACAGATCCAACTGTAGCAAGTCAGTGGACTACCTGGGGTGTTCTATACTCGGGTGTTCACTACGCAGTTGCGGTAGTACCCGCCACATCTAGCAGCTTCCATGTCTACTCGGCCAAGTCTGATGGGATGTACAAGAACAACGCCCAGCAGAACACCCAAGTCGGAATTATAGAGATCAACCCGGTGATCGGTCAAACCGATGCCATGTTCGCTACTAGGGTTGTAGACGATTCCATCGATGGTAGACGAGCATTCTACCACTACTACACCTACGATATCACAACCACTCCGCCAGTTCTAGATGCAGTAAACTATCGTTGGTACCGCAGCGAGATCTCTGCCCTCAAGCTATCTGATGGACGGATCGCTAGAGTACAGGTCGCTGCATTTCATATCAATCCACGGGTAACCAATCTGGCGGAATCGCTTACTATCTCGTTCGCTCCTGCCTACAATGATATTGAACCCATTGATCCTCCCCTTCTAATCCGTGGATTTGCGGGGCAAGCTGGTTCTAACTCCATCATCAATCCATATCTAACTAAACTTGCGGATGGGTACTACTACCTATTCTACAGTGAAGTTAGATATGATGCCGACAAAACCCTTGCTAGTAATGCAGTGAAGACTCTGTTCTGGCAGCGGTCCATCGATCTTCGGTACTGGTCTGAACCAGTAGCGATTGGCTACGATATCATGAACCCAACCGGCATTGGAATTGTTGAATCCGGCGGGTACGCTTATCTAGCAAACAATGGCGCAGTCTATTCCCGTCCCACTGCCACTATCACCCATGATATCTCCAACTATGTCGGACGGATGGAGTTGGAAGACCCAAAGCAAAACCAGCCCGGCACCGCATCATTCCCAGTCGCGAATCCGGCTGGTGTGAATGACTGGCTTCTTGATCTTACCGATTGTGAAGTTAAGCTCGAAGCTGGCCTCCTGTGCGCGGACGGGGTATACAGGTATTCAGAATTCGGTCGTTGGTGGATTGATAAGGTAAAGGCGAGTGTTCACCAACGTGTTAGTCGCTTGGAAGTTACACTCTACGACCTGTGGCGACGGTTGGACAATCCCCTCCGTGACAACTACAATAATATTGGGCAGGTGAACTGGCGAGATTGGATGGCTGGTGGAAAGAACCAGCTGTTCAACTACTACCCGAAGGGTGGGACCTACGCTGCAGTAACTGAGCATAGCTGGAAGTACGTCCGAGTCCGAAAGCCCACCAGCAAGAACTTTTTCCTGTACACTGGGTGGAAGGGCCACAATGGGGAAGTCTGGGCCAGAATTAGAACCAGGCCCACCTCGACTCACAAGTTTGGCGTTATCTACCGGTATGTAGATAACAACAACTACTACTGGGCTTACAGCAACGGCACTGGCATCTACATCGTTCGCGTCCAGGGTGGAAAATCCACGACCCTCCTTTCCCATTCTAAGACTATTTCTGGGACGTTTACCATCGGAGTAGAATACCGTTGGTCCAGACACCGAGTCTACATCAATGGAGACCTCGAAGTTACTCTCAACACTGAGAGTGGCACGGGAGGCAAGCCCGGTTATGCTGGAGTCCGTGGTACTGGAGCCGACTACAACTTCTACAATTTTGGTTTCACTGACTGGCAACCGGCCATCACTACCAATGACCTGATTCGGACATTGCTGGCGATGGGAGACTTCCACTTGCCTTCTGTAGCCGGCGGGGAAGATCAGCAACTCGCTGTTGTGTGGGGGCCACAGACCGATCTGAATACGCCGGCGAAAGCTCTCCAGTCATTGTGTGAGCAATACAAGCTGAGTCTCGCATGGCGTAACAACCGAGTAGAAGTTGGTCAATTCAAAGAACTTACCATTGTTGACACCTACAACAATGAAGTGCTGGAATTCTCACAAACCGAAGAGGTTGGTCAACGAATCAATCTAGCATCGGTGGATGGCCGGGAAGATAGCTGGATTGAGATTGATGGGCCAGATACTCGTTTTCGTGGGCGCCAGATTGTAGCTTACTTTGATGTTCCTGAGCTGGCGACTGATGATCAAGTACGACTCCGGTCAGTTGAAGAGATCAGAAAGGGTGTAGTCGGCTCCGCGTATGAATGTAAGATGCCGCTGCAGTTTGATCTCTGGCGCATGGATGGAGTGGTCATTGTTGACAACAATGGTTCTTCATACACATTGCGGGTTGAAGGATTGAAAGTGGAGGTTGATCAGACTGATCAACCGCGACAGACGATGACCCTAGAACTGAGTCCGCTGACATGACAACCGTTCGTCGCAGCATTGCCGAGATTGCAAAGAAAGCTACCAAGTCGGGACTGAAGCAAGGCTATCTCGCGGAAGACTACGATGGGATTGGTAGTACGATCCAAGTAAGGATGAGTCGCGGCTCTTCTTCTGCGGTACAAGCTTCTATCGCTGCTGGTAGTTTTGCCACTGAGCAAGTTATCCCTGAGGGCACCCCAGTCTACATTCTAGAAACCAATGGGCGCCTAGAGGTTACTTCGCTAGGTTCGAAGCTAGCCGAGGGCAGTCTAACCACTGAGATGGTTTCCCAATCATTTGAAATCAATGATTCAAGTGGTGAGCCAGTACTAACGGTTGATAAGTTTGTTGGGGCTTGGGATGATTTCATCGCCAACGGTCTCTACAACAGTAACTTCCATCTTGGTATACCTGGGATACTGGAAGATGGGGCTAGCATTCCCTATTGGGAGCTAAGTCGGTTTGGAGTTCCAGTTGTAGAGTTAGCTGCGGATACCACCATGCCTGGTGGGCAAACAGTTCACTTTGAACCCAGCGCTGCCTTTGAACGAGCTTACCTGCTATCCGACCCAATTTCAGTTCAAGGTGGATTTGAGTATGCCACCTCGTTTCTAGCAACAGCAAAATCTATCTCTGGTTCCGTTTACCTTATGCTAGATACGAATGTTAGGTGGTACAAGGTAGATGGAACCCCCTCGGGTATCAATCCCATCAGTGGGGGAGTGTCACGTAACTTCGAACTAGCCGATGTTGGAATAACCAAACTAGCTGGTTCCTCCAGTGCATTCGCTGCACCGACTGATGCGCGGTTTGGCCGTGTAGAGCTGATGTTTTATTGCGGGTTGAATTACTCAGGTACTCCCGACTTAGAAGTTGCGGTAGTTAGAATTGAACGGGTGCCGGCAGCGATGGCTTCCAGTGCAATCCCCCCCAATATGGTAGTGGCTCTTCCATTTATTGCCCTCAACATTGCAGCTACTGCTTCGGTTGATTTGAAGTTTTCTGACACCAGTATTAGTAATGCTGGTCGGGTACCAATGGCATTCGCTGGCAAAGTAATCGCTCTGTCCGTCCGGAGCACATCAGCAAGAACCGCTGGATATGCAGATGCAACGCTCACCATCAATGGCGTCCCACAAGCTGGAATGTCTGCTTCACTCACTAATGTAGATACACTTGAATCTGCGGTTGGGTCCTATTTCAATGGAGATCCTTTTGGCAATGGGATTTCATACCCCACCAGTAATCTAGGTCGCTTGGGAGTACAACTTGATACCGTGGGGTGGGGACCAGTAGGGGCAGATGTCTACGTTATTCTGTGGGTGGCAATAGCAGCCGCGACGTAAATGATCGATCATAATAGCAGCTACTTCACCTAAGAGGCTCCGCCCATGAGCAAGCCCAAAGCCACCGAAGCGAGCCTCGCCTATGAGCGACAGGTTATTACAATAGGGATTACTAATGCCAGACTCTGAAGATACCGCTGGGCTGACATCCTCAGATGTAATTGGTTTAGTAACTGTATTTGAACGAATGCTCTTAGCAATGGAAAACCGGCTTGTTGCTAAGATGGAGGAGAACACCCAGGGGGCAAAAGATCGGTGGGGATTACATGACCGAGATTCAGAACGTGTTTTGAGAGATATAGCTGATAAATTCCTTGCCATTGAACAGTCTATTGAATTAGTTGAACAGGCCCTCAACCTTCACCTGAAACAAGAAGCGGATGAGGACCTGCAAACACAGGCCCGAGTAAGGCCGGTACTAACCCTGTTCCAGTATCTAGCTAAGAATTGGCGGACGATCCTATTACTCATCGTTTCAATGCTAGCCATCCTAGGGTTCTCTGGTGAAACCCTCAATAAGCTACTAGGTAGGTAGAGTCCAGGAGGCAAATCATGGTAGTAGCTCTTGTCTGGTCAGAAAGCCCAGAACCTAACGCAACAGGGCTGAAAGATTGCACCTACAGTGCTGGTCTTTCAGCATTGGTAGGTGGGGGTTTCACTAAGTTCCCACTGGGTATCTACACAGTTGCGGAACGAGAAGCCCTAGAACGGTCTGATGCCCAACCGAATGAAACAGGCGCATCTCTTGACGACCTGATTGTAGCTGTCAAGAAACGATATGGTATTGATTGGCACAAAAGCTCAATCGCATTACTCGCCCAACACCATTCTCGCAACGATCTTCTCTTCATCATCCAAGGCAAGAATGGGAACCTGCCCGCTGGTCATTCCCTCCGTCGCTGGGATCCGACCTACATAGGTGGACACGCCGTTACTATCCAACCCACAGGTAATGGGACCTCCGTTCGGTGGCTGGATCCAGAAGCACCGATGAAGTACAATGGTGATATCGTAGCCTGGACTACCGTGATGAAGTGGATCGGTACTAGCGATTACTCCATCACTGTCAGAGTCAATGACTACGCTCCGCCACCCCCTGTGGAACCCCCGGTGTACACCGAAACGCAAATGAAAGCTATGAAGGATCAGCTGGCCAAGGTTCAAGCAGATCTCTTGAATAGCCAACAATCCACTAAGGATGCCATCAATCGTGCCACAGCCGCTGAGGTTCGCTTGGCGAATATCAAAGCTGCCGGCGGCTGGTAGGAGAAGAAATGCAATCCGATACCGTCAAGCTTTACGCGTCCTATGGGACCGCAGTAGTTCTTGTTATCGGGGGTCTTCTTCTTCTCACCTATGTGTGGCTTCAACCGATCGAGGGCAAGGATGGGATGATGGCTTTGATCGGTGGCTTCATCGGTACCGGTGCTACATTCCTCTTCACCGGTAACGCGGGGACCGCCGCTGTCCGAAACTTCCAATCTGGCTTGAATACCCCCGTTCCAGGCGAGGTCATTACCTAGTTTCTAAGGCGGCGACAGATTGGCGGGATCTAGGCCTCCGTGATCCCGTCAATTCGATCGAGTTCGGCCGCTGCCTGCTCGACCGTATGAATTAGGGCCGCGATGCCGCCCGCGGTCCTAATTCGCCCCATCATAAACAACTGCAGTTTAGTTGGTTGATATCCAGGTCCACGCTTTACTTCGAATGAAATGAAGCGGCCTCGATAGCAGCCAATGATATCTGGAATCCCTGCTAGCTGCATGGGCGAACCATGCGACTTGAACCAGAAGCCCCCCCTCTGTCTAAGATATGCCATAATCTTGGCAACTACCTTAGATTCGAGGGGGGGCTTCTGTGTGTTCATCTAAATGTCGTCGAGGTCCAGTTCTTCGGTGGTCTCCTCGTCGTCATCGTCAGAAGTTGTCTCCTCGGTCTCAACCTCTGCTGTGGCTTCATACTGCTCCTTCTTGAAAGTAGCAGCAACCTTGGACTTCACCTTGCCCCCGTACTCATCGTCTTCAAGGGTAGCCCCGCAGATGCGGCCCGACTTGGCGATCTCAGCTAGCGGAAGGGCAACTGCCTTCTTCGGGACTGTGATACCCAAATCATCGAGGAGATTACGAAGGCTCCAGAGATTCTCGGGCTTGAGGCTGGTGACGGTGTAGATGCTGCCTGCGTTCTTGTACTTCTCAGGGGCAGCGATGGTGAATCGCCAGCTGAGATACTTAGAACTCTCATCATCCTTTTTGGCCTTGAGCTCGACCCCCGCGATCTTGAGGAGGTAATCTCCCTCAGGAACGTGGGCTGACCTGCCACCCTCACGACGGTCTTCAACCTGTGAGAAGTCAACGGTCAGCTTAGTCGGTGTCGGCATTACTCGTTCCTCCGTAAATGCGATCCAGGAATCCCTGGAGTGCGTTGGCTTGTGGAATGACCTCGATTTGCTTCAGCTCCTCGAAGCGATTTCCCGATACGTATTTCGGGAAAGAACCTAGGAGCATCCGCCGCTCCATAATCTTCCGGGTTACTCCTTTGACCTCCTTCTCTGTTTCCCTAACGTAGATTCTGCCGATGACGTTCGTAGAAGAAAGCAGTACGGACCTGGGTGACGGTGAGAGCTCCGGATGAGTCTCGACTAGGGTGTTGCCTTCTTCATCGTCGTCTGTGGAGGTCTTCTCCTGGGCAGTGAAGATAATGTGGTAAGGCAGATTGCGGAACTTGATGATGGCATCCTTGAGCATCTCGCCTAGCTTGAGATAGCTCCGCCGATCTGGAGTCAAAGGATCCTTCGTCATATCCCGTTCTGCGTCATCCTTGAGAACCCATTTCATGCCCACAGATGCGAGCATTGTAATGGTGTCGATGACGATTACCTTGTACTCGTGCTTTCCTCCCCTCAGATACCAGTAGATGGGATCCAGGTCTTCCCATTTGGAGACCTCGTAAACATCTACGTTAGTCTGTTTCCGAACACTGGCGAATCCTTTCTCATTGCAGTCAATGATCAAGGTCTTCAGATCGGAAGAACAAGCGAAGACGGTCTTCCCAACCTTGTTGCGCCCGTAAAGGCACATCTTGAGGAATGGTTCAACCTCACTGACGCTTTGGATCTTTGCTTCCGCGTCGGCAGCGTTCTTATCCCTCGTCGTCCTCGTCGGCTTCGCTGTCGTCGGTGTGAGGGTTACTGACATAATCTTCCTTTTCGATATCGTACTGAGCAGTCCTCATGAACTCAGTATTGAAGCCGTTGAGTTCAGCTCGACAGAGTTCATGATAGGAGCACCGGATGCAATCTCGAGAGATGCTCCTGGTGAACCGTTTCGTAGAATCAATCCGCTTGACCACAGAGAGTACATCGAGTACAATCTCGTTGGTGACGAAGGGCTCTCGCGGTAGCTTATAACGTCGGAGGAATTCCGACTTGGTTTGCATGGGCCGTAGAATGTCGGCGTAATCGTTGGGATTGTATCCGTTCGTCTTCAAGAATCTGAAGAGGGTCGGGTAGTCCGTACTGATCCTACGACGGCTGAGCGATCCATCCTTATTGATCTGGGGGATGGACGGGGCCTTGCTTCTAACGTAGTTGTAATAGACCCCAGCGATATCAATTCCATACTGAATCTTGGCAGCCCAAGGATACAGCATCAGCTGTGGATCCATCCCATGGAATGAGGTCGGCTGCGGAATGGTGCTCGCTGTCTTATGATCCCAAAGCCACAGGAGGCCGTCCTCGTCCTCCATGATAAGGTCCAATCGACCCTTGAAAACGAAGTACTTCCCATCAACCTTGAGCGGAGTTTCAACCTCCAGGATTTGCTCGACCATGTACGGCTTGAACGTGTCATCCCGGTAGTACCAAAGATACGACTTCATGATACGTTCAACGAGTTGCGGCAAGGGGATTCCCGACTTCCCCCGCCCATTGCTCAGAGCTTCTCGCTCTTCCTCAAACAGAGCATTCCATTCCGCCACGTATTGCTTGTGGCCGATCGTCCAGTCACCATCGCGGTAATGAGTTTCAAGGCAGGCGTGCACCCATGAGCCCAGGAATAGGGGCCGCACCTTCCGCTTGGGAACTAGATGCTGGATGAACTTGTACTCATACTCTTTCGGACAACGATTGAAGGATTTGATGCGGGACTGGTTGAAGGAGACCCTTTCCAATCCCTCGTGTGTGACGGTCATATTACTATTATATTATATCTTAGAACTCTTGTCAAGGGGCAAGTTCTTCATTTTATCCTCTTCCTCTTCTAGGATGCAGATATAGATGAGAGCGTATACTGCCATGTCGAAGGCAGAATCCCTACGTGACTCACCAACTTGATCGTTGGATGGATCACGAGTGAGGGACTGTAGGCGCGCGAACTTATCAGAAATTCGGACCAGAACTCCACTTGATGGTGTAATTCCAAACCCTTGAGAATGACGGAAGTTAGCCCAGGGGTCGGGATTGTTTGATCCAGCATAGCCCGCATTCTTTTTCAAGAATAGAGATTTGATGTCATCCGTTAGTTCTACGAACCGTTCCCGTCCATCAATATTCAATCGACTTCTCCCCAGTGCTGTGAGATAGTAACATCCGCTGTGATTGGAATGGTCATCTCATACCCGAAGAGTTGCTGAATGGGCAAGTTCTCCATGGTATCTTTCACGAGCTTTGCAACTTCCTCGGCGTAGGCTTCCCGTGCTTCGAGCATGATGGAGTCATGCACGTTGCCGATGATGCGGGCTTTTCCGGGGTCAAGCTGTTCATGGATTCGTACCATTGCAAGAACGGTAAGATCGCTGGCGAAGCCTTGTACCGGCGAATTGATGGCTTCTCGTTCGGCTTCAGCTTGAACTCCTTCGTCTGTGGAAAGGATTGTTGGCAGGTGCCTCACTCGCCCTGTGGGGCTTTTGACGTACCCGAGGTTACGAACTAGTCGTCGTTGACGGTCGTGCCAAGGTCCGAGCCCCGTGTACTGAGCGAAAAAAGCTGTTCGGTAGGCTTTAGCTTCATCATCTGTAACGGAAATTCCATAATTCTGATCGGCGTAGATCTTGAATTTCTTCCACCACATTCCATACAGAAAGCCAAAGTTGACCGCTTTCGCCATCTTCCTTTCTTCTTTGGTGATGAGATGTGCCGGTTTGCCGAGAACCCGTGCTGCCGTTTCAGTGTGCGGATCACCGCCTTCCTTGAACGTTTTCGTGAGCGCGGGGTCCCTGGAAAACATAGCAGCAATTCGGAGCTCGACTTGAGAAAAGTCAGCTTCAATGAATCGCCAGCCTGGTCGCGTACCGATGATAGATCGAATGTATACGTTTCGAGGCACCTGTTGCATGTCAGAAGACAGACGCCCAGTAACGGTTCCTGAAATATTGTAACTGGTGTAAAGTCGTGGCTTGCGAGCAGTTCCAGCTCTAATGAGCCAGTTTCTAGTATACGTAGATTCATATTTCTCCCACTTGCGGAGCTCCATAAGAAGGTCCATTGCCGGGTGCTTTTTTCTCAGCTGGAGCAGGGCGGCCTCGGCTGTGGACGGTTTACCCTTAGGTGTGAAGAGCGGAATCTCCAGGCCCAGGTAGTCGTAGAAGAACCATCCAAGTTGTGGCGTCGACCGGGTGTTGAATGATGCTCTTTTTTCCTCAGGAACGAAGCTTAAGAAGGTAGTTTGACATTCGAGAATTTTTTCTTTGATTTCCTTATGCCTGGTGCGAAGGCGTTCCATGTCCAACGGGAACCCACGTTCCTCGATTTCGATGAAGGCCCGCAGAGCTGGCATCGTCAGCTTCGTGTAGAGTCTCGCCAGCCCCGGTTGCTTCTTCAGCTCAGCCCCGAACAAGTGATATAGCCGAAGTGTGTAATCAGCATCCTTACCGTTGTAAATGGCGAGCTTGTTGAGCCCGGTGGCGGAGCCCGAGAAGTTTACTCCCGCCTCGTATTCATCGGCTCCCAAGTAAGTTCGAGCGAGCGACTTGAGTCGCAGAGGTCGGTTCTCGTCGAGGAGATGGGCCATAAGCATAGTGTCGAAGTGGATATATACAGGCACCCCTTTCGCCCGCAACCACTTGGCATCAAACTTAGCATTGTGCCCCCCGAGTCGCTTTCCATCAAGAGCCACAGCGAGTGCTTGATACACTCTCTCGACGGGAATGTCCCATTCAACTGCGGGATGCTCGGGGGCGACGACGAAGGATCGACCTTCTTCCCACGAGAATGCAACCGTGTGAATAACCCCGTCAGGAGCCCAAGGCTGAAGTCCACCCTCATCCCTATCTCCTTTAGATCCAGTCTCTACATCGAATGAAATGGGGGTTTCCACAGACGCGAGCATCTCGCATAATCTGGCAAGCCCCTTCGCAGACCTGATGAGAGCAGTTTTAGTTTCAAGGCGGGAATCTGTCCCATGCACAAGGCGGGCAAAGGACAGTAGGTCGGCCCTGAAGATGCCTGCGTGCGCGGGATTTCGCAGGACGGCAGCTGGATGGACGGTCGCAAAGGCCGTTCGTCCACCCACCATCGTCGTGGTCCCATGCTTGGTCATAATCCCCGTTTTACCTGTGACAGCTTGGAGCGCGGCATTTCCAAGAAGAAGGATATGTGTAGGTTGTACGATCTCCAGCTCACGATTGAGGTAAGTGCTGCAAGCCTTGAGCTCGGATTTGGTCGGAGTACGATTATCTGGTGGTCTACAACGAACTGCATTCGTGATGTAGACTGAGTCGCGCGGTAAGCCCGTCTCCGAAAGGACTCGATCCAGATACTGGCCAGCCACCCCCGAGAATGGCCTTTCCACGTCATCTTCACGCGCACCAGGTGCCTCCCCAATGATCATCACTTTGCTAGGAACTGGCCCATCGCCGAGCAGGCAAACTGTCTTAGCTTCCTTGTGGAGGGGACAGAGGGTGCAGTCCTGGTTGCGAACCGGGATCCAGACCTTCTCACGGGCCTGTGGGTTCAGCATTGGTCTACCGGGATCCCGACGGAACGAAGGAGTTCAATGCCTGTTGTATCTCGGTACTCTTGTTCATAAGCGACTCGCGTAATGCCGGCATTAGCAATAAGCTTTGCGCATTCTCGACAAGGAGAGTGAGTACAGAATAACTCAGCGCCTCTGGTGGCAATTCCGTTAGCAGCCGCGAAGGCAATCGCATTTGACTCCGCGTGTACAGTTCTAGTACAACCGTTATGTGTTCCGAGGTCACAGCCGACAGATGTACAGTGGGCTGCGCCTCTTGGCGCTCCCACATAACCAGTTGAGATAATTCTCCCCTCCAGAGCGATAACTGCTCCCACGCTTGCGCGTTCACATGTACCTCGCAAACTGACTACTGCTGCAATTCGCAGCATCATCTCATCGCGGCTGATCCGATCATTCATCGGATTTTGAACATGTTGTTGGTCACGATCTGCTTGGCCTCCTGATCGATCTTCCCCTTCTCTACCGCGAAGATATGTAGGGATGACATATGCATCACCAGGCGAGTAGGCGCTACCTCCGGGATTTGATCCGCCACCCATTGTGCTAACCTCCCCGCCATGTAGACATCATCACGGAAGTGACGATAAAAGTCACATGATCGAATGTAGTAAACTATCTTCAATTTCCCATTTCTAATCAGGAAATGGTAACCGAGTGTACATGGGACACGTTCGTTATCTCGGGCAGCCCGCAGATCTTCAGGGAACCAGAGAGGTAGATAAGCCTGGCGGCTTCCCGTTCTAACTTTAAGCAAGGCGACGAGGTCGGCCACATCGCCATAAGGGAACCTAATACCCATTCTCGCTTCTGACGCGGCCCAAATACGCTCAGGATAGGTGTGAGAGAATTGCTCGTCTTTACGATGCTGATCGTTAGAGTGTTGGGCGAACGGCCACCATTCATGCGACGGCGGTGGATTATATGGGATCCCACTCACTCGCTCCAAGAAGTGGTCTTCCGCCCAGGGAAGGTTTGGTTTGATGGCTACTTGAAAATCATACTCATCGTTCGAGATGGGAATCTCGAATGAGAGATCCTCCACCTCGATGGTATCTTCCTGTGGAAGTCCTGACCGGATCGCTTGCCATTCCCCCACATGAACCACAGGGGCCTGGCTAAGCTGCATAGTCAGCCAATCATGAACTTGGGCAAAGTCCCCGGTCATGGATTTCATGTGATGATTGTGTCCTCAGGAACTTCCAGCGGGTCGGAGTTGTATCGACTACCTTCACCGGTGAGGACCAGTTTGGAAGCCTCTTGTGAGGTCAGCTTGCGATTGTACCTGGCATGAGCTGACCAGCCCTTCAGAGTCAGATCTTCTACATGCAGTGGTCGATAGTCCGCTTCCTGTGACCGTTCATACTTGGTCTTCCACCGTCGGGCAGACCGCCACTTGATCTCTTCTTCAGGCCGATTCATGTACTCGATGTAGTAGCGGACTGAATCCGCCATCCGCCCCTCGCCCGAAGTGAATTCTTCGAGACGCCCATAGGCATGAAGGGTAGCAACTGATTCTACCATCTTGATTATGAAGTTGGGGCAGTAGACTTGGAACCGGATGTCGGCCGGATCCATACCGGTTCTTTCTCCAATTTTTCCAGCCACGAATGAAGCAAGGGCGTAATCTGCGACTCCAGAGAAGCCGAGGGATTGGGCTCTCGTGTATAGAGTGAGCATTGGTGGCTTCGGCTGTCGTCGAAAACTAAAACCGAGTAGGCAGTTCCCCCACTGGTGGACTGCTTTCTGGCCGCTAAAGTTAGGAGGAACGATCTTGAAGGTCCAGAGGGCATCGTATGTCTTCACATTCATGGCGTTGTTCACCCAGGCGTGGAGCGATTCCGTATCCACGTACTGGCCGGTGAACTTGGACCACTTGGTTTGTGTCAGCCCGATCTTACCTAGATCATAGTCGAAAACCGCTGAACGGGCGACCATATGGTTGTTGTGGGAGTGAATGATGTTCCGTTGGTAGTAGTCGATGTATCCGGGCTTATCTTCTAGCATCCCGAAGTAAGCCCCTTCCCACATGGCCCGTATATCACTAAATGTCTTGATGATCACCCGCGGTCCTCTTCTAGGCGAACGGCTGCCCGTCGCTCGTCTTCAATCCGGCGGCATTGCATGACCATAAGATCAACGAATTCATACGGCTTGATCATGCCTGTCATATAGAGGAGGTTCAAGATAACTGAAACCTCCGCCCGTGAAACGGTTGCTTCTCCGAATTTCTGTACAAGATCGTCGCGTTTCACGGACTTCTTGTACATATCAGATTCTGGCATTGGAACCAGGATTCTGTTAGCCATTAGATGTCGCTTCCCTCTCCAAGTGTACCCTTCTTGGCCGAATATGTTCCAGAGGCAGCCCGCTCTCGGTTCTTTCGTTGTTTAGATTGGTAAACCGCCTCGTACTCTGCGTCGTCCACCCCCATCGCGGTAAGGATATTGCCAAGGAAGTGGTTGACATCTACGATTTCATTGACGATCCTATCTCGATTCACGAATGGATCGTCAATGGCCCAGGGCTTCCAACTGAACTCAATCCTGGCCTCAGCCAGCTCTTGAACAGCCGCTGTCATATTCCAGTCGATATAGGCAGCCAGCTCTTTGACCACCGCTGGTGCTTCTAGGCGGAGCCCCTCTGCGAACCAGTCTAAATCATACCCATATGTGCCGCTTTGTAGATCATACGTAGAGTAGAGCCATCTCCACTCGGGCTCATCACTTTCCATGTACTAACCTCCATTCGATCGGTCCAGTGAAGCAATGTCGAAGAGCTGTGCAAGCGCCCCCGGTGAGATCAAAGATGCGTCCTTGAACGTAAGGTCCACGGTCAACGACCGGAGCGATAACTGTGTGACCTTTCCATCTGAACTCAATGAGAGTGCCACATGGCAAGGTCCGATGAGCAACTCCGACCAGTTTAGTTGAGAGAGAAAGGCCACATGCCGTTCGTCGTCCGTAGAAGCCTGGGCCGTACCAAGAGATGTCACGATCTAGCTTCCAACTCCCAGGTAGACGTATCTGTACAGCCTTTGGGCGGTTCTCAATGCTAGCTCTTGATCCTCCTTGGTTACCCGGTTTTGATCTGTCCACTGGACCGATCCCGGGGATACTAGCCGCCAGAAGTAGTACTGACACAATCGTTCTAATAATGACATCAGACACCAGATAGGTAACCCCGTACTTGTTTTAGCAGTAGTGAGTATGCCTCATAGGTATTCCAGTCGTAATGACAGAAGCGATCGCCATACCAAGTCCGCTCGCCCATCATGGTTGTATCATAGGCTTCCAATAGCTCGGTGAAGTGGTCCAGCACTCCATCCATCTGGAATTTGACCATGATCCTATCACTAATGGTACTGCTGTGGGGCCTCGTATAGATCAGCAGAGCAGTGGATCTTAGGAACCAAGCAACGTTATTGACCAGTTCCATATTCGCGCTGATCTTACCTCGAAGAACCGGCCCATATACCAGTTCTGAATAGAAGAAACGATCGTGTAGTGGGATTGGCCTCAAGTGGCTGCGATCCATTTCAGCGGGCCACCAATCGTCGAAAGTTCTACCCACAGGGCGATGGACTACTTCGAGGGCGGGGAAGTCCTTTTCAAGTTGCTGGATCAGGGTAGACTTCCCACTCCCGTCCATGCCTTCGACGATAATCCGGTAGGGCTGTCGGTTCAATCGGTCCAATCGGTCCTCCCTGTGGTGTCTATATTATATGCCGACTATGATTTCTCTGTCAATGGTCAAAGATCTAGGAGTCTCCGGGGCTTGTGGATGATCGTTTCCGCCAAGTTCCCCTTCTCCTTCAGAGTGTTCAGAACAATCTGGTCTATAGATCTGGGGACCACGAGATGGTAATATGTAACTTTCCGATCTTGTCCGATACGATGTAATCTATCTTGTGCTTGCCAGTAGTTTGCTGCGTTGTAATCCAAACTGTAAAAGATAGCCACGTCTGCCGGTGTAAGATCAATTCCAAGCGAGCCAGCTTGGATCTGTGCGATGAATACTTTGAGACCCGGATCACGGTGGAACTCCTGGACTAAACTGTCTCGTTTGCCAACCGGGACACTTCCAGACAGTATTGCATGACGAACTTTCCTAGCTACCAGCTTCTCTTTGATACGGAGAATGTCCTGTGTGAAGCGAACAAAGATGACGATCTTATGATCTTCTTCTAACAGGTCATCTACCAGATCTATACAGGTATCTAGCTTCGCGCTGTCAAAAATGCGAATGTTCCCGTCAATATCCTTCACGAACCCACTGGTTATCTGGGAAAGACGGAGAAGCTTTACTAGAATAATCGCAGCAGTTGCGTGGGTGTCCTCGATCTCGATAATCATCTCCTTCGCCATTTCCCTGTAGAGGGCAATGGCTCGGGGGGAAAGTGTTATCGGGACGGTTTCAAACAGTTTCGGAGGGAGGTCGAGGCAGTCCTCTTTCTTCACCCGGAAGGAGTTCTCGCGTACCTTGCGGATCAGAGTTCCCAGGCCACGATAGCCTCGCAGCTGGAATCTACCAAATCCACCCCACACCCCATAGGTATTCTTGAATTGGTACCAATTGGTTCCGAATGCCTTGTCGTTGATAGCGCGGAACTGGCCGAAAACATCCAGCGGAGACTTGGTGATATGAGTACCAGTTAGCCCAAGTCGGTATCGGACATGCTGAGAGATTTGGTAGGCAGCTCTGGATTGCTTCGAGGTCGGGCTCTTGAGCCTGTGGCATTCATCCCAGACAACGAGGTCCGGTTCCCACCTAATGAGGAGATCTTTGATAGATGCTCCAGTATCACGTTCTCGCCAGATTCCTTCATAGTTGATGATACAATAAGTGAGAAGGTCGTCCTTGGGTGACGCGATGATTCTTTCGAGCAGGCGCGCACGATTGACAGTCGAACCTTCGAGACGGAAGATCCGACTTGGCGCACCCGAATGTTGACGGATCTGTCGCGGCCACACACCGAGCACGGAGAGAGGAGCGACGACAAGAACCCGACGAACTCCCAAGTTGTAGAATCCAATACCCGCCCAGTCAATTGCAACCTTCGTCTTCCCCGTCCCCATTTCCATCAGAAGCCCGCATTTGCCATCAAGCTCTACGATCTTACGAAGAGCCCGCTTCTGGTGCGAGAACGGCTGTGTCTTGTAGCGGTACTTGAGCTTCACGGAGTTGCATCCGTCTCCGTATAAGTTTCATGGGTGAACAAGAACTGCCGGCCACAGGAAGGGCCACTGTGCTTGTATTCGCCCTGTGGTGCGCCGCCAGTTGTCCATTCCTTTGTTGGCTTAGGGATCTTCTCGACTGGTCGGTCGCAGAAGATGCAGAATCTATTCTCCATTACCTTCGCCTCGCTGGAACTACTTTGGCTTTGGGCAGCCTGGGAGTTTTAGTTTCAGATCGTGCAACAAGCAGAGAGTTATAATGCCGCACGTAGTAATCGTTTACGGAGATGGTGCAGATAGGACAGCGGAAATCTTCCGGTCCAACGATCCCATCATGCTTGACGGCGAAGAGACGAAATTCCCTCCACTTCAAGCAGTAAGGACACCAGGCGGTTCCAGATTCTTGCTGGGCCTTGATGGGGGCGAAAGCCTTCCTCTGGGATACCACATGCACGTCAGAAGCAGAAATGCCCCTAGCGATGATCGACTTAGCGTAGTCGATAGCGCCAGAGGCTCGGGGGGAATCTCCAGGAAACCCGGTCTTCTTCAGTTTGCGGTTATCTTCAAACCAGATAACTTTCCAGGCGTTAGTCATCATCCCTCCCAACGAGTTGTAAATGAAGATGAAGACCGGTTTTCAGGCTTTCATCCACGGCAATGGAAATAGGCTCCGGTCTTCATCTTCTCGTAGGGCAGAAAGTTCAACCTCTGGCGGGGCTTAGATCTTCCACCGGGGCCAGAAAAAACCGAGAATAGATCCCCATCTGCCCTACGAGAAGCGGCCGAGAAGTCGGCGGGGAGGGGGGGATCCTTACCGTCCCCTCAGCCGTACTTATATAATAAGACAACCCCGATCACCTGTCAAATACCAAGTTTCTCAATTTTTCGTGAAAACCCGTCCATTGACAAAGAAAGCCTGAGATAATATAATAATCACACGGACGCCGCGCGTCTAATATGACCACGCGTAAAGGAGAATGAATTGGCAAAGATCTATACTGCCCGGCAGGTCGGGGACCTGTTGGAGATTCCACACCTGGAGGTCATCCGTCGCATCAGGCGGAACGACATCGAAGGTAAGAAGCTGGGATGGAACTGGGTCATCACCGACGAAGCAGTAGAAAAAGCAAAGAAGGCTGATTGGTACAATCGTCATCTGGCTCGTAAAACTGCCACAGCCGAATAAGTACGGTGGTTGAGGAAACCAAGAGATGTGGATATACCTAGAATCCCATGCTTGATCCAAGGGTAGAACGCCTGTTCCAAGCGGTATGGGGAACTAGGACAGGTTTCGTCTTTCTACCCTATAAACATGACGGGAAATGGTTTGAAACAGATGGAATTGCCTACAACGGACAAATCATCCCAGTAAATGAACTGCCAAACAAGAGTGACGCCTATTTTTGTCCTGTTGTATTCTCACAGCCCAAAAGAAGGAAAGAATACGCACTACCGACCAACCTCCTGTGGGCCGATCTGGACCCAGTCCATCCCGATACCTGCCGCATCAAACCATCAGTAGCCTGGGAATCTTCACCCGGAAGATACCAGGCTCTGTGGTTTCTTACCGAGGAAGTAGACCCCGATGAAGCTGCAACCTTATCAAAGAGAATTGCTTACGCGGACGGCGGAGATAAGGGCGGATGGGATCTCACCCAGGTACTGCGTATACCGGGTACCAAGAACTTCAAGTATGACTCCGCTCCTAATGGTAAACTTCTTTGGGCCAAATCTCAAGCATACGCTCCTGAGGAAATCAAAGGAGCCTACCCACACCTAGATAATGGACACGCGACTGCCGAGGAACTGGGCTGGAAATCTATTCCAGATGCCACAGTGCAGATGGCACTCGCATCATTACCCGCCGGCTACAAGAAGCGCCTGGTCCAGAACACAGCGGGTGCCGACCGAAGCCTGGAGTTGCAGAAACTGACGCGGGACCTGGTACGCTTCGGCGTTAGCCCTGAGATTGTTCTCCACCTCATCCAACGATCGACGTGGAATAAGTTCGCTGGTCGTCAGGACGAGCACCAGCAACTCCTGAAGCAGGTATCATCCGCGGTAGATGCAGTTGCCCGTCAGAAAGAAACGAGGGGTACTGCCCAGGTCGAAGAAGCCGCAGCGATGGAGGTGCACGAGTGGGGCGCCTTCATGCAACAACCCACTCACCTGAGGTGGTTAGTTGATGATTCCTGGGTGGATGGATCAGTCGGATTCATATCTGGCCGTTCGAAGTCTTACAAGACTTGGATTGCGCTTGATCTTGCACTCTCTGTCGTGTCGGGACAGCCATTTCTTGGTCGTTACGGGGTCGAACGCACCGGCCCTGTACTGCTTATCCAAGAAGAAGATCCTGCGCCCGTACTCCAAGAACGACTCCGACTTGTAGCCAAGTCGAAGGGGATGCTGCCCATCCTCAAGGTAGTTCGTTCAGATTACCTTGAGATTGAATATCCCGACTGGCCTCTACACATCATCAACCTTCAGGGATTCAACCTCGGCAGCACTGAGAAGGTTGCCCAGGTCCGAAAGCTGATCGCGGAGATCAACCCCAT
>Ga0315271_10000223_pt1 | contig 29145 bp, 32 predicted proteins | sample C3_top_MG_FD_204664 | JGI IMG/M metagenome (GOLD analysis project Ga0315271, IMG submission 204664) | Sediment microbial communities from Yellowstone Lake, YNP, Wyoming, USA - C3_top | ecosystem: Environmental > Aquatic > Freshwater > Lake > Sediment | place: USA: Wyoming | collected 2017-08-01
CGCCGGCACCCCATTGACCACCGGCGACAAGGCTCTGCTGTGCGTCGATGTGTGGGAACACGCCTACTACATCGACTACCGTAATATGCGCCCCAAGTTCGTTGAGACTTTCCTCAACAAGTTGGTGAACTGGAAATTCGCGGAAACGAATTTCGCTTGAGCCAGGCTTTGCGGAAACGAATTTCGCCTGAACCAACTTGCCGTTGTACATGAAACCGGGGCCTTGCGCCCCGGTTTCATTTTGTGCAGTCGTCAGCCAGTCGCAGGATGTCCAGATAGCCGCGCTGCACCATCGTCTGCGCATCGCGCAGCAGTCCTTCATCGTCATGGGTTTGGTCTGCGGCATCGAGCAGACGTACCATCTGCGCCCAGCGTGCGCGCTGATTGGCCACCGATTTCGGCGCGGCCAGCCCGTTGCGACGCAGTTCAGCGGCGCGACTGAGCAGACGGAGCTTCGCCGCTTCGATCTGCGGCGGTAGCGGCAGCGCGAGATCGAAGTCGAGCGTTGCGCGATAGGGTTCTGCAGGCGGCCCGACTGGCGGCGGCGGACGCCAGGAGAGTTGGTCCGGGGCGGGCGCGTCGCGCCCGGGGTCGAGCGGGAATTTGTAGAAGCCCCATTTCGCCCCCATCCAGCATTCGATGAGCACCCGCTCATCGTCAACCTGACACAACTCGCCGCTGGCTGCGTTCAGCTCACCATCGCCCGGCAGCGGGCCGTAGGCGCGCGGATCGCGTTTCCAGCGTGAAAAATCGCGTTCGGGCGGGGTGCCGTAGTCGGCTTCGAGCGCCTGCCACAAGGCGATGAACTGGCGGTAGTCGGCCTGGTAATCCGGGTTGCGGCGCAGGAATTCCCATGCCCACTGGTCGCGTGTCAGGGTCGCGCAGCGGGCGTAATCCGTCATCTCAGATCGGCAAAAACAGCGTGCCGGCGGTGTTGACCACGCCAAACCGGATCGCGCGGTTGGTCTTGTCTTCGATGATTCTGGCCAGCGTGTCCTGGATGCCGATGAGCTTGCCGAATTCGCGTTCGACGCTGGAATCGGCCAAGCCTTGTTCGCCCACGTCGTCGGAGACGAGCAGAAGTTCGCCGTTCCGGCTGCGGCGATGGGCGAGTTCCCACGCCACATATTCAGTATTGCGCGCGGCGTTGTAAAACTTCTGCGCGTCCAGTTCGGTGAGCAGATAAAACTCGGTCTGGTGGTTATATGCAGCCATGTTCATGACCAGCAGTCCGTTCATCATGGCCTTCACCCGATCTCCCGTGTAATCCTGACGTCCGGCGTCGGTCAGCGACGCCTGCCAGTTGATGGTTTGTTGCGGCGACACTTGCCAGAAGGGCAGCGACTTGAACAGCGCGGCGGTCGCTGCGTCGGCGTTGGCGAAACCGGATTTGCGCCATTCGCCGGGATTGCGGCGATAGAGCTTGGCCGTCAGCGTTTTGAGGGCGGCGATGACTTCCTGCTGGTGGATTTCGACCACGCTATCGACATCGCTTTTGGCCAGATCGCGGATGCTGAAACTGCGTGCGCTGCTGCTGCCGTCCTTGCGCTGGATGGCTTGCCCGGAGCAGGCGGCAAGCAGGAAAACAGCCAGCAGGCAGGCGAGGGCGGTGCGCTTCACGAAGAACAGCTTACCTCAATCTGCCGTGCCCAGTCGGGCGGCTCGGCAGCGTAGGCAGCGTGTTCCGGCTGCTCGTCGAACGGGCGAGTCAGCAGCCGGTGCAGCCGGTTGATCTCGCTGTAATCGCGCTCGTCCGCCGCGCGGCGGATGGCGACTTCGGCCAGATGATTACGCAGGATGTATTTGGGGTTGAGCGCGCGCATCGCCTGAGCGCGTTCGGCCTCATTCGATCCCTGCTGACGCAGCGCGGCGGCATAACGCAGCGCCCAGGCATCGAAGGCTGCGCGGTCGAGGAACAGGTCGCGCAACGGCGGGGTGATTGCACTTTCTGCACTGTCGAAATCACACAGGCGGCGCATGAAAATCGTGTAATCGACATGGTTCTGCGCCAGCAATTGCAGCGCATCCATGAGCAAGGGCATCGTCTCGTCGTTCGCCGGCAAGCCGAATTTTGCAGCCATGCGACCGATATACGCCTGGCCGAATTGCTGCGGATAATCGCCAATCGCAGCCGACGCGGTTTCTACCGACAGCAGCGGCACCAGGGTCTGCGCCAGCTTGGTGAGATTCCACGCTGCCACATCGGGCTGCTGGTCGAAAGCGTAGCGGCCGCCGCTGTCGGAATGGTTGCAGATATAGCCGGGGTCGAACGCGTCGAGAAAACCGAACGGGCCGTAGTCCAGCGTCAGCCCGAGGATCGACATGTTGTCGGTATTCATCACCCCGTGCGAGAAGCCCACCGCCTGCCACTGCGCCATCAATTCGGCAGTGCGGCGAGTCACCTCGCGCAGCAGCTCGGCATAGGGTTCGGCGCGTGTCGCCAGCGCCGGGTAATAGCGCGCGATGACGTAATCGGCCAGGTGCTTGATCGGCTCGATCTGGTTGCGGTAATAGAACACCTCGAACGAGCCGAAGCGCACGAAGCTTGGCGCCAGCCGCGTCACCAGCGCGGCGGTTTCAACGTCTTCGCGGTACACCGGACGGTCGCTGCCGACGATGGCGAGCGCGCGGGTGGTGGGAATGCCGAGCGCATGCATCGCTTCGGAACATAAAAACTCGCGGATGCTGGAACGCAGCACCGCGCGGCCATCGCCGCCGCGCGAATAAGGGGTGCGCCCGGCGCCTTTCAACTGCACTTCCCAGCCGGCGCCCGCTGCGTTTTTCACTTCGCCCAGCAGGATCGCGCGGCCGTCGCCCAGTTGCGGCACATAATGGCCGAACTGGTGTCCCGCATACAGCGCAGCCAGCGCGTCCATGCCCGGCAACAACTGGTTGCCCGCCAGCGTTTCGATCAACTCGGGGCGGGTGATTTCGCTCGCGTCCAGATCGAGCAGCGTCAGCGCCTCCGGGCTGTAGCAGACGAGGTAGGGGTCGGGAACCGGGGTCGGGCAGACCCGCGAATAATAGGTTTCAGGCAGGCGCGCAAAGCCGTTGTCGAAGGTGAGCGATTCAAGTTTGACCATGGCGGAATTTTACGGCTTTGTAAGGTTTGCACGACCCGGACGACAACAGGCTTATTCCATCGGAGAAAATTGATATGACCTGCAATGCGAAAACCTGCGCCACACACGGCTTGAACAGTCTGGATGGACTCGGCGGCTGGCTGGGGATGCTCGGTATCCGGCTGCTGCTGGCTTACGAATTCTGGCAGTCCGGGGTCGAGAAATTTCGTGGCGAGAACTGGTTTGCCGATATCCAGAATGCTTTTCCGTTCCCCTTCAACCTGGTTCCGGTGGACATCAGTTGGATGATTTCAACCTGGGTCGAGCTGATCGCCCCGGTCATGCTGGTGCTGGGACTGGGCACGCGCTTCTGGGCGTTTTCCCTGCTGATATTGGACGTCGTCGCCTGGCAGGCCGTCCATGCGGGCAACGGCTACAACGTCTGCGACAACGGCTTCAAGCTGCCGCTGATGTATCTGATGATGCTGATTCCGCTGGTGCTATCCGGGCCGGGCAAACTGTCGATCGACCACTGGATACGCCGGCACTATGCGCAGGCCTGATTAACGAGTCGGCCATTAAACAGTTCGTAGGTCGGCCTTCAGGCCGACAAGTCAGCCTGAAGGCCGACAGAAAGCACAACTATATGAATGGCTGGGTCAATAGCGGCCGGTCATCGTTGCCCGGGTCTGCACCAGGCGGCCGTCCCGGTAGTCGGCGAACGCCTGCTCGATTTCCGCGCGGGTGTTCATGACGAAGGGGCCGACCTGCACCACGGGTTCACCGATCGGTCGACCCGCAACCAGGATGAAGCGCGCCCCGGCTGCCTCGGCCACCACGTCCACTGTGTCACCCGATCCCAGCACCGCCAGGGTGTGCTTCGCCAACACTTCATCGGCCAGACGGGCGCTGCCCTCGAAAACATAAACGAAGGCATGGTGTGTTTCAGCCAGCGGCAGACTGAAACGGGCGTCGGCAGTCAGGCTGACGTCAAGGTAGCGAACGTCGGTGGCGGGGTCGTCGATGACGCCATGCGTACCGGTAAATTCACCCGCCAGCACCCGCACCCGAACACCGTCTTGCATCACTTCCGGGATCGCCGCAGCGGAAAACTCCTGATACGCCGGTGCGGACATTTTTTCGCTGGCAGGCAGGTTGATCCACAACTGGAACCCGCGCATCAGGCCGTTGGCCTGCTGCGGCATCTCGGAGTGGATGACGCCGCTGGCCGCCTTCATCCATTGCACTCCGCCGGGCTGGAGTACGCCCCGGTTGCCCATGCTGTCGCGGTGTTCCATGCGACCGTCGAGCATATAAGTGAAGGTGATAAAGCCGCGATGCGGGTGATCCGGAAACCCGGCGATGTACTCGTCCGGGTTGTCGCTGCCGAAATGATCGAGTAGCAGAAACGGATCCAGATTGCGCAACGCCGGCGTGCCGATGCTGCGGTGAACCGTGACCCCCGCGCCTTCGGTCACCTCGAAGGCGGATACCCGCTGGCGGATGGTTCGTATGCTCATGGCAAATTCCTCACAGTCAACACAGAATGAATCCTCAAACTGCCGGGGCGATTGAGTACGGGATACCTGTTTATGAATCCGCTTTTGCTTTGCGGTTCTCGATAAGACCAAAGTCCAATAGCTCACGACCAGCCGGTCAAGTAGGCTGCAAGGCAATGGGCGATCCGCTGGACTCCTTCAGTGTAGACGCGAATTGACGACGCCCGTCATATCCAGGGAATCGACCGGATGAAAACGCACACCCGAATGAACGTCAACACCCGAGGCCGCGTGCCGGTTTTCAGCCTGCTGGTTGCGGCACTGCTGCTGGCGGCAGTGCCAAACGCACAGGCGCAGGAGACCGATGCGAAGTCCATCCTCAAGGCCATGTCGGCCTATGTGGCCAGCCAGCAAACGATCGAACTCGGTTTCGACAGCGATATCGAAATCATCACGCCGCAACTGGAGAAAATCCAGTTCGCCAATTCCGGCGAGGCGCTGTTGAGCCGCCCGGACAAACTGCGCGCCCACCGGGTGGGCGGTTATGCGGATGTGGCGATGGTTTTCGACGGCAAGACTATCAGCATCCTCGGCAAGCACATCAACCGCTACGCGCAGTTCGATGCGCCCGGCACCGTGGATCAGTTGATCACAGCCATGCGCGCGGGTCACGGCGTCGCCATGCCGGGGGCAGACCTGCTGCTGTCGAATGCTTACGACGTCCTGGTTGCCGGCGTGCTGGAAGCCAAATATCTGGGTCGCGGCGTCATCGACGGCCGCGAATGCGAACACCTCGCCTTCCGCAACTTCGATACCGACTGGCAGTTGTGGGTGGAGACAGGCGCCCAACCCATCCCGCGCAAAATGGTCATCACCAGCAAGACCGTGAACAGCGCGCCGCAATACACTCTGCGCGTCAAGCGCTGGAAAACCGGCGTCACGCCGGCAGCGGACGCCTTCGCCTTCGCGCCGCCCGCAGGCATCTGAAGCGGCAGAAGACCACCAACGGCTGGCTCTATTTCACCCACGGCGTCGGCAACTTCGGCACCGACTACCTCACGCGCGGCATGGCCAACCTGCTTGGCCCCGGCTGGAACCGCCCGCAGGACGCGGTCTATCCGCTGTCGCAAAAGGACGCCAACGGCGACGCCTACGACGGCGCCAAATACAAATACGTCGTCCGCTTCGAGAAGGGCAAGCTGCCGCCCGCCGAGGCCTTCTGGTCACTGACCATGTACGACAGCGATTTTTTCTTCGTGCCGAATCCGCTCAAGCGTTACGACCTCGCCCAGCGCGACAAGCTTGTCGTCAACCCGGATGGTTCGGTGGACATGTACCTTCCTGGTCGCCGCGCTGAAAGACCCGATCGGCGCCAACCTCGACCGCTACCAGATCGTCAAGGGCTGGCTGGGCCAGGACGGCAAGCTGCACGAGAAGGTTTACGACGTGGCCTGGTCGGGCGCGCGCAAGCCCGATCCCAAGTCCGGCAAGGTGCCGGCGGTCGGCAGCAGCGTCGACGTGGCGAACGCCACCTGGAGCAACAGCATCGGCGCGCCCGAACTCATCTCGGTATGGAAAGACCCGGACTTCGACGCCAGCCAGCCGGCTTTCTACTACGGCCGCGTGCTCGAAATCCCGACCCCGCGCTGGACTGCTTACGACGCCAAGCGCTACGGGGTCAAGCCGCTGAATGGCACAACCATGACGCTGCAGGAGCGCGCCTATACCTCGCCGATCTGGTATGCGCCAGGGAAGTGATAAATCCTGTCTTGTTGCAAGTTTTTTTGTTTTTTATGGAGGAAAAATCATGAACGTCTCTGGAATAAAAGTAAGTGCAAAAGAAGGCAAGGCGAAAGCACTGGGATTCACCCTTGTCCTGAGTTCCCTGCTCATCACCGAGTGCGCATTCGCCTGGTCGCCCGACGAAACAACGCCCAACGACCAGCGCCCGGTTATCCACTCCGAGATGGTGATGGCGGCGTCCCCCCAGGCCGTGCAGGTCACCGGCGCGCCGGGTTCGCCCAACGCCACCACCACCATCCCCGGTAATCAGCTTCCGCCGCCGCCGGTGACGAAGTTCGGCGGCAAGATCGAGCGCAATGCGCTGCAATCGACGCCCTGGTGGCCGCCGCGCGTGGCGCCGCCCAAGGGTGCGCCCAACGTGCTGCTGATTATGACCGACGACCAGGGCTTTGCCGTCCCCAGCACCTTCGGCGGCGTGATCCCGACCCCAGCGCTCGACCGCATTGCCACCAACGGCTTGCGCTACACCAACTTCCATTCGGTGGCGGTGTGCTCGGCGACGCGCGCCGCGCTGATCACCGGGCGCAACCACCATGAGATGGGTTTCGGCACCGTCGCGGAAACGTCCACCGGCTTCCCCGGTTACAACAGCATCATGACCCGGGACAAGGCGACCATCGGCAAGATCATGAAAGACAACGGCTACCGTACCTCGTGGTTTGGTAAAGACCACAACACGCCGTCTTTCCAGGCGAGCCAGGCCGGGCCGTTCGACCAGTGGCCGACCGGCATGGGCTTCGACTATTTCTACGGTTTCATCGGCGGCGACACCAACCAGTGGCAGCCCAACCTGTTCCGCAATACGACGGCGATTTATCCCTTCGTCGGCAACCCGAATTTCAACCTGACCACCGCCCAGGCGGATGACGCCATCGACTGGATGAAGCGTATCAACGCGCTGAATCCCGAGCAGCCGTTCTTCGTCTACTACGTGCCCGGCGGCACGCACGCGCCGCACCACCCGACCAAGGAGTGGATCGACAAGATCAGCAAGATGCACCTGTTCGACGCAGGCTGGAACAAGCTGCGCGAAACCATTTTCGCCAACCAGAAGAAGCTCGGGGTGATCCCGCCGAACGCGAAGCTGACGCCGTGGCCCAAGGATCTGAAGGAATGGGACACGCTCTCGGCTGACGAGAAGAAAATGTTCATCCGCCAGGTGGAGGTGTTCGCGGCCTACGCGGCCTACACCGACAACGAGATCGGCCGCGTGATCCAGGCGGTCGACGACATGGGCAAGCTCGACAACACGCTCGTCATCTTCATCAGCGGCGACAACGGCAACAGCGCCGAAGGCACCATGCTCGGCACGCCGAACGAGGTCGCGGCGGTGCAGGGCGTCGAGCTGCCGGTCGCGGCTCAGTTGAAGGGCTTCTACGATGTCTGGGGCTCGGATTTGACTTATCCGCACATGGCGATTCCGTGGACCTGGGCGTTCGACACGCCGTTCTCGTGGACCAAGCTGGTGGCTTCGCACTTTGGCGGCACCAAACAGGGCATGGCGATCTCCTGGCCCAAGGTGATCAAGGACAAGGGCGGCATCCGCTGGCAGTTCCACCATGTCATCGACATCGTGCCGACCATCCTCGAAGCGTCGGGCATTCCCCAGCCGAAAGTGGTCGATGGCATTGCGCAGAAGCCGATCGAGGGCGTGAGCATGATGTACACCTTCGACCCGAAAAACGCGAAAGCGCCCTCGACGCACAAGACCCAGTACTTCGAGGTGGCCGGGGATCACGCGATCTACCACGACGGCTGGATCGCCAGCTCCAAGGTCGTCGCCGCGCCGTGGGACAACTCCGGTGCAGCCCCGGCTGATCCGGCGGGCTATCCCTGGGAACTCTACGACCTGACGAAGGACTGGACGCAGTACGACGACGTCGCCGCCAAGTACCCGCAGAAACTCAAGGAAATGGAGGCTCTGTTCTGGAGCGAGGCGCAGAAATACCAGGTGCTGCCGCTGGATGCGGCCAAGTTCACCCGCCTCGTCGCGCCGCGCCCGAATCTCTCGGCTGGACGCAACGTATTCACCTATTCGGGTGAGATGATCGGCACGCCGAATGGCGATGCGCCAAGCGTTCTCGCTGCGTCCTACACCATCAAGGCGGAAGTCGAGATCCCGGCGGGCGGCGCCGAAGGGATGATCGTGACCCAGGGCGGCCGCTTTGGCGGCTACGGCTTCTATCTGCTGAAAGGCAAGCCGGTATTCACCTGGAATTTGCTCGACCTGAAGCGGGTCAAGTGGACGGGCTCCGAGGCGCTGTCGCCCGGCAAGCACACGCTCGAATACGACTTCACGTATGACGGTCTGGGCGCCGCCACCCTTGCCTTCAACAGCACCTCCGGCCTCGGCCGCAGCGGCACCGGCGTGCTGAAGGTCGACGGCAAGGAAGTGGCGACCATCAAACTGCCGAAGACGATCCCGCTGACCCTGCAATGGGACGAGAACTTCGACGTCGGCGCCGACACCCTGACCGGGGTGGACGATCAGGACTACCAGCCGCCATTCAAATTCACCGGCACGCTGAACAAGCTGACGCTGACCATCGACCGGCCGAAGCTGTCGCCCGCCGACATCAAGCAACTGGAAGCGGCCATGCATGACAATCCGGCCAGCAAGTAACAGACGTTTCAGTCAGGAATTGCGCGAGCCACATTCAGGAGGCGGCTCACGCTTTTCATGGTTTACCGTTTTTATATTCAACGACAAGGAGCAATGAAATGAATTTCGCACCCATCAAAATCCGCCTTGGCGGCTTGACCGGACACGCCCTGACAGCCGCTGCCATCGCAGCGTCCCTGCTTGCAGGCTGCGCCAGCCTGCCGGACGACGGCAAGGGCGCCAAAATGACGCACTTCGACAATTTGCGCGGCGTGCGCTATTGCGAGGTGTTCCTGATCGGCGGCGACGCCATCACGAAGAATCTGGATGCCGATTTCTACAACACCAGCAACCTCAACAACGCCGCCAACCGGCTCGACACCTGCCCGGCGGCACTGTGGGCTAAAGTCGATATCGAGGCGACGAAGAAGCAGTACGACGTGCTGGGCGTGTTCAAGAACGGCCCGCGCGGCTGGGCCAACGACTGGATCGAAATTCCGGTGGGCACGCAGCGCGACTTCGCCGGCCTGCAGGCGCGCTGGTTCGGCGTGGTGCAGTTGCCCAAGGAATTCGGCAAGGGATCGGTCGCCTATCAACCGACCACGGTGGCGCGCAAATCGCAGATGGGCTTCGTCAAGGGGCAGCCGGTGTTCATCGTGGAAAGCCCCGACGGCACGCCGTGGGTGATGCAGGCCTGGTCGAACATCGTCGATCCGAACCTGAGCTATGCCGAGCTGAAGAACCTGGGCAGCAAGCTCAAGCTCGCGCCGGGCTGGAAGTTCCGCGTTCAGGTGCTGGATCAGGACTTGATGATCCAGGCCGTCAACGGCAACGCTCGCATCGTGCAGGACGACCTGGAAAACACTTATGATGCGTGCTTCGAGGAAGCCGGTCAGAAGGCTTGCAGTTTCAACCCGTAGTCCATTTGCTTTACAACATTTCACTCATGGAGATTCAACAATGAACTTTCGCACCAACGCACGTACCACCACCGCTTTGCTCACCGTGGCGCTGACCGGGCTGGCGCCCATCGCCGCGCAGGCAGATACCACCAGCGATCAATTGCAATATGAAGCCACCATCTATGGCTGGTTTCCGGCCATCGGCGGATCGACTGCTTTTCCGGACATCAGCAGCGGTTCCAGCGTCGACGTAACGGCGGATCAGGTCATCGACGCGCTTAAGATGGCGTTCATGGGCACCTTCGGCGTGAAAAAAGGCCAGTGGGGCGCCTGGACTGACGTGGTCTACGCCGATTTGGGTGGCTCGAAATCAGGCAAGTTCGGTTACACCAATGCATCGCTCGATATGAAATCGTGGTTATGGACCGTGGCCGGCACCTACGAGTTGGCAAAAACGCCGGAAAACACCACCGATCTCGTGTTCGGCGCGCGCCTGCTCGACATACAGCAGACGCTGGGCTTGTCGCTGCTGGGTGTTGGCAAATCGATCGAAGTGACCGAGAACTTCTGGGACGCCATCATCGGTGTCAAGGGCGCGGTCTACCTGGGCGCCGAAAAGAAATGGTTCGTTCCCTACTACGCCGACATCGGCACCGGTCAGTCGGATTTGACCTGGCAGGTCAATGCCGGCATCGGCTACCGCTATAACTGGGGCGCCGTGGTGGCATCGTGGCGCTATCTGGACTATGAATTTTCGGATAGCCCGATCCAGAGCCTGAACTTCAACGGCCCGCTCATCGGCGCGACGTTCGTGTGGTGAGCCCTGTTGTAAATGACTGCCCGGCTGGACGCGGGTAGCTTGTACCGATTTTCTGGGCAATGGAGCGACATTGCCCAGTGAAATGGGCTAAACATGAATCGTCCTGACGAATTTACGAGCGTGGAATCCGTCGCCTGCCCCGACTGCGACCTGTTGCAGCAGATTCCTCCGCTCGCCCCCGGCGACCGGGCACGCTGCCCGCGCTGCCGCCACGTTCTCGCCAGCGCGCCGCGCGACCCGCTCGATCTGCCGCTCGCGCTCACGCTCGCGGCGGCGATTTTCCTCATCATCGCCCAAACCATCCCGCTGATGAATCTGTCGGTGCTGGGTCTCACCGCGAGCACCACCATCATCGGCGGCGTGCTCGAAATGTGGCAAACCGGCGAGCCGGTGACGGCGATGGTGGTCGCTTTCTGCGCCGTGATCGCGCCGACGCTCTACACCCTGTTCATGCTGGTCGTGCTGCTCGCCGCCCGCCGCCCGCCTGCGCCGCACTGGGTCGGCGAGCTGCTGCGCTGGGCGCAATCGGTGCAGCCGTGGTCGATGAACGAAGTGATGATGCTCGGCATCCTGGTCGCCCTGATCAAGATTGCCTCGCTGGCAACCGTCGATCCCGGCATCGGGATGGTCGCGGTCGGCGCGCTGGTGGTGCTGTATCCCGCCATCATGGTCAGCTTCGATCCGCGCGTCATCTGGCAGCGGGTCGAGTGGGTCGATGGCGACCTGCCGCCCGACGCTCGCGGGCTTGCCCGCATGGAGCGCCCGTCATGAGCGCCGGCGATCTGAGCGCAGCCGCAGCCGGGCTGGTCAGTTGCGAGACCTGCTCGCTGCTGACGCAGCCGGTGCATCCCAACCATCCCGGCCACTGCCCGCGTTGCGGCGCCGAGCTCGAATCCCGCCGCCCGCGTTCGATCCAGACCACCTGGGCGCTGGTGATCGCCGCCGCCATCTGCTACATCCCGGCCAACCTGCTGCCGGTGATGAACACCACCACGCTTGGTTCCACCGAGCCCGATACCATCATCGGCGGCGTGGTGTTCCTCTACACCTCGGGCTCGTGGCCGCTGGCGCTGATCGTGCTGATCGCCAGCGTGATGGTGCCGATCGGCAAGCTGATCGCACTGGCCTACCTGCTCGTCACGGTGCAGCGCGGCGTGAAGGGCGGCGAGCGCGAGCGCACACGGCTGTATCGCATGGTCGAAATCATCGGCCGCTGGTCGATGCTCGATGTGTTCGTCGACACCTTCACCGTCGCGCTGGTGCAACTGAGCCCGCTGATGTCGGTGGAGCCCGGCATGGGCGTGCTGTTCTTCGCGGCGGTGGTGGTGCTGACCATGATCGCCGTCGAGACCTTTGACCCCCGGCTGATCTGGGATGCCGCCGCACGCCAACAAGACCCCCGCCAGGAAACGAAACCATGACTGAACCCGCCGCTCACCCCACGCTGCCCCAAGCCACCGTGGTGCCGAAAAAGCACCGGCGGATTTCGGTGGTGTGGATCATTCCCATCCTCGCTGCGGTCGTCGCCATCGGCATTGCAGTGCAGCGCATCCTCAGCGAAGGCCCCGCCATCACCATTGTCTTCAAGGCCGCGCAGGGCATCGAGGCCGGCAAGACCTTCATCAAATACAAGGACGTCAACATCGGCACGGTCACCGCTGTGCAGTTGACCGAGGATTATTCCAAGGTGACGGTGACGGCGAAAATCACCAAGAGCGCAGCAGGCCTGATGGTGGACGACGCGCAGTTCTGGGTGGTGGAACCGCGCATCACGCTCTCCGGCGTATCCGGTCTCGGCACCCTGCTGTCCGGCAACTACATCGGCTTCGCGGCCGGCAAGTCGGGCAAGACCCAGCGCGACTACACCGGTCTCGATGTGCCGCCCTCCCTCACCGGCCAGCCGGGGCGGAAGTTCACGCTCAAGGCCGCCCGGCTCGGATCGCTGGGAATCGGCGCCCCGGTCTATTACCACAGCCTGGAGGCAGGCCAGGTCATCGCCTACCAGCTCGCGCCCGACGGCAAGGCGGTCGATGTCGATATTTTCGTCAACGCGCCTTACGACAAATACGTCAATTCAGAAACCCGTTTCTGGAACGCCAGCGGGGTCGATGTCACGCTCGGCGCCAGCGGCGTGCAGGTGCGCACGGAGTCGCTGGTCGCGCTGGTCGCGGGCGGGCTGGCCTTCGACGCGCCGCCTTTCGCCACCGTCGCCCAGCCTGCCACCGCCAAAACGGTTTTCACCCTGTTCGCCGACCAGCCCAGCGCGCTGAAACAGCCGGATGCGGTCGCCCAGCACTATGTGCTGTATTTTAACGAATCGCTGCGCGGACTGTCCGTGGGCGCACCGGTCACCCTGCTCGGGCTGCCGGGCGGCGAAGTCACCGAGGTGGGACTCGACCTCGATGCAGCGACACAGAAACTGCGCGGCCGGGTGGAGATCGTGTCCTATCCCGAACGGCTGGTCGGGCGTCTCACCGGCCAGCAACTGGTCACTGCCGAAGCTATTGCGCACAGCATCCAGCAGCGCCGCGCCTTCTTCCAGCGCCTGGTCGAGCAAAAAGGCATGCGCGCCCAGTTGCAAAGCGGCAACCTGCTGACCGGCCAACTCTACGTGGCGTTCGATTTCTTCCCCGATGCGAAGCCGGCTAGGATCGACTGGAAGCAGGACAAACCGGTGCTGCCGGTGGCGCTGAGCACGCTGCCCAACCTCGAAGCCAAGGTCGGCAGCATCCTCACCAAGCTCGACAAATTGCAGTATGCGGAAATCGGCGCCGACCTCCGCAAGGCGCTCGCCAGCTTCGACAAAACGATGCAGGAAACGAACACGATGCTGGCTCACATCGACACCGATGTGACGCCCGAACTCAAGTCGGCGATCGCGGAATTCCGCCGCGCAACGGCTTCCGCCGATAAAGCGATCAAGCACACCGACGCCACCCTGCTTGGCCCCGATGCGCCCGGCCAGCAGGAACTGCGCGACGCCATGCAGGAATTCACCCGCGCGGCGCGCTCGCTGCGCATCCTGACCGATTATCTGGAGCGCCATCCCGAAGCGCTGATTCGTGGCAAGGCCGAGGAGGAGAACCCATGATGCACCGTCTGACTGCCTTAATAATCGCCGTCGCCGTTGTGTGGACTAGCGGCTGCGCGTCGCCGCCCAACAGCTATTACACGCTCAGCGCCGTTGCGCCCGTAGGCGCACCCACATCGACGCTGGCGCCCGCAGGCGTACCCGCCTCGACGCTGGCAGTCGCAGTGGGGCCGGTGTCGATCCCGGCGGATGTCGATCGTCCGCAGATCGTCGTCAGCACCGGGCCGAATCAGGCCAGGGTAGACGAGTTCAACCGCTGGGCGGGGCCGTTGCAGGACGGCATCGCGCGCGCGGTCGCCGAAAATCTGGTCGCGCTGCTGGGCGCCCCGCAGGTCACGCTGTTTCCGCAGGCACTGAGCACGGACGCCGGTTACCGGGTGGCAATCGAAGTGCAAAACTTCGACTCGACGCTGGGGCAATCCGCCGCGCTGGATGCCGTGTGGACGCTGCGCCGGATCAAGGACGGCAAGACCGCAAGCGGGCGCACCCGCGTCAGCGAGCCGGTGCAGGGGAACGGCTACGATGTCATCGCCGCCGCCCACAGCCGCGCCATCGCGCGCCTGTCGCAGGAGATTGCCGACGCGGTGCAGTTGCTCGAACGCGCGCCGATCCAAGCCAGTCCGGCAAGCGACGCCGCATCCGGCAAGCCGGGGAAATAGCGCGGCAGGCCACTATCCCGGGAAAAATGTGCGTAATTGTGAGCACTAAAAGCGGCATACGACAAAGGCATACAGATCAATATTGATTGAAATTTTGCCAATTCACACATATATTGATCTGTATGCCAAAGAGACAGAAACGCAGTCCGGATGTTTCGGCGCTCATTGCCGAGATTGTTCTTGCCGGCAAAGCCATGACGCCCCCCATCCCCGCAGGGGAGATGGCTTTACGCGCCGGAATTTCGCCAGAGACCTTATCCAGGATGAAACGCTTTGGGCGGGGCGATATTGCCGTGGTCAGCGATCTGGCGGCTATCGTCGGCCTCCAGCTCAAGCTTGCGCGCAGTGATGGCACGCGCGAAAAGATTCTGACCGGAGCCTTCTTCGATGATTGACCGTCATGCCGTCATCTGGACTTGTGTGGGGGGGGCGCCGATCAAAATGGCGAGCATTGTGGCGACGGATCGTGAGTGCCGCATCACCTACGCCATGGGTTTTATCGAATCCAGGCTTCCCGGACTGTCGTTGATGGCCGATCCGGCACTCATAGGGCAGGAAGCGCTGGTGTGGCCATCAACGGAAAGCCGCCCGCTCCATCCCCGACTCATGGCGATGATTCCCCCCCATCAGCCCGGCAATCTACAGCGCAGAATCTACGCTGAAATGCTGGCGAGACGGCCCATTCCACCGGCTCCCGGCACGGAAACAGAATGGGAAATGCTCATGCTTTCCGGACGCAATGGCATCGGGCACCTGGACGTTTTCCCGGACGATGTGCTGGCGTCTTCCTGGTATGCGCAAACAGGCGTCAGGCCTGCGGCGATTCAAAACAGCCAGTCGAAAATATGGGAAATTCTCCGAGCCGAAGTTCAACAGCATTCCAGCGAGACAGGCGGAATTCTGGGTTTGGCCGACATTCTTGGCCCCACCCCTACGGCCGGAGGAATGATATCGAAGGTCTTGCTCTCGATTCCGGATCGCCCGGCGTGGACAGGGGAGTTCATGCCGTTTGGCATGCGTCCGGAGGGCGAGCGGTTCGTCGATGTGATCGTCAAGATCGAGGAGCCGCAATACGATGGCCTGCTCGATCTGGAATCGCTTTGTCTGGAGATTCACCGCGAGGCCGGTTTCGACGTTCCCCGGTCGTGGCGGCTGGATATTGACGGGCTGCGACTGCTGGCCATCGAGCGCTTCGACCGTGACCGCGAGGGCTTGCCCGTTCCGTTTGAAAGCCTGATGACGGTGTTTTCAGCCGGATCCAGGCGAATTCATGGAACGGCAGACGTGATGTGGCCCGAGGTCGGTTCCATGGTGGCAAAAATCAGTCGTCTGTGCAGTCTCGACATTCGCCGTGCGCAAGAAACCCTGTTTCGCCGCCTGGCGTTTGCGTTGATGACGGGCAACGGCGACATGCACCTGGATAACATCGGCTTGTTGGGCGGGAAACACGCTGTTCGACTGGCTCCGGTTTACGATCCCGCTCCCATGCGAGCCTGGCCACGGCACAACATGCGAATGGCCATCCCGATGGATTTCACTTCCGGCACGCCCGTCTATACAAAAATCGCGGAATCCGCCCCGTCATTTGGCCTGTCTGTCGCGCATGGACGCGACATTCTGAATGATGCGGCCGAGGCGACCCGCGACTTTTGCGAGCGCGTCATGGGCCTTGAAAACGTGCCGGAAGTGCGGCGCGCAAACCTTGCCGCAATAATCAAACAGGAAAGAAAGTGGTTGGAGTCGTAATGGATACTGAAACCGGGACGCAAGCGCCCCATCTCTCGCTGGTGGTGGGCGGCCCCTTCCACACGCTGCTGACCCGCCTCGGGTTGACCGCAGCGGATCGGCTCCCCACGCCGCGCGCGGCCATCGGATTGGCCTTGCTCGCGTGGGCGATTCCGGCGCTGTTCGCGATTGCGCAGGCGGTGATCGACGGTCGCGCTTCAGCCTGGGGATACTTCACCGATGCGTCGGTCTATGCGCGCTATCTGATCGCGATCTGGGCCATGATCGCGACCGAACGCTATGCCGACCGCGGCTTCACCATGCTGATGCAACAGTTCCATGAGCGGCGGATCATCCCCGATGACAGTCTGCCCGCGTTCGAACGCGCATTCGCCCGAGCTGACCGGCGTACCAGCGCCTGGCGCGCGGAACTGCTCATCCTTGTCGTGGCGGTGGCCTGGTCTGCCATCACCACGCTGTATGCGGTGGAATACGCCGGATTGAACTGGTTGGGGGCGGACGTGGCGGGCATGCCTGTGCTGTCCTGGGCCGGCGAGGCGGTGCGCTTCTGGAGCAACCCCATTTTCCTTTTCCTGGCGCTGCGCTGGTTCTGGCGCTTCTATGTGTGGACGGCGCTGCTTTACCGCATCTCCCGGCTGCCGCTCCAGCTTCAGCCGATGCATGCGGATCGCGCGGCAGGGCTGGGCTTCCTCGCGATCTACCCGAGTGTCTTCAGCGGGCTGGTTTTCGCGTTGAGTTGCGTGATCACGTCCGGCTTCCTGCGTGAGCTCGAAATCGGTCACCATAGTCTCAACACGGTCTGGCTCGCCCTGGCGGTGTGGCTTGCAATCGTCCTGATCCTGTTCGTCGGGCCCTTGTTTGTGTTCGTTCCCACGCTCTATGCGGCGCGCCAGCAGGCGTTTATTGATTACGGCCGGCTGGCCAACCAGCATCATCTCGCCTTCCACCGCAAGTGGATCGAGGGCGCGAAAAACGGCGAAGATCTGATGGGATCGTCCGACCTGACTGCGGCAGCGAATTTGAACGCAAGCGTGCAGGCCGCGCGGAACATGCATCTGGTTCCTGTCGATTACCCTGCGATTGCCCAGCTCGTGATCGCGGCGGGGATCCCCTTGCTGCCAGTGATTTTGAAAGAGGTTCCGCTGGTGGATATCGTCAAATGGCTGTTTGGCAAGATTCTGTAATTGTCAGGCGGATTCAGCGCGGAACTCAAAATGGAGCGTGGCAAATGAATAACAAACTCAGGGGCAAGCTCACCCGCTTCTGGCGTTCGGATCGCGGCCTGTCTGCCTTTCTGGCGCTGCTGGTGCTCTCCGTGCTGGTGTTGTATCCGCTCAACGTGAGCCGGGGATACGGGCAGATCGCGAACGACATCAGCGCGTCGCTGCTGCTGCTGGGCGGCATCGCGGCGGCATCCGAACGCCCCCGGCTGCTGGCGCTGGTGGCGTCGACCATTGCGGTCACCCTTGTGCTGCGCTGGGCCGACTGGGTCGTGCCCTCGGCCAGCCTGGCGGCGTGGCAGGATCTGTTCCTGTGCCTGTCCTTAGGCATGCTGGCGCTGGTCATTCTGGGCCAGGTGTTCCGCGAGGGGCCGGTCAACCATCACCGCATTCAGGGCGCCATCGCCGCCTACCTGCTGATTGGCATGACCTGGGCTGCGGCATACGAACTGGTGGCGCTGCTGATTCCGGGCTCGTTCACCGGCACCTTCGGCAGCGGGCTGGTGGGTGAACAAAGCTGGCTCTATTTCAGCTACGCGACGCTGACCACCGTGGGTTATGGCGACATCGTGGCGGTGCATCCCATCGCCCGTTCGATGGCGGTGACCGAGGCCATGGCCGGCCAGTTCTACGTGGCGATCCTGGTCGCCCGCCTGGTGTCGCAGCAGATCGAAGACCGAAAGAAACGGGATTGATTTTCGTGACCCGCCTTCATTCGTCAACCCGCGCACCCGACTCCATGCCATGAGCGCACCCTACATCACAGCCCTGACCATCATGAGCGGCATCTGCGCTTTCGCGGCGCTGCATCACGGGCTCGCCGCCGTGCGGCGGCGGGTCAATCGCATCCATTTGCTGTTTGCGCTGCTGTCGCTGGCGATCATGGGGCTGGTGCTGGCGCGGGCGGGCGCGTATCAGGCGCAAACGGTCGCGACGCTGGTGATGCTGCGCAAGTGGGAAGTGTCATCGGTGTGCCTGTTTTTCGCGATTTTCCCTTGGTTCATCGCCGACTACACCGGCATCCGGCCACGCAAATTGCTGCTCGGGTTCTCGGCTTTTTTTGCTTCGATATTCGCGATCAATCTGGTGCTGCCGCTGGGCATTCAGTTCACCAGCCTGCCGCAGCTCTCCTATCTGGATTTGCCGTGGGGCGAGCGCGTGGTGGATTTGCGCGTGCTGCACCCCGGCTTCTGGCACAGCATCGGCTGGCTGGCCATCCTCTGCACCATGGTTTTCAGCGTCTATGCCTGCATCGCCCAATACCGGCGCGGACAGCGCCAGAAGGCGCGTGTGCTGGGCTGGGCGCTGGGGCTGTTTTTCGTCACCATCATCGGCACCCTCATCATCAATCGGGCGGACATCAAGTTTATCCATCTCAGCGATTTCGGCTTCGTCACCTTGCTGGTGCTGATGGATCTGGAAATCATGCTGGAAGCGCGCGACCGGAATCAACGCATGCGCGCGGTGCTGGATCACCTGCCGGCGGCGGTCTGCCTGAAGGACACGAAAGGACGCTACCAGTTGGTCAACCGCGCATTCGAGGCGCTTTTTCACACCCGCGAAGCCGACCTCGTCGGCAAGCAGGGAATTGATCTGTTCCCGCCGCAACACGCCGAACTCGTCCGCAGCCAGGAGCGCCAGGTGCTCGCCACGCGCCGGGAAGTCGAAAGCGAGGCGCTGCTGGAAGTCTGCGGGCAGTCGCACAGCATTCGATCTATCCAGTTTCCGCTACTGCGCCCGGATGGTTCGACCTATGCGGTGGGGGGCGTCTATGTCGACATCACCGAATCGCGCAGGCAGGACGCCGCGCTGGAGCGGTTTCGCCGGCAACTCTGGCACACCGACCGCGTGGCCAACACCGGCGCCATCACCGCTTCGCTCGCCCACGAGTTGTGCCAGCCGCTGTCCGCCATCCTCAACAACGCGCAGGCCGGCCTGCGTTTTCTGGCGCAGGATCAGGTCGACCTCGAGGAAATGCGCGCCATCCTGCAAGACATCGTGCGCGACGACAAGCGCGCCGCCGCCGTGATCAACGGCTTGCGCGCCATGCTGCAACAGCAGGAAACGCCGTATGCCGACATCGATCTGGCGCAATGCATCGATGAAGTGATCGGCCTGCTGCACAGCGAGATCGTCCGCCGCGACGTGACGGTCGAACGTAGGCTGGACGCCAGGCTGACGGTGCGGGCGAACAAGACGCAAATCCAGCAAGTGGTGCTCAACCTGATGATGAACGCGCTGGAGGCCATGACCGAGCCAGCGGCAAGCGAGCGCACGCTGGAAATCGGGCTGACCCGTGCCGACGGCAAGGCGCGGGTATCGATCCAGGATAGCGGCATCGGCATTGCACCAGACAAGCTGGAGCGGGTATTCGACGGTTTCTACACAACCAAGCCGCAGGGCTTGGGGGTGGGGCTGGAGGTCTGCCGCTCGATCGTGGAGTCCCACCGTGGCGCCATCTGGGTTGAAGCCAATCCGGATCGCGGGGTCAGCTTTCACTTCACCCTGCCGCTCGCCCAGCCAGCCTCCGCGACAGCAGGCTCGGCTCGCGGGTGAAGCGTCCGCTGGACAGACTGCCAGCGGAGCCTCTGCTTATTGCGAAGCGGCCGCTTTGTCGCGCAACCGGTTAAAGCGCAGGGCAAATTCTGTCGCCCATTTGTTGAAGGCATCCTGGGCGTAGCTCCAACTGGTGAACGACTGCATGTAGCCATTGATCCAGGTGGTGGTCGCGTTGGTGGCGCCCTTGTCGACCGAGGCGGCGTACTTGCGGCCGATCTGGGTATCCGCGCATTCGCCCAGCACCGCGCCGGTGGCGCCGTCGCGGAACTGCATCTGCATGCCGGTCTCGCCCATGTAGGGAGTGGAACCGGCGGGGCGTCCGGTGGCCGGACCGGAGGCGGCTTCGGCGACAAAACCGTAGGGAACCAGGGTGCCGGTGAGGCTGTCCAGCGTACCGGTCGGGATCAGGTTGGTCAGTGCGATGCGGATCTGGACGACGCCCGGCCCCGCCGTGTCGACGATTTGCGTGGTCGGCTGGAGCGCCGTGACCAGCGCATTGCGGAAATAATCGGTCAGGGTTTTGAGGTCGGCGGGATCGACCGTGCTCTGGTTCTTGCCCGGCTGGATCGACACCATGATGCGCTCGATCTGCACTTTGTCGTACTGCTTCCAGTCTGTATTGCCGACTCGCCAGCACAACGCGCCATCGAGACCGGATACCGGCTTGAGGCGATCGTAATCGCTCAAAAAACCGACGCGCGGAATATTTTCAAAGGTCGCGGTGGAGGTCACGATGGATCCGCCGCCGCCAGGAGTCGAGCAGCCCGGCAGCAGCACGCCAGCAGCCAGAACGCCGGTCATGGCCAGGAACACAGCACGCTGCGGATTGCGGATCGAAATTGCCTTCATGGATTGCCTTTCAAAAAGTGGCTGCGGGATGCACGCCGGGTTTCAATAGTGTCTCCGGGTGCGCCGAGCTCAAGCAGCGTCTTGCTGCATCACCCACGAGATCGCGTCGAGCAGGGCCTGGTCGTCCACCGGTTTGCGCAGGAAAAACCGCACGCCAAGCGCGTGCGCCAACTGGCGCGCGTCGTCGTCGTCGCGCGCCGAGAGTGCAATCACCGGCACGCGCACACCTTGCTGCTTGAGGCGGGCGCTCAATTCCAGGCCGTTCATGTGCGGCATCGTGATATCCATCAGGATGCAGGCATGGTCAGCATGGTTCGCTTCCGCCAGAAAACGTTCAGGACTGTCGTACACGCGGTTCTCGATGCCGGCCGAGCGCATCAGCCGCGACAGTCCCTTGCGCACCGAGTCGTCGTCGTCGACGATATGCACCAGCAAAGTTTCGGTTTTGAATGTCACAGCAGGCGCTCCGCCAGCGTGGTGAGAAACTGGAAGGTAGGCTTTCGATCGGGATCGGGCAATGGGACTTTGGTCTAACCGGCCGCTGCACCCGACAGGGGAAATTCGAACCCGGCGGGCTGTGAAAATTCGATGCCGACGGCATCGCACAGGTGGACGAGTTCGACGATCGTAGCGGCCTCCATCTTTTCCATGACGCGGCCACGATGCGCTTTCACGGTTTTTTCCACGATGCCCAGGTCGTAGGCGATCTGCTTGTTGAGGCGCCCGAGCAGCACCTGTTCCAGCACCTCGCGCTCGCGCTCGGACAGCCGCGCCAGCCGCGCCATGATGCGGTCGTATTGATGGCGTGAGGCCGCTTCGGCCGTCTGGCGCAAGATGGCCTGATCCAGTGCCAGAAACAGGACATCCTCGGCCACGGGTTTGACCAGGAAATCGACGGCGCCCAGCTTCATGGCATGCACGCTCATCGGAATGTCGCCCTTGCCGGTCAGAAACACCACCGGCAGGCAGATGCCCGCCTCGGCCATGCGCTGATGCAACTCAAGGCCGTTCATGCCCGGCATCTGGACGTCGAGCAGGACGCAGCCCGATCCGCTCAAGGGCGCACGCGCCAGGAATTCATCCGCCGAGGCAAACGCCTCGGCGTTCCAGCCGCTGGAACGGAGCAGGCGCATCAGACTATGCCGCACCGCAGCATCGTCATCCACCACGAAAATGATCGGATGGGTCTCGGGCATTGACCGGGTGTTGCCGGCGGGCTGTGCTTGCATGGTTTCACGCGAACGCGTTGGGGGAGATGGCTTGTCCAAGTATCTCGCCAGTGTATCTCACCAGTCCAGTCCCATTTAGCCGCCGGTCATCGACATGAAGCGCAGGATTTTGTGCGGCGCCTCGCGGAATTCGTGGCGTTCGGGTTTGAGATTGATCGCATCGACTATCGCCGCTTCCAGTTCGGCGTTGCTGCAACCGCCGCGCAGCAGCGGGCGGAATTCGAATTTTTCATCCTGGCCCAGGCACATGTAGGCGGTGCCATCGACGGCGATGCGGATGCGGTTGCAGGTGGCGCAAAAATGCTGCGAGATCGGCGTGATGAAGCCGACGTTGAAGCGGCCATCGGCGGTGCCCAGATAACGCGCGGGGCCACCGCCGGGGAGGGTGGTTTCGATCAGCTTGAACTGTTGACGCAGGCGTTGTTTCACTGGCTGCAAATCGAGGTATTCGGCGTTGCGGCCGGTGGCGCCCATCGGCATCGCCTCGATCAGCCGCAGCACGAAACCGCGCTCCATGCAAAAGGCGACCATGGCGTCGATCTCGTCGTCGTTGCTGCCGGCGAGCGCCACCATGTTGAGCTTGATCGGCGCAAAGCCCGCATCCTGCGCCGCCGCCAATCCCGCCATCACTTTGGCCAGCACGTCGCGGCCGTTGATTTGTTCCACCCGCGCCTGTTGCAGCGAATCGAGGCTGACGTTGAGCCGCGTGACGCCGGCGGCTTTCAAGGCTTGCGCGTGGCGGTCGAGCTGGGTGGCGTTGGTCGATAGCGACAGATCAGCGACGCCGGGCAAGGCTTTAATGCGCCCGGCCAGGCCAGCGATGTCGCGCCGCAGCAGCGGTTCGCCGCCGGTTAAACGAATGCGGCTGACGCCGAGCCGGGCAAACGCGCCGATCAGGCGTTCGATTTCGTCGAAGTCGAGCCAGTGTTCGGGTTCTTCAAAACCCTTGAAGCCTTCCGGCATGCAGTAGCTGCAACGCAGGTCGCAGCGATCGGTCACCGACAGGCGCACGTAGTCGATGCGGCGGCCAAACTGATCGGTGAGTTGCTTGGGCATGATGCTGGCTAAAACCTTTGCGCAGGGAGGTTATATATGAAAAAATATAACATATATTAGCCGTGGCTAAAACAGGAGAACGCAGCCGTGCTTGCCGACAGTCTGACGCTTTGGCTCATCCCCGCTTTGTTTGCCGGGGCGATGTTGTATGCCATGGTCGGCCACGGCGGCGCGTCGGCCTATCTCGCCATCATGGCGCTGGCGGGCATCGCCCCGGCGGAGATGAAGCCGATTGCGCTGTTGCTCAATATCGTGGTGGCCAGCATCGGTACTTATAAATATGTGCGCGCGGGTTGTTTCGACGCGCGGCTGCTTGGGCTGTTCGCGCTGTTTTCGCTGCCGCTGGCGTATCTCGGCGGCACGCTGGTGTTGCCGGATACCTGGTTCAAACCGCTGGTGGGCGCGGTATTGCTGTTCGCCGCCTGGCGCATGTTGTCGCCCAGACTGGCGCGTGGCGACGCGCAGGCGAAGTCCGCGCCGCTGGCGGGGATTGCGTTCTCGGGAGCGGGGATCGGTTTTCTGTCCGGCCTGACCGGCGTCGGCGGCGGCATCTTTCTAAGCCCGCTGTTGTTGCTGCTGGGCTGGGCCACGCCCCGCGTCACCTCGGGCGTGGCGGCAGCCTTCATTCTGTTGAATTCGCTGGCCGGTCTGGCCGGCTATCTGTCCCATGCCGCGCTACCCGAACGGGATATCACCGCGTGGGCGCTGGCCGTCGCAGCGGGCGGCTGGATCGGCGCGGAAATCGGCAGCCGTCGCATTGCGCCGCGCTGGATATTGCGGCTGCTGGCGGTAGTGCTGGCGATTGCCGGAACCAAACTCGCACTGATATGAAATTATTCGGCATCGCAGGCTACAGCGGCAGCGGCAAAACCACGCTGATCGAGCGCGTGCTGCCGCTGCTGGTCGCGCGCGGACTCAAGGTGGCGGTGATCAAGCACACCCACCACGACTTCGACATCGACCCCCCGCCAGGAGGAGGCCGCGGTTGTAAAGGCGCTGAAGCGCCAACAACCACGCACCGCCCCGGCAAGGACAGTTGGCGCGCGCGCGAGGCCGGCGCGGCGGCGGTGCTGTTGTCGTCGGACCATCGCACCGCGCTGTTGATCGAGCATCGCGACACGCCGCCTTCGCTGAACGATTTGCTGGCGCAGTTGCCGCCGTGCGACCTGGTGCTGGTCGAAGGCTACAAGCAGGAGCCGATTCCCAAACTGGAAGTGCATCGCGCGGCAACCGGCAAGCCCTGGCTGTTTCCCGATGACCCGCATATTCTGGCAGTGGCGTCTGATATCGCCCCGCCCGCAGCGCTATTGATCCGGAACGAATTGGCCATGAATGCAGGTCGGGCTTTATCCGAAGGTGTATCCCTTGGGACAGCCCGACAAGTCGGCCTCAAGACCGACCTACAGCCCGGAATAAAAGATACCGCATCAATAACCCGCATTGACCTCGATGCGATTCCCTTCATCACTGACTTTATCCTGTCCCATGCTCTCAGCCACCCAACTGCTTGATGCCCTGCTCGAACGCGCGTGCGCGGTGACAGAAACCGAAACCGTCGCGGTGACCGCCGCACTCGGACGGGTGCTGGCCGCGCCGCAAATCTCTGCGATTACCGTGCCGCCACTGGATAACAGCGCGATGGATGGCTACGCCGTGCGGGTGGCCGATGTGGCGCGCGCAGGCGTGCGGCTGCCGGTGTCGCAGCGCATTCTGGCCGGCGCCGTCGGCGTGCCGCTCGCTCCCGGCAGCGCCGCACGCATCTTCACTGGCGCGCCGGTGCCGCCGGGGGCGGACGCGGTGCTGATGCAGGAAGACTGCACCCCTCTCCCCAACCCTCTCCCGCAAGCGGGAGAGGGTGCAAACGAGATGCCCACAACGATTAACGTCGCCATCAACAAGCTGCCGTGGCGCGGCGAAAACATCCGCCGCGCGGGTGAGGACATCGCAAGCGGCGCGCAAATCCTGGCGGCGGGCAGCCGCATCGGCGCGGCGGAAATGGGGCTGGCCGCGTCGGTGGGCTTAGTCGAACTGCCGGTGTTGCGGCGGCTGAAAGTGGCGTGTTTTTTTACCGGCGACGAACTGGTGACGCCGGGCACACCCTTGCAGCCCGGCCAAATCTACAATTCCAACCGCACCACGCTGACCGGGCTGGTTAATGGCCTGGGCTGCGAACTGATCGACCTTGGCATCGTGCCCGACACCCTGGCCGCAACCGAAGCGGCACTGGCGCGCGCGGCCAGCGTGGCCGATGTCGTCATCACCAGCGGCGGCGTGTCGGTGGGCGAGGCCGATTACGTGAAAGCGGCAGTGGAAAAACTCGGCCAAGTCAAAATGTGGAAAGTCGCGATGAAGCCCGGCAAGCCGATCGTCTATGGCCGCGTCGGGTCAGCCGACTTCATCGGCCTGCCCGGCAACCCGGTGTCGGCCTTCGTCACCTTCTGCCTGTTCGTGCGGCCTTTCCTGTTGAAGCGCATGGGTGCGGCGCAGGTGTTGTATCGCGCGTTCCCGGTGCGGGCGAATTTCACCTGGAACAAACCCGGCATGAGACGCGAATTTCTGCGCGCGCACATCCAGGCAAACGGCAGCGCGGCGCTGTACCCCAATCAAAGTTCCGGCGTGCTGACCTCATGCGTCTGGGCTGATGGTCTGGTCGATCTTGAGATTGGCCAGACGGTGCAGCCGGGCGACTGGGTGCGCTTCATTCCGTTTTCGGAGCTGCTGGCATGAAGCTGCGGGTGCTGTATTTCGCCCGCTTGCGCGAGCGCTTCGGGCTGGCTGAAGAAACTCTGGATTTCGCAGGCAGTACCGCCGCCGACCTGATCGCGCATCTGCAAACACGCGGCGGCGTGTGGGCCGAAGAACTGGCGGCAGGGCGGGCGTTCCGGGTGGCAATCAATCAGGATATTGTCGCGCTTGATGCGCCGTTGGCAGACAACGCCGAAGTCGCGATTTTTCCGCCGGTGACCGGAGGCTGATGCAGTGAAAATTGTCGTGCAAAGCGAGACCTTCGACTTGGGCGCTGAAGTGAACGCAATGAGTGAAGGTCGCACCGACATCGGCGCCATCGCCAGCTTCGTCGGCTTGGCGCGCGACATCAACGAAGGTAGCGGCGTGCAGGCAATGACGCTGGAACACTATCCCGGCATGACCGAGAAGGCTTTGCTCGCGCTGGTTGAAGAAGCCCGATCGCGCTGGGCGCTGCTCGACGTGACGCTGGTCCACCGCGTCGGCCGCCTGCTGCCGGGCGATCCCATTGTGCTGGTAGCAGTGGCCAGCCGCCATCGCGGCGACGCCTTCGCCGCCTGCGAATTCATCATGGACGTACTCAAAACCCGCGCCCCGTTCTGGAAAAAAGAAGAAACCCCGGCAGGTGAACGCTGGGTCGATGCACGCGCCAGCGACGACACAGCCGCAGCGCGCTGGGATGCATCCTGAGCAGGGGCCTACGCTGTTGCCTGTTCCAGCGTGAAGCCCGCCCCGGCATCCCGCCCGAGCACCTGAACCAGATAAGGCATGATTTCTTCAAGTGTTTTATGCAAAGTCCAGGGCGGGTTAATGATGAACATGCCGCTGCCATGCATGCCGAAACCGTCTGCTGACGGGGTATGGACGGTGAGGGCGACGTGCAGCCAATTCTTGATCGGCAGACGCTTGAGTTTGCCGGGTAACTGTTGCGCGTCCAGGCGCGCGAGTTGCGGATACCACACCGCGTAGGTGCCGGTGGAAAAACGGCTCAGCCCGTCTGTCAGCGCCGCAATCACATTCGGGTAGTCGTCGCGGGTTTCGTAGGGCGGATCGATCAGCACCAGCGCGCGGCGTGGCGGCGGCGGCAGCAGCGCCTTCATCGCATCGAAACCGTTGGCGGTGGTGATGCTGACTTGTCGTCCGTGCGTGCTGAAATTTTCCTGCAAGATTTTGCTGTCGCTGCTGTGGAGTTCAAACAGGCGCAAGCGATCCTGCGGGCGCAAGCTCTGCTGCGCCAGCCAGGGCGAGCCGGGATAAAAGCGCAGGCTGGCGTCCGGGTTGCAGGCGCGCACCCGATCGACATAATCGGCCAGCGCGGCGGGTAAATCGTGGCGCTCCCACAGCTTGCCGATGCCGCTTTCGTATTCCTTCAGCTTGGCCGCATAGCCTGTGTCCAGTTCATACAGACCCGCGCCAGCATGGGTGTCGATGATCCAGAAGGGAGTGTCTTTCTGTCCCAGATAGCGGCTCAACTGGATCAGCAAAAAGTGCTTCAGCACATCGGCGTGGTTGCCGGCATGAAAGGCGTGGCGGTAGCTCAGCATGGTCGGATCGTGTTTGGATGGCGGCTGGAGTTTTGCACATTCCTGCGAAATCGCAGAGTAGAGAAGTCGGGTGCGGTCGTTCGAGCAGCCGGGTCTACCCGCATTTTTAAATCAGGGCGCTTGACAATAGTTCTACATCGAACTAAATTGGTTCTAACACGAACCAAATGAGCGAGCGATGAGCAAGCAAGCCGAATTTCTGCCGACCGTACAAGCCCTGGTGCAGTGCTATCAGGCCTTCGAGACCTATTCCGCCGCGCACCTCCGCGCGCTCGGGCTGACGCCGCCGCAGTTCGACATCGTTGCCACGCTCGGCAACACTGCCGGCATGACCGCCACCGAACTCGGCGAAAAAACCCTCATCACCAAGGGCACGCTGACCGGCGTGGTTGATCGTCTGATCGATCGCGGCTGGGTGGAACGCGCCGCACACGGCAGCGACCGCCGCTGCCAGATCATCCGGCTCACCGCAGCGGGCGAGGCGCTGTTTGCCACCCGTTTTCCCGCGCATATGGCGCATATGGGCGCGCGCTTCACCGCCGCGAGCGCGGCCGAACACAAACGCTGGCAAACCGCTTTGCACGGGCTGGAACAGGTTTTCAGAAAGGGGGCGGCATGACTTCCGTAATGCGTTACTCAAGCCCCGCCATCGTGCTGCACTGGCTGGTGGCGCTGCTGATTTTCGTGGCGTTTCCGCTCGGTTTGTACATGGCCGACCTGCATCTGTCGCCCGACAAGCTCAGGCTCTACAGCTATCACAAATGGATCGGCATCACCGTGCTGATGCTGGTCGCTATTCGGGTGAGCTGGCGGCTGACGCATACCCCGCCGCCGTTGCCGGCAAGTGTGGTCGGCTGGCAGCGGGGCGCAAGCGCGATCACGCATGGCTTGCTGTACCTGCTGATGCTTGCGATTCCGCTGTCGGGCTGGCTGATGAGTTCGGCCAAGGGTTTCCCCGTCGTGTGGTTCGGCGTGCTGCCGCTGCCCGACCTGATCGGCAAGGATAAGGCCTTGGGCGAGCTGCTTGTCGACGTTCACGAGACGCTGAATTACGTCCTGCTTGCCCTGGTCGTCCTGCACGTGGCGGCCGCACTCAAACACCATTTCATCGAACGCCAACCTTTTTTGCAGCGCATGGGCTGGGGAAAAAAGGAGCGCATATGAAACCGTATTTAATGAGTCTGGCTTTGCTTGCTGCGCTGGCCACGCCGCTGGCGAACGCGGTGGAATACCGCACGGTGCTGCCCGCACAAAGTGCGATCACTTTTGAATTTCGCCAGATGGGGGTGCCGGTGGCGGGTGGGTTCAAGCGGTTCACCACCCAGATGGTGTTCGACCCGGCCAAGCCCGAAGCCGCCAGCGCGCGCATCGAGATCGACCTCGCCAGCATCGACGCCGGTTCGGTGGAAGCGGACGACGAATCCGCCGGCAAGCTGTGGTTCAACCGCAGCGCCTATCCGAAGGCGCAGTTCATTTCCAGCCAGATTCGTGCGCTGGGCAACAACCGCTATGAAATGCGCGGCACGCTCACGCTCAAGGGCAAAAGCCGCGACATGATCGTGCCGGTGACGTTCACGCCCGGCAAAAACGCCGCCAGCTTCGACGGCGCGTTCATCCTCAAACGTCTGGAGTTCGGCATCGGCGAAGGCATGTGGGCCGATGTCGCCACCGTCGCCAATGAAGTCCAGGTCAAGTTCCGCATTGCCGCCAGCGGCAAATAACCCGTTGTCCCCACATTTATTCAGGAGCCACACATGAA
>Ga0315271_10000225_pt1 | contig 29094 bp, 31 predicted proteins | sample C3_top_MG_FD_204664 | JGI IMG/M metagenome (GOLD analysis project Ga0315271, IMG submission 204664) | Sediment microbial communities from Yellowstone Lake, YNP, Wyoming, USA - C3_top | ecosystem: Environmental > Aquatic > Freshwater > Lake > Sediment | place: USA: Wyoming | collected 2017-08-01
TTGTCGATGCGCATTGACACCCTATCGTAAGGAAATAGCAGAAACATGGGATTCACACTCGACAAAGTAGTGCCATGGGGGCGCTCGTACGTGGAGTACGTCAACATGTTCGATCTCTCGAAAGACGATCTGCTACTTCGCATTCTTGGCTGCGGCGATGGCCCAGCCGGATTTAACGCCGAGTTGACCAAACAAGGCGGGCATATCGTTTCTGTCGACCCCGTTTATGCGTTTGATACTGCACAAATAAAAGGCCGCATCGCCGAAACTTACGACACCGTAATGGCGCAAATGCGCAAGAACCAGAATGATTATGTTTGGAGCGCCATTTCATCCGTCGAAGAACTCGGACGTACACGCATGTCGGCGATGGAAACATTCCTATCCGACTATGAGGTCGGCAAGAATGAAGGCCGCTACGTCGCAGGAGAACTCCCCATCCTGCCATTCGAAACCGGTGCCTTCGATATTGCTTTGTCGTCGCATTTCTTGTTTTTGTATAGCGCCCATCTTTCCGTTGAGTTTCATCTACAGGCACTGCAAGTAATGCTACGAGCTGCCAACGAAGTGCGTGTTTTTCCCCTGCTGATGCTTGATGGCAACCCATCGCCTTACCTCGACCCCATAACTGAGCAGCTTGCCCATCTTGGTTTCAGAACTGAACGCAGGCATGTGCCTTACGAATTCCAGAGAGGCGGCAATGAGATGTTGCTTGTCAAACCAGCTTAACGCCTCACGCCTCGCACACTCAATCCGGTTTTCACAATGATTCATATCGTCCGGGTCGATTACGCCGACCCCGCCCACGCCACGGCGCTAATCGATCTGCTCGACAGCTATGCGCGCGACCCGGCGGGCGGCGGCGAAGCGCTCTCCGATTTCGCGCGCGCCAATCTGGTCAGCCAGCTCGCCGCACGTCCGTTCATCTTCAGCGTATTGGCGTTTGACGGCGACGCACCCGTTGGGCTCGTCAACGCCATCGAGGGCTTTTCCACCTTTGCCTGCCGCCCGCTGGTTAATGTGCATGATGTGGTCGTCCTGCCCGCCCATCGCGGACGCGGCATCGCAGCGCAGATGTTCGCTGAAATCGCAGCCATCGCCAGCGAGCGCGGCGCCTGCAAGCTCACCCTCGAAGTGCTGGATGGCAACGCATCAGCGCGTGCGCTGTATCAACGCCTGGGCTTCACCGCCTACCAGCTCGACCCCGCGATGGGGCACGCGCAGTTTCTGCACAAATGGCTGGACTGAAACACGCCCTGCTGGCACTGCTGTTTGCCGCCCTACCGGCATACGCGGACACGCCGCCTGCCGCCCCGGCGATGCTGCTGGCCGAGGTGTATGCCGCCAACGTCGATGTCACCCAGTATTGGGTGAGCGAAAAGTTCGACGGCGTGCGCGCGCAGTGGGATGGCCATACGCTGCGCTTTCGCGGCGGCGGAGTGGTTCCGGCGCCAGCCTGGTTCACTGCAAACTTTCCGGTCGCATCCCTGGATGGCGAGCTGTGGATTGCCCGCGATCAGTTCGATGCGCTGTCGGGCACGGTACGCAAGCTCGCACCGGAGGATGCCGAATGGCGACAGGTGCATTACCTGGTTTTTGAATTGCCCGGCGCGGCGGGGGATTTCAGCGCGCGCGTGCAGCAGATGAAAACCCTGGTTGCCCAGGCTGGCGTGCCCTGGCTACAGGCTGTCGAGCAAACCCGTATAGCCGACCGTGCGGCACTGATGCAACGGCTCGACGCCGTGGTGCGCGCAGGCGGCGAAGGTCTGATGCTGCACCGCGCCGACGCGCCTTATCTGACCGGGCGCAGCGATGTGTTGCTGAAGCTGAAGCCCTGGCAGGACGCCGAAGCGGTAGTGGTCGGCTACCTGCCGGGCAAGGGGAAATATCAGGGCATGACGGGCGCGCTGGATATGCAAATGCCGGACGGCCAGCGCTTCCGCATCGGCAGCGGCCTCACCGACAGCTTGCGCCGCCAACCGCCGCCGCTTGGTACACGCATCACCTACCGCTACCAGCATCTGACCAAGAATGGCGTGCCGCGTCATCCGCGCTACCTGCGGGTGCGGCAAGATTTCTAGTATTTATTCCAGCCAGATCAACGAGGCCATACGGCCGGTCACGCCGTCACGGCGATAGGAAAAGAAGCTGTCCGTTTCCGTAAACGTGCAGCGCCCACCGCCATAGATCGCCGTCACGCCCGCATGGTTGAGACGGATGCGCGCCAGCTGGTAGATGTCGGCCAGCCACTTGCCGGATAGGTGTTGATGAAATGCCGCAACGGCTTCGGGATGCTGCGCGACAAATGCCTGCCGCACTTCGTCGCCCACTTCGAACGCCTGCGGGCCGATAGCGGTGCCCATCCAGGCTAGAACTTCGTCCGGCGACACCTGCATCGCGGCCACGGTGGCCTCCAGCACGCCATCCGCCAACCCGCGCCAGCCCGCGTGTGCGGCCGCGACGACACTGCCCGCGCGGTCGCAGAACAGCACCGGCAGGCAGTCAGCGGTGAGGACGACGCTGACAGTTCCGGTCTGACGGGTGAACGAGGCATCGGCTTCCGGCACGCCTGCGCCGGTTTCCACCACAGTCGCGCTGTGAACCTGCTTCAACCATCCGGGTTCGGACGGCAGATGCTGGCGCAAGCGCGCGCGGTTGGCCGCCACCTGCGCCGGATCATCGCCGACGTGATCGCCGAGGTTGAGGCTGGCCCACGGCGCAGCGCTGACGCCGCCATCGCGGGTGGTCATCCGGCTTTTAACCCGGGACGGCGCAGGCCAGTCCGGCACGATCATTCGGACAATATCCAGGGGTCAGCCAGCCCAGGTAATGTTTTCACGCAGGGCGTCGAGCAAGGAGGCGTAATCAGGCGGCAAGGGGCATTCCCATTGCATGAAATCCTGCAACAGCGGATGAATCAGGCCCAGCCGTTCGGCGTGCAGCGCCTGGCGCGGGAACGGGATTTTGAGATGGCTGCGGCGGCTGGCGCTATAAATATCATCGCCCACCAGCGGGTGGCCGATGTGCTGCATGTGCACCCGGATCTGGTGGGTGCGGCCGGTTTCCAATTTGCAGCGCAGCAAGGTGATGCCGGGGAAGCGCTCGACCACCTCATAGTGCGTGATCGCCTGCTTGCCCATGCTGTGTACGCACCGCTTGATGCGGTTGTGCGGGTCGCGCGCCAGCGGCTCATCGACCGTGCCGGCGTGATCGACCTCGCCATACACCAGCGCGAGGTATTCGCGTTTCACCGTGCGCGCCTGCAACTGGCGCACCAGGTCGGTGTGCGATCTCATGGTTTTGGCGACCACCAGCAGCCCCGAGGTGTCCTTGTCCAGCCGGTGCACAATGCCCGCACGCGGCAGTTCGGCCACCTGCGGCACCCAGTGCAGCAGCGCATTCAACAAGGTGCCGCTGCGATTGCCACTGCCGGGGTGAACCACCAGGCCGACCGGCTTGTTGACCACCAGCAGCATCGGGTCTTCATACACCACGTCGAGCGGGATGGCCTCGGGCGCGTCGGGCGTGGCGTTGGGATCGGTTTCGATCTCGACCCGCACCGATTCGCCGCCGCAGACCTTCATTTTGGTCGAGGGAAACACGTCGTCCACCGCGATTTTTCGGGCGCGAATCCAGTTCTGGATGCGGTTGCGCGAAAATTCCGGCAACAGGGCAGACAACGCCTGATCCAGCCGCTGGCCACCCTGTTCGCCGGGGATCACCAGCTCGCGGATGCCAGCTTCGCTTAATCCCTTATAATCATCTGACGAATTTTCTGTGTCTTTTTCCATGCTTACGCGATATTTACCTGGTTCAAATGCTTTCAATCGGGGGCTGTCCGGCATCCTTCTGGCCGCCGCGCTCACCCTGGGCGGCTGTAGCTCATTGCCCGATGCCACGGATGAAACCGCTGGCTGGTCGGCACAAAAAATCTATGCCGAAGCCAAGGACAATCTCAACGATGGCAACTACGCGCGTGCGGTCAAACTATTCGAGACGCTGGAATCGCGCTACCCATTTGGCCGCTACGCGCAGCAGGCGCAACTGGAAGTGGCCTACGCCTACTACAAGGACAACGAACCGATTTCCGCCATTGCCGCGTGCGACCGCTTCATCAAGTTGCACCCCAATCACCCTAACGTCGATTACGCCTACTATCTGAAGGGCTTGGCGAATTTTAATGACGATCTCGGACTGCTGGGCGGCTTGGTCGATCAGGACATGAGCGAGCGCGATCCGCAAGCCGCGCGCGATGCCTTTCTTTCATTCAAGGAGCTGGTCACCCGCTTTCCGGATAGCAAATACGCCGCCGATTCGACCGCCCGCATGAAATACCTGGTCAACGCGCTGGCCAGCAATGAAGTTCACGTCGCCAAATACTATATGAAGCGTGAGGCCTGGATCGCCGCCGCCAATCGCGGCAAGACGGTACTGAGAAGCTACCCCGATGCTCCCGCGCTGGAAGAAGCGCTGGCGATCATGGTGGTGTCCTACGATAAGCTGCAACTCCCCGAGTTGAGCCAGGATGCGCGGCGAGTATTGCTGCTCAACTTCCCCAACAGCAAGTACACCCAGGGCGTCAGCGTCGAGGGGAAGGCCTGGTATCGATTCTGGTGATTCCATACCCCGGGATCAATCCCGTTTAAATTGCGTCTTCGCCCGACTCGCCGGTGCGAATCCGCACCACTTGTTCCATATTGCTGACAAAAATCTTGCCGTCGCCGATCTTGCCGGTGCGCGCGGCGGTGACGATGGCTTCCATCGCGCGATCGAGCAGGCTGTCGGCAATGACGATTTCCAGCTTCACCTTGGGCAGAAAATCCACCACGTATTCAGCGCCGCGATACAACTCGGTGTGCCCCTTCTGACGGCCAAAGCCTTTGACCTCGGTGACGGTCAGGCCGGTCACGCCAATGTCCGAGAGCGCTTCGCGCACTTCGTCGAGTTTGAATGGCTTGATGATGACTTCGATTTTTTTCACGGCAAATTTCCTTCTGGTCGGTATTTCGAGGTTATCGGATAACGGCGGTCTTTGCCAAAATTGCGCGGCGTGATGCGCGGACCGGGCGCGGCCTGTCGCCGTTTGTATTCGGCGAGATCGACCATGCGGATGACGCGCTTCACCGTCGCAGCATCAAAACCGAGCGCAACGATATCGCAAGCCGACAGATCGCGCTCAACATACGCCGCCAGAATTGCATCGAGCACATCATACGACGGCAGGCTGTCCTGGTCGGTCTGATCGGGGCGCAGCTCGGCGGATGGCGGGCGGTCGATGATGCGCTGCGGAATCACCTGAGTAATCCCGTTGCGGTAATTCGACAGCCGGTACACCAGCGTCTTCGCCACATCTTTCAGCACCGCAAAACCGCCCGCCATGTCGCCGTACAACGTGGCGTAGCCCACACCCATTTCGCTCTTGTTGCCGGTGGTCAGCACCAGCGTGCCAAATTTGTTGGACAGCGCCATCAGCAGCGTGCCGCGTGAACGCGCTTGCAGGTTTTCTTCGGTGGTGTCCGCTTTCAACCCGGCGAACTCGCCCGCCAGTTGTGCGGTGAATGCTTCAACAATCGGGCGGATCGAAATCTCGGAATACTTTACCCCCAGCCGGGTCACCATCTCGCGCGCATCGTCCACGCTCATGCTCGCGGTATAGTCCGACGGCATCATCACCGCGTGTACCTTGTCCGCACCCAGCGCATCCACCGCAATCGCCAGCGTCAGCGCCGAGTCGATGCCGCCCGACAGCCCCAGATGCACGCCCTTGAAGCCGTTCTTGCCGACATAGTCGCGCACCGCCAGCACCAGCGCGGCGTAGACTGCGGCCTCCTCGCCCGGCAACTCGACTTGCTCGCCGCGCACGCTGTCGCCATCGATCTCCAGATAAAACAGCCCGGCCTCAAACGTCGGCCACTGCGCAACGATGTCACCCTTGGCATCCAGCGCAAACGACGCGCCGTCGAACACCAGCTCGTCCTGCCCGCCCACCAGATTGGCGTACACCATCGGCAATGCCGCCTCAGCCTGCCGCGCGCGCGCCACCGCATAGCGCGCGCGCTGCTTGTTCAAATGATAAGGCGACGCGTTCGGCACCAACAGCCAGTCCGCCCCCGCCTGCCTCGCCCACAGCGCCGGGCCGGGTTCCCAGATATCGCCGCAGATATTTAGCGCAAATTTCAGCCCGCCGCAGGTAAACACACAGGCCGCGTCGCCGCTGTCAAACACCCGCTGCTCGTCGAACACCGAATGATTCGGCAAATGATGTTTGCGGTATACCGCCTCTAAACGCCCGCCACGCACCAGCGCCGCCGCGTTAAACAAGCCGTCATCGTTGCGCTCGGGATAGCCCACGATCAACGCCAGCTCCGGCGGCGCTTCACGCGCAATGCGTTGCAGCGCGGCTGAACAGGCATCGCAAAAATCCCGCCGCAACACCAGGTCTTCCGCCGGATAGCCGCAAATCGACATTTCGGACGTGAGCAGGATCGCCGCGCCTGCCGCGTGCGCTTCGCGCGCAGCGGCAAGCAGGCGGTCGGTGTTGCCCGCGATGTCGCCGACGATGAGGTTGAGTTGGGCTAGGGCGAGTTTCATGAAAGGTCTTATCGTGTGCGCGGCTACAACCTTACCGCCGTCCGCTACCAAATCCCGGTTTTCTGTGCTGATGCCGAACGATCAGGACACGAATACCTGATTCGAGATTTCGGTACACCACCGAGTAAGGAAACACTCTTAACGGAAACACGCGACGCCCCTTGGCAACGGGCGTACCGATGTCAGGGTGCTCAAGCAGAATCCCAACAGCACGCTCGAACTCATCCAGAAATCGCGCCGCAACTGCTCGCCCAGCGTGTTCCGTATAAAAATCCATCGCATCCGAAATATCCTGCTCAGCTTCAGAGTGAAGCGAAAGCGTCACGGGTTAAGCCTCGCCCGCAAGCGCTTCATAGCCTCTGCGCCGGAAACTTCAGTTGCCAAACCCGCATCGAGCGATGCCTCCCGGCGATCCGCCTCGCGCGCCCAAGCGGCTTCCACCTCGGGATCGACATCAAGACTGGTCACTAGCCGCTCCAGCAAATGCGCGCGATCTGATGGCGGCAGCTTCATGGCTTCGGCTTCGATGATTTCAAGCTGGGTATTCATAGGGGTCTCCCGATAAGGAATCAGCATAGCGTGACATCACCTACTGACCCTCATGATGCCACTGCTCTGGGGCTAGCGATTGTATGAAACTTGCAATATCAGGCAGCGCGTCATGATCTACCGCCCAGTAAATATGCGGTAAGAACCGGGCGCGTTTTTCTGCATCTGTAGTGTCCCACCATGCTCCGAGAATGAGGGGTAATGATGGCTGCCACCCAGCACCAACGCGGTTTTTATTTGGAAGAAGCTCATACAAGCTGAGGCTGTGGACAAACCCGTTGCTCAGCTTGCGAGAACGCCAACAAATCTTCCAGCGCAGTACTCATGTTGTCGCTATGAATAACGTATTTTGATCGCGGCTTGCACTGCCTCCCCCAACCCCGCCGGACTCTGCGCCACCACCACGCCCGCTGCTTCCAGCGCGCGTATCTTCGCGTCCGCTGTGCCGCTGCCGCCGGCGATGATTGCGCCGGCGTGGCCCATGCGTTTGCCTTTGGGTGCAGTGCGGCCGGCGATGTAGGCGGCGACGGGCTTCTTCATGTTCGAGCGGATGAATTCGGCGGCTTCTTCTTCGCGCGAACCGCCGATTTCGCCGACCATGATGACGGCTTCGGTTTGCGGGTCGGCTTCGAATAGTTGCAAACAATCGATGAAATCCAGCCCCTTGATCGGGTCGCCGCCGATGCCGACGCAGGTGGACTGGCCGAGGCCGAGTTGCGTGGTCTGGTGCACGGCTTCGTAGGTGAGCGTGCCGGAGCGCGAGACGATGCCGATTTTGCCTTTTTGATGGATGACGCCGGGCATGATGCCGATTTTGCATTCGCCGGAGGTGATGAGGCCGGGGCAGTTGGGACCGATGAGTTTTGCGCCGTTGGCGCGCAGCGCGGCTTTGACGTTCAGCATATCCAATACCGGGATGCCTTCGGTGATGCAGACGATGATTTCGATACCCGCATCGGCGGCTTCGAGAATCGAGTCGGCCGCAAAAGCCGCAGGCACGTAGATCATCGTCGCGTTGGCAGCCGTGCCGCTCACCGCGTCGCGCACGGTGTTGAACACCGGTAGGTCGAGATGCGTTTGCCCGCCTTTGCCGGGCGTCACGCCGCCGACCATTTTCGTGCCGTAAGCAATCGCTTGTTCGGAGTGGAAGCTGCCCTGTTTGCCGGTGAAGCCCTGGCAAATGACCTGGGTGTTCTTGTCGATGAGGATACTCACTGCGCTTTCTCCACGGCCAGTTTCGCAGCATGGGTGAGACTCTCCGCCGCCAGAATCGCCAGCCCGGATTCAGCCAGCAGTGTGCGTCCCAGCTCGGCGTTCGTGCCTTCCAGCCGTACGATTACCGGCACTTTGACACCGACTTCCTGCACCGCCTGAATAATGCCCTGCGCGATCACGTCGCAGCGCACGATGCCGCCGAAGATGTTGATGAGCACGGCTTTGACGTTGGCGTCGAGCAGGATGATCTTGAAACCCTGCGCGACGGTTTCCGGGGTTGCGCCACCGCCCACGTCGAGGAAATTCGCGGGTGTGCCGCCTTCGAGCTGGATCAAGTCCATGGTCGCCATCGCCAATCCTGCGCCGTTGACCATGCAGCCGATGGTGCCGGTGAGCGCGACGTAATTCACATTCGCGGCGTTGGCGGCGGCTTCCTTGGCGTCGATCTGGCTGTCGTCGCGCAGCTCGGCGAGCGCACGGCGGCGATACAGCGCGCTGTCGTCCACGCTCATTTTGCAGTCGAGCGGCAGCACGCGGTTATCGGTGGTGACGATCAGCGGGTTGATTTCGAGCAGGCTCAAATCATTGGCGATAAACACGCGAACCAGCGCGGGCAGCAGTTTGCAAAAATCCTTGTATGCGTCACCCGTGAGTTCCAGCGCAAACGCCAATGCGCGGCACTGAAAATCCTGCACACCGAGCAGCGGGTCGCAAATTTCGGTGAGCACTTTTTCCGGCGTGGCATGAGCGACTTCCTCGATGTCCATGCCGCCCGCCTGGGATGCCACAATCGCGACGCGCTCGGTCTCGCGGTCTACCAGCAGCGACAAATACAGCTCGCGCGCAATGGGTAGCGTTTCTTCCACCAGCACCTGATTCACCGGCTGGCCGTCGGGCGCGTTCTGGTTGGTGACGAGCGGTTTGCCGAGTAGCGATGCGGCGATGTCGCGCACGGCATCGAGCGATTTCACCACCTTGACGCCGCCGACTTTGCCGCGTCCGCCGGCGTGGATTTGCGCTTTGACCACCCAGGCGTTGCCGCCCAGTTCTTTGGCCGCCGCCACGGCTGCTTCTGCGCTGTCGGCAGCCATGCCGCGCGGCGTGATAAGGTTGGCCGATCGCAAAATTTGCTTGGCCTGATACTCGTGCAGGTTCATGGATAACTAAATGGAAGCTCGCGAAAACGTGCATTTTGAAGCAAAGCCCGCCCCGGCGAAAGCCGCAGAGTCAAACTTGGCGGAAGCGGAGGGAACGATCGTCCGCGTCGTTACCCGCATCGCCGACCTCGACCCCGCCGCGTGGGATGCGCTGGCGGGCGAATCGCCGTTCATACGCCATGCGTTTTTACACGCGCTCGAAACCACCGGTTGCGTCGGCGCGCACATCGGCTGGGAACCGGTGCATCTGGCGCTGTTTCGTGACGACCGACTCGATGCCGCGATGCCGCTGTATATCAAGCACCATTCCTGGGGCGAATTCGTGTTCGATTGGGCGTGGGCGGATGCTTATCGCCGCCACGGTCTGAATTACTACCCAAAATTAGTCTGCTGCGCGCCCTTCTCACCCGTGCCCGGCCCGCGCCTGCTGGCGATCAACGATGCTGACCGCGCGACACTGATTCAGGCTGCGCTGAAACTCACCCACGACACCGGCTGCTCATCGTTCCACATCCTGTTTCCTACCGCACCCGACCACGCGGCGCTGCAATCAACCGAATTGCTGCACCGCAGCGGCTTTCAGTTTCACTGGACGAATGCCGGTTATGCCAGCTTTGACGATTTTCTCGCTGCGCTGACGCATGACAAGCGCAAGAAAATCCGTCAGGAACGCAAGAAACTGGCGGCGCTGGGCGTCACCTTCCGCCGGGTCGAAGGCGCAGACAGCACCGATGCCGACTGGGATCATTTCCTGCGCTGCTACTTTGATACCTACGCCCGCCATCGCAGCGACCCGCATCTCAACCGCGCGTTTTTCATGGCGCTGCGCGCGACCATGCCGGACAATTTGCTGCTCATCATTGCCGACTGCGGCGGCATTCCCGTCGCCTGTTCGTTCTGCATCAAAGACAACGAACGCCTGTACGGCCGCCACTGGGGCACGCTGGAATACGTGCCCGGCCTGCATTTCGAAACCTGCTACCAGCAGGGGATCGAATACGCGATTGCCAATGGCTTGAAAATATTTGAGGGCGGCGCGCAAGGTGAGCACAAACTTGCGCGTGGCCTCGTCCCCACCGTTACGCATTCCTGGCACTGGCTGGAAAACACCGAATTCCGCGACGCGGTCGACCACTTTCTGCAACGCGAAAGCGACGCTATCAGTCATCACATGGACGAACTCGACAGCCCGTTCCGCCGCGATCCTGCGGCCTGAGCGCGCTACACCAGCACCGCCGTCAGATACCCCACATACAGCGCGCCATTCACAAACAAATGCCACACGCGCAGTCCGCCGTTTAACGCCGCCCAGCGCAGCCAGAACGCGGCAACCAGCGTCACCACCACCCCCAGCAGCACTTCTTTTTGCGGCGCCCACGGCGTGAGCGAGACGCCGATGGCGGGCAGCAGCGTGCCCTGAAACACCATCGCCCCGGTGATGTTGCCAAACGCCAGCGTGTCCTTGCGCTTGCGGATCCACAAAATCGAATTCACTTTTTCCGGCAGCTCGGTCGCAATCGGAATAATCAGCAGCGACAGCAATAAGGCGGACATGCCGATGATCGGCGCGGCCGCTTCCACGCCGTGAATAAAGCCTTTCGCGCCGACGACCAACAGTGCCAGCCCCAGCCCCAGTTGCACCAGAATGAACAGCATATTCTGCGGCAGCCCCAGCCGGGTCAGCAGCATCGGCGATCCGGCCTCGGTGGCGTGACCGTCTTCCACCAGTTGGCTCGATGCGCGCAGCGTCATCATCACGTAAACGAAATAAATCATCACCATGACAAACGCGATGACGGCACGCACCCAGCCCTCGCCGTGCGGAATGAACAGCGCCACGAACGCCAGCGTGAAGGCGAACAGGAAAAAGTCGAGATCGCGCTTGAGGCCGCTGCGCTCGGGCGTCAGATGCCCCTGCACACCGCGTTTTTTGAGCACGGCCAGCGCCATCAGCGAAATGGACAAGGTAGACAGCATCAGCGGCGCACCCAGAATCGCGCCGACGCCGATTTCTTCACCCACCTTGGCATTGCCGGTGCCGGCAAAAACCGCCAGCAGCGGCACCAGGGTTTCGGGCAGCGCCGTGCCAACTGCGGCAAACAGCGAACCGGTGACGCCTTCGGAGATTTTGAGTTTTTCGCCCAGGTGTTCGAGCGCGTTGACAAAGATTTCGGCCGCCACCAAGATAATCAGCAGATAGCCCAAGAGTTCGAGAAACAGCATGGAAGACAGCCAGCAAAAGGAAAGGCGAGATTCTACCAGCCCAAACGCGCCCGCCCTGGCCGGTTTCGAACGCCTCGCCGAAGGCGCTTTCCACGCGCGGCTCGCCGCCACGTCCGGCATCGCCGCCGTCCTCTTCAGCGCCCCGCACTGCGGCGCCTGCCGCACCTGGAAACGGCTGCTGCCCGACGCGCTGGCCGGCGTCGCCGATCACGTGTTCGAAGTCGATGTCGGCGAAGCCACCGGCATCGCCCGCTACTACGGCATCTTCCATCTACCCGCCGTGACCCTCTACCGCGACGGGCAGTTTCATGCCGAACTGCAGTGCGAGGCGAGGACAGCGGCGATACGCGAGGCGGCGGTGAGGCTGCTGGCGGAGGCGGCGCGGGAGGAACCGTAAATCCGGCACGGGCGGAACCCAACACAGCAGCGATGTGATCTTGCAATTCATCATGCGTCACGCCGCCATGTGTTATTGCAAGACCTGGTGCAATGCTGTTCGGTTTGCCGCATTCTACTCAGACCATTCGCCCTGAGCCTGTCGAAGGGCTGCCCTTCGACAGGCTCAGGGCGAACGGCCCAAGCAGCGGTCTCATGCCTTACGCATCTGCAAACTTATAGCCGCTGAATTTCTCCCTCAGTTTCATCTTCTGGAGTTTGCCGGTTGCCGTGTGAGGCAACTCATCAACAAAGATCACATCGTCGGGGAGCCACCACTTCGCCACTTTGTCAGCCAGGAAGTCCAGCATTTCCGCCTTGCTGACTTCCTTGCCCGCTCGCTTCAACACCAGCAACAGGGGCCGCTCCTGCCATTTCTCGTGGGGGATGGCGATGACAGCCGCCTCTGCGACCGATGGGTGACCCACGGCAGCATTCTCCAGGGCAATCGACGAGATCCACTCGCCGCCTGACTTGATCAAGTCCTTGGCGCGGTCGGTAATCTGCATGTATCCATCTGGATCGATCGTGGCGATGTCACCGGTATCAAACCAGTTGTCCTCATCGACGATGGGGCCGCCCTCACCGCGAAAGTAACTCGCAGCAATCCAGTGACCGCGCACCATCAGATGGCCGAAGGCCTTGCCGTCATGCGGCAGCGGTTGGCCGTCGTCATCCGCCAGCTTGATGCGCACACCGTATGGGACGCGGCCCTGCTTGGCCTGTAGCGCAACGCGTTGCTCCATCGTCGCGCCCTGGTGTTTGCGCAGGGGGTTGCCGATGGTCGCCAGCGGCGAGGTTTCGGTCATGCCCCAGACGTGCATAACACGGGCGCCAAACTGCGCTTCAAAAGTTTCCACCACGGCGCGCGGGGCTGCTGCGCCGCCGATCAGGACGCGGTTCAGGCACAAGTCTTGTTGAGGTTGCAGACCACGTGCCGCCACATGTTGCTGAAAGCCCATCCACACGGTGGGCACACCGAGCGCCACGGTGACGCGCTCGTCGCGCATGGCCTGGTAGATGCTCGCGCCATCCAGGGCAGAGCCGGGCAACACCATGCTGGCGCCAGACAGAGCACAGGCATACGGCATGCCCCACGCATTGACATGGAACATGGGCGCAGCCATGAACAGCATATCGCTCGCTGAAATGCCCATGCCGTCAGTCATGCAAGCCAGCGAGGCATGCAGCAAAGTTGAGCGGTGGGAATAGAGCACTCCCTTGGGGTTGCCCGTGGTGCCTGAGGTGTAGCACAGTGACGAAGCCGCAGACTCGTCAATGGCAGGCCACTCGAACTGCGCGTCGTGCGCCTCGATCAGGTCTTCGTAGCACAGCAGATTGGGGATGCCACAGGCCGGCATGTGGGCGCGGTCTGTCATCGCAATGAAATGTTTGACTGAGGTCAGTTGGGACGCCAATGCTTCCACCTGCGCGACAAAGCCGACGTCGAAGAACAGGCACTGATCTTCTGCGTGGTTGATGACATAGCCGATCTGCTCTGAAAAAAGCCTCGGGTTGACGGTGTGCAGCACTGCGCCCATACCCGATACGCCGAAGAACAGCTCCATATGCCGGTAGCCATTCCAGGCCATCGTGCCCACGCGGTCTCCCTCGTGTACCCCGAGCGCACTAAGCGCCTTGGCCAGTTGCCGGGCGCGCCGGTCAACGTCGGCGTAGCCGCAGCGGTGCACCGGTGTGGCAGGCGCGCAGGACACGATCTGGGCGCTTCGGTGCGCCGTGGCCGCATGTTCGAGCAGCGACGAGATCAGCAGGGGGTGGTGTTGCATGAGTCCGAGCATGGAGGCTCCTGGTGTGGAACGGGCCGCTAAACAGCCTTGCCCGGATAGAGGAGATCAAACAGTGCAGCAGTTCTTGATGTCATCGCCGAACGGCGCGGCAGTACAAAGTCCTGCTCATCTACGAGCACCTTTGTGTAGATGGCCTCATAAACGCGCTTGACGACTCCGGGTTCTACCATCTCCCGGTCGAAGCCGGGAATGATGCCGATCAACTGCCATCCCCGCCGTTCAAATTTCTCCGCCATGAACGGGATTTTCAGGGTTGCCAAAGCGTAGGCCATACCCATGGCACGCCCCAGCGCCTCGATGACGCCCGGAAAACGCTCGCCAAGATTCAATCCGTGGTGCTTGGGAGAAACGGCCCCCACTCGGCCGTACAGCACTTCACTGTCCCGATCGCGCTCGACTGAGAGGACGCCAACCAGTTCCTGGTTCTTCTTGAAGAGGATCACGAAGAAGTCGCGCTCAGGTTCGCCGTCAAGTACAACCTTCTCCTGGTAGAAGCTCTCCCGGAGATGACAGCTCGCGTTCCCGACGGCAATGCCGGGATACCAGGATGCGAATGCATTCACCACTTCGGGAATGCCGGCGTATGTCAGCGCCTCGTAGCAATAGCCATCGGGCAGGGGAACGCTCTGTGCGAGGTTGTTCACGTTGATCCATGGCATGGCGGTCTCCTATGTATAGACGCCCACTGACTGTTCAATGTCACCTAGGCTGAAGTAGTGAACCCAGCGATCAAGTCATTCCATTTCTCGACCAATGCTGCAATTGTAGGTCGGCCTTCAGGCCGACATGTCGGGCTGAAGCCCGACCTACAAATTATCGGATTGAAATGGAAATGGAATAAGGCTTGCATGACCGCCACGGCGCCTGTGTCGAGTTCCAACTTTTGTGTCATGACTATTCCAACGGTTGTACGTAACGAGAGGCCGAACGTGCAGATCCGCAGGCGGAAATGAAAGCTGCCACCCACCCGCTCCGCTTTACCCCAGCGCCCGTCCCGCAAACACCACCGCAATCGTCAGCAGCCCAAGGCTGAGGTTGATGCCGATCAGCATGCGGATCTGCCCCAGCGCCGCGCCGCCCGCCGGCCAGTTTTGCTCACCGACGGCGCGCTTGAGTTTTTTGTAAGGCGCAAAAAACACGTGGGCGAAAATCAGCATCATCACCACACCAAGCGCCAGCATGGTCATGGCGTAATGCGGTGTCGCAGCCCCCAGTTTCATCAGCATGAAGAGGCCGCTGGCCAGAACCAGCGCCACCGACAGCCACACCCAGGGGAAGAATTTGCCAAATACCCCTGCCCACAAGGTCAATCGCTGCGGCGGTTCGAGCACGACAGCGGCGACGGGACGCAGAGCCATGTAGGCGAAGAACATGCCGCCGACCCAGATGACGATGCCGAGGACGTGCAACAAATAGGCGAATTGCATGGGATTTCCTTTCAGAATAAAACAGCTTGATTGAGAACGAGTTTAACCGGACCAAAGCTGCGCCGATGGTGTGGACAGGCGCCGTGCGTTTGCAGCGCAGCCAGGTGTACGGCGGTACCGTAGCCCATGTGCTGGGCAAAACCATAGGCAGGGTAGTCATGGTGAAGCTGGCACATGAACTGATCGCGCGTGGTCTTGGCCAGTATCGACGCAGCAGCAATCGCCGCCACCTTGTCGTCGCCTTTGACCACGGCCTGCGAACGCCACGCCCAGTTGGGGCAGCGGTTGCCGTCCACCCAGACTTCGTCCGGCGCGCGTCCCAGTCCAGCCACGGCGCGCTGCATCGCCAGCATCGTGGCCTGCAGGATATTTATCTGATCGATTTCGGCGACGCTGGCCTCGGCCACGCACCAGGCGGCGGCATGCAAACGGATTGCATCGGCCAGTTGCTCGCGTTTGGCGGCGCTGAGTTTTTTGGAGTCGCGCAGTCCGGGGATCGGCCGTTCCGGATCAAGCATCACCGCCGCCGCCATCACCGGCCCGGCCAGCGGGCCACGCCCGGCTTCATCGACGCCGCACAAGCCCAGCGCTCCGACATGCAAAATAACGGCTGGCTTCATGCGCCCTCCAGATAGGGTTCAAGCGCTGCTGCGATACGCGCACTGGCGTTCTGCCGCAGGCTCACATGCATCGCGTGAAAAGTCTCGGCAAGCGCCTGCCGGCGCGGAGCGTCGTCCAGCCAGGCCAGTGCGTCGGCGGCGAGATTTTGGGGCGTGGCGGCTTCCTGCACCCGTTCCGGCACCACGAATTCGCGCGCCAGAATATTCGGCAAGCCTATCCATGGCAGCAAGGCTTTTTTGCGCATCAGATACGCGGTAAGCGCGGGCACCCGGTAGGTAATCACCATCGGCTTTTTGAACAGAGCCGCTTCGAGCGTGGCGGTGCCCGACGCCACCAGCGCAACATCGCACGCCGCCAACGCGGCATGCGATTGACCATTCAGGATGTGCAGCGGCAGTGTCCGTCCATGCGCTGCGTGGCGAATCAGTTGAACGGCGGCTTCGCTCGCGGCAGGCAGCACAAACTGTGCATCGGGGTGGCGTTGCAGTATCAGCGCCGCCGCGTCAAGCATCAGCCGCGCATGGCGGCGCACTTCGCTCAAGCGGCTGCCTGGCAGCAGCGCGATCACCGATCCGGCTGTCAGCGCCAGAGTGGTACGCGCTGCGGCAACATCAGGCTGCAATGGAATCACATCAGCCAGCGGGTGACCCACATAAGTGACCGGAATGCCCGCGTCCTGGTAAATTTTTTCCTCGAACGGAAACACCACCAGCATGTGCGACACCGCCTGCTTGATGCGGTGGATGCGTTCCGGTCGCCACGCCCACAGCGACGGGCTGACGAAATGCACGGTGGGAATGCCCGCCTGCTTGAGTTTGGCTTCGAGGGCGAAATTGAAATCCGGCGCGTCGATGCCGACGAAAACACGCGGCCGTTCGGCGAGGAAATAGCGAGTGATGCGCGAGCGCATCCACAACAGTTCGGGCAGATGGCGCAGCACCTCGACGTAGCCGTTGACTGCCAGTTTTTCGCTGGGGAAAATCGCTTCGACACCTGTTGCGATCAAGCGGGGACCGGCGATGCCTGCTGCGCGTAAATTGGGGTGAGTGTGTTTCAGTGCGTTGACGAAATGCGCGCCCAGAAGATCGCCGGACGCTTCGCCGGCGACCAGGCCAATGTCCATCAGCGGATGATGCCGCGCTCGGCGCGCGCGAGGAAGTCGAGCAGTTGCTGCACCTCGGCATGGCTTGCCGCCTCGTGCGCGAGCCTGGCCTGCGCCTCAACCAGCGTGTTGCCTTCGCGATAGAGAATCTTGTACGCGCGCTTCAAAGCGGCCAGCGATTCTGCGCTAAATCCACGCCGCTTGAGGCCTTCGCTGTTCAGCCCATGCGGCGCGGCAGGCTGGCCGGCGGCCATGACAAAGGGCGGGATGTCCTTGACGACCACGCTGGAAATGCCGGTCATCACATGTGCGCCGATCTTGCAGAACTGGTGTACGCCGGTGAAACCGCCGAGGATCGCCCAGTCGCCGATTTCAGCGTGACCCGCCAGCGAGGCGTTGTTGGCAAAAATGGTGTGGTCGCCCACCACGCAGTCGTGCGCGATGTGGACGTAGGCCATGATCCAGTTGTGGCTGCCGATGGTGGTGACGCCGCGATCCTGCACGGTGCCGATGTTGAAGGTGCAGAACTCGCGGATGACGTTGTCGTCGCCGATTTCCAGCCGGGTCGGCTCGCCCGCATATTTCTTGTCCTGCGGCGCTTCGCCGAGCGAGACGAAATGGAAGATCTGGTTGCGTGCGCCGATGGTGGTATGGCCGGTGATGACGGCGTGCGCCCCGACCGTGGTGCCCGCGCCGATGGCGACGTGTTCGCCGATGATCGTATAGGGACCGATTTCAACGTCATCGGCGAGTTGAGCGCCCGCTGCGACCAGCGCGGTGGGATGAATCGTCGCCATATCAGGGCTTGTCGCGCAAAGTGGCCATGAGTTCGGCTTCCGCCACCAGCACACCATCCACTTCGGCGCGCCCGGTGTATTTCCAGATACCCCGCATCTCACGCACGATGTTGACCTTGAGCACCAACTGATCGCCCGGCTTGACCGGCTTCTTGAAACGCGCGCCGTCAATGCCGGCAAAGTAAACGACGCCGATCTGGTCAGGCGTGTAGGCCTTGGTCTTGAACGACAGGAGCGCTGCCGCCTGCGCCATTGCTTCCAGAATAAGCACCCCCGGCATCACCGGAGAACCGGGGAAATGGCCGGGGAAAAACGGCTCGTTGATGGTGACGTTCTTGATCGCGGTGATGGTCTTGCCGAGTTCGAGTTCGGTCACCTTGTCGATCAAGAGGAAGGGATAGCGGTGCGGCAAATACTGCATCACCTGCTCAATGTCCATGATCATGGTTTTCTTTCTGACTGGCTTTCCAGTTCGCCAAGACGTTGTTCAAGCTGTTTGATGCGCTTGACCAGCTTGTCGAGGTTGCGCATGTGGACGGCATTTTTTTGCCACACTTCGTGTTCGGAAAACGGCAGCGCCGAGGTGTAGGTGCCGGCCTTGGGCAGCGATTTGGTAATCAGCGTGTTGGTTGAAATGCGGGTGCCGTCGGCGATTTCGATATGGCCGAAAATCATCGCCGCGCCGCCGATGGTGCAATGGCGGCCGATCCTGGTGCTGCCGGCGATGCCGGTGCAGGCGGCAATCGCGGTGTGCGCGCCGATCGTCACGTTGTGCGCGATCTGGATCAGATTATCGAGCTTGACGCCGTCCTCGATCAGCGTGTCTTCGAGGGCGCCGCGATCGATGGTGGTACAGGCGCCCACCTCGACATCGGCGCCGATCAGCACCCGGCCGAGCTGCGGGATTTTCTCCCAGCAGCCGTCGTTCGGCGCGAAGCCGAAGCCGTCGGCGCCGATCACGCAGCCCGAATGCAGGATCGCGCGGTCGCCGATTTCGCAGCGGTGATAAACGGTGACATGGGCATGTAGCAGACAATCGGATCCAACCCGGGCCAGGTCGCCCACCACGCTGTTGGCGCCGATCACCGTGCGCGCGCCGATCACCGCGCCCGCGCCGATCACCGCGCCCGCAGCGATGCAGGCGTCAGCCGCGATCTGCGCATCCGGCGCCACCGTCGCTGCGGGGTGGATGCCCGCAGGCGGACGCGGCGGCGGGTTCAGCAAGGCCGCGACGCGCGCGAAATACAGATAGGGATTGGGGGTGAGTATGCGCGGCAGCCCGGTTGCGTCGCGCGCATCCGGCGGCAAAATGACCGCACCGGCGCGCGTGCCGGCCAATTGGGACAGATATTTGCTCTGCGAGACGAAGCCGATTTCGTCCGCCGTGGCGCGATCCAGCGGCGCAACCTGAGACACCGCCCGTGTGCCATCGCCCACCAGCTCACCGCCGAAGCGGGCAACCAGCTCTGTCAGCGTGACGGCCATCGGTTGAGCCTATTTATCCGCGCCGTCTTTATTTTCCACCGAGCGCCTTCATCACCCGGTCGGTGAGGTCGTTCTTGGGATCGACAAAAACGGCCTGTTCAACGACCAGGTCGAATTTTTCGGCCTTGGCGATTTCCTGAATCGCCTTGCGCGCCTTCTCCTGAATCTGTCCCAGCTCCTCGTTGCGGCGCAGGTTGAGGTCTTCGCGGAATTCGCGCTCCTGGCGTTGCAGCTCGCGGCTTTGGGTGCCCAGATCGCGCTCCTTCGTCTTGCGCTCGCTGTCCGACATGGTCACGCCGTCCTTGTCGAGTTGCGCCTGCAAATCGCGCGCCTGCTTGGCGAGTTTCTGCAATTCCTGTTGGCGGGTGGCGAATTCACGCTCCAGCTTTTTCTGCGCCGCAACCGACAGCGGCGCTTCGCGCAATATTTTTTCGGTATTGACGAAGCCGATTTTGGTCTCGGCGAGAGCGGGCGCCGCCGCCAACGCAGACGCCACCATCAGGGATGCTGCAAGTTGCTTGAATTTCATCATCACACTCCAGTAAGGATTACCCTCAGAACACATTGCCAAAGGTAAATTGAAACAATTCGGTTTGGTCGCCAGGCTGACTGACAATAGGCTGCGCCACGCTGAACTTGAGCGGGCCAAGCGGCGAGACCCACAACGCCGCCAGACCAGCGGAAACCCCCATATCGCCGAACGAAAAATTCGAGTATGTGCTTTGAACGCCATCGATGCCAATCGGCGAACCTCCGGGACCAAAAGCCGCGCCCGTATCAATAAACACCGACATGCGCAGCGACTGATCGTCCTTGATTCCCGGCACCGGGAAAATGAGTTCCATGTTGCCGACCACGCGCAGGTCGCCGCCGAGACCGTCGCCGGCAAAGTCTTTGGGGCCGAGGGTGCCGACTTTGAATCCGCGCACCGAGCCGATGCCGCCCGCATAAAAATTCTTGTAGAAAGGCAGAATCGCAGGCTGTCCGTTGTCGTCCGTGCCGTAGCCGCCGCCGTATCCGAGTTCGCCATTCAGCAACAGGGTGAAGTTTCCTCCCAGCGGGAAAAACTGCTGATGCTGGGCCGATAGCTTGTAGTACTGCAGGTCGGCGCCCGGCAGTCCGATCTCGGCCGCCGCCCGTTCAAGCAGGCCCTTAGTCGGAAACAGGAAACTGTTGCGGGTATCGCGCGCCCAGGAGCTATCGAAACGCAGCGTGTCATTATCGCTGCCGTAATCTCTGACGAACTTTTGGTACTGCAGAGGGCTGGTCAGACCCACGCCAAGCGCGGTCAACTCATAGGTCAGACCCAGGGTGACCGTGTCGCGCTCGTTGATCGGCAGGCCAAAGCGCATGCCGATGCCGGTGGTCTTGCTTTGATAGGTGCCGACGTCGATCGAGCTGGTATTGATCTCGCGCTGATACAGGTCGTAGCCCAGACTGATGCCGTCGAGGGTGAAATAGGGGTTGGTGAACGACAGCGAATACACGGTGTTGACGCTACCCGTGTTGATTTGCGCCGAGATGAAGTTGCCGGTGCCGAACACGTTGGCCTGCGACACCGAGCCCGACAGCACGATGCCCTCGGTCGACGAGAAGCCGGCGCCCAACTGAATGCTGCCGGTGGATTTTTCGGTCACGCTCACGTTGACGTCCACCTGGTCGGTGGTGCCTGTCACGCTCGGCGTTTCGATGTTGACTTCGCTGAAGTAGCCCAGACGGTTCAGGCGTTCGCGCGATCGGTTGATCTGTGCGGCGTCGTAATAGGCGTCTTCCATTTGGCGTATTTCACGACGTACCACTTCATCGCGAGTTTTGGTGTTGCCCGCGATATTGATGCGATTCACGTAGACGCGGCGGCCGGGATCGATGAACAGGGTGAAGGCGACCGTATTCTTTTCCTTGTCGAGTTCGGGCACTGCGTTGACGTTGGCAAACGCATAGCCATCGTTACCGAGGCGCTCGCCGATCCGCTTGGTGGTTTCGGTCAGGCGGTCACGCACGAATATCTCGCCCGGCACTACGCTGATCAGTTCCTGAAGCTCCGCCTCGGGCACCAGCATCTGCCCTGCCAGCTTGACGCCGGACACCGTGTATTGCGGCCCTTCGGTCACATTGATGGTGATGTAAATGCCCTGTTTGTCCGGAGAAATCGATACCTGGGTGGAATCGACGGTGAATTCGAGGTAGCCGCGATTGAGGTAAAACGAACGCAGGATTTCGATATCGCCGCCCAGACGCGACTTGGAGTACTGGTCGGTCTTGGTGTACCAGGTCAGCCAGCCAGGCGTGGTCGAGGTGATTTCACTCAGTATTTCGCTTTCAGTGAACGCCTTGTTGCCGACCAGGTTGATCTGCTGGATCTTGGCGCTGTCGCCTTCCACCACATCGAACTGCACCGCCACCCGGTTGCGCTCCAGCGGGGTCAGCGTGGTTTTGATTTCGACCGCGTATTTGCCGCGGTTGAAATATTGACGCTGCAATTCCTGCTCGGCTTTTTCCACCAGCGAGCGATCCAGCACCCGCCCTTCCGCCAGTCCGGTCTGCGCCAGCCCTTTCTTCAGGTCTTCCTCGGAAAACTCCTTGATGCCGACCAGGGTGATCTTGGCGATCGAGGGACGCTCCTCGACGGTGACGATCACCACGCCGTCGCGCGCTTCCAGCCGCACTTCCTTGAAAAAGCCGGTGGCGTACAGCGCCTTGATCGCCGCCGCCGTTTTTTCGTCGGTCATCGTCTCACCGACCTTGACCGGCAGGTAGCTGAACACCGTTCCGGCCTCGGTACGCTGGATCCCTTCGACCCGGATATCGGTGACGACGAAAGGCTCGCCGGCAAACGTGGGGGGCACGGCCAGCACAGCAGCGAGAGCAAGCGTCAAACGGTTAAGAAGCATGGTTGTTTTCATCCGCCCAGCAGGCGTTGCAAATCGTTGAACAGGGCAAATGACATCAGCAACAGCAGCAGGGTCATGCCAATCCGGCCGCCTATTTCCATGGTGCGTTCGGACACCGGACGACCGGTGAAAACTTCGGCAGCATAATACATGAGGTGCCCTCCATCCAGCATCGGGACCGGCAGCAGATTGAGCACACCCAGACTCACGCTCACCAGCGCCAGAAAGCTGACAAAGCTGATCCAGCCAAGCGCGGCGCTCTGGCCTGCATAGTCGGCGATGGTGAGCGGACCCGACAGGTTCTTCCACGATACCTGCCCCAGCGCCATGCGCCCCATCATCTCCAGGGTAAACACGCTCATGTCCCAGGTTTTGACCGCGCCCTGCCACAGCGCTTCAAGCGGCCCGTAGCGCACTTCGGTCATCAGTGACGCGAATACTGCTTCGTCAAGCCTGGGGCCCGCGCCAATCTTGCCGATTGTCTGGCCGCCTTCGTTCACCGCGTCGGGAACCGCCGTCAACACCCGGCGTTGCCTCTGCCGTTCGTATTCGATACGCAATGACTTGCCGGGATGCTGACGGATCAGTTGCACCCACGCCTGCCAGTTCGCCACCGCTTTTCCGTCCACCCCGAGCAGCCGGTCGCCCGGCTGCAAGCCCGCGCGCGCAGCCGCGCCGTCCGGCAATACCGTTCCGATCACCGGTTCGATCTGCGGGTCGTAGCGCACAATGCCGAGCGGACGCAGCGTGTCCTGCTCCAGGTTTTCGGTCGCCATCGGCTGCGCATGGAGTTGCACGCTGCGGCCGCCAGCCAGTTCCAGCGTCAGCGGCTCGCCCGCCACCCCGGCACGCAGCAGCGTCAACCGCAAATCCTGAAACGACGGCGTATCGGTGCCATTGACGCGGCGAATTTCGTCGCCCGCTGCCAGACCCGCCCGCGCGGCAGGCGTATGGGCAGGCGGCTCGCCGATCAGCGGCTTCATCGCGGGCAGGCCATGCAAAAACAGCGCCCAGTAAAAAACAATCGCAAGCAGGAAATTGGCGATCGGGCCGGCCGCGACGATGCCGATGCGCCGCCATACGCTGGCGCGGTTAAAACTGCGGTGCGCTTCTGCCGCAGGCACGTCGCCTTCGCGCTCGTCGAGCATTTTGACGTAGCCGCCGAACGGCAGCGGCGACAGCGTCCATTCGGTTTGATCCGGGCCCACGCGGCGACTGAGCAAAGGCTTGCCGAAGCCGACCGAGAAGCGCAGCACTTTGACCCCCGCCAGCCGCGCCGCGAGGTAATGGCCGAACTCATGCACCACCACCAGGATGCCGATAGCGACCAGGAACCACAGTATGGTGTGCAACACGCTCATGTGCGCACCTGCGCCAGATAGGTCTCGGCCACGCTGCGCGCCTGCCGGTCGGCGTCGAGCAGCTCATCCAGCGTGTCGGCCGCGCCGCCCGCCAGTTGGTCCAGCGTATGCGCGATGCTGGCGGCGATGGCGTTAAACGGCGCCGCACCCTCGAGAAAACGCGCGACCGCGACTTCGTTGGCCGCATTCAACACCGCCGCTGCGTTGCCGCCTGCGGCCAGCGCGCCGAACGCCAGTTGCAGACAGGGGAAACGCGCGGTATCGGGCGCTTCGAAAGTGAGCTGTTTGCCCATCAGTTCGAGCGCCGGCACCCCCGCTTCGATGCGCTCGGGAAAACCCAGCGCGTAGGCAATCGGCGTGCGCATGTCGGGCGTGCCGAGTTGCGCGAGCACTGAGCCGTCAGCGTATTCGACCATCGAATGCACGATGCTTTGCGGATGCACCACCACCTTGATCTGCTCGGGGCGCGCATTGAACAGCCATCGCGCCTCGATGACCTCAAGCCCCTTGTTCATCAGGCTGGCGGAATCGACCGAAATCTTTTTGCCCATCACCCAGTTGGGGTGCGCCACCGCCTGCGCCGGAGTGGCGGCGGCGATGGCTGCTGCCGACAGGGTGCGAAACGGTCCGCCCGACGCGGTAAGCCACAACGATTTCACCCCGGCCTGCTGAAAATCGCCGTTGAAGTCGCGCGGCAGCGACTGGAAAATCGCGTTGTGTTCGGAATCGATCGGCAGCAATTCGGCGCCGCTGGCGGCGATGGCGTCCATGAACAACTGGCCGGACACCACCAGGGTTTCCTTGTTGGCCAGCAGAATCCGCTTGCCTGCCTGCGCGGCGGCAAAGGTCGCAGGCAGTCCGGCCGCGCCGACAATCGCCGCCATCAGGGTATCGACCTCGGGCGCGGTCGCCACTTCAGTCAAGGCCGCGCTGCCCTCCAGCACCGTAACCGGCAATTTTTCCGCCGCCGCGCGTGCGCGCAGCGCTGCGGCGGCGACCGGCTCGCTCATCACCGCAAAGCGCGGGCGATGGATGCGACACTGTTCGAGCATGCGCTCGACTTGGGTTGCGCCGGTCAGCGCAAAAATCTCGAAGCGGCCGGGATGGCGCGCCACCACATCGAGCGTGTTGACGCCGATGGTGCCGGTGGCGCCCAGGATGGTGAGCACGCGCGGTTTCATGCTGCTTGAATTCATACCGCCTGATTTCATGCGGCACGCTCCAGCCACATCAACATGCCGGTCGCAAGCGGCAGGGTGGAGGTCATCGCGTCGATGCGGTCGAGCACGCCGCCATGACCGGGCAGCAGCGTGCCGCTGTCCTTCATGCCGGAGACGCGCTTGATCCAGGATTCGAACAGATCGCCGAGCACCGACAAATAGAGCAGCCCCGCCACCATCAACAGCAGCGACAACAGCGGCCAGCCAGCCAGCCCGCTCACGGCAGCGGCATACAGCGCAAGCGCGGCGAACGCCCCTGCCACGCCCTCCCAAGTCTTGCCGGGGCTGATGGTCGGCGCGAGTTTATGACGTCCAAACTGGCGTCCGGCGAAATAGGCGGCGGTGTCTGCTATCCAGACGACCGCCATCACCCCCAGCAGCACGCCAGGGCCGCGCGCATGCAAATACAGCAGCGCCGCCCAGGTTGGCAGCAACACCACCACGCCGACCACAGCACGTATGAAGGGTTGCGCCGCCTGCCAGCGTCCCAGCAACCACAGCGGCGCGACGATGAGCCAGAATGCCACCGCCAGCAGGATGAGGCTGCGCTGATAAAGCGGCCAATCGGCGCCCAACACGTAGGGCAGAATCAGCGCACAGACGGTCAACAGCCCGGCGTACAGGCGCGCCGTGTAGGTAGGAAAGTGGCTCAACTGCGCCCATTCGTAAGCGGCCATGCCGACCACTCCGGCCATCAGGATCGCCCACAACCACGCCGGCGCCCACAACACGGCAGGCACGAACACGGCCAGCAGCAACGCGGCGGTGAGTATCCGTCTGGCCAGCGGCGTCATGGATAACAAACCTGGAACACGGTCACGACGCGGCCTGCACCTGCTCGCTGGTGCGGCCAAAGCGACGTTCGCGGGTGCGGTAAGACGCGATCGCCGCATCCAGCGCCTTCGCGTTGAAGTCGGGCCACAGCGCGTCGGTGAAATACAGCTCGGTGTAGGCGAGTTGCCACAGCAGAAAATTACTGATGCGCTGCTCGCCGCCGGTGCGGATGAACAGATCCGGCTCGGGTTCATCGGCTATGCTGAGTTGCTGCGCCAGCGCGGCTTCACTCATGTCGTCCGCCGCCACGCCCGCCGCCATCAGTTTTTTCACCGCCTGCACGATGTCCCAGCGGCCGCCGTAATTGGCCGCCACCGTGAAAGTCAGGCGGGTGTTGTTGCAGGTCAGGGCTTCGGCGTCACGAATCAGCGTCTGGATGCGCTCGGAAAAACTGGACAGATCGCCGATGAGACGGAAACGGATGTTGTTTTCGTGCAGGCGCGCGACTTCATTTTCCAGAGCACGCATGAACAGTTCCATCAGCAGGGTGACTTCTTCCTGCGGACGCCGCCAGTTTTCCGAACTGAAGGCAAACACGGTGAGGTGTGACACGCCGCGTTCGGCGCACGCGCGGATCACCCCGCGCAGCGCTTCGACCCCCTTGCGATGGCCGGCCACGCGCGGCATCAGCCGACGCTTCGCCCAGCGGCCATTGCCGTCCATGATGATGGCAATGTGCTGCGGCACATCGGTGCGGGTTGGGGTCGCTGGTTTCGAGCGGGTAGGCACGCTGGGGTTGCTCGCTGGATTGCTCAGACTGCGAGCAAATCCTTTTCTTTGTCGGCCAGTGACTTGTCGATGTCGCTGATGAATTTATCGGTCAGCTTCTGCACCTCGTCCTGGGTGCGCCGATCCTCGTCTTCGGTCGCGGTCTTGGCCTTGACCATGTCCTTGACCATGCCGTTGGCGTCGCGCCGGATGTTGCGCATCGCCACCCGGGCGCCTTCGGCTTCGCCGCGTACCACCTTGATGAGATCGCGGCGGCGTTCTTCGGTCAGCGAAGGCATCGGCACCCGGATGATGTCGCCATGCGTGGCCGGATTCAGCCCCAGATCGCCATCGCGAATGGCTTTCTCGATCTTGCCGACCATGTTTTTTTCGTACGGCTGCACGCCCAGCGTGCGCGAATCGACCAGCGAGACGTTGGCCACTTGCGGCACCGGCGTGGGGTTGCCGTAATAATCGACCATCACATGATCGAGAATGCCGGTATGCGCACGCCCGGTGCGCACCTTCGACAAATCGTTTTTCAACGCTTCCAGCGACTTGCCCATTTTCTGCTCGGCGGACTGCTTGATTTCCGCAATCGTCATTTCAGCCATCGTCTTTCCTTCGTTCTCAAGGGGCGATCAAGGGGTAACGCGCGTGCCTTCGTCTTCGCCCATCACCACGCGCTTCAACGCGCCGGGTTTGAAGATATTGAACACCACCAGCGGCAGCTTTTGCTCGCGGCACAAGGCGAACGCGGCGGTGTCGAGCACGCCGAGATTGTTGCGGATCGCCTCGTCGAAACTCAGCGTTTCGTAGCGCGTTGCGGTCGCATCCTTTTTCGGGTCGGCGGTATACACGCCATCGACCTTGGTCGCCTTCAACAACACATCGGCGCCGATTTCCGCACCGCGCAGCGCAGCCGCGGTATCGGTGGTGAAAAACGGATTGCCGGTGCCGCCGCCGAATATCACCACGCTGCCTGCCTCAAGGTGACGCAGCGCAGCATCACGCTCGAACGCTTCACCCACGTGCGCAATCGCCACCGCCGTCTGCACCCGTGCGGGCACGCCCGCGCGCAGCAGCGCATCCTTCAGCGCCAGCGCATTCATCACCGTGGCGAGCATGCCCATCGAATCGGCTGTCGCGCGATCCATCCCGGACAGCGCGCCGGTCGCGCCGCGAAACAGGTTGCCGCCGCCGACGACGATGCCGACCTGCACCCCCAGCGCGACCACCTCGCGGATTTGCACAACAAAACCAGCCAGCGTGTCGGCGTGGTAGCCAAACGCATCCGCGCCCAGCGCCTCGCCGGAGAGCTTCAGCAATATGCGGCGTGCTTGTGCCATCTCAATCAAACCTTAGCCGGTTAAACCTTGGCCGCGGCAGCGACTTCAGCCGCGAAGTCGGTGACCTTCTTCTCGATGCCCTCGCCCACCACATACATGGTGAAACCGTGGCACTGCGAGTTCTTCGATTTGAGCACCTGCTCGACGGTTTGCTTGTCGTCCTTGACGAAGGGCTGCGACAGCAGGGTCACTTCCTTCAGGAATTTCTGCACCGTGCCTTCGGCAATTTTGTCCAGCATGGCTTCCGGCTTGCCCGCTTCCTTGGCTTTTTCGATCGCGACGCGACGCTCGGTGTCGATCAAATCCTTTGACACGCCGGACGCATCCAGCGACTTCGGCTTGGATGCCGCGATATGCATGGCGATGTCGCGCGCCAGCGCTTCGTCGCCCGTCACGTCGACCAGCACGCCGATGCGGCCGCTGTGGATGTAGTTGGCAAACTTGCCTTGGGCGGCCAGGCGCTCGAACCGGCGCACCGACATGTTTTCGCCGATCTTGCCCACCAGCCCGGTGCGGAACGCTTCCACGGTGGTGCCGTTGTAAGGCAGCGCGGACAGCGCAGCGACATCAGCCGGATTCTGCTCCAGCACCATTTTGGCCAGCGCACCGGCGAGCGCCAGGAAATCGTCGTTCTTGGTCACGAAGTCGGTTTCGCAGTTGACTTCGACCATTGCAGCCGATTTGCCGTCGGCGGCAATCGCAATCGTCACCACGCCTTCGGCGGCTACGCGGCCTGCGCTTTTGGCAGCCTTGTTGCCGAAGCGCACGCGCAGAATTTCTTCCGCTTTTTGCATATCGCCGCCCGCTTCGGTCAGCGCTTTTTTGCAATCCATCATCGGCGCATCGGTTTTTTCGCGCAGCTCCTTGACCATGCCTGCTGTGATTTCTGCCATTTCCTGCTCCCTAAAATTGGTTCAACTCATACAGAAAGAGGGGCCAACGCCCCTCCTTGAAATTCGCTCGCCGGGAATGGTTCCCGGCGATGTTGCAGCGCGTCGCGTTTATTCAGCGGCGACGCCGCCTTCTTCTTCTTCCACTTCGATGAACTCTTCGCCGCCGAGGATTTCGCCGATGACCTGGGCGCGGCCTTCCAGCGCCGCATCGGCGATGCCGCGGGCGTACAGGCGAATTGCGCGCGCCGAGTCATCGTTGCCGGGGATGATGTAGTCCACGCCTTCCGGGCTGTTGTTGGTATCGACCACGCCGATCACCGGAATGCCCAGCTTCTTCGCCTCGACCACGGTGCCCTTCTGATAGCCGACGTCGATAATGAAAATCGCATCGGGCAGGCCGCCCATTTCGCGGATGCCGCCCAGGCTGC
>Ga0315271_10000226_pt1 | contig 28948 bp, 30 predicted proteins | sample C3_top_MG_FD_204664 | JGI IMG/M metagenome (GOLD analysis project Ga0315271, IMG submission 204664) | Sediment microbial communities from Yellowstone Lake, YNP, Wyoming, USA - C3_top | ecosystem: Environmental > Aquatic > Freshwater > Lake > Sediment | place: USA: Wyoming | collected 2017-08-01
GCGGCGCGCTCGCTGCAGCAGCGCGAGCTGATCCAATACAGCCGGGGCAACATGACGGTGCTGGACCGGCGCGGCCTCAAAGCCGCCTCGTGCGGTTGCTACAAGGCCGATATGGAATCGTACGACCAGTTGCTGGGCTAACCGGCTGGGCTGATCGGAAAACAGTCGCCGCCCTACTTCGCAGCGGGAACCACGGCTGGCTTGTCCGCGCCGGATGAATTCGTCACGACCTTCGCCCCGACGTCCTTCAACAGCCGCTGGAACTCCGGCGACGCCAGGATGATCGTCCCCGCCGCGGCGCGCAGACGATCGACGGCCTCGGGGGGCAGCACGAACGACGTCGGCTGCTGGTTGAGGTAATCCAGCTCCGCCTTGTCCTTCAATTGCGGGAACGACACGTCGATGGCATATATCTCGGCTTCAGGCACGCGCATCGCTTCCACGATGGCAATATCCTTGCTGCCGGCCAACGCGCCGGTGTCCCGGATCCGGCGCATGGTCCGCCATCTCGCGGCCGTATCCTTCAGCAATTCCACCGCCTCGTAGGAAAAGGCGTCGATCGGCGTGCCGGCCGACTTGAGAAGGATGTTGACTGTCCCGGGAGACGCCTCCGTCTCGTCCCAGTTGGTCGAGGGCGACGACAGCGAATTGACGATGATGACTATGATCCGCTTCGCGTTGGTCAATCGCGTCGGTATGCCGGCTTCCTGTAGCGCTTCGATGACTTCCAGCGCGTCGAGCACGCCGCGCATGCCCACGTTGTCCGATACGCCGCCGTCCACGAGGTGGATGTACGGCCGATGAACGCTGTCCTGGTAGCCGTCGATTGCTCTCAACGACCGTATCGCCCGCGCGGCGGGTCGCGGGGGATCGTCGGTCTGCAGGAACATCTTGACCCATGCCGGCATCTGCACGTTGCACGTGCCGCCGTAATTGTTCATAGTGACCGATGAGAGCACGACGGGCACGGCAGACGATGCGGCCGCCGCGCGCGACAGCGGCACGGCGTTCAGGTCCGAGCAGATGACGTCGAAGACGCTCTGGTTGAAAACGAACCGCGACCCCGTCGAAATGTCGGTGGCCGACGCCAGGATCATCGGACCGTTGCCTCGGTTGAGATCGCCGAACGTGGCGCCGTTGAACAGAATCTCGTCGTACAGCTGGGCCGCAAGTTCGGAGCGCCCCCAGGAGGGCGACGCCAGGCTTCCCCAGTTCGCCGGGCTGAACGTGCGGGCGATGATCTCGCCCTGCACGTTGCGCTTGAGGAAACGCTGCTCGTAGTCGTCGAACAGCTTGTCGCCGTAGAGGCCGTAGGCGAGCGCCGTGAAGCTGCCGCCGGACACTCCCGTGATGACGTCGACGGAATCGAGGAGGCGGACCTTGTTGCCCTTGGGACCGACGACCTCGGTGTCGCGCAGGAACTCCAGCACACCGTACGAAAACGCGGCAGCGCGCGTGCCGCCGCCCGAGAACGCGAGGATGACCAAATTTTCCTTGTCCGCAATCCGCGCCTGGCGCGTCTGCAGGCGATACCCCGAACTCAGGTCGGTGCTGGTGATGGGCGGGTTGACCGGGCGGTTGGCGCAGCCTCCCAGCAGCAGCAGGGACACCAGCAATGCTGGCGCGCGCAGTAGGTTCATCGGGTTACCTTGGCGAATCGGAAAATTGATGATTCTACTGCGGTTCGGCCCGCGGAAATGCGACCGCGTCGCAGTCTCACTTGCGCGCGAACACGACGTCGAATTTCTGCTTGATGACCGCCTGGAAATACACGCCGCTGAGCCGATCGCTCGCTGGGTCGTAAGTGAGATCGTACGTCGAGCCGTCGTAGCCACCGGCGCGCAACTCGAAAGACGCACGCAGCTGCGCCCCGTTCATCGACGCCTGTGCCTTGGCAAAAGGGAGCTGGCTCGGGTTGTAGTACGTGGCCCCGATCCGGCCATCGGCGCCGACGCTTCCGATCACGATCCGGTAGCCGCCATCGGGGCGGACCCATGTGCCCTTCAGCGTGTCGAAGCCGACGGTCGCCGAGGGGGAGGCTTTTCCAGTGGCAGCAGGGGCCGCACTCTGCGCAACGGCGGTTCCGGCAACGATCGACGTCAGCGCGAGCGCGACGAGGCACGCGACGACCGTTCCGCACCACCTGCGACCGATCGTGGTCATTCCTCGACCTCCGGGGCCGGCGGATCGAGGCGCATCGAGCGGACCAACAGCCCCGTCATCACGGCATGCAGGGCGACGGCCGGCCACAGCAAGACGCCACCGAGATGCCCGACGATGCCCAGATAGGCGAGATAAGCCGCAATCAATGCGTTGAAGATGAGCATGCCGCGGAACGCCGCCGTCGAGCTGACGGATTTTTGGGTGTCGGGCCAGCACGCGAACACCAGGCCGAACAGCCCGATGCCGAAGCAGCGACCAATGACCATCTCCATGCCGGACGCCTCCACGCCCAGCAGCAGCTTGATGACGACGGCCGGCTTGAAGATCAGCGCAAGCCCGGTGATGACTTCCAGAACCACCCCGAAGGCGAGGGTCTTGGTCAAAACATTGGGGCCGCGGTCGTTCATCGTCTTCGTCCGGTCGGGTTCGCGGTCGCCATGGTACCGTCAGTCGCGCGCCCGGGCCATGGCGTCCTGCATCGCTTTCCGCTCCGCCGCGGTGATCTGGTCGGGGCCGAGCTTGTATGTCAGCTTGGCGATCGTTCCGGTGAAGCGGAACGGGAGCTTGTAGCTGTCGTCCACGCCGGAACGGGTGTCGAGGCCGATGTCGAATGTCTCGTCGATGGTCATCAGCAGCGGTATCGAGTGCGGGACCGTCTGCTTGGCCAGCACCTTGCCATCGACCGTGAGTACACCGGTCCCGCCTTTGCCCGGGCCGGGGCCGTCATACTTGAAGTCGAAGACGATCGTGTGCTTGCCCGGCGCGAGCGCCGCGCCCAGCACGTCGCCGCCGCCCACACCCCCCTCCCAGCGGTAACGCTTGAGGTTCAGCATGTTGTAGACGAAGACGGGCTTGCCCTTCTGCAGGTAGAGCCCGTAGCCGCCGAAGTGGCCCCCGAGCGTGGCGATCATGCCTTCCGCGCCGCCCTTGGGGACGACGATGTCGGCCGTGATCGTGTAGTCCTTGTTGAGGATGCTGGGCGCATTGCCGAGCGGGATGCCCGCGTTCACGCCTGTGTACGTGAACACATTCCGGCCGGCCACCGCGCTGGGGCGCGGCGTCAGCAAGCGCGAGAACGCCGTGTTGTCCAGCGGCAGCACGTTGTATTTCGCCGCCTCGGTGAGGAACAGCGCCTGCATTTCCTTCAGCTTCGCAGGATTCTTCGCGGCGAGGTCGTTGTTCTGCGAAAAGTCCTCCGCGATGTTGTAAAGCTCCCACTTGTAGCCGTCGACGACGCTGGGCAACTTGCCCGTGGCCAGATCCCACGGCGGGGCGAAGGGCGTCGTGTTGGCCATCCATCCGTCGTGATAGATCGCGCGATTGCCGGCCATCTCGAAATACTGCGTGGTGCGCTTCGACGGCGCCTTGGCGTTGGCCTGGTCGAACGTGTAGGCCATGCTCACGCCCTCGATCGGGCGCTGCGTAATGCCGTTGACGGTGGTGGGCGCCGGTATTCCCGTCGCTTCCAGGATCGTCGGCACTATGTCGATGACGTGGTGGAACTGGCTGCGGATGCCGCCCACGTCCTTTATGTGGCCGGGCCAGGAAATCGCCAGCCCCTGGCGCGTGCCGCCGAAGTGCGACGCCACCTGCTTGGTCCACTTGAACGGCGTGTCGAATGCCCACGACCAGCCCACCCCCATGTGCGGATAGGTCTTGTCCGAGCCCCAGGACTCGTAGTACAGCATCTCCTCGACCTCGGGCAGCTTCAGGATGCCGTTGTATGCAGTCAGCTGGTTCGGCGTGCCACCCAGCGTGCCTTCCGGACTGGTGCCGTTGTCGCCGACGATGTAGATGATCAGCGTGTTGTCGAGCTTGCCCATGTCCGCGACCGCCTGGATCACGCGATCGATTTCAAAGTCGGTATAGGCGGCATACCCGGCGAAGACCTCCGCCTGGCGCGCCAGTATCTTCTTCTGGATCAGCGACAGCGACTCCCACTTCGGAATTTCCGCCGGCCATGGCGTCAGTTCGGCATTGGCCGGAACCACGCCGAGCCGCTTCTGGTTGGCGAATATCTGCTCGCGTAGCTTCTCGTAACCCATGTCGAACTTGCCCTTGAACTTCTCGATCCATTCCTTCTTCGGCTGGTGCGGCGAGTGCGTGCCGCCGGGCACGTAGTAGAGGAAGAACGGCTTGTCGGGCGCTGCCGCGTTCAGGTCGCGCACGTGCTTGATCGCCTCGTCGGCCATGTCGGTGATGAGGTTGTAGTCGCTCTTGCCGACAAAGGGAAAGATCTGCGTGTGATCGCGGAAGAGGTACGGCGTCCATTGGTCAGTCTCGCCGCCCATGAAGCCGTAGAAATACTCGAAGCCCATGCCCGAAGGCCACTGGTCGAAGGGACCGGCGACGCTGTACTGGAAGGCCGGCGTGTTGTGGTTCTTGCCGAACCACGACGTGGCAAAGCCGTTTTCCTTCAGGATCGTGCCGATGCTCGCATTCTCCGGGCCGATGATCGAGTCATAGCCGGGAAACCCGGTGGACAATTCGCCGATGACGCCGAAGCCCACCGAGTGGTGGTTGCGTCCGGTGATCAACGCTGCCCGTGTCGGCGAGCACAAGGCGGTCGAGTGAAACTGGGTGTAGCGCAATCCCGCCTTGGCGACGCGGTCCAGCGCCGGCGTCGGAACGACCCCGCCGAAGGTACCGGAAACGCCATAGCCCTGGTCGTCCGTCATGATGAGCAGGATATTGGGCGCGCCCTTCGGCGGCACCACGCGCGGCGGCCAGTACTGCTTGGAGTCCAGCGCGCTTTCCTTGATCACGCCACCGAATTTCATCGGCGGCGGCGGAATTTGCTTGCCGTCGATCGTAACCGTGGCGGAAGGAGCGCCCGGGGTGCCGGTAATGACTTGCGCCGCCGCCGGCGCGGCGGCCAGCATGGCAGAGAGTACAAATGTCGCGACCTTCTTCGCGACGACCGGTGTACCCGAATCGTTGTTCATGCTCGGCACTCCTTCACAAATTCGTTGCGGTCGTTGCGCGCGGCAGGTCGGTCCGACACCACCCAGGCGGGAACATGGCGGCCAGGATCGAAATGGTCGCCAAGAATACACTCCCTGGCAAAGGCCTGGTCGGGCACGCCGAGTCGACAAATTTGGAAGCGTACTTGCCGAACGCACGTTCGTTCCGGCAAGTCAGATGGAATCGCCTATCCGGACATGTAGGTCCGGTAAATCGCCCAGAAAGTGCCAAGTCCGACGGTGCAGACCACGGCCTGCACGGCGGCCTCCGCGGCCAGGATTTTGGCGCCGCAGCGCCAATGATGGACGTACCTGATGGATGCGGAGATAGTGCTATAGCCAACTGTGGCGGCGCCGATCCAGAACACCCAAGTTACCAAGTCAAACACCATAATTCCGTCTCGTACGATCCGCGCACGTTCTAGAAATGCGCCTGCACGCTTGTGGCGCGCGCGCCCAACCGACCCAATGTCGGCTGTCAGAACGGCGCAAGATAATGGTGCCGCGGCGATGCCCGCACTACCGAATAGTTCGCATAGGTGATATGCACCATGTTCAACATCAGAAGCGTCGATCTCAACCTCCTGCCGGTGTTCGAGGCGGTCTACGAGGAGCAGAGCCTGTCGCGGGCCGCTGTGCGGCTGGCGATGACACAGTCGGCCGTCAGTCACGCGATGACGCGCCTGCGCGCGATGTTCAGCGACGAGTTGTTCGTGCGCCGTTCGCGGGGGGTGGTGCCGACCCCAACGGCCGAAGCAATCTATGCAAAGCTGCACGACGCGTTGGGGTCGATGCGCGAGGCGGTCGCCGAGAGGCGGGGCTTCGTCGCGAGGACGTCGGAGCGAAAGTTCCTGCTGGCCATCACGCACCCCCTGGGACCGATGATCGTCTTGCGCCTGCTTGAGCGGCTGGCAACGGCAGCGCCGAAAATCAGCATTTCCGCCAGCACACGATCCCGGCCCATCGACCTGGATCGCGCGCTGCGCGATGGCCGGATCGACGCGGCAATCGACTGGATCGAACCCCAGGGCGATCAGTTCCGGTCGACCGTCCTGTTCGAAGACGTCATGGTGGCGGTGGCGCGCGAGGGTCACCCGGCACTGCGCCGGCCGGCGTCGATGAAGACGTTGCGCGAGGGCAGTTTCGTGGCGCTGCGACCCCGCGTCGAGGGAGAGCATCCGGTGGCGGGGTTGCGGGAGTGGCAGCGCCTGAACCTGCGTGTGGCCCTGGAGGTGTCCGAAATACTGGAAGTGTTCATGGTCACCAGCCAATCGGACCTGTTCGGTCTCATTCCGCGAAGCATGGAAAAAATTGCACGCAGCACGCTTGGGTTACGTCCTCTGGGCGTCGGTCCCAAGTCGGCTGCGGTGCCGATCAAGCTCATATGGCATGCGCACCGGGATGCCGATCCGGGACACGTCTTCCTGAGGAATGAACTCGGAACGATCGCCCGGAAAATCGTGGAGCGGGGGTAGGAACAGGCTGCCGCAAACAATTCCGCCGTACGGTTCGCGAAGATTGCGAACCGCACGGCGGAAGAGAAACGAATTGCGAAGCCTATTTCGCGCTTGCCGCCATGGCTTCCGCGATTCTCGCCTTCACGGCATCGAGGTTGAAGCTCGCGCCCTTTTGCATCGGTGGGAAATCGATGGCAGTCTGCGCAAGCTTCGCCACTTCCTCCTGCACAAACACGAAGCGCCAGAATTCATACATGAACCACTGCATGAAGAATCCCTGCCCGCCGTCCAGCGTCCCGTTCGCCGGCGTGCCGAGGCGCTCGAAGGGATCAAGCCGCAGGTTCGTAATGGACGGCGCGTCCACATGCACCTTGCCGCCAAGCCAACCGTCAGGCTGTTCGATGAAACGATACTTGTAGTCGTCGATGCGCACGGCGCCCAGCGTGCTTTCACCGAAGTAGAAGATCTCGTGGCGATTCGACGGGCCCTTGCCGGTGATCATGTCCAGTTGGTTGTAGCTGTCGAGATGGTTCTTGTAGTTCTGGCCGCCGATCTGCTTGCCCTTCAGCAGTTCCTCCTTGATATTCGGGTTGCCGGCGGCGGCAACAAGGGTCGGGAACCAGTCGAGCCCCGAAATGATTCCGTTCTCGACTTTGTTCGCGGGCACTTTGCCTGGCCAGCGAATCATGGCCGGCGAGCGGAATCCGCCATCATAGATCGTGCCTTTTTGTCCCCTGAACGGCGTGTTGCCGCCGTCCGGCCACGTGAATGTCTCCGTGCCGTTGTCGGTCGTAAAGATGACGATGGTGTTGTCGTCCACGCCCATGTCTTTCAACTTCTGCAGCACCAGGCCGACGTCGTCGTCGAGCTGCGCCATTCCGGCTTCCTGGAGGGACCATCCGTTCTTCGAATTGCGCATCGCCTCGTATTTGGGCGACAGGTGGGTGATGACGTGCATACGGGTCGGGTTGAGCCAGACAAAGAACGGCTTGCCGTCCTTCTTCGCCTTGTCCATGAAATTGATAGCGAGGTCGCGGATCTCGTCGTCCACGGTTTCCATGCGCTTCGGGTACAGCGTTCCCGCATCCTCGATTTTCTGCTTGCCGATCTTGCCCCACCGCGGCATTGCCGTCGGATCATCGACGTTGGTCGCCCAGCTGTGCACCATGTTGCGCGGCCCAACCCTGTTCAGCAGTTCCTGCGGGTAGTTGGGGTGTGCGGGGTCCTCCATCGCATCGAGGTGATAGAGGTAGCCGAAGAATTCATCGAAGCCGTGGACGGTGGGCAGGAACTCATTCAGGTCGCCCAGGTGGTTCTTGCCGAACTGGCCGGTGGCGTAACCCATCGACTTCAACACCGTCGCGATGGTCACTGCCTGTGCTGGCAACCCGACCGGCGAACCGGCTTGACCGACTGTGGTCATGCCGGTGCGGATCGGCAGTTCACCGGTCACGAAGGCTGCCCGGCCCGCCGTGCAACTCGCCTCGGCGTAGTAGTCGGTAAACAGCATGCCTTCGCTGGCGATCCTGTCGATGTTCGGCGTCCGGCCCGCCATCATGCCGCGGTGATAGGCGCCAATGTTCCAGATGCCGATGTCGTCACCCATGATGACGACGATGTTGGGTTGCTTGGCGGGCGCCTGCGCGAGCGCCGGCACGGCGAGCCACAACGCCGTGGCCAGGCCTGCGACGGCGCCGAAAACAGTTTTTGACAATTTCATGACGTCTCCTATTGCAGTCGGTGCTCAGGAATTGCCCGCGCGCGGATCGAGCCGCTCCCGCCGGGCAAGCGGCCGATGATACGCGCGGTTTTCCCATCACGCATCGGAATTTTGTAACATCGGATCGCTTTTTTTGGTGCAATTCACAGTCGATGCGATCGGTCGGCTACGGCAAATCCCGGCCACCGGATTCCGTCGCTCTTCGCGAGCGCCAACACCTTGAACAGCTCGCCCATTTCGGCGGGCGACGTGAGCTTGTTCACGGCGGCCGCTTCGCGCAGGTAGGGGACGGAAGCCGGATCGCCGATTTCGCGCAGGCGGTCGAGGATGCCGCAGCCCAGCAGGAACGCCGTCTGCGGCGCGTAGCCCGCCACCTGCAATCCCGCCCGCTCGCCTGCGAGCCCGATGGCGGTGAAGTCGACATGCGCGGTCAAGTCGGAAAGACCCGGCCATAAAAATGGATTTGCGTGCGCATGATGCCGATAGTGGCCCATCAGCGTGCCCTCGCTGCGCTGCGGGTGGTAGTACTCCACCTGCGGAAAGCCGTAGTCGATGACCAGCAGCGCGCCGGCGGTCATGCGCAGGCCGATATCCTCGACCAGCGCTTCGGCGGCAGGATTGATTTCGCTGACATAGTCGCCGGCCGGCGGGAACCGCTCCGCCGCGAGCGCGCGCAGCGATGCGTCATCCAGCGGCCGGTCCGTCCATTCCAGCGTCGCGCCGCACGTCACGCCGCGTTCCAGCCACTGTCCGTTGCGCCGGACGATCAGATGCGGAGGTATTGCGTCGAGCACTTCGTTCATCAGCACGGCGCCGTCGATCGCGGCGGGCAATGCGTCGAGCCATTCGATGCGCGCAGCGTGGTCCGGCGCGACGCTCGCAACGTGGGCGCGCTGCCGTTCGCGCAGGTCGGGGCTGACCTCGAGGATCGCGTAGCGGGACGGCAACGCATCAAGCTTTGCAAGCGCATTCAGAATGTCGGCGGCGAGCGCGCCGCTGCCCGCGCCGAATTCGACGATCTCTCGCGCCGCCGTTGCCGCAAGTATCGGTGCGACCTGCGCGGCCAGCGCCTGCGCGAACAGCTTTGTCGTTTCCGGCGCCGTGACGAAATCGCCGGCGGGGCCGAATTTGCGCGCGCCGGCAACGTAGTAGCCCAAGCCGGGCGCGTACAGCACGATCTGCATGTAGCGCGCGAACGCAATCCAGCCGCCTACCCTCGCGATCTCCGCGTGGACGGCTGCCACGACGCGCGCGCTGTGCTCACGTTCGGCGGCAGGGGGCTCCGGCAGGGACGGGATTCCGAGGGCAGGCATGATTGGGCGCGGCGTCGCGCAACCGTCCGGTCGCGCGACGCGGGTTCCCTGTGCTAGATTGCCGTGAAGTCTAACGGAAACAGAGCCGGGTCCAGGAAGCGGAGCGTGCAAGAAAAGACCGTATTGATCACTGGCGGCGCCAAGCGGGTCGGCGCCGCGATCTGCCGCCGCCTCCACGGGGCCGGCGCGAACCTGATGCTGCACTACCGCGCATCCGCCGGCGAGGCGCGCCTCCTGCAGGCGGAACTCAATCACGCCCGGCCCAACTCAGTCTCACTGATCCAGGCGGACCTGCTCGACCTCAACAAGCTGCCTTCGGTGGTCGAGCAGACGCTGCAGGCCTTCGGCCGCCTCGACGCTTTGGTCAACAATGCGTCGACGTTCTTTCCGACGCCCGTCGGCGAAATCACCGAAGCCGCATGGACCGACCTGATCGGCACCAACCTGCAGGTGCCGCTGTTCCTGGCGCAGGCGGCGGCGCCGGCGTTGCGGAAGACGCAGGGCGCGATCGTCAACCTGTCCGACATCCACGCCGAGCGCCCGCTCAAGAATTACGTCGTGTATTCGATCGCGAAGTCGGGATTGGCGGGCCTCACCCGTTCGCTCGCGCGCGAACTGGCGCCCGAGATTCGCGTCAACGCCGTCGCTCCGGGTCCGATCCTGTGGCCCGACGACGAATCGTTCGACGAGCTGTCGCGGCAGCGGATCATCTCGCACACGCCGCTCAAACGCGAAGGCACGCCGGACGACATCGCGCGCGCCGTGCATTTCCTGCTCGCGGACGCCAACTACATCACCGGCGAGACCATCAACGTGGATGGCGGCCGGAACATGGCGATCTGATCTCTTGGTTCCGAGCGCTAACCCTGCCTCAGTGCGGTCACTCTGACGGCCAGCGCTTCGAGGTAGGGATCGCGGATGCCGTGAGTCACCAGTGCAACCCGCGTGCGTTCCATGTAATCGAGCGACGATCCGAAGGCGCCTTTCGACGCGGCGATCACGCGGGCTTCGCGGTCGAGCGTCAGGCGCCCCGCATATTGGGGATGCGCGCGCCGGACGACGAACGTCAGCGCGTGGATTTCGCGCTCGCCGCTCTTCACGCAAACCCAGCGCGGCCGATAGGCGCCGAGCACCATTTCGCGCCGCCATAGCAGATGCAGTTCGTCCATCACCACGGGCGCGGGCAGCCGGTAGATGACGCCGGTGCACGCGCCGCCACGGTCCAGGCCCAACACCAGACCGGGCTGCTCGGGCGTGCCGCGCGACGCCAGCGAATAGAGACAGAAGCGGCGATGCAGGCCGCGCAGCGTCGCCGGCCGCGATTCGGCGAAGGGAAACAGCGGGTTCCACAGGAGCGAGCCGTAGGCGAACACCCACCAACCCGCGCCCTTGGGCCGCGCCTTGATCATCGCCGTCAGCGAATGCGACAGCTGCTCGTCGCTCTGCACCCATTCCGCATTGCCGGCCGCCTCGATGTAGAGCTTGCGCATGCGCCCCGACTCGAGGTCGCTGCGGCACAGCGTGGTCGGGTCACTCGCCGGAATGCGGGGCACGCTGAAGCTTCACGAGTTCGAGTTTTGCCTGGCGGCGCAGCGCCGCGTTGGTCTTGCCGTGCGGACCGCCTTTGCCGAGCAGCGGCGAGCGCGCGACCGGGTTGCGCACTTTGGGCGGTGCGGGTGCAGTGTGCAGTTTGGCGCGCTTCATGATTGGGATGATCGCCGATACGGGGCCCGGATATCAACGCGGGACGGGCACAATCGGTCTACACGAGTCCCCGGAACGACAGGCGGGCGCCGCACCACGCGGCCACGGCCAGCAGCGAATCGTCGCGGCCGGCGGGTGCGGCCAGCTGCAATCCCACGGGCATACGCTGCGCGAGTCCCACCGGCAGCGTGATGGCCGGAAAGCCCAGCAGCGACCACAGCGTGCAGCAGGAGGGGTCGCCGGTCGTGGCAAGTCCTCGTGGCGCCGGACCGGGTGCCGATGGTGCCAGCACCGCGTCGAAGCCCTCGAGCCACTGCGTGAAGAATGCGATGGCCCGCTCGCGCTCGCCACATGCGGCGTCATAGGCAGTGGCGCCGATCGACCGGCCTTCATCCAGTCCGGCATTGACAGCAGGCGACAGTCGCGCCCGCTCGCGCGACTGGAGGTCGCTCAAGTTGCGCGCCGCCTCGAACAGCATGATCGTGCGCATGATCGACTTGGCGTCGTGCCAGGCGGGAGGAATGTCGAGCGGCACCACTTCCGCGCGCGTCCGCAGCTGCGTGACCGCTGCCTCGACGACGTCGTCGGCGTCGCAGTCCTGCACCGTCCACGGGAAGTCGCCGATGTACGCAAAGCGCGGCGGACGCGCCACCGGCGCCAGCGTTCCGGCAATGCGGCCGGGATCGGCCAATGCGCTGGCCAGCCGCGCTGCATCTTCCACCGTCCGGGTGAACGTGCCGATCGTGTCGAACGTTTCGCTGAACGGTTGCACGCCCGCGGTCGGGATGGCGTTCAACGTCGGCTTGAACCCGACGACGCCACAATACGCCGCAGGCCGGATGACCGAGCCGTTGGTCTGCGTGCCGATGGCGGCAGTGACGTGCCCGACTGCGACGGCCGCCGCGGAACCCGACGACGACCCTCCAGGCGTGTGCGCGGGGTCCCACGGATTGCGGGTCTTGCCCGGATCCATGAATGCGAACGGCGTGGTGACGGTCTTGCCGAACACGAACGCGCCCGCGGATCGCAGGCGCGCAATGCACGCGGCATCGTGCGCCGGCCGGCGGCCGGCGAAGATTGGCGAGCCGATCGTCGTCGGCAGGTCGGCGGTGTCGATGATGTCCTTGACGCCGATGCCGATGCCGCCGAGCGGCCCCGGCGGGTGCGTGGCGTCCCAGTGCGTGGCCTCGCGCCGCACATGGTCGGGGTCGAGCGTCTCCCACGCGCAGACGGCTGCGTCCGTGGCCCGCACGCGCGTCAGTTGCGCCTCCGCCAATTCGAGCGCCGTGAGCTGCCGCTCCGCCAGTGCCTCGGCGGCTTCGGTCAGCGTCAACGTGTAGCCGCGCGGGTCCCGCGTCATCGTTCGATTCCCGTGGCTTCGATGCGCACCAGCGGCGCCACCTCCGGCGCGTTGCGAGTCCTGATGGGTGAGCTCATTGGGGTGTTCAGGAACAGCGTCTGCAGGTCGTTGAGGAAGCGGCGGCCGAGATCTGTGGGCGCCAGGCGGGTCGGGTCCGGTTCGAGCAGGCCACGGCGCGTCGCCGCGTCGATGCCGGCCACAACGAGCGACAGCGGGTACCCAGTGCGCTCGGCGAACAGCGCGGTCGGCACGCCCGCGGTCAGCCGCAGCGCATTGAGCATGAACTCGAAGCCCACGTCGCCACGCGCCACTTCGACCTCCTCCTGCAGCGGCCGCCCGAGCGCAACGCGCTCGAGATACTGCTTTGGCTGCTTCCAGCGCAACTGCCGCACGATGCGGTCGGCGAACGACAGCTTGGAATGTGCGCCGGCGCCGATGCCCAGGTAGTCGCCGAACCGCCAGTAGTTGGCATTGTGCGCGCATTGCCGGCCCGGCTTCGCGTAAGCCGACGTCTCGTAGTGCTGGTAACCGGCGGCATCGAGCGTGGCATGGACCGCATCCTCGATATCGGCCGCGGTGTCGTCGTCGGGCAACGGCGGCGGATAGCGGTGGAACAGCGTGTTGGGTTCGAGCGTCAGGTGATAGAACGACAGGTGCGGCGGCGCGAACGCCAGCGCTGCGGCCAGGTCGGCGCACGCCTCGTCCACGGTCTGCCGCGGCAATCCGTACATGAGGTCGATGTTCAAGTTGCCGAAGATCATCAGCGCCGCCTCGGCTGCGCGCCTCGCCTCGTCGGCATCGTGCACGCGCCCCAGCGCCTTCAAATGCGCAGGATCGAAGCTCTGCACGCCCAGCGACAGGCGGTTCACGCCCGCTGCATAGAAATCGGCGAACTTCTGCCGCTCGAACGTCCCGGGATTGGCTTCCAGCGTGATCTCCGCATCCGGCAGCAGCGGCACGCGCGCGCGGACGCCGCCCAGCAGCCGATCGATCGCCGCGGCAGAGAAGAGGCTCGGCGTGCCGCCGCCCATGAAGATCGACACGACCTTGCGGCCCCAGATCGACGGCAGCGCGAACTCGAGGTCCGCGAGCAGCGCGTCGACGTAGGCCGCCTCGGGCGCTTCGCCATGGACCTCGTGCGAATTGAAATCGCAGTACGGACACTTCTTCAGGCACCACGGGATGTGGATGTAGAGCGCAAGCGGCGGCAGCGCCGCGAAGGTCGGGCGCGCGAGCGAACCGGCATCCACCACGATTCTTCCCAGTGCGGCTTCGTTGGTCATGACCACTTCCGGATGGCGTCGAGCCGGTCGAGCAGCGCGCGCATCGCCTGGCCGCGATGCGACAGCTCGTTCTTGCGTTCGAGCGGAAGCTCCGCCCCCGTGAGGCCGGTCGCTTCGTCCTGGAAATGCGGGTCGTAGCCGAAGCCCCCGCTTCCCCGCGGCTGATCGATGAACGTGCCGTGCCACGCGCCTTCGGCGATCAGCGGTTCCGGATCGGCAGCGTGGTGGACCAGCACGAGGACGCAATGGTAGTGCGCGCGCCGGTCGACGACGCCATGCAGTGCCGCCACCAGCTTGGCGTTGTTGCGGGCGTCCGACGGCGGCAGTCCCGCGTAGCGCGCGGAATGCACGCCAGGTGCGCCGCAGAGCGCCGCGACGCAGATGCCGGAGTCGTCCGCGAGCGCGGGAAGCTGCGCAATCGCGCTCGCGTGCCGCGCCTTGGCCAGCGCGTTTTCGACGAACGTCGCGTGCGGCTCGTCCGCTTCCGGGATCGCGAGTTCCGACTGCGGGACCACATCGAAGCCGCGCAGGGCCAGCAAGCGGCGGAATTCGCGCAGCTTGCCCTCGTTGCCGGAGGCCAGGACCAGGCGGGATATCAACTGCGCAATGCCGCTTTCTGTGCCGCCACGAGCCGCGCGATGCCATCCTGCGCGAGCGCCACCAGCGCATCCATTTCCGCGCGGGTGAACGGCGCGCCTTCGGCCGTTCCCTGCAGTTCGACGAAGCCGCCGGCGCCGGTCATGACGATGTTCATGTCGGTGTCGCAAGCGGAGTCCTCGGCATAGTCGAGGTCGAGCACGACCGCGCCGTCGACGACACCCACCGACACCGCGGCGACGTGGTCGCGCAACGGTTCGCCGGTGATCAGTCCCTTGCCCTTGCACCAGGCGATCGCATCGGCCACCGCGACGCACGCGCCGGTGATCGACGCGCAGCGTGTGCCGCCGTCCGCCTGCAGCACGTCGCAATCGATCTTGAGCGTGCGCTCGCCCAGCGCCGTCAGGTCGACCACGGCGCGCAGGCTGCGGCCGATCAGCCGCTGGATTTCCTGCGTGCGGCCCGACTGCTTGCCTTCGGCGGCTTCGCGGCGCATCCGCGTGTTCGTCGCCCGCGGCAGCATCCCGTATTCGGCGGTGAGCCAACCCTGTCCCTTGCCCTTGAGAAACGACGGCACGCCTTCCTCGACGCTGACCGTGCAGAGCACGTGCGTATCGCCCATGGCTACCAGCACCGAGCCTTCCGCGTGGCGCGTGAAGCCGCGGGTAATTTTGACGGCGCGCAATTCGTCGGCGCGGCGACCAGAAGGACGTGTGGACATGACTGCCTGGCAGGTGGATGAGTGCGGATTATAGAGGTGCCGCCACGGGCACGCGCCGCGCGCGCGCCATGTCCGCCAATTCCTCGGCCAGCGACCGCGGCGGCTGCCAGCCGAACCTGGTGCGGAATGCGGTCGTATCGACCACAAGCGAACCAGCCAGACGCTCGAACGCCGCCGCCTTGCCGACGCATGCGCTGGCCAGACGCAGCAGCGATGGCGGAACGGACAGGAGCCTCGGCGCGACGCCCAGCGCCGCGGCAATCGCCTGCACCAGTTCCTTTGTTGCGACCGGCGACGCATCAGCGAGGAGATACGTGACTGCGGTGCCCGGCGCCGGCGTCGGATGTCCCAGAACCGCATCCAGCGCGGCGACGAAGTTGCCGACACCAAGCAGGCTGCGCCGGTTGTCGATGCTGCCAAGCGGCAGCGGCAGGCCGCGCGCGATCGCCTCGGTCAGCTGCGCGAAATTGCCTTTGACGCCCGGCCCGTACATCAGCGGCAGCCGCAGCACCGTGACGGCCAGGCCCGTCTCGCGCGCGACGTCCGCGAGCACGCACTCGGCCTCCCATTTGCTCGCGGCGTATTCGTCGCGCGGGTCCGGCGGATCATTCTCGCGAAACGGCCGTTCCGGCGGTGTCGCTTCGCCGTTGACCTTGACCGAGCTGGCGAACACGAAATGGGCTGCTCCCGCCTCCGCCGCGGCGCGTGCCACGCGTTCCGTCGCCGCGACATTGGCGGCGCGAAACGCTGCCCGCGGCTCCGTCGCGGTCTCGTGCATCACGTGCGCGCGGCCCGCGAGATGCACGACGGTGCCGGCGCCCCGCAGCGCGTTCGCGAGTGCCTCTTCGGAGCCCGTGGCGAGATCGCCCACCGGCAGCATGTCGGGCCGGGCGGCGGTCTCGCCCGACAGTGCGCGGACCAGGCCGCGGAACGGCACACCGGCGGCGCGAAAATGCGCGCAGACCGCGCGCCCGGCAAAGCCGTCGGCCCCCGTGACGACGACCAGGCCCGCCCCTGCAGCAGTAGTGGCGTTCAGAACCATTTCCAGCCGTGGAGGCGGTAGAAGCGCAGTGCGCTCTTCACGAAATAGTAGATGTGCTTCATTCCCTTCTTCGCGGCACCTCCGCCGTGATGGCCGATCTGCACCGTCGGCACGTACGCGGTCTTGGTGATGCGGTTGAGCCGCACGCTCCAGTCGAAATCCTCGAAGTAGAGGAAATAGCGTGGATCGAAGCCGCCGGTGCTGTCGATGGCGACGCGCTTGGCGAGCATGAACGCGCCCGACAGCGCCGGAATGCCGATGACGTCGCGCGGCGGCTCCACGTCCATCACGTCGTGCATTTCGTAGCGATAGAGGCGCTTGCGGAAAAGCGCCCGCAGCGGGCGGGGCGCGAACCCGCGCAGGAAGAGATCGAAAATCGACGGATAGCGCTTGCACAGGTATTCGCGCGTGCCGTCGGGTCCGAGGACCAGCGGCGCCAGCGCGCCGACGTCTTCATGCTCGTCGAGCCACCGCACGGCGTTGGCGAGCGAATCGGGCGCGAGCTCCACGTCGGGATTGAGCACCAGGTGGTAGTCCGAGCCGGTGCCGTGCAGCACCAGGTTATGCGCGGAGCCGTAGCCTATGTTGGCGTGGCCGTTCAGGTACGTCACGTGGACGCCGGAATCGGAGAAGCGCATCTTGCCCAGCTTCATCACGCGGTCGGCCACCTCGCGGTCCTCGCTGTTGTCTATCAGCGCAAGGTGCACGGTGCGCAACGCGCCGTCTTCGCGCGCGGCGCCGATGGCGAGCGCCAGCTTGCGCAGGCAGCGTTCGAGCAGCTTCTCGTCCGGCCGGTGCGTGACAATCGATATCTGCAGCGAGGAGGGAAGCACGTAGTGGCGGGCGGTAGGGCGGGTGGTGGGATTGGCGAGAAGGGACCGGGCAGTGGGGGCGCTCGAAGCGGCGACCTTCTCCACGCATGCAAAAGCGTTAGAATCCTCGGGCAATCGGGTGTCCGCGTCAACCCGCTCCACAATTTCACCCCGAGATTTCATGGCCCCAGTTGCCTCCTCCGTTGCGTCCTCCACTGCCTCCTTGCGCTATCCCGCCGACGCCCTGGTCGCGTTCGGGCACGCGCTACTGCGCAAGGCGGGCGTGCGCGACGACATCGCGCGCGACGTCGCGACGATTCTGGTCGAAGGCGACCTCCTCGGCCACAACACGCACGGGCTCGCGCTGCTCGCCGGCTATCTCGCGGAAATCGACAAGGGCACGATGGCGAAGGCGGGCGAGCCCACGGTCATCACCGCGCGCGCGGCCACGCAGGCCTGGGACGGCAACCGCCTGCCCGGCCCCTGGCTCACGCTGCGCGCGCTCGATGCCGCGATGGCGATGGCCGATGCCTGCGGCACCGGCTCGGTCGTCATCCGCCGCTCGCACCACATCGCGTGCCTTGCCGCGTATCTGCGGCGCGCGACCGACCGCGGCAGGATGGCGCTCATCTACTGTTCGGATCCGGCGACGCACAGCGTGGCGCCGTTCGGCGGCGTGTCGTCCGTGTTCACGCCCAATCCCTTCGCTGCCGGCATTCCGACGTCGGGCGATCCAATCCTGCTGGACATTTCCGCGAGCTACACGACAAACGGCATGACCGCCCGGCTGCACAAGGCGGGAGAAAAGCTGCCGCATCCGTGGGTGCAGGACGCGCAGGGCAACGCGACGACCGATCCCGGCGTGCTGTTCAACGAACCGAAGGGCACGCTGCTGCCGCTCGGCGGACTGGAAGGCGGGCACAAGGGCTATGCTCTGGCGCTGCTGGTCGAGGCGATGACCGGCGGGCTCGCCGGCTTCGGCCGCGCCGATCCATCCGAAGGCTGGGGCGCGACGGTATTCGTGCAGGTGATGGATCCGGCGGCGTTCGGTGGCAGTGGGCCTTTCGCGCGGCAGATGGACTGGCTGGTCGGCGCGTGCCACGACGCGACGCCGCGGCCCGGCGTGGAACGCGTGCGGCTGCCGGGCGAGAATGGATTGAAGCGCCGCCGCGAGCAGACGGCAAATGGCGTCGCGCTGTTCCCGGCGATCATGCCGTCACTGCAGCCATGGGCCGAAAAGCTGGGAGTGGGCGTTCCGGCAGCCTTGTAGCCGGTCTCAATGTCCGGCGACGACGCGCGGGATTCCCGCCAGGTCACGCAACGCCACCACTTCGGCGAAACCCGCGTCGCGAAAGAGCGCCTGCGCGGCGTCCGACTGATCGTAACCGTGCTCGACGACGAGCCAACCGCCGGGAGTCAGGCGTTCGCGCGCGCCGCCGATAATTGCGCGCAGCGCCGAGTGTCCGTCGACGCCGGGTGACAACGCGGACACCGGCTCGAAGCGCAAGTCGCCTTCCTGCAGGTGCGGATCGACGGCGCCGATGTAGGGCGGGTTGCTCGCGATCAGGTCGAACGTCCCCGGTGGAATGCCGGCATACCAATCAGCGGCGGCGAACGCGACGTTGGTCAACTCGAGGCGCTGCGCGTTGCCGCGCGCAACAGTGAGCGCCGCGTCCGAATAGTCAGTCGCGAGCACCGCTGCATCGGGACGGTCATGTGCCAGCGCCAGCGCGATGGCGCCGGAGCCGGTGCCCAGGTCGAGCACGCGCAACGAGCGATCGCGCGGCAGCTTCGACAGCGCAAATTCGACCAGCGTCTCGGTTTCGGGCCGTGGAATCAGCACGTCGGGCGTGACGGCCAACGCCAAACCCCAGAACTCGCGTGTGCCGGTAAGGTAGGCAACCGGCTCGCCGGCACGGCGCCGGTTGCAGAGCGCCGCGAACGCGCTGGCCTCGTCCTGCGTCAACCCATAGGTCTCGTGCGCGGCCAGCCACGCGCGATTGCAACCCAGCACGTGCGCCAGCAGCACCTTCGCATCGACGGGCACCAGGCCGCACTGCGCCAGCGCCTGGCGCACCGTCGGCGTCATGAGCCTTCGCGATCGGCCGCGAACAGGCGCAGCCGGCGGTTGTAATACCGGCCCCAGCCCTGGTCGGCCAGGCCCGCCTTCATCAGCACGTTCTGCGACGCCTTGTTGCCCGGCAGCGTGACGCCGATGATGCGGTCGAGCCCCAGGTCGTCGAAGCCGTAGTGCACCAGCGCCGTTGCGCCTTCGGTCGCGAAACCCAATCCCCACGCGTTGTGCAGCAGACGGTAGCCGACCTCGATGTCGGTGCTCTTGCCGGTGTAATTCAGCGCGAAAAAGCCGATGAACGCGCCGGTGTCGCGCCGCGACGTGTGCCAGATCCCCAGATCCGGATACAGCGCCGGATAGCGGACGAATCGCCCCAGCGCCCCGGTCACTTCCTCGCGCGTCGATACCGTGCCGTCGGCGATGTACTTCATCACGCGCGGGTCCGAGTTGAGCGCGTAGAGGTCGTCGAAATCATCGAGCGTGAAATTGCGCATGGAAAGGCGCAGCGTCTCGAGCCACGGGGCCGGTCCTGCGGATTTGCGCTTCTTCATCGGCGTGCCCCCTTAGATTTCGTCGCCCGCCAGTGCGGAGAGCTGCTCGGCCTGGAATTCCTGCGCGAGCGCGCCCGTCAGCTCGTCCAGTTCGCCGTCCATGATCGAGTCGATCTTGTACAGCGTCAGGTTGATCCGGTGATCGGTGACGCGGCCCTGCGGAAAATTATAGGTGCGGATGCGCTCGCTGCGATCGCCCGAGCCGATCAGCGACTTGCGGTGCGCTGCCTCCTTCTGCTGCCGCTCGCGCTGCTGCTTGTCGAGCAGACGCGAAGCCAGCACCGCCATCGCCGACGCACGGTTGCGGTGCTGCGACCGGTCGTCCTGGCATTCGACCACCAGCCCCGTGGGCAAGTGCGTGATGCGCACCGCGGAATCGGTCTTGTTGACGTGCTGGCCGCCGGCGCCCGACGCGCGGAACGTGTCGATGCGCAGGTCGGCGGGGTTGATCGTGATGTCGGCGATGGGATCGGCCTCCGCGATCACCGCCACCGTGCACGCGGAGGTATGGATTCGCCCCTGCGCCTCCGTTTCGGGCACGCGCTGCACGCGATGTCCGCCGGATTCGAACTTGAGCCTGGAGTACGCGCCCTGCCCGACGATGCGCACGATCACTTCCTTGTAGCCGCCCAGCTCGCTGGTCGACTCCGACACGATCTCCGTCTGCCAGCGGTGGCGTTCAGCGTAGCGCACGTACATCCGGAACAGGTTGCCGGCGAACAGCGCCGACTCGTCGCCGCCGGTGCCTGCGCGGATTTCCAGGAACACGTTGCGCTCGTCGTTGGGATCGCGCGGCAGCAACTGCGCCTGCAGCTCCGCTTCCAGCGCCGCGATCCGCGCCTGCGCGGCCGCGCGTTCCTCGTCGGCGAAATCGCGCATCGCCGGGTCGTTGCCCATCTCGACGGCCGTGGCCAGGTCGGCTTCGGCTTCCTGGTACTCGCGGAATTTCGCGACGACCGGCGTGAGGTCCGAATGCTCCTTGGTCAGCGCGCGATAGCGATCGAGGTCGCGCGTGACGTCCTCGGCACCGAGCAGGCCGTTCAATTCGACCAGCCGTGTCGACAGCTGGTCCAGTTTGAGGCGCAGGGACGACTTCATCAGGGTCTTGCCGGGAATGTCGGGAAACGACGGCCGCCCGCGGGCGGCGCCGTGCACTTCCTCATCTGAAATGAGGCGGGAAAGACCGGCGCTAATGCCCGTCGGCGGGCGGATCGGGAAACTTGTAGACGTGCTGGAACATCGCGATCAGCTCGTTGCGCTCGGCTTCGCCGGCGCCGTTCAGCGCCGACAGCGGAGCGTGCATGAACTTGTTGGTCAGGCCGCGCGCGAGGGACTCAAGCACCTTGTCCGGTGACTCGCCGGCGGCGAGCGATTTCTTTGCGCGCTCCAGTTCCGTGGTGCGCAGATTGTCGTGGTGCCCATGCAGCGCCGCGATGATCGGCACGATCGTCCGGCCTTCGAGCCAGCGCAGGAAATGGCCGGTCTGGTCGGCGATCATCTGCTCGGCCTGCACGACGGACTCGCGCCGGACCTGCAGGTTGTCCTTCACGATCTCCGACAGGTCGTCGACGCTGTACAGGAAGACGTCGTCCAGTTCCGCGGCTTCCGGCTCCACGTCGCGCGGCACCGCGAGATCGACGATGAACACCGGCGCGTGCTTGCGCTGCTTGACGACGCGCTCGAGCATGCCTTTGCCCAGGATCGGCAGCGAGCTGGCCGTGCACGTCACGATGATGTCGAACTGCGCCAGGCGGTCGGGAAGCTCGTTCAGCGTGATGGCTTCCGCGCCGAGCCGCGATGCCAGCTGGCTCCCGCGTTCGAACGTCCGGTTGGCGACGGTGATCGACTTGGGATTCTTCGCGACGAAGTGCGTGGCCGCCAGCTCGATCATTTCTCCGGCCCCGATCAGCAGCAGGCGCTGCTCCGAGATGGACGGAAAGATGCGTTCGGCGAGCTTCACGGCTGCGGCGGCCATCGAAATGGACGCGCTGCCGATGTCCGTTTGCGTGCGCACGTCCTTGGCGACGGCGAACGTGCGCTGGAACAGGCGGTTGAGCACCAGTCCCAGCGACCCGGCGGCCTCCGCCGAACGCACCGCGTGCTTCATCTGGCCCAGGATCTGCGGTTCGCCCAGCACCATCGAATCGAGACCGCTCGCGACGCGGAATGCGTGCGTCACAGCGCGATTCTGCGGCAGCGTGTAGACGTAGGGGTGCAGCGAACCGTGCGGCAGGTTGTGGAAACCCGCGAGCCAGTGCGCCACCGGATCGGGGTCGTCGCCGTGAAAATAGATCTCGGTGCGATTGCACGTCGAGAGGATCGCCGCTTCCTTCACGCGCTTTGCGCCGACCAGGTCGCGCAAGGCGTCGCCCAGCGCGTCCTGCGGAAACGCGACGCGCTCGCGCACGTCGACGGGCGCGGTGGCGTGATTCAGTCCGAGAGCGAAAAGGGCCATGATTTTGCGTAATCCTTGGGCGGCCATTCTAACGCATCGGAACGGCCGATCCAGCCCAACACTTTGATTTGCGGCAATAAACGGTGTGACGGGAGGCGTTACTCCGCGTTTGCCCGGTTAGGGACGGTCGGCGCGAGCCGTTGAGGTATGCGCAGGGTCAGCAGGTCGAGGAACACGCGTACGCGCGTAGCCATGAGCCGCGGTGAATGGTAGACAGCGTTGACCGGAAGCGGCGGAGTTGCAAAGGCCTGCAGCACCCGTATCAGGCGCCCGTCGGCGAGATCTTCCGCAACCTGGTAGCCCAGCGCCATCACCATGCCGACGCCCGCACGTGCGGCATCGATCGCCGGCTCGCCGACGTTGCAACTGAACCTGCCTCCGACTGCCACCCGAACCTCCTTCCCATCTTGCACGAAGGTCCACTCGCGGCCCGGTGTCAGTCCGCTGAAGCGCAGACATTCGTGCTCGCGGAGTTCATCCGGCGCCTTTGGCGTCCCGTGGCGACGGAGGTACGACGGCGACGCGCAGACCACGCGCGGCACTTCGCCCAGCACCCGGGCCACAAGCGCCGAATCGTCGAGCCTGCCTATACGCACGGCAACATCGATTCCCTCCTCGACGAGGCTCACGTTGCGGTCGATCAGCATCAGGTCTGCGCTGACGTCGCGATGCGCTTCCAGCATCTCGACGACGACGGGCGCGACGTGCAGGCGACCGAACAGCAGCGGCGCGGTGACCGTCAGCGTTCCGCGTGCTGCGGCGGTTTGGCCGCCCAGCGATAACTCCGCTTCCTCGATTTCGGCCAGGATCCGCTTCGCGCTGTCGTAGTAGGAAGCGCCCGCCTCGGTGAGGGTCAGCTTGCGCGTCGAGCGATGCAGGAGCCGGACGCCCAAACGCTCCTCGAGCTGCGTCACGGTACGGCTAACCGCCGCCAGCGACTTGCCCAGCGCGCGCGCGGCGGCGGACAGGCTGCCGCCGTCGACAGCGCGAATGAGGGTCTGCATTGAAACGACGCGATCGCTCATGGCGTTGGTTGCGTTTTTTGCAAGTATAGATTGATTATAGACCATATTATCAATATCTACACAAGTAACTACAGTTGATCCCGTTGGCCCGCCGCAAGGAGCGGCGCCAGCCGGATCACCCCCCAACAACTGCCAAAGGAAACGTCATGCCCCGCCTGAACCCGATCGACCCGATGCACGCCGATTCCCGCGCCAAGCCATTGCTGGACACCGTTCAGAAGAAACTCGGCCTCACGCCGAACATGATGAAGACGATGGCGACCAGCCCCGCGGTGCTCAAGGGCTATCTCGATTTCGCCGGAGCGCTGGGCGGCGCGGCGATCAGCGGTCGCACGCAGGAGCTGATCGCGCTGACCGTCGCCCAAGCCAACGGCTGCGACTATTGTCTGTCCGCGCACACGGCCATCGGCGGATTGTTCAAGATCCCCGCCGTCGAGTTGGATGCCGCGCGCGACTATCGCAGTGGCGACCCGAAGACTGCAGCCATCCTGCGCTTCGCGCGCACCGTGGTCGATACGCGCGGCAAAGTTGCCGATGGCGATGTCGCCGCGTTGCGCGACGCCGGCGCATCGGATGCCGAGATCGCGGAGGTGGTGGCCGTCGCCGCGCTCAACATGTTCACCAATCTGTTCAACAACGTTGCGGCAACGGACATCGATTTCCCGCGCGTCGCCGCGCGCCTGGCAGCCGCCGCCTGAGCCCCAACCCGCCGGGACGCGCGAGTCCCGGCGGTTTTCCTGGAGGAACGACATGCTGGAAACCACGAAGCGCCGCTACGAGGACGCCGCTGCCCCCGTCCTCATGCGCGGCTGGAAGCCTGAACTGACGGCGAGCATCGGCGCCTTCATCGGCCGCGTCGACTCGTTCTACCTGGGCACCGCCGACGCCACCGGGCAGCCGTACATCCAGCACCGTGGCGGCCCGCCGGGATTCCTGCGCGTGATCGACCTGCGCACGTTGGCGTTCGCCGACTATTCCGGCAACCAGCAATACGTCACGGTCGGACACCTCGAAGCGAACCCGAAGGCCTTCCTGTTCCTGATGGACTACGAGCGCCGCCAGCGCGTGAAGATCTTCGGCACCGCACGAGCAACCAACGATCCGTCGCTGCTGCGCGCGACGGACGTCGGCGGCTACGACGCGGAGATAGAACGCGTGATCGTAATCGACGTGGGCGGCTGGACTGCCAACTGCCCGCAGCACATTCCGCGGCGCATTTCCGAAGCGACCGTCGACGCGCAAACGGCCGTCCTCCGCGCGCGCGTGGCCGAACTGGAAGCGGAGAACGCGCGGCTGCGGAACTAACCGCCAGCCCGGTGCGCGCGCCCGCTGAGATGTTCAGCGAACGTGTTGCGTTGACCAGTTGAATCCGCACGCGAAACCGGCCGTTACGTTCGGCACGCTGTGGAATTCTTGTCGGCCAGAAGGAGACGGATTGGTCGGTCGCCCGGTTTTCCATATAGCAGCCGGTCGGACGTCCGGACCTTTCATGACGCGCGATAGGTTTCCAGGTGGATGCTGGTCTCGGTGCTGCTGATGCCGCGCACCAGCCTTATGCGCTCCAGCACCTGTGACAACTCCGACAGATTGGCGGCCCGCAACTCCGCCAGCAGGTCCCATCGACCATTGGTATCGTGCAATGTCGCAACGCCTGGTTCGCCCAGCAGCCTCGCGATCACTGCGCGCGTTTCATTGCCCTCCACCGCAATACTCATCCAGGCCTTGATCTCGTTGGGCTGCGCGTCAGGGCGCAGCCGCACCGTATATCCGACGATGACGCCGGCGTCTTCCAGCCTGGCAATGCGGTTGCTGACCGTGCCTCGGGAAACACCGAGCTTCTTGGCCAGGTGGGCAATGCTCGTTCGCGCGTCCTTGCGCAGAAGTGCAATCAATAGGCCATCGGTAGCGTCCATTTCGCCATTATGGCAAATAATCCTGACTAAATGCCATATTGTTGCCGAATAGCTTGCCTTATTGGCGATTTACATTGCGCGCATAGACAAGGACACTGCAGGCATTCCAGCGGAGGCACTCACCATGCAACGCCCCTCGTCAATCCGGACCCAGTTTCTCAGCGCCCATGATGTCGCAACCATTGTCCGCCGCCAGGGTATCGCCGAATCGCTGCGCGGCATGGCGGACTACATCCGCGCCGACTATCTGCGCTGGCATGACTTCGACAAGAACGCGCGCGTTGCCTGTCATTCCGAACTTGGCGTCATCGAGCTGATGCCGATCGCGGATCAAGCGACCTACGCCTTCAAATACGTCAACGGACACCCATCGAACAGCCGCTTGGGCTTGCCCACCGTGATGGCTTTTGGTGCGTTGGCCCGCGTCGACACCGGCGTGCCCGAACTGTTAAGCGAATTGACGCTGACGACGGCCATTCGCACCGCCGCGATGTCCGCCGTCGCGGCCCGGGCCCTGGCGCGGCCCGACAGCGTGTGCATGGCCCTGATCGGCAACGGCGCGCAAAGCGAATTCCAGGCACTCGCGTTTCATTACTTGCTGGGAATTCAGGAAATTCGCCTGTTCGACACGGATCCACGAGCCACCGCCAAACTGATAGCAAACCTGCAGCACACGAAACTGCGCCTGGTAAGGTGCGCGAGTGTTGCCGAGGCCGTGCGCGGAGCGGATATAGTGACCACCGCGACCGCCGACAAGACCAACGCCACCATCATCACATCCGACATGATCGAGGCTGGAATGCACGTCAACGGCGTCGGCGGGGACTGCCCGGGCAAGACGGAGTTGCACCCTGACGTTTTGCGCGGTGCCAGTGTGTTCGTGGAATTCGAGCCCCAGACCCGAATAGAAGGAGACCTGCAGCAGATGGGCACGGACTTCGCCGTGACCGAAATGTGGCAAGTGCTGCAGGGCCGGTCGCCGGGGCGCACCGCGCACGAACAGGTGACCGTGTTCGACTCGGTGGGTTTCGCGCTGGAAGACTATTCGGCGCTGCGCTTCATGCGCGATTGCGCCAGACGTCTGGGCGTTGGCCAGAGTTTGTCCCTGATTCCGGAACTGGCCGACCCCAAGGACCTGTTTGCCTCCATTCGCCCGCTGCCCCAGGCCAACGCGCCGAACATCTTGGTCACCGCAGCGAAGCCCAGTGCAACAGCAATGGCCCGGGCCTGATGGGCAGCGACTCGCCGCCACAGGTCGCCGTGGGCGGAGTAAGCCTTATCGGTGCTCCTACTGATATCGGTGCGGGCACCATGGGTTCGCGCATGGGGCCGGAGGCGCTGCGCGTGGCCGGTATCGCAGGGGCGCTGGCGCGGATTGGCGTCGACGTGAAGGACTGCGGCAATCTGGCCGGGCCGGCCAACCCCTGGCAGGATGCGGTCAACGGCTTTCGTCACTTGCCTCAAGTGGTGCAATGGAACCGCTTGCTGCACGACGCGACGTACGCCGAACTCTCCGCCGCGCGAATGCCTGTCTTGCTCGGTGGCGATCATAGTTTGGGCATAGGATCGATCAGCGCGGTGGCGCGCCATTGCCGCGAGCAGGGCAAGAAATTGCGCGTCTTGTGGCTCGACGCCCATGCCGACTTCAATACCGAGACGCTCACGCCCACCGGCAACATCCACGGCATGCCCGTGGCCTGCCTGTGTGGCTACGGGCCAAGGGAGTTGGTCGAGATCGGCGGCCATGTGCCGGCACTCAACCCCAAGGACATTCGCCAGATCGGCATCCGCAGCGTGGACGCCGGCGAAAAACGCCTCGTTCACGACATCGGCATTGAAGTGTTCGACATGCGCTACATCGACGAGATGGGCATGCGCCATACCATGGAGCTGGCGCTGGCGCCTCTGGATTCCATTTCCCACTTGCACGTCAGTCTGGATGTGGACTTTCTCGACCCCGGCATCGCCCCGGGCGTTGGCACCACCGTGCGTGGCGGGCCAACGTACCGCGAAGCCCAGCTTTGCATGGAGATGATTGCCGATACCGGGCGCCTGGCTTCGCTCGACGTCGTCGAGCTCAATCCGGCGTTCGACGTGCGCAACCAGACGGCAGAGCTGGCCGTGGACCTGATCGAAAGCCTGTTTGGCAAGAGCACATTGATGCGCGCGGACACCGGGCGGCGCTAGAAGATGCCTTTCACCCAACCAACCAACATGCCGATCACGACCAGAGCTCGGAGCTTGAACAGCGCCGTGCTGTCGCCCGCCTGCGGCTCGGCGGCACCGCAGCGTGGATCGGAGCGCTGAAGCGCGCCGGTCATGCTTCGGTCGATGGGAATGGATTCGCAACCATGGCCCCTCTCACAGATGAAGTCCCACGGTGCACGGGCTGGCACATGGCAAGCGAAACAATTCTTGCCGAAGCGATTATTCACGTCGGCAAAGCCTCGCGTGCGGATCTTCGAGCCGCTCGCGCTGACCTCCAGCTCAAAGAACTCCCAGTCGCCAGTGGCGGGACTGAACCCCGGTTCGCGCTTGACCATTGCTTCGGTCGGCACCAGTTGAACCACCGATCCTGGAGGATACACAGCACCCTTCGGCGCATTGGCGGCTTCAAGTGTGCCGGGCCTGTTTGTTGATTTGCACCGAATCTTGACCCGGGTTTTGCATTGAATATTGACCCACCCGAATGTGCTGCAGTATGGCTCAGGTAGTGGATGATTTTCTAGCCCTGGGCTCCTTTCGCGGTTGGGTGTTGCTGTGCTTGAAGCGATAGCTCTCGTTACCGGTTTCGATGATGTGGCAGTGATGGGTCAGGCGGTCGAGCAGTGCCGTGGTCATCTTCGGGTCGCCGAATACGGCGGCCCATTCGGCGAAGCTCAGGTTGGTGGTGATCACCACGCTGGTCTTCTCGTAGAGCTTGCTGAGCAGGTGGAACAGCAGCGCGCCGCCGGCCTGGCTGAACGGCAGGTAGCCGAGTTCGTCGAGGATCACCAGATCGGCGTAGGCCAGGCGATGCGCGATCTGCCCTTGCTTGCCGCAGGTCTTTTCTAGCTCCAGCGCGTTCACCAGCTCGATGGTGGGAAAGAAGCGCACCCGCCGGCGGTGGTGTTCGAGCGCCTGCACGCCGAAGGCCGTGGCGAGGTGGGTCTTGCCGGTGCCCGGGCCGCCCACCAGCACCACGTTGTGCGCCTGCTCCAGGAAGTCGCAGCGGTGCAGTTGCCGCACCAGCGCCTCGTTGGCCACGCTCTGCCCGAAGTCGAAGCCGGCCAGATCGCGGTAGGCGGGGAAGCGGGCAGCCTTCATCTGATAGGCCACCGAACGCACTTCGCGTTCGGCCATCTCGGCCTTGAGCAGGCTGCCGAGGATCGCTTGGGCCCCCTGATACGCCGGTGCGCCTTGCGCGGCCAGTTCAGTCACCGCCTGGGCCATCCCAAACAGCTTCAATGTGCGCAGCGTGGTTACCATCGCGTCATGCTGCATGGCGGTCTCCGCGCAGGGCATCGTAGCGTTCGACATTGGCCTGTGGCTCCACCGTCAACGTCAGCGCCTGCGGCGCATTGATCGGCGCTGGCGGCGCACTTTCGAGCAGGCGGCTGAGCAGATTCAGGATGTGCTGCTTGGAGGGCGCGCCGGATTCCAGCGCCAGCTCGACTGCGGTCAGTACCGCCTGCTCATCGTGATGCAGCACCAGGGCCAGGATCTCTACCATCTCCCGGTCGCCCCCCAGCCGGCGCAGCAGGATCGCCTGCAGTTGCTTGAATCCTTCCGGCAGATCGGCGAATGGCGCGCCGT
>Ga0315271_10000227_pt1 | contig 28937 bp, 23 predicted proteins | sample C3_top_MG_FD_204664 | JGI IMG/M metagenome (GOLD analysis project Ga0315271, IMG submission 204664) | Sediment microbial communities from Yellowstone Lake, YNP, Wyoming, USA - C3_top | ecosystem: Environmental > Aquatic > Freshwater > Lake > Sediment | place: USA: Wyoming | collected 2017-08-01
GAATTCCCCGCCCCAAACGACGAGGGTATCGTCAAGCATGCCGCGTTGTTTGAGGTCGAGGAGCAATCCCTTGCAGGCCTGGTCCACGTCGCGGCATTGCAGGGGCAGGTCGCGAGGGAGGTCGCCGTGATGATCCCACTCGCGGTGGAGGATTTGCACGACGCGCACCCCGCGTTCCACGAGGCGACGCGCCAGCAGGGCGCTGGCGGCGAAGGTGCCCGGTTGCGTTACTTCCGGTCCGTAAAGCGCGCGCACCGACTCGGGTTCATCCGAGATATCGGTAAGATCGGGAACGGATGTTTGCATCCGGAACGCCATCTCGTATTGGGCGATGCGGGTTTGGATCTCAGGGTCGCCCGAACGTTCGAAAGTGGCGCGATTCAATTCTGCGACCCCATCGAGCATGGTGCGCCGGGCTGCGCTGTCCACGCCGGGCGGGTTGTTCAGGAAGAGCACCGGGTCACCCATCGACCGCAGGGCAACGCCCTGGTAGCGGGAGGGCAGAAAACCGGAACCCCATAGCCGCTGGTAGAGGGCCTGGGCATCGCGCTTGGCGGACCACCGGGGCGTCATCACCACGAACGCGGGCAGGTTTTCGGCATCGCTTCCCAAGCCGTAGCTGAGCCAGGAACCGATACAGGGCTTGCCGGGAACTTGGTTGCCGGTGAGAATGAAGGTGGAGGCCGGGTCGTGGTTGATCGCCTCGGTGTAAACGGTCCGGATAACCGCCAGGTCATCCACCACTTGCGCCGTGTGGGGAAGCAGTTCGCTGACCAGCGTGCCGCATTTTCCGTGCGGGGCGAATTTGTAAATGGACGGCGCAATGGGAAAACGCTTTTGGCCGGACGTCATCGTGGTGAGCCGTTGCCCCTGCCGGATGGAATCGGGAAGATCGGTGTCGAAGAGATCGGCCAGGCGCGGTTTGTGATCCCAGAGATCGATTTGGGAGGGCGCGCCGTTCATGAAGAGATAGATCAGGCGGCGGGCCTTGGGGGCGAAATGGGGCAGGCCGGGCAAGGCCGGGTAGGCTTTGGGAGGACGCGGCGAGCCGGCGTTTGCGCCCCGCAACAGGCCCGGGGCCAGCAGGCTGCCCAGGGCGATGCGGCCGGCCGCCAAACCGGTGTTGCGGAAGAACGCGCGCCGCGTTTGCTGCCGCCAAAAATCGTTGAGAGGGTCCATGATCAGTTCTTGGTGAGGACCTCGTCCAGGTTCAGAAGCACATTCGCCACCATGGTGTAAGCGGCCAGTTCCGGAGCGGAGACGCCCTCCGGAACCGCCGAATCGCCTGCCGAGACGACCTGTTTGGCGGCCTCGGCATCCGGCGCGTAACGGGCGCGTTGCGCCGCAAGGTTGGCCGCCAGGACGCTGGCCTCGGCGGGTGTTGGCCACCGCGAGGTGACGAGTCTGAAACCCAGTTTAAGCCGGTCCGCGTCCTCGGTTCCACCCTCATGGAGCATGCGGTAGCCCAGTTGACGGGCCGCCTCGAAATACTGCACGTCGTTCATGGTCAGCAGCGCTTGCAAGGGCGTGTTCGTGCGTTCGCGCCGCACCCGGCATTGCTCACGGGAAGGCGCGTCAAACGTGGTCATCGCGGGGGGCGGCGCGGTGCGCTTCCAGAAAGTGTAGAGGCTCCGCCGATACAGCGCCTCACCGCTGTCGGGCCGGTATTTGGCGGTGTCGCTCGTGGTGTAGCCAACCGCTTCCCAGATGCCCGGCGGCTGGTAAGGCTTCACACCGTGCCCGCCCATTTTGAGGTTTGCGAGTCCGCTGACGAACAGCGCGTTGTCGCGCACCACTTCAGCGTCGAGCCGCTGCCGCGGCCCGCGGGCGAGCCACCGGTTCTCGGGGTCCAAGGCCACCAGGGCGGGGGTGACTTTGGAATCCTGCCGGTAGGTCGAGGAGGTGACGATGAGCCGCATGAGTTTCTTCACGTCCCAGCCGCTGCTCATAAACTCGGTTGCCAGCCAATCCAGGAGTTCCGGGTTGGAGGGCCATTCGCCTTTGCTGCCAAAATCCTCGGCGGTCTTGACCAAACCGGTGCCGAAGAACTGCTGCCAAAATCGGTTGACTGTCACGCGCGCAGTGAGCGGGTGGCCAGGATCCACCAGCCACTGAGCAAACATCAATCGATTCGTCTTGTCACCGGGTGGAAGCGGCGGGAGCACCGAAGGCACTCCGGGACCGATAGGCTCGCCATGTTTGTCGTAGGCGCCGCGGATCAAAACGAAAGCCGGACGCGGCTGCGCCAGTTCCCGCGAAACCATGGTTGCGGGGATTTTTCTTTCCAATTCCTCGCGTTGACTGCGAGCCTTCCTGGCCTCCGTTCGCAACGTTACCAGCCGGCTCTCTTTGTCCAAATAGACCATCTCAAAATAATATTCCCGCAACCGGACCGTTTCCGCCTTGTTCCACGTGGCGGGATCCTTTTTTAGCAGCTCTTTGATTTCTCCAGGCGCGGTGGATTTGTCTTCCAGTTTTCGCTCGGCAGCGGCCCACACTTGCAAGGATTGATAGGGGTTCGTGGCGGGGTCGTTGGCCGAGACGATCCCGACTTTGTCCCAATAGCTGGTGCCATCGAACTGCGTGAATGCCATCCCGGTGATCCGCGTCCCCGGGGCGAGGCCGAGCTGGTCCGCGGTAATTTCCAATCGGACCCATTCTCCCGCCGCCGGCAGATTGCCCATCAGAACCTTCTGCGGCGTGTCCTTCGTGCCGTAGGGAATGATATCCGGGTCGCCCCAGTTGGCGCGGTTGCTCCACTCTTTCACGAAATACTGAACCATGATCGCTTTGGGCGGATCCTTCGGATCCAAGTAAACATAAGCAAATAGCTTGTCGCCCGCGGCGATAGTCAAAGGTTCGTCGCATTTGGAGAAATAAGCCTGGTTCAGCCCTTTGCCCGCGCGGCGGATGGCGCGGTTTCCGCTGAAGACCGGGCCTTCGGTTTTTTCAATCCAACGATGCGGCTCGTTGCCCTCGTTGACTCCGGGCTGCGCGTTTCGCGGCAGATCATCCTCGATCCAGACAACTTCCTGCAGTTGTGGCTTGGGTGCGTTGGTTACGGTTGCCGGATCGATGTAATTCAGCGCGGCAACGCGCTCCCTGATCTGCGTTTCGCGATCGGCGGCCAGTTGCGCCAGATCGGCAAGTTGTTTTTCCTGGTCCGGATCGGGCAACTTCAGAATAGGAGGCGGCAGCAGGGCGTTTCCATCCATCGCATTCTCATCCATGTTGTTGAAGATGGAAGAGACCTGGTAGAACTCCTTCTGGGTGATCGGATCCAGCTTGTGATCGTGACACACGGCGCAGCCCATGGTCAGACCCATCCAGGCCGCCGATGTGGTTTCGACCCGGTCCACCGCATAGCGGACACGGAATTCCTCGTCGATGGCGCCGCCTTCGCTGGTGGACACATTGCAGCGATTGAAACCGGAGGCAACGATCTGCGCCCGGGTGGGATTAGGCAGTAGGTCTCCCGCCAGCTGCCACACCGTGAACTGGTCGAAGGGCAGGTTCTCATTAAAGGCGCCGACCACCCAATCGCGGTAAGGCCACATGGAGCGCTCATTGTCCAGATGCAGTCCATGCGAGTCGCCGTAACGGGCCACATCCAGCCAGTAACGGGCCATGTGCTCACCGTAATGGGGAGAGTTAAGCAGCCGATCAACCGCTCTCTCGTGCGCTCCCGGTTCGGTATCTTTGAGGAAGGCATCCACTTCCGCAGTAGTGGGAGGCAGGCCCGTCAGATCCAGGGTCACGCGCCGCAGCCAGGTCGGTTTCTCTGCTTCCACGGTAGGTTCCAGGTGTCGGGCCTCGAGGTTCGCCAGGATGAAACGATCGATGTCATTCCGCGGCCAGGCCGTGGCGTGGACGGTGGGTGCCGGGGAGCGGATTGGCCGTTCAAAAGCCCAATGTTTTTGATAGTGCGCGCCTTCGAGGATCCAGGTCTTCAGCGTTTCGATTTGGTCAGGTTTGAGTTTTTTGCCCGAGTTGGGAGGTGGCATGACCAGGTTTGGATCCTTGGAGGTGATATGTTTCCAAAGGCCGCTCTGCTCGAGATTGCCCGGGGTAATGGCCGGTTTTTCCTTCCGCGCTGCGGTCGCTCCTTCAGAAGTGTCCAACCTCAGGTCTACTTTGCGATTTCCGGGATCGAATCCGTGGCAAGGAAAACAGTTGTCCGAGAGGATCGGGCGGACTTCGCGATTGAAAGAAACGGTCGGATTGGCGGCGAAAGCGCCCGTGGCTGGAGCAACGCACCATAGCACGCTGAAAAACAGCGCGAATACCAGGTAGCGGGTCAGGACTGGTCTTGTCGATTTCACGTGGCCAATTCGCTCAGGATCCGCACCGGGGGCGTGGTTCCGCGCCCAATCACCGCATGCGGGGTCAGTTGACTCTATCCCGTGCAAGGTATTCGACAAGCTAAATCTGTCAATTAGTCGGCACCGGAAATTGCTTTGCGGACTTTGCGACCTGGCGTGAGGAATTCCGGTTATTTTGTCCGGCGTGGGAGCACGCCACTTCAGGGGTGGGCAAACGGGAGAGCAGATTGTGCTAGGAAACAGCCGCTGCTCCGGGTTTGGTCTTTCTCTCGAGAAGCCAGAATACTCCGGCGGCAATCGCGCTCAGAATCGCGAACCAGCCCCACTCAGGAATGCCGGTGATTTCAGGGAGACGCACCTTGCCGAGAGCGGCGACGACTTGAATGTGCTTCTCCACCCACGGATAGCTCAAGGCATAAAGAACCGCTCCCGCGAGCATCCCGGCAAACCCCACCAGGGCATGCAAACTGCCAGTGGCGATCGCGGCGACACCGGTGCCGGGGCAATAGCCGTAGAGCACCATCCCGATGCCAAACAGCGCCGCGCCCAGTCCCACGCCGAGGAGATTGGCCGGCTTGATCTGGTATTGGGCGTAGCCCGCGCCGTGCAACATCCACACGCCGAGACCTCCCACGACAATGGCCGTGAGCATGATCTTCAGCACCGTGAAGTCTCGGAAGCGGAACTGGTTCACAATGACGTTGTAATCCGCAACCCCGCCGCGATGCAGCAGAGCGCCAAAAAGCATGCCGAACGGGATTGCGAGCCAACGGGCGGTTTCACCGGTGATGGGAAGAGTCATGAGTCGAATAATTTAGGTTTTGCTGCTGCCGCCGCGGAACAGGAAGAACGCGGCGATCACCCCGAAGCCGAACAGGGTCAGAAAGAACACCCAACTGCTGAGCGCCAGTTGCAGCGAACCGCTGATGCCGTGGCCGCTGGTGCAGCCGCCGGCCATTCTGGCCCCGAACATGATGATGGTTCCGCCCAAAAATGCGGCCGGGAGCCGGACTGCCTTGGAACCGCCGAACCGCTCGGCCCAGGTCGCCGGCACGGTTTCCAATTGAAAGTTGCGGCTGGCCAGCACGCTGGCCAGGCTCCCCAGGAAAGTTCCCACCAGAAACAGCATGTGGTAATCCCATTTGAAGGGGAACTTCGTCCAATACGCGTTCGCGGAAATCGCCTCACCACCCATGATTGGCGCCGCACAGAGGCTGGCGGCTGAAGAGATCGGCGTCGAGATGCCGAGCGGCGTGTTCACCACGGCGAACACCAGCCAGCTCAAAATGCCCAATAATGCCCCGACGAGGTAAGGACTCCACCGGCCTCTCGGCTGAAGGTCGGAGGCACTTTCTTTGTTTTCGTTCATAGATTCGCGTTTCCCGGTCTGTAGAGACGCGGGCAGGCAAAAGGTTACACGGTAATCTGATTCGTAAGGCAGATTAAAAAAGGGACGGCGGATGATTCCGCCGTCCCGTGCCGGGAATTTTGTTTGGGAAGCGTTAGATCTTCTTCGGCATTTTGGTCCAGGCGCCCTTCTTAGAGCTGCTCTTGACGCAGGTTTCGATGAAGGCGATGCCGCTCCAGCCGTCCTCGACGTTGGCGTATTTGCTGCCATCGACACTGAATTTCTGGCCGGCTTTCCATTTGCGGACGTCGGCTTCGAAGCAGCGATGGAGGCGGGCGAAAGCATCGTGGAACGCTTCCGGATGGCCGCTGGGAATGGTGGGTTCGGCCATCAGGTCTGCGGGCATATCCTTGGGCAGGAAACCGTCCCCGGGGCTGACCGCGCCGCGCCAATAGATGCGGTCGGGCTGGTTCGGCAGTTGTATGGTGATGGATTCCGGGGCCTCCTGACGCCAGGTGAGCGATCCCTTGGTGCCGGCGACCACGAGGCCGAGATCGTTCTTGTGGCCGATGCAGATCTGGGAGGCGCGGACCAAGGCCCGGGCGCCGTTGTTCAACTGGGCGTAGATGGTGAAATGGTCGTCAAGTTGACGGCCCTGGACGAAAGTCTCAAGCTGGGCGCTGAGTTGGTCGATCTCAAGGCCGGTGACATAGCGGAGCTGCATGAGGGCATGCGTGCCGATATCGCCGCCGCAACCGGAACCGCCGGCGCGTTTGGGGTCCACGCGCCAGGAGGCCTGTTGCTGGCCGGTGGCTTCGAGCTTGGTGGCGAGCCAGCCCTGGATGTAGTAGCTGTCCACCCAGCGGACATCGCCGAGCAGTCCACTGCGGACGATGTAACGGCTCAACCGGCTAGTCCAATGGCCGAGGTAAGTGTGCGCCACGCCGAACGGAACATTCAGCTTGCGCGATGTCTTCACGAGCTCATTGGCTTCCTTCAGGTTCAGACAGAGGGGCTTTTCGCAGAATACCGCGATTCCGGCCTTCATCGCCTTCATCGCCGGGTCGAAATGGACGAAATTGGGGGTGACGATCAGGATGTAGTCCAGTTTCTGGTCCTCGGGGAGGGAGGCGTTGGCATCGATCATCTCAGTGTAGGAACCGTAACCTTTGATCGGGTAAGGCCAGTTTGCCGCTTCTTCCATCGCGATCTTGGGGTCCGGGAACAGCGCGCCGGCGACCACTCGCCGCGTGCCGTCGAAGTGAATCGCTTTTTGGTGGGGGTGGACAATGAAGGCGCCTTTGCCGCCGCCGACTAAACCGACGTTGAGGGGTCTATTGGACATACTTGAGTTCTCCTGTATTTGTTCGAGTGTTCGTTATTCGTTGCTGCTATCCCAAACCGTAGCTATGTTGGGTGCGGCAGCCCTTCCGGATTGCCTGCCCCGGCGTCCAATCAAAGTTGAAGTTGAAATAGAAGCCGCGAACTTTATAGTGAGCGTCCGTATCCAAGTCAACGGCTGACTTGTTAAGACACCGCCTTTGGCGGACCGTTTCTCAGAGCCGACAGACCGCTATGCCATACACCGCAGCAGAAATTGCCCGTTTTCTCGAGGGAGAGGTCGTGGGTGACGCCGCACTTGTCCTGAAGGGATTTGCTCCCACCGACCGTGCCCAGGCCGGCGATCTGACCTTTGCCGAGAACGGGGAATACTTCACGCGGGCGGAGCAAAGCAGCGCCTCGGCGGTAATTGTTTCCGAGCCCTTCAACTCGGCTCACAAGGTCCTGATCCGGGTTCGGGATGCGCGGTTGGCGTTCGCCAAGGTGCTGCCGTTGTTCTTTCCTGAGCGGGCGGTTCCGCCGGGCATTCACCCCACCGCCGTGATCGCCGCTTCCGCGCAGGTCGATGCAACCGCTCATGTGGGACCCCATTGTGTCCTCGAGGAGAATGCCCGTTTGGGGGCCAGGTCAGTGTTGCGAGGGGGCAACCATGTCGGCGCTAATTCCTGCATTGGCGAGGACACCACCCTTTTTCCGAATGTGACCATTTATCCCGGCACGGAGATTGGCAGCCGGGTCCGGATTCATTCCGGGACGGTGGTGGGTTCCGATGGGTTTGGATATGTTGACGACAAGGGAACGCACCTCAAAGTGCCGCAGATTGGCAACGTGATCATTCGCGATGATGTGGAAATCGGGGCGAATGTGACGATTGATCGAGGCGCGCTCGGCCCGACGGTCATTGGGCGGGGAACAAAAGTGGATAACCTGGTGCAAATCGGTCACAACGTGGTGATCGGCGAGCAATGCCTGGTGGTCTCACAGGTGGGGATTTCCGGCAGCACCCGATTGGGGGATTACGTGATCCTGGCGGGGCAGGTCGGCATGGCGGGCCATCTTAAGATTGGCAACGGGGTGACTGTGGCGGCCCAGTCCGGAGTCATGAACAACATCCCCGATGGGGAAAAATGGATGGGTAGTCCCGCCCAACCGGACCGTCAAACGAAGCGGCAAATGCTTGCCGTCCGGAAATTGCCGGAATTGCTCAGACGGGTCGCCGACCTGGAGATTAACCGCAAATCCCCCGGAACTGAGTGAATACCGCCCCAGTCGCGAGCGTCCCAACCTGAGGCAGGATCTGCGGGACTGCCGAGGGGTGGCAGTCGGAGTGCCATCCCGTGTTTCATGGTGACTGGTTCGGGCAAAGGCGACTCGGCGCATAGCTGGGCCGCCTTTGCCTTGGACTCAGGCCTCCTTGGCGGCGGTTTCAAGCCGATAGCTGAGCGTATTGTAATAACGCCGCTTCAGGCCGCGCTTCTTGCGCTGGCGCTCACGCGCCTTGATGAGGTGCTTCAGACAACGGGATCCCACTTCCGCCGGTTCGCCGCATTCGGTGCAGCGTCTGTCACGTTGCTTGCGCAATTGATATTTGCGCTGGCGCGAGATGGTAAGTTTTGTGAATTCGTCTTCGATCCGTCTTCTCATAATGATGTTTTCGGCGAACAGAGATCAGGCTCTGAGCACGAGAGAACATAGCGCGGCGGCAAGGTAGCGCAATCACGCTTGACATGATTCTGCTATAGCGGTTTCCGCTAGGGTTAGCATTATTTGCTAAATAATGCGCAATTTATGGTTAGATAGCCAGCCTCCCTTGCTTGTTAAGATGGTTGCTACCAACGGTCTATTGTGCAGACTGATCAGCACAATCACTGCTGCCTGTGTCGGAACCCTCCGAGCGTGGGGTATTTCTACGCGCGGAGGCGAAAACGCGCCAGCAGCCGTTGATCCGAGTGGAAACGGTCCTGGACGCAAATTCAAGATCCGCCGAGACGCCTCCGCCTGCCAAGGCGGTGAGGCAGTCCTGTTTCCATTGTGGGGAGCCCTGCCCGGACGATCGGTTTGTCCGGGAGGACCATTGGTTTTGCTGTCAGGGTTGCCAGTTTGTTCACGACCTCCTCGCGGAAACGGGGCTAACCCAGTTTTACGATCTGAGCCGGCATCCGGGGGTCAAGGTGCGTCCGGTAGGAGCACGCCAGAAATGGGCTTACCTCGATGAGCCAGCGCTCCAGGAACGGTTGCTGGATTTCACGGACGGACGGAACAGTCGGATCACGTTCCACATTCCGGCGATCCATTGCGTGGCGTGTGTGTGGCTCCTGGAGAATCTGTTCCGGCTGCACTCCGGCATTGGGAAATCGCAGGTAAACTTCCCCCGGCGCGAGGTGGCGTTGAGTTTTACCCCCGGAAAGATCGCCCTGAGTGAACTGGTTACTTTGCTGGTTTCAATCGGCTATGAGCCCCAGCTGACGCTGGGTGAACTGGAACAGAAACGGCGTGATCCGCTCCAACAACGGCGCTGGCTGCAGGTGGGAATAGCCGGGTTCGCCTTCGGCAATATCATGCTGATCAGCCTGCCGCTATACCTCGGTTTGGATAGCTTGAACGGACCCCTTTTCCAAAAGGTTTTCGGTTGGCTGAGCCTGGCGCTCGCCATCCCCGTCCTGGTCTTTAGTGCGTCGGATTACTGGAAGTCCGCGTTGTTATCGGTGCGCCAGAAGGTGCTGACCCTGGACGTTCCGATCGCCCTGGGGCTGATCGCGCTTTATGCACAAAGCGCCTACGAAATCATTTCGGGTGTTGGCGAAGGCTACCTCGATTCGTTGACCGGCCTGATCTTCTTTCTGTTGTGCGGCCGCGTGTTCCAGCAGAAGACGCATGACCGGATGGCGTTCGACCGCGACTACAAGTGTTTCTTTCCGTTGTCGGTGGTGCGCAAGACCGCAACCGGGGAGGACAGCGTAGCGATATCGAACTTGCGCGTCGGAGACCGGCTGTTGTTGCGAAATAGTGAATTGATCCCCGCTGATTGCCAGCTGGTGGGAGGGGCTGCCTTCATCGACTACAGCTTCGTAACCGGCGAATCCGAGCCAGTGAGCAAGCAGGTGGGGGATTACCTTTATGCCGGCGGCCAGCAAATTGGCGGAGGCATCGAAGTCGAGACCGTTAAGCCCGTCTCGCAAAGCTACCTGACATCGTTGTGGAATCATGACGCCTTCCAGAAGGATTCAGGCCACGACCTGAACACTCTGACCAATCGCTACAGCCGGCGTTTCACGCGGATTGTCATGGTGGTTGCCGTGCTGGCGGCCGCGTTCTGGGTGATTTCCGGAGATGCCGTCCGCGGGCTCAAGGCCTTTACCTCCGTTTTGATCGTGGCCTGCCCTTGCGCATTGGCGTTGGCCGCGCCGTTTGCCCTGGGAACGGCTCAACGGCTGCTGGCGCGCCTGGGGATTTTCCTGAAGAACGCGTTGGTAATCGAGCGCCTCGCCCAGGTGGATGCGATCGTCTTCGACAAGACCGGCACTTTGACGTCCTCCGGCGGCAGCGCGGTTTCGTTCCATCCGGCAGGCAATCTGGAGAAGACCGAAATCCTGCCACGGGACGAGGCGCGCCGGGTTTGCGCCCTGGCTCGGCATTCCACCCATCCGCACGCGCAGCGGATTGCCAATTTTCTGGGGAGCGAACTTGCGACCGCTTCGGCGGAGAGCTTTTCGGAAACTCCCGGTTTGGGGATTGAGGGGCGTGTGGAAGGTCGCGAAATCTGGCTGGGATCCGTTGCATTATTGGAAAAATATGGGGTTGCGGCTGAGGGGGTGGGTTCGAGCATGAGCAAGATCAAGATCAAGATTAAGAGCACGATCACGAGTTTGAGCGCCCTAGGGGGAGTGGAGAAGGAGGGAGGGGCAGTGCCTGGACTACAGCTTCCCCCGGGCAGCGTGGTTTGCCTGGCGGTGGAGGGAAAATTTCGCGGCGCTTTTGTGCTGACAAATGCGGTTCGCCCGGAAACCGATCGGTTGCTGGGGGAACTGGGCAAGACCTGTGAGCTGGCGCTTCTCAGCGGCGACAACGAGCGGGACCGGGAGAAGTTTCGCGCCTTGTTTGGCCCGCACTCACGACTGCACTTCAACCAAAGCCCGTTGGAAAAGCTGGGGTTTATCCGACAACTTCAGCAATCGGGCAAAGTGGTGATGATGGTCGGGGACGGGCTGAACGATGCTGGCGCGTTGAAGCAGAGCGATGTCGGCGTGGCGGTGGTTGAGAAGGTGGGGGCATTTTCCCCGGCGAGCGATATGATCATGGCGGCGGACCAGGTTCGCCGGGCGCATAAGATGTTGGAATTTGGCCGGAGAACTGCCAGCATTGTGCGCGTGAGTTTTGGGATTTCCGCCGGTTACAATCTGGTGGGCATCAGCATCGCGTCGGCGGGGATATTGTCCCCGTTGATTTGCGCGGTCCTGATGCCTTTGAGTTCAATTTCCGTGGTGCTGTTTGCCTGCGGCGCCACGGCGTGGGCGGCAAAGAAGGCTGGCATGACGATCGAAGAATCCGTGAAACGTTAGCCTTGATATGTCCGTGATTGTCCTCCTCATCCTGGTCAGCCTGACGATCGCCCTGGTCTTCCTGGGCGGGTTCATCTGGGCTGTTCGATCGGGGCAGTATGAGGATACGTGCACGCCATCGATGCGGATGTTGACCGAGCGTGACACGGGCAACCATTTAGAAACGAAAACCAACCAAACAACTACGAAATGAGCGCACCTGCGTTAGCACAGGAGAGTTCCCACCGGCCATCCCGGGGCGGGGCTGTTGAAACGTTCCATTATGACAACCATATCGTCCGCGCGTTTGCGATCGCGACGGCGATCTGGGGCCTGGTGGGAACCCTGGCCGGGCTGCTGGCCGCCAGCCAGCTGTTCTGGCCGGAGATGAACCTAAACACTCCCTTCACCACCTTCGGGCGGATCCGCCCGTTGCACACCAACGCGGTGATCTTCGCGTTCGTTGGGAACGGGATGTTCATGGGCATCTATTATTCGCTGCAACGCCTCTGCAAGGCGCGCATGTTCAGCGATGCCTTGAGCTGGTTCAATTTTTGGGGTTGGAACGCGATTATTGTCGCCGCTGCTGTCACCCTGCCGCTGGGGCTAACGACCAGCAAGGAATACGCGGAACTGGAATGGCCGATCGATATCGCCATCGCTGTCGTCTGGGTGGCGTTCACCATCAACCTGATGGGCACCATCATCAAACGCCGCGAGAAGCACATGTACGTCGCGATCTGGTTCTACATCGCAACCGCCATTACCGTGGCGATGCTGCACATCGTCAATTCCCTCGAAGTGCCTGCCAGCCTGTTCAAGAGTTACTCGATCTACGCCGGTGTCCAGGACGCCCTGGTCCAATGGTGGTATGGGCATAACGCCGTCGCTTTCTTCCTCACGACTCCCTACCTCGGCTTGATGTATTACTTCCTCCCCAAGGCCGCCGAGCGCCCCGTATTTAGCTATCGGCTTTCCATCATCCATTTCTGGGGGTTGATCTTCATCTACATCTGGGCCGGACCGCACCATCTGCTTTACACCGCGCTGCCGGATTGGGCGCAATCGCTCGGCATGGTGTTCTCGGTCATGCTCGTGGCACCCTCCTGGGGTGGGATGCTCAACGGCCTGCTGACTTTGCGCGGCGCGTGGGACAAGGTGCGCCAGGAACCCATGCTGAAATTCATGGTAGTTGCCGTCACCGCCTATGGCATGGCCACCCTGGAAGGCCCTATGCTCGCCATCAAGAGCGTCAATGCCCTGTCCCACTACACGGATTGGACGGTCGCTCATGTTCACACCGGCGCGCTGGGCTGGAACGGTTTTCTAACTTTCTCGCTGCTCTATTGGCTGTTCCCGCGCCTCTATAATACGAAACTTTATTCCGTGAAGCTGGCGAATTACCACTTCTGGGTTGGGTTGCTGGGGATGATGTTCTACGTGGTCCCGCTCTACACCAGTGGAATCACCCAGGGGCTCATGTGGAAGCAATTCACTCCCGATGGGTTCCTCCAATACCCGAATTTTCTCGAAACAGTCATTCGGTTGATCCCGATGTATCAACTGCGCGCGGTCGGCGGCGTGCTGTATGTGACCGGCATCGTGCTGATGCTCGTCAACCTCTATCGAACGGCAAAGGCCGGCAAGTTCATCGGCGACCAGGAGGCTCATGCTCCCGTCATCGATCCTGTCGCCACCCGGGAGACCCCGAAGCTTGGCCACCGCTGGCTCGAAGGGGTGCCCGTGACCTTTACCATCCTGACTGCCGTTGCCGTTATCATCGGTGGTTTGATTGAGATCGTCCCGATGTTTCTGATCAAATCGAACGTGCCGACCATTTCAAGCGTGAAGCCCTATACCCCGCTCGAGGTGTTGGGACGCGATCTTTATATCCGCGAAGGTTGCGTTGGCTGCCATTCCCAGATGATTCGACCGTTCCGGTCGGAAACCGAGCGGTATGGCGAATACTCAAAAGCCGGCGAATTCGTTTACGATCATCCGTTCCTGTGGGGATCGAAACGGACGGGACCGGATTTGCACCGGATCGGTCGGAAGTATCAGGATGACTGGCATTATCGCCACATGGAAAACCCGCGCAATCTGAACCCGCAATCGATCATGCCAGCCTACCCGTGGCTGCTGGACCAGAAACTGGACACCGGGGTGATCGAAGGCCGGATGCTGGCCTTGCGCAGGGTCGGCGTGCCTTACACTGATGACGAGATCAGGAACGCGATGAAAAGCATCGGGGAACAGGCGAAGAAAGTGGTGGCAAACCTTGCGGTGGGCTCCATCACCAACGCGCCGGCGGATCGCGAGATCAACGCGCTCATCGCCTACCTGCAACGGCTCGGGACGGACATCAAGACCGCCCCGGGGACGAATGCCCCAACCACGCAGGCCAGCGCCAAATAGAGAACCAAGAGTATGATCCAGAACGTTCTTAGATCCCTGGGCGGCATCGCGAATTACGGCATCATCTCGCTGAGCCTTTTCATCGCGGTGTTCTCCGCGATGGTGATCTGGGCCTTGCTGAGAAAGCGCCCCTACCTCGATCGCATGGCCCGCATGCCCCTCGACAACGAAACCAATTCCAACCCGATTAATCCCCATGAATAATCAAACACCGGAAAAAGATCCCTTGTTGCTGGACCACGATTACGATGGCATTCAGGAGCTGGACAACAAACTCCCGCGCTGGTGGGTGTGGCTGTTCAACCTGTGCATCGTATTCGCCTTCTGCTACTTCATTTATTACCACGTGGCGCACAAGGGCCTGCTGATGGCCGACGAATACAAGCAGGAAACTTTGATCGGCGACGTCATCAAAAGCAATGCCGTCGCGAAGTTTGAGGCGAGCATGGTTTCCCTCCAACCCTCGACCGATCCCAAGATGCTGGCCGAAGGCAAGGAAACCTTCAAAACCCTCTGCGCCCCGTGTCATCGGCTGGACGCGGGCGGACTGGTGGGCCCGAACCTTTGCGACGATTATTGGATCCACGGTTCCAATTTTGTGGATAATCTCAATACCATTTGGAATGGGGTTCCCAGCAAAGGCATGGTGACGTGGAGGGGCGTGCTCAAGCCGAGCACCATCCACGCGGTGGGCAGCTACATTTACACACTGCGCGGATCCAATCCCAAGAATCCGAAAATGCGCGAAGATCTGGCCCCGAAACAGACCGGCCCGAGCGAGTTTGAATAAGACCCCTCTCCGACGATGGCGGACGGCAATAAAAAGCAAGCAACAGAGGCCGCCCCTGGCGCCCTGCAGGGGGTGAATTGGGGGGATTTCCGCGACCACCTTTCCACGGCGGACAAGGACGGCCGCCGTCAGTGGCTTTACCCGCGAAAGCCCAAGGGCCGGTTCTTCCGGGCACGCATGGCGTTAACCTGGTTGTTGCTCCTGGTGATGTTCGGCGGACCGTTTGTGAAGATCAACGGCAACCCGCTGCTGATGATGAACATCCTCGAGCGGAAGTTTTCTGTGCTCGGCGTGATCTTCTGGCCGCAAGACAATCTCGTGTTCGCCCTTGGCCTGCTGCTCTTCCTCACCGGCATCGCCATTTTCACCGCCGCTTTTGGCCGGCTCTGGTGCGGGTGGACCTGCCCGCAAACCGTGATGATGGAAATGGTTTTCCGCCGGATCGAATACGCCATCGAAGGCGATTCGCACCAGCAAAAAGCCCTCGACCGCGCGCCGTGGACGTCCGGAAAGATTCTCAAGAAACTGGGAAAACACGGGGTGTTTTTCGGGCTGTCCTTCATCATAGGAAACACCCTGCTGGCCTATATTGTCGGCATCGATTCGCTCCGGCAAATCGTCACCGACGATCCCCGCCAGCATGTCACCGGCCTGGCGTTCATGGTGATCTTTACCCTGATATTCTACGGCATCTTCGCCCGGTTCCGGGAGCAGGCCTGCACTTTCATCTGCCCTTACGGGCGACTGCAGTCGACGTTGCTCGATGAAAACTCCATCGTCGTGGCCTACGATTACAAGCGCGGAGAAAAGCGTTCCCATCTCCATCGCGAGGAGCCTGTCCAGCTTCGCGCCGATCGCGGCGCCGGGGACTGCATCGATTGTTTCCAGTGTGTCACGATCTGTCCGACGGGCATAGACATCCGCAACGGCACGCAGATGGAGTGCGTCAACTGCACGGCGTGCATTGACGCCTGCGACGCGGTGATGGACAAAATCAGGAAACCGCGCGGCCTCATCCGGTATGCGTCGCTCAACGGCATCGAGACCGGCCAGAAGTTGCGCGTGACCCCGCGCATTATCGGCTACTGCGTGGTGCTCGGCCTGCTGGGCTTAGGCCTGGTGACCTTGCTCCTGACCCGATCCGCGGTGGATGCCACACTCCTGCGCGCTCCCGGCGCGTTGTTCCAAAGCACGCCCGAAGGCAAAATCAGCAATCTATATCTCTTGAAACTCACAAACAAAACCCATCACCAGATGCTGGTGGAGGTGAAGCTGGAAAATCCGGCCGGGACGCTCACGGTGTTGGGAGGCGAACTGAACCTCCCGGCCGAAACCCAAACCGAAGCCTCCGTGCTGCTGGAAATTGCGCCCGACAAGCTGTCGTCCGGCAATACTCCGGCGGAGGTTGGCATCTTTGCCGGAGGAAAAAGGGTGGATCGCATCAAAACCGTTTTCCTGGGGCCACGGTGATGAAAAGAAGTCTTTGGCCCATCTGCATCATCGGATTTTTCGGGCTCGCCATCAGCGCTGCGGCGACGTTTGTGATGTTTTGTAATCGGCACTCCACGGACCTGGTGGCGTCCGATTACTACGAGCAGGAAGTTCACTACCAGCAGCACATGGAACGCGCGCAACGGACGCAACGCCTTCCCGAGGCGACTGGCGTCAGCTTCGACTCCGTTCAGCGGTCGATCCGGGTCATGGTGCCGGCGTCTCACGCCGGGCCCGAACTTGCCGGAACCGTTCACTTGTATCGGCCGTCGGGCGCCGGGCTGGATCAGCACCTGAAACTGGCCACGGATCTCAAGGGTGTGCAGAACATCGAAGCGCAGGGGCTTCAACCCGGACTATGGCGAGTCAAAGTCGAATGGAAGGCGGGCGGCGAGGACTATCTGCTGGATCAAAAGGTCGTTGTGCCGGGAAAGGTGTCGTAGCCGCATGGAACTCTGGACGGCATTCACGTTGGGGTTGGTTGGGAGCCTGCATTGCGCGGGCATGTGCGGGCCGCTGGCGCTGGCGCTGCCACCGGCGGGCAACACTGCCATCAGCTACCTGGGGGGACGGGTAGCCTATAATATCGGCCGCATTGTTACCTATTGCGTATTGGGGTTGGTCGTTGGGTTAATCGGCAAATCGTTCCTGCTCGCCGGCCTCCAGCGCTGGGTGTCCATCGCCCTCGGCGTTCTGCTGATCCTCGGTCTGGTGGCTTCGCGCAAACTTGCTCTCTGGAAACCCGTGACGTTGTTCGTGAATCAACTGAAAGCCGGCATGGGTTCGCTCCTCCGGCAAAGGTCTTTCTTCGCGTTGACGGTGCTGGGGTTGCTGAACGGTTTGCTTCCGTGCGGGCTGGTCTATGTCGCCGCGGCGGGGGCCACTGTGGCCGGCGGGGTGCTGGAAGGCGCGCAATACATGGCCGCGTTCGGAGTGGGCACCGTTCCGATGATGTTGGCCATCAGTCTCTCAGGAAAGCTTGTGCCGATTTCACTGCGTCTCAAGCTGCGCAAAGTCATCCCCGTCTCGGTCTTTCTCCTGGCCACGCTCCTCATCCTGCGGGGCATGTCCCTCGGCATCCCCTACCTCAGCCCAAATCTCGCAGCGGACGGTTCCTGCTGCCATTGATATCCGCTACAGCACCACTTCCGTCCCGATGCCTTCGTCGGTGAAGATATCGAGCAGCAGCGCGTGCGGCACCCGGCCATCCACGAAGGTGACTTTTTCTACACCGGATTTGATGGCCGCGACCGCGCTGTCCACCTTTGGGATCATACCTTTATCGACGATGCCCGCCTTCTTCAGTTGATCGACCTGCGAGGTCTTCAGGTGCGGGATGACGCTGTCGGGGTTCTTCGGATTCTCCAACAGTCCTGGCACATCGCTCATGAACACGAGGCGCTGTGCCTGTAGCGCAATCGCCACCTGGGCGGCGGCGACATCCGCGTTGCAGTTGTAAATGTGTCCGTCCTCGCCGGTCGCCGTCGGGCTGATCACCGGGGTGATTCCCTGCGCGATGCAATCCAGCAGGGGCGCGGTGTTCACCTCGATTACCTCGCCCACGTAACCGATATCCAACGGCTTTCCCTCGGGCGAAAGGACGCTGATTTTCCGGCATTTGAAGATATCGGGTCCCGCAAAACCCCTGGCCACTCCGCCCAGCGAGTTGATGCTGGCAACCACTTCCGGATTGATCTCGCGCGAGAGCACGTTATCCACGATTTGCACCGTGGCTTCATCCGTCACCCGCTGGCCCTGGATGAAATTCGCCTTCAATCCAGCTCGCTCCATCGCCCGGGTAATGGCTTTGCCCCCGCCATGCACCACGACCGGGTTGATCTCCACCGCCTCGAGAAAAACGACGTCCCGCGCCACTCCATCGCGCACGTTCGGGTCCGGCGAATCCATAAAACTGCCGCCGTATTTGACGACGAACGTCGCGCCGCTGAATTTCTGAATATAAGGCAAAGCTTCCAACAAAGTGCCAGCCTTGGAAATGAGGTCTTGCATGTTAATAACTCGTGCTCTTGCTCCCCTCACCCCCCCAAAGACCCCGGATCCGCCACATTGCCCTTGTTAAACGCGACGTATTCCTCCGTGAGATCCGCGGCATACATCAGCGCGCTGGCTTTTCCCAGGTTCAGGCTGATATGCAGATCAAACTCCTTTGGCGCCACAGCGGCGCAGAGTTCCTTGAATGTCGCTTTGGTCGGTTGCCCGCGCTTCAGGCTCCACAGGATCTTGCGGCTCCCGGCGGCGCTGTAGCCGACATCGACATTCTCTTCCACAATGGTCGCCGCGCTGTAGCCCAGCGCATCCAAAATCCGTCCCCAATTGGGGTCGCCGCCGAACCAGCTGGTCTTGACAAGCGCGCTATTGGCCACGGCTCGGGTCGCGGCATCCGCATCCGCCAACGTCTTCGCACCAGAGACTCGGACCGTCACGAACCGGGTGACGCCTTCGCCGTCGCGCACGATTTTTTGAGCCAGTTGCAGGCAAATGAAATTCAGGGCCTCCTGGAAAACCGCGAAGCCGGCGGACTTGGGATTCCGCAGGTTTTTGGCGGCATTGCCGGCCAGGCCATTGGCGAGAACCAGCACCGTGTCGTTGGTGCTCATGTCGCCATCGATCGTGATCCGGTTGAAACTATTCGCTACCGCACTCTCCAGCGCCGCCTTGAGCGGGCCCGGCTCGATCGCGGCGTCGGTGGTGATGAAACAGAGCATCGTGGCATGCAACGGCATGGCGGCGGGCCGTTTACCGGTCGCGCTCATGCCGGGTTGAATCATCCCGGCGCCCTTGCAGATTCCGCCAATCCGCACGGCTCTGCCGCCGATCTTAACTTCCACCGCCACCTGTTTGTCTTTGGTGTCGCTGGTCATGATCGCTTCCGCGGTCTGCGAGGCGTGCTCCGCCGTGACACCGAGGCGTTGGGCGGCATCCAGGATCCCGTGGCGCACGTTCTCCATGGGCAAATTCAGTCCGATCCGGCCCGTTGACCCGACCAGCGCCGAACCTTGGGGGAGCTTAAGAACGCGCTCGACCTGCGCCGCCATCTCGCGGGCGTCCAGCAATCCTTGTTTGCCGGTGCACGCGTTCGCGTTGCCCGAGTTCACCACCACCGCCTGGGCGCGGCCTTTCTTCACGCGTTCCACGCACACTTTCACCGGGGCGGCACACACCTGGTTGGTGGTGAACATCCCGGCGACCGTCGCTTCGGCGTCCGACACGATCAAGGCGAGGTCGCGTTTGACGCCTTTTTCCGAGCCTTTGCCGGTGCCGAGCCGTTTGATATCGCAAAACACACCGGCGGCCCGAAAGCCCAGCGGGGCCACGATCGATCCGTCCAACAACTTCATCTTCATTCCCATGCCCCCAAATTATGAAGGACGGTTGCCATTTGCAATCACCGGCAATCCTGTGTGGATCACCCCGCTGGGCTGTTTACGTGCTTGATAGTGGGGAGATGAATACGGAAAATCCGCCGGTGCAGTTTAAGAAAGTCGCGTTGATCGGTGTTGGTTTGCTGGGAGGCTCTTTGGGGCTTGCCCTGCGACAACGCCGCCTGGCCGGGACCGTGATAGGCTACGTCCGGCGCTCACAAAGCGTCCGTGAATGCCTGTCGTGCGGCGCCGTGGACAAGGTCACGCTCGACTTGGCAGAAGCAGTCCACGGTGCGGACCTGGTCATCCTCTGCACCCCTTTGGCCCAGATGAAGGCCTTGGCGAAGCAGCTCGTTCCTCACCTGGAGCGGGGCACCCTCGTCACCGATGTTGGCAGCGTCAAAGCCAGCGTGGTCAAGGACGTCGAAACATTAGTGTCCCGGGCCGGGGCTTATTTTGTGGCCAGCCATCCCATGGCGGGCTCGGAGAAGGCCGGTGTGAAGGCTGCGAGGGCGGATCTGTTCCTTGGCGCCATTTGCGTCATCACCCCTACCTCGAAAACCCGGTCCGCGGCCCTAAAACGCACCGAGCAACTTTGGAAGGCGCTCGGCTCGCGGACCATTCGGACGACGGCGGAGGCGCATGACCAGCTTGTCAGTCGCTCCAGTCATTTGCCGTATCTTTCGTCGGTGGCCTTGACCAACCACATTCTTGACCCGGCGCATTCCGCCGCGCAGGGGCTGCTTTGCGCGGGCGGATTTCGCGATACCACCCGCATTGCCTCCAGTTCGCCGGAGATGTGGCGCGACATTTCGCTGGCCAATCGCCGGCACATTCGCAAAGCCCTGGCTGGCTATATGCAACATCTGCGGAAACTGGACTTGATGTTGAAGCTCGGCGAGGGCGACCGATTGTCCGCCTGCTTTCAAAAAGCCAAAACGCTCCGGGATCAGTGGTTTTCGGGGGCTTCGTCGCGATTGCCCAAGTGACCCGGATAATTGAAACCACCATGGCACTGCCAAAACTCATCGAGATCATTCCCCCGTCCGGGCCTTTGCAGGGCGCCGTCACCGTGCCGGGCTCGAAGAGCATCACCAACCGGGCTCTGATCCTGGCCGCGTTGGCGGACGGCGAGACGACCCTGCGTGGCGCGCTCTGGAGCGAGGACACCGAAGTCATGGTTGAATGCCTCCAGGAGATTGGGTTCATGGTTAATGTAACGCTCGATCCCTCGGAATCGTGTAACCGCACGATCACGGTTTATGGCGGGGGCGGTCGAGTGCCTCGCGGCGGCTCCATCCACCAGCCTCTCGATTTGTTTGTGGGCAATGCCGGCACCGCGGCGCGATTTCTGGCCGCCCTGGTTTGCCTGGGAGAAGGCTATTACCGGTTGCACGGGGTGCCGCGGATGCATGAGCGGCCCCAGGCGGCCTTATTGGATGCTTTGCGCGAGCTGGGCTACGAGGTGGGTTCTCCCAATAATCGTCTACCGGCCGTAATCCGGGGAGGGGGTCCGCGCCAGACTGCCTGCCGAGTCAGCATCGCGGAAAGCTCTCAGTTCGCTTCCGCTTTGCTGCTGTCGGCTCGCGTCGGTGGTTGGCGAGTCGAGGTTGCGGACGAAAACGCCGAGGAATCCCCCTACGTCGCGATGACCTTGAAATTGGCCGAGATCTTCCCGCATGCGGGCGGCGTGTTTCAAGTGGAACCGGATGCTTCCAGCGGCAGCTATTTCTGGGCTGCCGGTCTCCCTGCCCCGGCTTCGTCCGGCGCAACCCCAGACCCCGCCGCGCTGAGTGTGCGGGTCAATCACTGGCCGGTGTCCGGCTGGCAGATCGACCAGCATTTCCCAGACTTCTACTCACGGCTGGCGTCGCTCCCATCCAGCTTTCCCGAAACTATCCACAGCATTTCCCGAACAACCGATCTCGGCGACAGCATCATGACCGCGATTGCGATGGCGCCCCTCTTGCCGGCGCCGATCAAGTTCACGGGTCTTGGCCGGTTGCGCTTGCAGGAATGCGAACGCGTCGTGGCTCTGCGCACCGAGTTGGCCCGCTGCGGCGCGCGGATCGTCGAGGAAGGGGATACGCTCAGCGTTCAGCCTTCATTGTTGCATGGCGCGGAAATCGACACCTACAATGACCATCGCATGGCGATGTGTTTTGCCGTTCTCGGGTTGCGCGTGCCGGGAATCCAGCTCCGGAACCCCGCCTGTGTGAAGAAGACGTTCCCCAACTTCTTCCAGAAACTGGCATTGCCAGCGCCCCATGGCCTGGGTGTCGAGATTCGAAACGGGACCATCGACGTGCCACTGGAACCCGGGGAACTTTTTGCGGATTGAAGAATTGACTATGAAGGAAACGAAACCTGTTCACCCCGTGGTAATCGCCATGGACGGCACCAGCGCCAGCGGCAAAAGCACCAACGCCAAGCTGATCGCCAAAGCGCTGGGCTTTGTCTACGTCGATACCGGCGCGATGTATCGCACCCTGGCGTGGTATTGCCTGAAGCACGGCGTGGATGTGAACGACGAAAAAGCCGTCGCCACAGCGTGTCGCAAATGGAAAACGACACTCGAATGCGTCGAAAACCATGTCCGCCTCCTCGCCGATGGTTATTATCCCGAAAAAGAAATCCGCACCGCCGAAGTGAGCGCGGCCGTTCCGCATGTCGCCGCGGTGGCAAAAATCCGGGATTGGATGAAGAAAACCCAGCGGGATTGCATCAAATTCGGCAACCTCGTGATGGAAGGCCGCGACATCGGCACGAACATTTTTCCCGAGTCCGACTTCAAATATTATCTCGACGCCCATCTGGAAGAACGCTCCCGCCGCCGGGCGGCAGAGGGAGTCAATGAAAACCTCGCCGCCCGCGACCAGCGCGACAGCCAGCGCGCCGCCGCCCCCTTAATGATCGCATTGGGCGCCAAGGTTATCAATAATTCCAGCATGACCGCCGAACAAACCAGCAAACAGATCATCGATGATTTTCGGGCGCGCTGGAGACCCTCCTGAACGAGGCCAACCATGAACTGGGTTTACTATCTAGGCTGGTTTTTCTTCCGGCTGCTATACGCCACCTACTTCCGATGGCGCGTTTTCAACCCGGAACGGGTGCCGCTCGAGGGACCCGTCATCCTCGCCTCCAACCACGCCAGTTTCATCGACCCCCCCCTGGTGGGCGGGGGCATTCATCGCCCCATCAATTACCTCGCCCGGGAGAATCTTTTCCGTTTCCCCGTGCTCGGCTGGATACTTCACCGCTGGCAGGTCGTTCCGGTCGATCGCGACGGCGGCGGCGCCAAAGGGCTGAAAAACATCCTCGACCGCTTGCTCGCCGGTGGCGCGATCATTGTTTTTCCGGAAGGCACCCGCACCCGCGATGGCAAACTCCAGCCCGCCCGCTCCGGCATCGGGTTAACCGTAATCAAGTCCGCCGCCCCGGTTGTGCCCGTCCGGGTCTTCGGAACCTTCGAGGCCTACGGTCGCCACATGAAAATTCCGCTGCCTCATCGCATTGGTGTCAAATATGGCAACCCGATGTTGTTCACCGAACTCCGGGCCGAGGCCAGGGATTGCTCCAAGGCGCGCCTCAAAGCCATCTACCAGGAAATCGCCAGCCAATTGATGGCCGAAATTGCGAAACTCGAGCCCTGCCGCGACAAAACGCAATTTCCCTGAAACCGGAGATCGCTGGGCTCCTGCGCGACGGATTGAGCCCCGATGCGGCCACTGATTTTCCCGTAAAGATGATGATGAAAACCCCGGTGGCCGGCGTCTATTCCTCATGGCAGTAGCGGCCCCTAACCAATTGCGCGCAAGCGTGGACGGCAAATTCTTTCGCCTCGGCGAGAAGAAGTTCCACGTGAAGGGGGTGTCCTACGGACCCTTCGAGCCAAACGCGGCCGGCCAGCCCTTTGCCTCCCCTGAGCAAACGGCGGATGATTTCGACCAGATCCGCGCCATGAACGCCAACGTGATCCGGGTGTATCACGTGCCGGCCAAGTGGTTCCTGGATCTGGCGCTGGAGCGTGGACTCCGGGTGCTGGCGGATATTCCCTGGCACAGCCAGGTTTGTTTCATGGATAGCGATCAGCGCAAAGCCGAAGCCCGTGAGGCGGTGCGAAGGGCGGTCTATGGCTGTGCGCGCCACCCCGCGCTGTTCGCCTATAGCGTTGTCAATGAAATTCCCGGCGATATTGTTCGCTGGAGCGGCGCGGAGGCAATTTCAGCCTTCATCGATGAATTGATCGGCGAGGCCAAACGCATTGACCCGGGATGCCTCTGCACGTTCGGCAACTTTCCCCCCACGGAATACCTGCACCCGCAGGAAGTGGATTTTCTCACGTTCAACGTCTATCTGCACCACTCGCAACCCTTTCGGAAATACCTGGACCGCCTGCAGATGAAAGCCGAGGCGAAACCATTGTTGCTGGGGGAGATCGGGTTTGATTCCTTGCGCGAGGGAGAAGCGCGCAAGTCCGGGTTGTTGGAAACCCAAATCGAAACGGCCTTCGGTGCCGGGCTCGCCGGAACGATTGTCTTCAGCTACACAGACGACTGGTGGCGGGGCGGCAGGGCCATCGAAGACTGGCAAATGGGGGTGACCACCCGGACCCGCCAGCCAAAAGCCTCCTATCTGGCGGTCCAGAAGAGTTACGCCGCCGCACCCGCGTTTCCGCTTCGGGTCGCCCCGAAGGTTTCCGTGGTGGTGGCGAGCTACAATGGTGGCCGGACACTCAAGACCTGTCTCGATTCGCTGCTGAAACTCAACTACCCGGACTACGAAATCCTCCTTGTGGATGACGGTTCGACGGACAGCACACCAAAGATTGCCGCCAATTATCCCACGGTGCGTTGCCTCCGCCACGAGACCAACCAGGGGCTCTCCGCCGCCCGCAATACCGGGATCCGGGCCGCCGCGGGCGAAATCATCGCTTTCACGGACTCCGATTGCCGGGCGGACGAAGATTGGCTTTACTACCTGGTCAGCGACCTGACCCACAGCAATTATGCGGGTATCGGGGGCCCGAACCTTCTGCCCCCGGAGGATTCCTCGCTGGCGACCGCGGTGATGGCCTCGCCCGGCGGCCCGGCTCATGTGATGCTCACGGACACGCAGGCGGAACACATTCCCGGCTGCAACATGGCGTTTTACAAGTGGGCGCTGGTGGAGATCAACGGGTTCGATCCCATCTATCGGCGGGCGGGAGACGATGTGGATATTTGCTGGCGTCTGGAACAGGCAGGGCACAAGATCGGGTTCAGCCCTTCGGCGTTCGTGTGGCATTACCGCCGCTCGACAATCGGCGCCTATCTCAAGCAACAGCATGGCTATGGCGAGGCGGAGGCATTGCTGGTGCGTAAGCACCCCGAATATTTTAATTCCCTGGGAGGCAGCCTCTGGCGCGGGCGAATCTACAACACCTCGCGATCAGGACTCCTGCTCCGGCGCCCGGTCATCTACCGGGGCTTGTTCGGAAGCGCCGGTTACCAGGCCGTCTATACCTCGCCGCCCGAATCCGCCCTGATGCTATGCACGATGCTGGAGTATCATGTGCTCGTCAGCCTCCCGCTCTGGGTCCTTTCGGTCAGTTTCCATCCCCTCCTATCCATCGCGCTGTTGTCCACGCTGTTGCCCCTGGGAATCTGCGCCGGCGCGGGTGCCCAGGCGCGGCTCCCCCGTCACAAAACCATTTGGTGGTCGCGTCCCCTGGTAGCCTTGTTGTTTTTCCTCCAACCCATCGTGCGCGGCTGGGCGCGCTACCAGGGCCGCATGGTGTTGCGCGACAGTCCCGCGGGTGCCCTGCAGAACCTGGATTCGCTCGGTCTGCGCGCCAGCAAACAGCCGCTGCACACGGCCTGTTACTGGGCTGATAAACCGGTGGACCGGCTCGAGTTCACCAACGAAATTCTGCGCCGGCTGGAGCAACAGGGATGGCCCAACAAATCGGACATCGGCTGGAGCGATTTCGATATCGAGCTCTACGGCTCCCGCTGGACCAACCTCCAGCTCACCAGCGTATCGGAAAGCCACGCCGGCGGCAAACAGGTGATCGGCGTCCGGCTCCGCCCCAAATGGTCTTTGCCCGCCAAGCTCTGCTTCTGGACCGTGGCAACTCTCGAAGTCCTGTTCCTGAGCCTCGCCCGCGGCTGGCTGCCCTGGTCGTGGCTAACCGTGTTGCTCCTGCCGCTGATCGCCTGGTTCTTTCGGCGCGACCAGCGCAACCTTCAAAGCATTCTCACGGTGTTCCTCGATCAACTTGCCAGAGAACGCAGCCTGGTGAAAATCGATCAACCTGCCGAATAGGCTGTCGGCTTCTTCCCCGGCTTTGACCCCGGGCCGGTTTCGCGCTAGCCTTTGCGTCGCCATGGATCTTCCAGTCCGCCGCGCGGTCATTGATGTGGGAACGAACTCGACCAAATTGCTGGTCGGGGACGTGACGTCGGGGCGGATTGTGCCGGTGTTGGAAACCAGCCGCCAAACTCGGTTGGGGGAGGGTTTTTACGAGACCCTGCATTTGCAGCCGGAGGCGATAGCCCGAACTGCGGCGGCGATCTCCGAGTTGGCGGCCACAGCGCGGGAATTGGCGGTCGAGTCCCTGCGGGTGATCGCCACCAGCGCCGCCCGCGATGCCAATAATTCGCAAGCCTTGCGCAAAGCCGTTCACGATGCTGCCGGGTTGGAAATCGAAATTATTTCCGGAGCCCGGGAAGCGGACTGGGCTTTCCACGGCGTCACCAGCGACCCGCAATTGTCAACCCAGCCCGTGCTGATTCTGGACCTGGGAGGCGGCAGCACGGAATTCATCCTGGGCGCGGGAACCATTCAACACTTTCGGCACAGTTTCCCGCTAGGGACCGTTCGGCTGCTGGAAAAATTTCCCCACAGCGATCCGCCGCGGCAGACGGAGTTGCAGGCTTGCCGCGATTGGGTGCGCGGTTTTCTGCAAATGGAGGTTGCCCCCCGGGTGCGGCAATCGATGCAGTGGGAAGAACACCTCTCCGGGCACAGGCCGTTGGCGCTGGTGGGAACCGGCGGCACCGCCACGATCCTGGGCCGAATGGAGTTGGAACTGGATTCCTACGACCGGGAGAAACTGGAATCGGCACGGCTCAGCCTCGACCGGTTGCGGTGGCACACCGACCGCCTCTGGAATTTGCCGCTCCCCGCGCGCAAATGCGTGAAGGGCCTGCCGGCAAATCGCGCCGATGTGATTCTCACTGGGACCGTCATCTATGAAGCCATCATGGAGATTCTGCGCCTGCCGCAATTGCGCATCAGCACCCGCGGCCTGCGCTTTGGGGCCCTGATGGATGGCAACGGCGCGCCGCAGGTGACGTAGGGCAGAAACGGGACTCACCTTCATCAAGTTGGCACGAAACGCCGGGATGCATCCCCGCCCTGGGGCTTTCGCCGTGCAAGCTCGATATTCCAATTGAAATCAAGTATCTTGATGCATGCGGTCGGGTTTTCTTTTTATGGCTTCGTGGCTGACATTTATGGCGGGTGAACAGGCGGACGCGCTTGCAGCGGGTGCGGAAGATCCTTATGCGGGTCCGCGCCGGGCCATGGTTACGGAGCAACTGAGGGGGCCCGGACGAAACATCACCAATGCCCGGGTGCTGGCGGTTATGGGCCATTTGCCCCGGCATGAGTTCGTGCCGCTCGAGCAACGATCCTCGGCCTACGAGGATTGCCCATTGCCCATCGGCTATAGCCAGACGATCTCCCAGCCCTACATCGTCGCGCTTATGACGGAGCAACTGGATCCAGAACCCACGGAAACAGTTCTGGAGATCGGGACAGGATCGGGTTACCAGGCGGCGGTGCTGGCGGAGTTAGCCGCCCGGGTTTATACGATTGAAATCGTGGAGGATCTGGGCCGGCTGGCAGCGGATAATTTGAAGCGCCTCGGCTGCACGAATGTTCACACCCGGATCGGAAACGGGTATCTCGGCTGGCCGGAGGCCGCGCCTTTCGACGCCATTATCGTAACCTGCGCGCCCGACAATGTGCCGCAACCGCTGGTGGATCAGCTAAAAGACGGCGGGCGCATGATCATTCCGGTCGGACCGGTGGGCGGTCGCCAGGATCTTGTGTTCCTGCGCAAGCGGGGCGGAAAGATCGAACGGCAGAATATCCTGCCGGTGATGTTTGTGCCGATGACCGGCAGCCGCAAGACTCCCCGGTGAGCGCCCGTCCCCGGGCGCAGCAATAGCTGAACTGTCGAGGGTGTCGGAATGCTCCTGTGCGTTGGGCAATCTATACATTGCTGTGCCCGGGGACGGGCACGCTCCTTAACCGAGGTTCTCAACGCGATTGCGGGGCAGTGGGCCAGTCCGGGGTGCGATCCACCAGCTCGCGCATGCGATCAAACCACCAACGGGCCCGGCTCACGCGGCGAGTGCGGTTCGGCTGCGGGCGGCAGTTTTGGTTGCTTTCAAAACTCAGTTGCAGTTGCACATTTTTCATAATTTGTGCCACCAGCATGACAGGGGGGGGTGGACATCTAGTGTCCAACCCTCAAGATTTCCGGAAAATCTTTTTTTACCCAAAAACACCCATCCCGGTGGTCCGATTCGACCCAATTGTTTTGGGTTTTGGATAAAGAAAAAGGCGGTCCGACTATGGTGCCGGATCGCCGTGTCTCCGATCTGTAAAACCGGGAGGGCGCTTTAGTCGTTGGCCCGCCCTGTTAAGGGGTGCAGGAGGAGAGCCCTGCACAAGATTGAGAGCGCATAAGCCGTGCCATCAGAAACGATAGCGGTAGGCAAAGGACATCAGGTGCACGGTAAAATTGTAGGTGCCGTTAAAGGCGGCGGTCTGGTTGTCCGTGATTTGGCGGGTATCGTAGAAATCCAGGCCGTAAGCCGCTTCCAGGGAATGCCTGCCGGTTTGGAACCCGAGCCCGACGGTGATCACATTCTGGTTCGCATCGGGAATGGTGGGCGAGAAAGTGCCGTCGGGCACCGGAGTCTCGTAGTGCTGATAACCTGCGCGCAGCACCCAGTGTTCCGCAAAATGCCAGTCACCGCCAAAGCCCAGCGTGTAGGTGTTTTTCCAGTTCTGGTCGATGCTGCGGTCGGGGATCAGGAAATTATTGTTGCCCAGGTTCAGATCGAGCGATTCAAAACGGGAGAATTGGAGCCATTCAAAGTCCACTCCCACCCGCACGGTATCGCTCAATCGGATGCCGTAGCCGGCGGCGACAATGGTCGGAAACTGCATTTTGGTTTGGAACTGGCTCGTCGGGGTTGCCCCGATGAAGGAGGCTGTGGGTGTGATATTGCTGATCTTGAAATCACC
>Ga0315271_10000229_pt1 | contig 28874 bp, 29 predicted proteins | sample C3_top_MG_FD_204664 | JGI IMG/M metagenome (GOLD analysis project Ga0315271, IMG submission 204664) | Sediment microbial communities from Yellowstone Lake, YNP, Wyoming, USA - C3_top | ecosystem: Environmental > Aquatic > Freshwater > Lake > Sediment | place: USA: Wyoming | collected 2017-08-01
CAGTGCGCGGGCGGACGTGAGCCCGAGGACGGCGACGACGGCCAGGTAGAAAGCCGCCAGATTGAACGAGACCCAAGTAAGGTCGGGGCCGAACGACCAGAGGACCGAGAGCCCCGCCCAGACCGCGAACGCTGCGAAGACGCCCAGCGCCAGGAGGAACAAGATCGGCGGCCGACTGCTGCGGCGCAGGAACCAGACCCACACGGCGACGCCACAGAGCAGGGCCACGGCAACCGGAGTGTTGCGCCCGAGCACGTACCCGCCCGAGAGGAACGAGAACGCCGCGATCGCCGCCAGCGACAACGCGAAGGGGACCGTGTTTCGAGCCCTGTACGTCGCCCCTGCAACGCGGACGGTGTTTGCGGGCGTCTCCATCGGCGGGATTATACTGTCATCTCCTGCGCAAGGGCGTAAACGGTGGGCAACACACACCTGCGCAGTTTCAGGTATGGTCATCTACGCGGGCTAGTGGTACAAGTGAAAGACACGGTGTGTTGACGAGACGTGATGAGGGGGGGTGAAGACATGAGAGTCAAGTTCTTGGGCGCGATCGCCATCGCTCTCCTTGTCATTCTGATGTTTGCCGTCGTCGCGCAGGCTGCAGTACCGCAGTCGACCATCGACGCGATCATCAAGGACGCGCAGGACGGGACGATCGACGGCAACTGGACGGCCGCGGAGATTCGCGCCGCGTTGAGGTATGTCCAGAACAACCCGACTATGCAGGCGTATACGGCGATTGAAGGAGTCCTTTCGGACTACTTGGCGAGTCTACAAGCACCAGGGGAACAGGGCGGTCAGCTTTCGTTCACCGGTGGTGAGATGTTCCTGATCTTGGCAGCGGGCGCCGCACTCATCGGAGGCGGTGCGCTGCTTCGTCGCAGTCAGGCCTAGCCGGACGCGACACGATTCGCGCAGAAGGCGCCCCACTCGTCGAGTGGGGCGCCTTCTGCGTTTCCGGCGTCAGTCTCCGAGTGAGACCACGGTCTTTCGCGGGCTGTCGTCTGCCTTGACGACGCTTCTCGGCGCCAGCCCAAGGTCGCCGGCGAGCGCCAGCGCGGCAACCTTCGCCCCCGGCCGGTAGAAGACCGCGGGCCCGGTCAGCGGCGGCTGCCAGCCGCCACCCTCCAGCGTGAGACGCCCGCCGGAGAAGCCCCACAGACGCAGGCTCGTGAGGACGCCCGTGATCGCGGTGTCCGACGCGCCCAGCACGCCGACGCCGGTGTGCCGCGCGGCGACGAAGGCGAAGTCGAGGCGCGTCGAGCTGAGGTCCGGCGCCAGCGCGCCGGGCCAGCAGGCGCGAACGAGCGTCTCGACGTTGGCCCGAGCCGCCGCGACGAGCGCCTGGCGTCCGGCGCCGACCGGCAAGGCGCCCGCACCGGCGGCCGGGAGCCACGAGATCGGCAGGTGGCCGTCCGCAACGGCGGCCTCCGGCGCGTCGCTCGTCGCCGGCCCGGTCGACCCGGTCGTGCCGGCGGGCATCGGTCCGGAGACGACGGCCTCCTGCCGGCGGTTGCGCAACATGGCGCACACCCTGGAGACGGCCTCGGGGGCGGCGGCATCACCCGGCTCGGCCGGCGCGACCAGCACGGCCAGCGCCGGCCGGCGGTCGAGCTCGCGAGCGGCACGGAACGCCAGCCGGTCGTCGGCCCCGGTCACGAGGGTCACCTCGATCGAGCCCCCCGCCGACCGGGCGAGCCGGCGGCGCACCTCCGCGGCGTACAGGCCGCCACGCGCGCGCGAGAGCGGCGCGACCACGAGGACGCGCGCGGCCCGCGCGCGCACCGTCACCAGCTTGTCGGTCTCCGGGGGCCGCATCCCCATGGCCAGGGCCTGGCGCAGCGGTTCCACGCGGCTCGCGTCGGCGTGCCACACCTCCCCGCCCCGGCTGCGCTCGACGACGACCGGAGCGGCGCGGACGTCCACGAGGCCTGGGTCGACGTCACGAAGAGCCTCAGCCAGCGAAGTCACTCCTTGCAGCGTGAGGTCACTGCGCACGAACCCGAACCCGAGCACATAGTTCGAGAACGCGACGACGCCCAGTTCGTCGAAGGACACCTCGGGCAGGGCGACGCGCAAGCTGGCGTACTGCGTCGCCCAGGCGGTCGCGTCGCCGCCGCGGCCACGCCAGGCCGAGCGCGCCTCGCGGTAGCGCGTGCGCGCGACGCGCGGCTCGCTGGCGGGGAACATCGCCTGGATCGCCAGATCGGATGCCGCACGGTCGAGGGCCACCCAGGCGTCCATGCTCACGCCGAGCGCGCCGCCCAAGGCCTGCGCCGCCGCGCTCGGCCCGGCGCTGTCGGCGATCGCCGCGACCGGAGCATAGCCGTCGGTCGGCGAGAACCCGGAGACTCGCGGCGCCACGATGACGGCCGCGAGCGCGTTCCTGTCGGCGTCGACATGCAGCCACAAGACGCCGCTGCAGCTGCCACCCCGGCCGCCCATCACGAACACGGCCACGTTGTCGGGAGCAGGAGCCTCGAGCCTCACAGGAGGCTGGGTGTGCACGACCTTCTGCCACGGCCCGGGAGTGGCGAGGAGGATGACTACGCCCATGGCGAGCAGCCCCCCGAGCACGATGGCCGCCCACGGGTCGAGCCGGCGCATCACTGCGCGCAGCCAGCTCACTTCACGGGTTCACACGACGCCGCGAGGCCCAGCATGAGATCGTTCGAGAGCTGGTTGTCGAGGGTGTTGAGCACCCAGTAGAGCGTCCCGTGCTCCTTCCATGCCGCCATGTGCAGATGGTCGCCCTGGTAGAAGAGCATGAACTTGCGGCCGCCGATGGTCTGCGTGCTGTTGGGGTTCTGGATGGCCGGCGGGTCCTGCCAGCGCATGGCCTGGATGCTCCAGTACCCGTACTGCGACGTCTGGACGACGGCGACCGACGCGGCGGAGTGCTTGCCGTCGGTCGTCTCGATCTTGTAGTTACGCCACTCGTCGTAGGTGAACCCCGACGACCACGCCGTGGGAGCCTCCAGCTTGAGCGGCGTCTTATTGTCGTACTCCTGCCACGTGGCCCAGTCGACCTTCTGGTTCTTCTCCAGCGTCTGTTGCTGCTGCACGATGGCCTGCGGGATGTCGATGGTGCCGTCGAACGACGAGGCCACGAACACGCTGATGCCGTCGCTGGTGCCCGACGTGCGCTTGACGATGCGCACGTCGGACGGCCACATCATCGCGCCGATGGCGTTGGCCTGCGACTGGAGGCTCCTTGGCGCGTAGACCGCGGTGACCTTGTCGGGGTACTCGAGGGCGTCGGCGACGGCTGTGGTGTTGTAGCCCTGCGCAGCAAGTTGCGCAGCGGCCGTCGTCGCGTAGCCGGCGATGCCGCTGCCGTTGTACACCCGGACCTGGAACATCTTCTTGCCGATCTTGGTCCCGGTCGACTTGACGGGCGCCTGGGTCGGGTTGGTGAACTGATGGACGACGTCGGCGATCTCGGTGGGCGTGGCCGTCACGTAGGACACGCCGTTGATCATCGGCGTGGCGCCCTCGAGATGAGCCTGATACACCTTCGACGTGTTCACCTCGAAGGCCAGTTGCACCAGCGGCGCGATCTTCTTGAGCGAGCTCAGGCTCGACTTCGTCTCCCCGGTGATCGCTTTGATGAGCCTGAGGACCTTGGACGGATCGCTGCTCCAGCGGCCCGACTGCTGCTGCACCGCCCTGAGGAACAGCTGCTGGCGTTGCATGCGCGTGAAGTCGCCCCTCTGGTCGTGGCGGTAGCGCACGTAGTTGAGGGCCTGCTTGCCGCGGACGAGCTGGTACCCGGCCTTGAGGTCGATCGACTTGTAGTCGGCGCTCGCCGGGACGAAGTACGTGTGGTCCACCGGCAGGTAGATGCCGCCGAGGATGTTGACGACGTGCCAGAACCCGGCGAAGTTGACTTCGATCCAGCCATTGATCGGCAGGCCGGTGAGCTGCTTGAAGGTGTCGATCACGAGCGCGGGCCCGCCGTAGGAATAGGCCGCGTTCATCTTGTTGACGCCCACCCCCAGGATGTCGACCTGCAGGTCGCGCGGCAGCGAGAGCATGGAGATGCTCTTGGTCTCCGGATCGAGGCGCACGAGGAGCTGGGTGTCCGAGCGTCCCGGGTCACCCGGGACGCTGCTCTTGTCCGAGCCGATGAGCAGGATGTTCATGGGCTTGTGGGGGATCGGGGCGTCGACCTTCGCGTCGGCGGCCGTGATGGCAGCCCGGTCGCTGGCGGTCCGGGCCGCGGTGCCCGTCTTGCCGACCGCCGAGACGAGCCCGTTCGCGTAGCCGACGGCCAGGCCGGGGGTGGCCAGTACGACGACGACGACGGCCACGCCGATGAGCTTGACCGCCAGGTGACGGCCGAAGGCCAGGTAGACGGTGACGAGGGCGATAGCGGCGACCATGACGACCGGCGCCGCGAGCACCGCCCATCCCGGCACCTTGCCCGAGAGCTTCGCGATGTCGAACGCGGCCTTGGAGTTGCCCACAGCGTCCCGGCCATAGAACCAGTACACCACGGCGGCGACGATGAACGCCGCGGCGACGAGCGCCCAGAGCCACCAGCGCCGCGGCACGGCACCGCCGGTGCGGCCACGCGCCGCGCGCCCGCCGCCCTCGAGGGGCGCCGGCGCGTCGGTGCCCGTCTCGCGGACGTGCTCGTCTTCTCCGACCCTGTAGACCCGGTAGCTGCCCATGGTCCTCCGCCGCGGCGCGCTCAGGCGCTGCGCACGGCCTCGTCTTCGCATGTCTTGAGAGACGCACCCGTCTCGGGCTCGGTTCGTGGTCCCTCGCCGGCGCGCGACACATCCGCTCCAAGGACGCCCAGCTTGCCTGCGAGATCCTCGTACCCCCGGTCGATATGGTACACGCTGCGTACCTCCGTGAGCCCGTCGGCCACGAGGCCGGCCGTGACGAGCGCGGCGCCGCCGCGCAGGTCCGGCGCCTCGACGACCGTGCCGCTCAGCACACGCGGTCCGGCGATCACGGCGTGGTGGCCGCTGGTCTCGATGCCGGCGCCGAGGCGGTTGAGCTCGTCGACCACCACGAACCGGTTCTCGAAGACGTTCTCCGTGATGATCGACGTCCCGTCGGCGAGGGACAGCAGGACCATCGTCTGCGCCTGCAGGTCGGTGGCGAAGCCCGGGTGCGGCAAGGTGGAGATGTCGACCGGGGCGAGCGGGCCGTCACGGCTCACCGTGATGCGCTCCTCGCCCTCTTCCACCCGCGCGCCCATGGCGCGCAGCTTGGCCAGAAAGAGCTCGAGGTGGACGGGGTCGAGGCCCACGGTGGTGACCCTGCCGCCGGTCGCGGCGCCCATGATCAGATAGGTGCCGGCCTCGATGCGGTCGGCGATCACGGCGTGGTCCACGCCGTGCAGCGGCCGGCCGCCGGCGATGTGGATGGTGCTGGTGCCGGCGCCCTCGATCTCGGCGCCCATGCCGGAGAGGAAGGCGCACAGGTCCATGATCTCCGGCTCGCGGGCGGCGTTCTCGATGACCGTCTCGCCCTCGGCGGCCGTGGCCGCCATGACGAGGTTCTCGGTGGCGCCCACGCTCGGGTAGTCGAGCGGCACCACGGCGCCCTTGAGACCGTCGCTGTGCACGCGGATGAAGCCGTGATCGATGTCGATGTGCGCCCCGAGCTTCTCGAGGCCGCGGATGTGGAAGTCGATCCTCCGCGGCCCGATGTTGCAGCCGCCGGGCATGGCGATGGTCGCCTCGCCGAGGCGCGCCACGAGCGGGCCCATGACGATGATGCTCGCGCGCATCGTGCGCACGAGCTCGTAGGGCGCACAGCCGCTCAGGCCGCCGCCGGCGTGGACGCGAAGGACGTCGTCCTCTCCCTCGGCGCCGGCGCCGAGCGCGCGCAGCATCGTCACCATCGTGGCCACGTCGGTGATCCGCGGGACGCGGCGGATGACGCAGGGTTCGGTGGTGAGCAGGCTGGCGGCGAGCAGCTTGAGGGCGGAGTTCTTGGCCCCCGAGAGGACTACCTCTCCGTCCAGCCGCCGACCACCGCGCACCTCAAGGCGCGCGTCATGTTCGCTCGAGCCGTCCATCAGACGCTCAGTAGTATAGCGGTACGCGACGGGCGCGGTCGTCAGTCTGGCCCCGCTTAGGGCTTGACGGGCGGGGCCGCTCACCGGCGCCACGCCGATCAGTGGGTGCGTCTGGAGACGTTCAGGCGGTTCTCGGCGCGCTTGAGCGCCTGCTCGGCACGGAAGTAGTCCACCTCGGCCTGCGCGCCGAGGTCGCCGCTCTCCTTCATGCGGTCGCGGGCGCGATCCTGCGCTTCCTGCGCCCTGGAGACGTCGATCGCTCCGGCCAGCTCGCCGTGGTCGACCACGACGAGGACCTTGTCGAAGAGCACCTGCGCGTAGCCGATGCCGGTGGCGATGTAGTCCCAGTCGTCGGTGACGGTGCGGACGCGTGTCTCGCCGATGGCCAGCAGTGTCACCAGCGGCTGGTGGCGTGGCAGGACGCCCAGCTCGCCGTCCACGCCGGGGAGCACGACCATGGCCACTTCCCCGGCGAACACCTGACCGTCGGGTGTGACGACCTCGACCTGGAGTGTGCGCTCGTCGCTCACGAGGATCCTCTCACGCGTCGGGGCCGGAGAGCATCTTGGCCTTCTCCGCCGCCTCCTCGATGCCGCCGACCATGAAGAAGGCCTGCTCGGGGAGGTCGTCGCACTTGCCCTCGACGACGTCCTTGAAGCCGCGGACGGTGTCGGCGAGCGGCACGTACTTGCCCGGGGTGCCCGTGAACGCCTCGGCGACGGTGAACGGCTGGCTGAGGAAGCGCTCGACCTTGCGGGCACGCTGCACGATGACCTTGTCTTCGTCGGAGAGCTCGTCCATGCCCAGGATGGCGATGATGTCCTGCAGTTCCTTGTAGCGCTGGAGGATCTCCTGGACGCGAAGGGCGACGTCGTAGTGCTCGTTGCCGACCGCGTCGCGCGTGAGGATGCGCGAGTTGGAGTCGAGCGGGTCGACGGCCGGGTAGATGCCCTTCTCCGAGATGGCCCGGGAGAGGGTGGTCGTGGCGTCGAGGTGCGTGAAGGTCGCGGCCGGAGCGGGGTCGGTGAGGTCGTCGGCAGGCACGTAGATAGCCTGCACGGAGGTGACCGAGCCGCGCTTGGTGGACGTGATGCGCTCCTGCAGCTCGCCCATCTCGTTGGCCAGCGTGGGCTGGTAGCCCACGGCGCTCGGCATGCGGCCGAGGAGCGCCGAGACCTCGGAGCCCGCCTGGACGAAGCGGAAGATGTTGTCGATGAAGAGAAGCACGTCCTGGCCGCCGGCCTCGCGGAAGTACTCCGCCACGGTGAGGCCGGCGAGGCCGACGCGCAAGCGCGCGCCCGGCGGCTCGTTCATCTGGCCGAAGATGAGCGCGGTCTTGGCGAGAACGCCCGACTCCTGCATCTCGGTCCAGAGGTCGTTGCCCTCACGAGTGCGCTCGCCGACGCCGCAGAAGACCGAGTAGCCGCCGTGCTGCGTGGCGATGTTGTTGATGAGTTCCTGCACGATGACGGTCTTGCCGACGCCGGCGCCCCCGAAGAGGCCGATCTTGCCGCCCTTGACATAGGGAGCAAGGAGGTCGACGACCTTGATGCCGGTCTCGAACAGCTCGTCGGTCGGGTCGAGCTCCTCGAACGCCGGAGCCGGCCGGTGGATCGGCCAGTGCTCGGCCTCCGTGAGCGGCTCGCCGTGGTCGATGGTGTTGCCGTTGACGTCGATGAGGCGGCCCAGGGTGGCCTCGCCCACCGGCACCGTCATCGGCTGCCCGGTGTCGATCACCTCGACGCCCCGGGCGAGACCGTCAGTGGCTTCCATGGCGACGGCGCGCACCTTGTTGTCGCCGAGGTGCTGCTGCACCTCGCAGATCACTTCGTTGCCGTCGCCCTCGCCGATGCGCACCTTGAGGGCGTTGTAGATCGCCGGGATCTCGTCCGGGAACCGGACGTCGATGACCGCCCCGATCACCTGGACGACTGTGCCTTTGTTCATCGCGTCAACTCCGCTTCACGTGTCTGGTAGGGGGAACGCCCGCTACTCATCCCAGCGCCTCGGCGCCGCCGACGACTTCGAGGATCTCCTGCGTGATCGCCGCCTGGCGGGCGCGGTTGAGCGCCAGCGTGAGGCCGTCGATCATCTCCTCGGCGCTGTCACTGGCGTTGCGCATCGCCGACATGCGGGCGCCCTGTTCGCTGGCGCTCGACTCGAGGAGCGCCCGGTACACGGCGATCTCGACGTAGGCGGGCAGCAGACCCTCGAGGATGTCCTCCGGCGCAGGCTCGTAGATGTACGAGACCGGCGGACGCTCCTCGTCACCGTCGGTGACGGCTTCCTTGGGCACGGGCAGGATCACGTCGTCCTGAAGCGTCTGCTCGATCGGCGACGTGAAGTGGTTGTAGACGAGCCGGACGCGGTCGACCTGGCCGCTCAGGTACATCTCGATGAGCTCGCCGGCCATCGACTTGGCGTCGGTGTACTGGGGCCGGTCGCTGAGGCCCTGCCAGCTCTTCTCGAGGCGGCAGCCGCGAAACTTGAGCGTGCCGATGCCCTTGCGACCCACGGCCAGCACTCGCGTCTCGATGCCCTGCTCGCGCAGATCGCGCTCGATGGCGAGCGCCTTGCGCACGACGTTGGCGTTGAAGGCGCCGGCGAGGCCGCGGTCGCCGGTCATCGCGACGACGGCGACCGTCTTGACCTCGCGTTCCTGGAGCAGCGCGTACTGGCGCGCGTCCTCCGAATAGGTGGCGAGGTCGATCATCATCTCGATCATGTCGCCGGCGTAGGGACGCAGCGCCTCGATGCGCGCCTGGTTACGGCGCAGCTTGGCCGCCGCGACCATCTCCATGGCCTTGGTGATCTTGCGCGTGTTCTGGACCGACGAGATGCGCCGGCGGATGTCGCGCAGACTTGCCACGTCAGGCCTCCGCCTCCGCCGTCTCGACCTCCGCCTCGATCTCGGCCTCCTGGGGCGACATCGTCTGGTCGGCGGCGAACGAGTTGTGGTAGGCGGTCACGGCGTCGCGGAGCTTGGCCTCGGTCTCTTCCGTGACCTCGCCCCTCTCGCGGATGTCGGCGAGTACGTCGCCGGACTGGCTGCGGAGGTACTCGCGCAGGCCTTCGGCGAACGGCCGCACACGGTGGACGTCGAGGTCGTCGAGGAAGCCCTGGTTGCCGGCGAAGATGACGGCGACCTGCTCCTCGACCGGCATCGGGTCGAAGCGGCCCTGGTTGAGCAGCTGGACCATGCGCTCACCGCGCGCCAGCGTCCGCTTGGTGACCTCGTCGAGGTCGGAGCCGAACTGGGCGAAGGCCTGCAACTCGCGGTACTGGGCGAGGTCGAGCTTGAGGCGGCCGGCGACCTGGCGCATGGCCTTGACCTGCGCCTTGCCGCCGACGCGGCTCACGGAGATGCCGACGTTGATGGCCGGACGGATACCCGAGTAGAAGAGCTCGCTCGTGAGGAAGATCTGGCCGTCGGTGATGGAGATCACGTTGGTCGGGATGTAGGCGGACACGTCGCCGGCCTGCGTCTCGATGACGGGCAGCGCCGTGAGGGAGCCTCCGCCGAGTTCGTCGTTGAGCTTGACCGCGCGCTCGAGCAGCCGGGAGTGCAGGTAGAACACGTCGCCGGGGAACGCTTCGCGGCCCGGCGGGCGGCGCAGCAGCAGCGACATCTGGCGGTAGGCGTCGGCCTGCTTGGAGAGGTCGTCGTAGAAGCACACCGCGTGCCGGCCGCTGTAGAGGAAGAACTCGCCCATCGCACACCCCGCATAGGGGGCGAGGTACTTGAGCGGCGCGGACGCCGACGCGGTGGCGGCGACGATGATCGTATACTCCATTGCGCCGTACTCTTCGAGCTTCTGGACGACCTGCATGACCGTGGAGGCCTTCTGGCCGATGGCGACGTACACACAGATCTCGTCCAGGCCCTTCTGGTTGATGATCGTGTCGACGATCAGCGACGTCTTGCCGGTCTGGCGGTCGCCGATGATGAGCTCGCGCTGGCCGCGGCCGATCGGGATCATGGAGTCGATGGCCTTGATGCCCGTCTGGAGCGGTTCCTTGACCCCCTGGCGCTCGACGACGCCGGGCGCCTTGAACTCGACGGGCCGGAACTGGTCGGTCTCGATGGGGCCCTTGTCGTCGAGCGGACGCCCGAGCGGATCGACGACGCGCCCGATCAGGGCCTCACCGACGGGGACGCGCAGCACGCGGCCGGTGCGCTTGACGAGGTCGCCCTCTTTGATGAGGGTGTCCTCGCCGAGGAGCACGGCGCCGACGTTGTCTTCTTCGAGGTTGAGGGCCAGACCGATGACGTCGTGGGGGAGCTCGAGCATCTCCATGGCCAGGCAGTTGCGCAGGCCGTAGATACGAGCGATCCCGTCGCCGACCTCGAGGACGGTCCCGACCTCTTCGACCTCGACCTCAGCCTTGTAGTCCTGGATCTGGGCTTTGAGGACTGAGGCGATCTCTTCGGGTCGCAGCTTCACTAGACGTCACCTCTCACTTCTGCGGTAGCCAGCCGGCGGCGCAGCTGGCGGATCCGTGCTTTGACGCTGCCGTCGACGATGACGTCGCCGATGCGCAGGACGAGGCCGCCGAGGATGGAGGGGTCGATGCGGCGGGCCATCTCGACCCGGCGCCCCGTCGCCTCCTGGATGCGGGCGGCGATCTTCTTCTCGGTCTCGGGCGACAGCTGCGCCGCCGAGACGACCTCGACCTCGACGATGCCCTCCTCGACGATGGCGAGGGCGTCGTAGGCCTGCAGCAGCTCGGGCAGAGCGGCCCAGCGGCCACGTGCCAGCAGGAGCTGCAGCACGTTGGCCACGAGCGGCTGGCCGCCGCGCGTGATCTCGGCGAGCACGCGAGTCTTTGCGCCCGTGTCCACATGCGGGTCGGCGAGCACGTTGCGCAGCGAAGCCGACCCCGCGAGGGCGGTGACGAACTCGCCCAGGTCGCGGCGTACGGGCTCGACCGCGCCGGCCTCCTTGGCGGCGTCGAACAGAGCCTGGGCGTAGACCCGAGCGACCTGTTCTTCGCTCACGCCTTGCCCTCCGCGCCGAGCTTCTCGACGTTGAGCTCCGCGAGCGTCTCGTCGATGAGGCGCTGCTGGTCGGCCGCGGTCAGGCTGTTGGCCGCGACCTTCTCGGTGGCCAGTGCCGTGAGCTCCGCGATCTGGCCCTTGATGTCGCGCAGCGCAGCGCGCGTGTCGCGCTCGATCTGCTCGTGCGCCTTCTGGAGTACACGCTCCGACTGCGCCCTGGCCTCGGTCATGATCTCGGCCTTGGCGTGCTCGGCGGTCGTGCGCGAGCGCTCGAGGATCTCCTCGGACTCGCCGCGCACCTTGGCGAGCGTGGCCTTGTATTCCTCGAGCAGGCGCAACGCCTCGACGCGCGTCTCCTCGGCCACGTCCATGCTCTCCTGGATGCCGTCACGCCGCTGGTCGATGATCTTCTGCAGCGGGCCGAAGGCGTACTTCCAGAGGATGAACACGGCGATGCCGAACGTGATCAGCGTCCAGATCATCAGGCCTGGGTCGATATTCAGCATGCTCTTCCTCTCCTGCCTGCCTCGCGAACGTCGGTCCGGCTGATCAGGCGACGAAGATGAGGATCAGGGCGACGACGAAGGCGTACAGGGCGACGGCCTCGGTGACGCCGATGCCGATGAACATGTTCGTGCGCACGTCGCCGGCGACTTCCGGCTGGCGAGCGATCGACTCGAGCGCCTTGCCGATCATGATGCCCAGGCCGATGCCGGGGCCGACGGCGCCGAGGCCCATTGAAAGGCCGGCGCCGAGCAACTTGCCGAGTTCCTTGGCGGCTGCAGCGTCCATGTGTTCGTCCTCCTAGAAAAGGTTGTCGTCAGGTGGTGGTCAGTGGTCCTGGTCGAGAGCGCCGCCGATGTACACGGCGGAGAGGATGGCGAAGATGAAGGCCTGGATGAAGGCCACGAAGAGCTCGAACATGTAGATGAGCACCGACGCCCCCTGCAGGGCGAGGCCGACGAGGTAGCTCTGGAAGATGAGCGCCATCGCGAAGAAGACGGCGAGGATGGCGTGCCCGGCCACCATGTTGGCGAAGAGACGGACGGAGAGCGAGATCAGCCGGAAGAACTCGCTGACCACGTGGATGCCCCAGATGACCTGCTTGAGCACCGGCGGCGCGCCCGACGGCGCCCAGGCCTTGACGTACCGGAGGGCGCCGTTCTTGCGGATGCCGGCATAGTGCGTGAACACGAAGGTGAACAGCGCCAGCATGAGTGTCACGTTGAGGTTGGCGGTAGCCGCATAGTACGCCGGCTGATGACCCTCGCCGAAGGGCAGCGGGATGAGGCCGATGAGGTTGCAGGTGAGGACGAAGACGAACACGCCCCCGATGTAGGGGAACCACTGCTTCTTGCCGCTCTTCATGACCGAGCCGACGACGCCGTCGCGAGCCAGCTCGTAGAGCGTCTCCATGGCGTACTGGAAGCGGCCCGGGTGCACCTTCAGCGAGCGGGCGACGATCATGGCGAACACGAAGATGACGGCGACCGAGATCCACAGGTAGACGACCGTCTTGGTGACCGACATATCGAAGGGGCCGATGGTCGGCAGCTTGAGGAGGACCTCGCGGTTGAACTCGCCGGCGACCTCGAACTCCACCTTCTTGCCGCCCGGGATGATCGCCAGGGCGATGAGAAAGCCGATGACCAGAAGGCCGATGATCCAGCGCCAGGGATGTTTCACTGCAGCCTCGCTTGGCCCGCCGGCGTGGACGCCGTGGGGTACGTGAAGGGACGGACGACGATGTACAGCGTGAAGGCGACGAGGAACGAGAGCGCCGCGGTCGGGAACGATGGCCGGTCGACCACGCCGATGATGAAGAGGCCGGCCACGACGATGACGAGCCGCAGGCCCATGCCGCTCAAGGCGACGCCGAGGGCCAGGTCCTGCCGGTCACGGGCGCGGCGCCAGGTGAGGACCTCGAGCGCCCAGTAGACGAGCGCGAGTCCCGAGCCGGCGAGAGCCGCCCACACAGGCTGGCCGACGAACGCCGCCACAGTAGCGCAGGCGAGGATGGCGGCGACGAGAAGAAGCGGTGCTACGAAAGGCTTGCGGATACGCCTCGTCCTCCTGAGTCCGTCACTTCGTCTCCAGATAGATGGCGTACAGCGCCAGGCCGAAACCGACGAACACGCCGATCACCACGAACAGGGGGAAGGTGCCGACGAGCCAGTCGACGCCGGCGCCGAATCCAAGCCCGACGGCAACGCCGGCGAGCAGCAGAAACGCGACCGATTCCGCCGATGCCGTGCTGTGCGGCGGATCCTTCTTCTTCCCGTCTTCGGTGTGGTCTGGCGTCACACTATACCTGCCGTCCGGGCCGGGCTGCAAATGGGATTCGCATACCATTTTTGGGGCCGCGCCACAGCGACCGACGCCGTGTCGCCTGCCCCGGTCCGGCCATCACCAGCGCCCGGTTCAGTCCCCATCGGGGTTCTTTCCCACTCCCGGGGCCAGCGGATCAGGCAGTCCCCGGCGCCGCGAACGGTACCGGCTCAGGAGCCGGGCCATGTACACCGTCGAGATCACGGCGGCGATGGCGAAGGCAGCGATCGCCGGCCAGAACCGCTGCTGCATCGAGATGGCCAGGCCGCTCAGGCAGATGCACCAGGAGTAGAGCAGCAGCACGCTCTTGCGTTGCGAGAAGCCATGTACCAGCACGAGGTCGTGGTGCACGTGGTCCTGCCCGGGCGAGTAGAACGGCACGCCGCGGCGCCAGCGGCGCCACACGATGAGGAACAGGTCGACGAACGGCACGCCGAGCACGAGCAGCGGCAGGAGGAGGGCGATCGCCGCCGTCCCCTTCATCACGCTCTGCACGCTGATGCAGGCGAGCACGAAGCCGAGGAGCATAGACCCGGCGTCGCCCATGAAGATGGACGCCGGGTGGAAGTTGAAGCGCAAGAAGGCGAACGTCGCACCGGCGAGCACGGCGGCGAGCACGCCCATCGCCGTGAAGCCCGTCGCCAGCGAGATGACCGAGAACGTCAGCGCGGAGATGCCGCAGACGCCGGCTGCCAGGCCGTCGAGACCGTCGATGAAGTTCACCATGTTGATGATCATCGCCATCCAGAAGCCGGTGATCAGCACGGAGGCCACCAGCGGGAGGTGCCAGGTGAGCGCGTCGGTGAACGGCACCCCGATGCGCGTCATGCGCGTATCGAAGTAGATGGCCACGCCGATGGCGAGCAGCTGGCCCAAGAACTTGACCATGGGCTCGAGCTCATAGAGGTCGTCGAAGAGGCCGACGGCGACCACGATGGTCGCGCCGCCGATGATGCCCCAGACCGGCCGGTCGACCGGCACGAGGAGCATCACCGGGATCATCCATCCGAGGTACATGCCGAGCCCCCCGAGCAGCGGCGTCGCCAGCTCGTGCATGCGCCGGTCGTCGGTAGGCGTGTCGACCGCGCCGGTGCGATGGGCGAGCCGGCTCATCAGCGGTGTCAGCACGTACACGATGAGCGCCGCGATGAGGAAGCCCAGGATCGCCGAGCGCAGCGGACTGGAGAGGCTCAGCGGCCCGCCGATGGCAGATCCTCCTTGATGAGCACGATCCCGGCCTCGGCGAGCAGCTCATGCGAGAGGTCGTCCGGGTAGCCCTCGACGTAGTGGATCTCGCGCACCCCGCAGTTGATGAGGATCTTGGCGCAGAGCACACACGGGTGCAGCGTCGTGTACAGGGTGGCGCCCTCGATGGCGACGCCGTGGATGGCGGCCTGGATCACCGCGTTCTGCTCGGCGTGGATGGCGCGGCACAGCTCCTGGCGTTCGCCCGACGGGATGCCCAGCTGCTCGCGCAGGCAGCCGATGTCGAGGCAGTGAGAGACGCCGCGCGGCGCGCCGTTGTAGCCGGTGGCCAGGATGCGCTTGTCGCGCACGAGGACGGCGCCGACCTGGCGGCGGAGACACGTCGAGCGCGTCGCCGCCTGGGTGGCGAGCTGGAGGAAGTACTCGTCCCAGCTCGGCCGGTACCAGCCGTGCGTGCTGTCGCCCGTCGTGGTCACAGGAACTCGTACAGCGGGAACCGGTCGAGCAGTTCGACCACCTCGTGGCGGATCTCGGCCAGCGCTGCGTCGTTGCCGCGATTGGCGATGGCGCGCAGCATGAGCTCGCCGGTCTGGCGCATCTCGGGTTCCATGAACCCTCTCGTGCTGACCGCCGGCGAGCCGACCCGCAGGCCGCTCGCCACGTTGAACGAGGCATCCTCGAACGGCACCACGTTACGGTTGGCCGTGATGTTGACGCGCTCGAGCAACTCCTGGCACTCCAGGCCGGTGAGACCGGCCGGGCGGAGGTCGACGAGCGCGAGGTGGACGTCGGTGCCGCCGGAAACGAGGCGCAGGCCGCCCTCCGCCAGCGTCTCGGCGAGCACGGCGCAGTTCTTGACGATCTGCCGCTGCAGCTTGTGGAACTCGTCGCTCTGGGCGATGCGCAGGCACACGGCCTTGGCGGCGATCACGTGCATGAGCGGGCCGCCCTGCATGCCGGGGAACACGGCACGGTCGATCGCCTCGGCGTGCTCCGCGCGGCACATGATGATGCCGGCGCGCGGGCCCGTGAGCGTCTTGTGCGTGGTGCTCGTGACCACGTCGCAGTACGGCACCGGGTTGGGGTGCACGCCGGCGGCGATGAGGCCGGCGATGTGCGCGATGTCGGCCATGAGCAGCGCGCCGCATTCATCGGCGATCGCGCGGAAGGCGGCGAAGTCGATGATGCGCGGGTACGCGCTGTAGCCGCAGATGATGAGCTTGGGGCGGTGCTTCAGCGCCAGTTCGCGCACCTCGTCGTAGTCGATGAGCTCGGTGTCCGGGCACACGTGGTACGGGATCACGTTGTACGTGCGCCCCGAGTAGTTGATGCCCATGCCGTGCGTGAGATGCCCGCCGTGGGCCAGCGCCATGGCCAGCATCGTGTCGCCGGCCTCGAGCAGCGCGAACAGCACCGCGAGGTTGGCCGACGAGCCGGAGTGCGGCTGCACATTGGCGTGCTCGGCGCCGAACACCTCTTTGCAGCGGTCGATGGCGAGCTGCTCGACCTGGTCGACGACGTCGCAGCCGCCGTAGTAGCGCGCACCCGGCAGTCCCTCCGCGTACTTGTTGGTCAGCACGGAGCCGGTGGCCTCGAGCACGGCGCGGCTGGCGAAGTTCTCGCTGGCGATGAGCTCCAGCGTCTCCTGCTGGCGGATGAGCTCGCTGCGCAGCAGCTCGTTGAGCTCTGGGTCCAGGTGATAGAGCGGCTCGCGCCGCCACTCGCGGCCGACGGGGCTCAAGCAGGCTCCTCCACATCGAGGAGCTCCACGCGCTGCTCGTGCCGGCCGCCCTCGAACGGCGTCTCGAGCCACACCTCGGTGATCGCCCAGGCCTCGTCCTCGCTCAGGAGGCGGCCGCCGAGGCACAACACGTTGCAGTCGTTGTGGCGGCGGGTGATCTCCGCGTGGTAGGGCGTGAAGCAGTCTGCGGCGCGCACGCCTTTGTGACGGTTGGCCGACATGCAGATGCCGAGGCCCGTGCCGCAGACGAGGACGCCGCGCTCGACTTCGCCCGACACCACGAGCTCGGCCACCTTGTGGCCGTACACCGGGTAGTCCACCGAGACCTCTTCGGAGTCGGTGCCCACGTCGACGACCTCGTGCCCGAGGGAGCGCAGTCGGCGCACCACGGCCTGCTTGAGTGCGAACCCACCGTGGTCGGCACCAGCGGCGATCTTCATGACGTGCTCCTTCTGGACGGCGGTCTGGGTGGCGGGGAGCTGACGATGGCAGGCGCCTGTGGCGCGCCCGCGGCCGGTCCCCCACGCCCTCGGCTACAGGGCGCTGATTGTATCAGCCCGTGCGCCGTGGAGCCCTGCGCGCCGGTGCCCGCTCACCAGGGTCGAGTGCACCTGGTCTTCGACATCCGAGTCGGTCCCCAGCTCGTCGGCGCGCCCGGCGTTGACTTGCCTGCGGGGATCAATCCGGGAGAGAGAGCTCGCCCCGGAGGACCGGCTGCACGGACCCGCCCACGCGCACGTCGGTGATGGCCGTGGGCGTCCCGGAGACGGCCACCGTGAGGAAGCTCGGGCGGCCGATCTGCTGTCCCTGGAGCACGACGCGCGCCTCGTCCGGCGCCAGCACGCCCTCCCGGGCCATGTAGGCGGCCAGCGGCCCGGCGGCGCTGCCGGTGGCCGGGTCCTCGGTGATACCGGCGAACGGGAACAGGCCGCGCGCCTCCACCCAAGGTTCGTCCTGCCCCGTGAAGGCGCAGGGGTAGACCTCGGCGTGGCGCCGCTCGAAGTCGCCGGCGAGGTCGAGATCGATGGAGACCCGGGCGAGCGACCGCCGCGAGACGAGCGGGATGATCGTGTAGCAGAGCCCGGTGTCGACCGGCACGGGATCGAACTCGGGGTGCAGGTCCTCGAGGTCGAGGCCGAGGACTGCGGCGACCGAGTCGCGCGGCGCAGGCGGGTGGAACACGGGCGGCCGCTGGTGCACGGTCGCCGCGAGCGGCACGCCGTCGCGCACGGTGACCTCGACGGTCGTCGGCCCGACGCCGAGCTCGAGGATCACCCGCGTGACCGGCTCGGTGACGGCGACCATGCCGAGCCGGACCAGCTCGCAGGCCGTGCCCACGCTGGGGTGGCCGGCGAACGGGAGCTCGAGCGCGGGCGTGAAGATGCGTACCTTCGCGTCCCCGCCGGCCTCGGCCGGCAGCACGAACGTCGTCTCCGACAGGTTCATCTCACTGGCGATCGCCTGCATCTGTACGGCGGTAAGCCCTTCGGCGTCGGGGAACACCGCCAGCGGGTTGCCGGCGAACGGGCGGTCGGTGAACACGTCCACCTGGTAGAACGGCAGGGTCCTCATGCGCGCGCCTCCTCCCCGTCGCCCGCCAGCAGCGCGGCGACGCCCTTCTCGTCGATGGTCCCCCGGCGCAGGATACGCCACCTGCCGTCAGAGGCGTAGACGCTGAGGTCGACGATCGTCGACGCCTCGCCGCTGACCGGCCCCGCGTCCAGGACGAGGTCGCAGGCGGCCAGCAGGCCGCCGTCCACCTCGTCCACCGACCGGGGCGCGACGCCCCCGCTCGGGTTGGCGCTCGAGGCGAGCAGCGGGAACGGCAGCTCGCTGAGGGTCCGCGCGGTCGCGGGCCACGCGGGTACACGCACGCCGAGCGTGGCCACGTTCGTCTCCTTGACGCCCCACACGCCGTTCGTGTGGTGCGGCACCTCGCCCGCCGGCGGGAACGCCAGGCCCGGCGGGTACGGCAGCAGCAGCGTGAACGGCCCCGGCAGCAGGCGACGCACGGCGTCAAGCAGCCGGGGCCCGAACATCAGGGAGGTCACGAGCAGCTCCACGGTCGGATAGACCACCTGAAGCGGCTTGCCCGCCTCGCGGCCCTTGGCGGCGATGACCGCCTCGCGGACCGCCGGCGTCACGAGGCCGCCGACGCCGTACACGGTGTCCGTGGGAAAGCAGACGAGGCGCGCCGCGGCGAGCAGCCCGGCCAGCCGCGGCGCGTCCGCGGCCTCCGGCCCGGCCAGGTCGATGACGCGGGGGTCGCTCACGACGAGGCGGCGTCGACCGGCGCAGCCGGGCGGCCACCCGGCGCCGCAGGCGCCACCGGCCGCACCGGGACGCCGCGGGCAGCCAGATACTCCTTGGCCGCGGCGATGGTGTACGTGCCGTAGTGGAAGATGCTTGCCGCCAGTACGGCGTCCGCCTCGCCCTCCGTGAGGCCCGCGGCGAGGTGCTCGAGCGTGCCGACTCCGCCCGAGGCGATCACCGGCACTCCCACCTCGCGCGCGACCGCCCTCGTCAGCTCGAGGTCATAGCCGTCCAGCGTGCCGTCGCGATCCATGCTGGTCAACATGAATTCGCCGGCGCCGAGCGCGGCGGCGCGCGCCGCCCACTCGATCGCGTCGATGCCGGTGGGCGTGCGCCCGCCGTGCACGTAGACCTCCCAGCTCGGCGGGCGTCCCCCCACCCCGCTCCCCGGGATCCTCCGCGCGTCGATGGCGACCACGATGCACTGCGCGCCGAACCGCTCCGAGCAGCGGCGCACCAGCTGGGGATCCTCGACGGCGGCGGTGTTCATCGTCACCTTGTCGGCGCCGGCGGCGAGGATGGCGCGAACGTCGTCCTCGCTGGCAAGTCCGCCGCCGATGGTGAACGGTATGAACACCTGCTCGGCGCAGCGCGCCGCGAGGTCGATGATGATGTCGCGGCGCTCGTGAGAGGCCGTGATGTCGAGGAAGATGAGCTCGTCGGCGCCCTCGGCGTCGTACCGCGCCGCCAGCTCGATCGGGTCGCCCGCGTCGCGGATCGAGACGAAATTGACGCCCTTGACCACCCGCCCGTCGCGGATGTCGAGGCACGGGATGATGCGCTTGCGGTGCACGGGCCGCCGTCAGCGGGCGAAGATCGCCTGCGCGTCGGCGAACGAGAACGCCTTCTCGTAGAGTGCGCGGCCGACGATGACGCCCACGACCTTGTCCGCGTTCAGCTTCTTGAGCCGGCGCAGGTCGTCGAGCAGCGCGACGCCGCCGGAGAGGATGATCTCGAGCTCGGAGACCTCGGCCAGGTCGGCGAGGCCCGGCAGGTTGGGCCCGCCGAGCATGCCGTCGCGGGCCGTATCGGTGTAGACGACGCGGTGCACCCCGTGCTCGGCGAGGACCTTGACCATGCGGATGGCGCTCATCTGCGAGCGCTGCTGCCAGCCGTGCGTGGCGATCATGCCGTCGGTGCAGTCGAGACCGACGACGAGGCGGTCGCCGAGCCAGTCGACGGCGTCGTCGAGCAGGTCGAGCGCCGTCACCGCCGCCGTGCCCATGACGACCCAGTGCACGCCGACGCCCGCCATGAGCGCCAGGGTCTTCTGGCTGCGGATGCCGCCGCCATACTGGACGGGGATGTCCAGCGCCTTGACGATACGCTCGACGAGCGCGAAGTTGGCCAGCTCGCCGGTGCGTGCCGCGTCGAGGTCGATGACGTGCAGCGCCTCGGCGCCCTCGTCCTGCCAGTAGCGCGCCAGTTCCACCGGGTCGTCGCTGAACACGGTCACGTCGTCGAAGTCACCACGCCGCAGGCGCACCGCCTTGCCGGCCTGGATGTCGACGGCAGGGAACACGATCATGAGGTGCCAGCCTCCCGGTGGACGTTGGCGACGAACCCCGCCAGCAGGGCGAGCCCGACGCTCGAACTCTTCTCCGGGTGGAACTGTACTGCCCAGACGTTGTCCCGCGCTACTGCCGCGACCACGTTGGCGCCATACTCCGTTGTCGCGGCGACGACCGACGGGTCCGTGGGTACCGCGGCGTAGGAGTGCACGAAGTAGACGGTGGCCGGGGCCGGCAGTCCGCGAGCCATGCCCGCGCCGGCCGGCCCCCACTCCAGGTCGTTCCAGCCGATGTGCGGCACCTTGAGGCCGGTCTCGAGGCGCTCCACGGTGCCGGCGAGCACGCCGAGGCCCGGCCAGCGGCCGCCCTCGCCGCTGCTCTCGAAGAGCAACTGCAGGCCGAGGCACACGCCGAGGAACGGCGTACCGGCCGCGATCCTCTCGAGCACGGCGGCCCCCAGGCCGCTCTGCTCGAGCCGCGCGGCCGCGTCGCGGAAGGCGCCGACGCCGGGCAGGACGACGCCGGCCGCTCCGGCCACCTCGGCGGCGCTCTGTGTGACACGCACGTCGGCGCCGCTCCGCGCCAGCGCCTTGGCGACGCTGGCGAGGTTGCCCATGCCGTAGTCGACGACGGCGACGCGCGGAGGCGCTGTCACGGCCGTCAGAGCATGCCCTTGGTGGACGGCACCTCGCCGCCGCGCCCGTGCCGCTCGCAGGCCTGTGCGAGCGCCCGGGCGAAGGCTTTGAACACGGCCTCGACGATGTGGTGCGCGTCGCTGCCGGCGAGCAGGCGCACGTGCAGGGTCATGCCGCTCTGGGTCGCCAGCGAGCGGAAGAAGTGCGGTGTGAGGTCGGCGTCGAACTCGCCGATACGCACGCCGGCCAGCTGCATCTCGTGCACGAAATAGGGTCGGCCGGAGAGATCAAGCGCCACCATCGCGAGCGCCTCGTCCATCGGCAGCAGGAACGAGCCGTAGCGGCGGATGCCGCGCTTGTCGCCGAGCGCCTCACGCAGCGCCTGCCCGAGCGTCAGCCCTATGTCCTCCACCGTGTGGTGCCCGTCCACGTCGAGGTCGCCGCTGGCCCGAAGCGTAAGGTCGAACCCGCCGTGGTGCGCGAAGAGCACGAGCATGTGGTCGAGGAACCCGATGCCGGTGGCCACGTCGGCGACGCCCCGGCCGTCGAGGTCGAGCGTGACGGCGATGTCGGTCTCGTTGGTGGTGCGCTGGACCTCTGCGCGGCGCTCGCGGAGCGGTGCCCCTCCGGTGCCGCGCTCGATGGTCTGCCTGCGACGGCTGGTCATGAGCAGCTCCTCACTGGGCCCGGAGGCGGGCGGAGAGCGCGTGGGCGCGCAGACCCTCCTCGTCGGCGATGGTCGCCACCTGCGGCGCGAGGGCGGCGGCGGCTGGGCCGTCGAGTTCTACCACGGCGACCCGTTTGCGGAAAGCATCGACGGAAAGCCCCTGGCCGAAGCGGGCCGAGCCGCCGGTGGGCAGCACGTGATTGGTGCCGGCGGCGTAGTCGGCGAAGGCGGTGGCCGTGTGCGGGCCGACGAAGACGGCGCCCGCGTTGCGCACCCCGCGCAGCAGCTCGTGCGCACCCTCGCAGTGGAGTTCGAGGTGCTCGGGCGCGAACGCGTTGCTGAGCGCCAGCGCGGCGGCACGGTCCGGACAGGTCACGATGACCGCGTTGTCGGTGGCGATGCCGAGCTCGGCCGAGAGCCGCTCGACCGCCGCCGCCACAGCACCGGCGAGCGTGCCCCCGATGTCGGCGAGGCAGGCCATCGCTCCCGAGCCGTGCTCGGCCTGCGCAAGCAGGTCGGCGGCGAGCCACTCCGGCTCGCCGGACGCGTCGGCGATGATGAGCACCTCGCTCGGCCCCGCGAGGCTGTCGATGCCGACCTCGCCGACCAGCAGCCGCTTGGCCTCGGTGACGTAGGCGTTGCCGGGGCCGACGATCACGTCGCAGCGCGGCACGCGGGAGGTCCCCAGAGCCATCGCGGCCACGGCCTGGGCGCCGCCGATCGGGAACAGCAGCTCGACGCCGAGGAGCGCGCAGGCGGCGGCCACGCCTGCGGCCGCGCCGCCGCCCGGCCGCGGGGGCGAGCAGACGACGATGCGCTCGACCCCGGCCACCTGCGCGGGGATGGCCGTCATGAGTACCGAGGACGGGTAGTCGGCGAGGCCGCCGGGCACGTAGAGCCCGGCGGCCGCCAGCGGCACGATCTCCTGGCCGACGACCTGGCCCTGCGCGAGCGTCTCGCGCCACGGCGCGACCGCCTCGCTCTCGTGATAGGCGCGGATGTTGGCGGCGGCCGTCTCCAGCGCGCCGCGCAGCTCGGGAGAGAGTGACTCCAGGCGGGCGCGCAGCTCGGCGGCCGGGACCGCGTAGTCTTCGGGGAGCTCCACCCGGTCGAGCCGCGCGGTCTGCGCGCGCACGGCGTCGTCGCCGCGAGCGCGCACGTCGGCCACGATGGCCGCGGCCGTCGTCTGCACCTCGGCCGCGGCCGGCGCGAACGCCCGGAGCGCCGCGACCGTCGCGGCCATGTCGTCGTTCCACGACAGCTGTCTCATCTCTCCTCCAGCGCAACGCGCAAGCTGGTCACCAGCGCCCCGACCTCGCGGCGCAGCAGCACCCGGGCGGCGCGCGCGGCCACGAGATGCGCGCTGCAACCGGCCACGACCTGGCCGACCTCGAGCGGCGGCATGCCGGTGAGACCGGCAGCCAGCCGGGAGCGAAGCTCGACCACGCCGTCGGCGAGGCCGAGCGCAGGCGCCAGGGACGGTTCGTCGAGCACGAGGATGTCGGGCTGCGCGCCTGCACCGGCGAAGTGCCGGCTCGTGGTCTCCGGGTATCGCGTGGCGATCCGCGGGCGGCGGTCCGGCCTGCCTCCCCCGGGCATCATCGCCAGCACCAGCTCGTCACGGCAGCACCCGAGGTCGAGCAAGTCGGCGACGCCGAACCGCCCCTCGAGGAGCCCGTCGCTGCCGACCACGCCGACGTCCAGGGCGCCGCGGTCGCAGGCGCGCAAGATGTCGCCGGAGGTGCCGAGCAGCCAGGCGCCGGCCGGATGTTCCAGGAGCGCCGGCGCCCTGTGTTCGCGCAGCGAGGCGACCGGCAGAGCGGCTGCCTCGAGCAGGCGGAGGATCTCGGCCTGCGGCCGGCCGGCCTCGCAGGCGAGGCCGATCCTCACCTCTCCCCCAATGCCTCGGCGATCTCGCGCGCGCCGCCGCTGAGTTCGCGGCCATCGGCCAGATGCAGGGTGTAGGAACCCCCGCGCGCCGGCAACAGCAGCGGCGGCCTCACGCCGGTCGCCGCCTCGGGCAGCGCCACGACGGAGAGGCCGGCGCGGCGGAGCTCCGCCGCCCGCGCCGGCGCCTCCAGGCCGCCGATGAACGGGACGGCGGCCGGCGCGACGACGTGCACCACACCCGCCTCGTCGAGCGCGTCGGCGGTCCGGTCCACCGCGATGGCGAACCCGACGCCGGGGATGTCCCAGTCGAAGTGCGCGACGAGGCCGTCGTAGCGGCCGCCGCTGGCGAGCGGCAAGCCGACACCGGGCGCGTAGGCTTCGAGGAGCAAGCCGGTGTAGTAGCCGAGGTCCTGCATGAGGCCGAAGTCGAACGCCAGCCGCTCGCCGAACCCGGCGTCCTCGACGAGGTCCCGGACGCGGCCGAGGCGCGCGACCGCCGTCTCCATGACGTCGTTGCGCGCCAGCTTGCGCGCCTGCCCGAGCACCTCGTCGCCGCCGCTCAACTCGAGGATGCGCCAGAGGGCCTTGAGGACGTCCCACTCCACATCGGAGTTGCCGGCGATGCTCTCGACCATCGGGTAGTCGCGGTCGCCGAGCGCCTGCTTGAACTTCTCGCGGTCCTCCCCGGGCAGCCCGAGGGAGTCGATGAGCGCTCGCTGGAAGGAGGCGGAGCCGAGCGTGACCGTGTACTCGCGGAGGCCGAGCCCCGCGAGCGCGTCGCAGAGGAGCGTGACGCACTCGGCGTCGGCCTCGGCCGAGTCCAACCCGAGGAGTTCCACGCCCGCCTGCTGGAACTCACCGTCCTGACCCCGCTGCGGCGCCCAGGGGCGGATGCTCGGGGCCACGTAGCTGAAGCGGAGCGGAAGCGGCTCGTCGTCGCAGCGGTCGGCGGCCATGCGCGCGACCGGCACGGTCATGTCGGTGCGCACCATGAGCTCGTGGCCCTGCTCGTCGTGCAGGCGGTAGCCGGCGGACAGTGTGTCGTCGTCCGCCGACTCGAGGGTCTCGGCGAACTCCAGCCACGGGGTGCGCACCTCACCGTAGCCGTAGACGGCGAAGCGGTCGCGCAGCCGGTCCTCGACCGCCCGCAGCCGCCCCGTCTCGGGCGGAAGAACGTCGCGCATGCCCTCTGGGATCATCGTGCGTCCTCCTCCCCGCTCCGGCCGGCGTCAGCCGACCCCGATACAGCTCTCCCCGAGCAGCGCCTTGAGCTCCGCGTACAGCCCGGCGACAGGATCCACCCGCAGCTTGTCGCCGACGCGCAGCCTGGCGCGCTGGTCGCCCTGCACCACCTGCAGCACCACCGGCACCGTGCCGGGGAAGTCGGTGAGCACCCGGCGCAGGTCGTCCATGACCGTCGGCGCCACGCACGAGGAGTCGATGACCACGGTGAGCGGGTGGTACTCGCTGACGCCGTTGAACGGCACGACCTCGATGGCGCTGAGCGTGACGTCGCCCTCGGCGCGGCGCTCGATGCGCCCCTTGATCTTGATGATGGCGTCCTCGGCGAGGAGCTCGCGGAACTGCTCGTACACCTTGGGCCAGGCGCGGCACTCGATGCCGCCGTCGATGTCCTCGAGACGGAACGACAGCCACACGCCGCCGTTCTTGCTCACGCGCTTCTGGGAGTTGGCGACGATGCCGCCGGTCCAGGTCATCGCCCCGTCGCCCGCGTCGACGAGCCGGGCGACCGGCACCTCGATCTCGTCGTGCAGCTGCTCGCGCAGGTCCTGCAGCGGGTGCGCGGAGACGTACAGGCCGAGGGCCTCCTTCTCGTAGCGCAGCAGCGTCGTCTGGTCCCACTCGGTCTGCGGCACCGTGGGCCGGGGATGCCCGCTGTCCACGTCCGCGGCCATGTCGCCGAAGAGGTCGCCCTGACCCTGCGCCTTGTCCTTGCGCTTGCGCTCGCCGTCGGACATCGCCAGCGGCAGCACCTCGAGCATCCCGCGGCGCGGGTCGCCGGTACTGTCGAACGCGCCGCTGCGGATGAGCGCCTCGAGCACGCGCTTGTTGGCCATCTGCGAGTCGACGCGGGCGCAGAAGTCGAAGATCGACTCAAACGGCCCGCCCTCGTCCCGCGCCGCGACGATGGCCTCGATGGCGCCGACGCCGACGCCCTTCACGGCGTTCATGCCGAAGCGGATCTTGCCCTCCACCACGGTGAACTCGACGAGGCTCGTGTTGACGTCCGGCGGCAGCACCTCGATGCCCATCTCGTGGCACTGGTTGACATAGAACGGCACCTTGTCCTTGGTGCTCATGACGCTGGAGACCAGGGCCGCCATGTACTCGACGGGGTAGTTCGCCTTGAGCCACGCGGTACGGTAGCTGATCATCGCGTAGCAGGCGGCGTGGCTCTTGTTGAACGAGTAGTCGCCGGTGGCCTCGAAGCTCGCCCACATCTTGTTGGCCACCGCCGGCGGCACGTCCTTCTCGGCGAGGCCCTGCATGAGGGGCTCCTTGAGGGTGGCCATCAGCTTGTGGTTCTTCTTGCTGATGGCCTTGCGCAGGTCGTCCGCCTGCGCCGGGCTGAACCCGCCGACCCGGCGGGCGATGGCCATGTACTGCTCCTGGTAGATGGTCACGCCGTGGGTGGGCTCCAGGATGGGGCGCAGGGCCTCGTGGTCGTAGATGACCGAGGCCGGGTCCTTCTTGTTGCGTGCGTACGTCGGGATGAACTGCATAGGCCCCGGCCGGTAGAGAGCCACGATGGCGATGAGGTCTTCGAACTCCGTGGGGCCGATCTCGCGCAGCGCCTCCTTCATGCCGGGGCTCTCGAACTGGAAGACGCCGGTGGAGTCGCCGTGGGCGAGCATCTGGTAGGTCTTCTCGTCGTCGAGCGGCAACTGGTCGATCTCGATGCAGACGCCGCGCGTCTGCTCGATGATGTCGAGCGCGGCCTCGATGACGTCCAGGTTGCGCAGGCCGAGGAAGTCCATCTTGAGCAGGCCGAGCTTGGAGACGTCGTTCATGTCGAACTGCGTGACGAGCTCGGCCTCGCCCTTCTGCTGCAGCGGCAGGTACTCGGTGAGCGGCCTGTCGCTGATCACCACGGCGGCCGCGTGGATGGAGTCGTTGCGGATGAGGCCCTCGAGGCTCATGGCGAGGTCGACGACCTCCTTGACCTCCTCGTCGGCGTCGTAGGCCTGCTTGAGCTCGCCGTTCTGCTTCATCGCGTCGTCGAAGGTCGCCGGCGGCGCCTGCTCGGGGATCATCTTGGCGATCTTGTCGCCGACCGCATAGGGCTTGCCCATGACGCGCGCGGCGTCGCGTACGGCCGCGCGCGCGGCCATGGTGCCGAAGGTGATGATCTGCGCCACCCTGTCGCGGCCGTACTTCTCCGCCACGTAGTCGATGACTTCGCCGCGCCGGTCGACGCTGAAGTCCATGTCGATGTCGGGCATGCTCTTGCGCCCCGGGTTGAGGAAGCGCTCGAACAGCAGGTCGTACTTGAGCGGGTCGATGTCGGTGATGCTCAGCGCGTAGCTGACGATGGACCCGGCGGCGGAACCTCGGCCGGGTCCCACCGCGATGCCGTTGTCCTTGGCGAACTTCACGTAGTCCCAGACGATGAGGAAGTAGGCGTCGAACCCCATCTCGCCGATGACGCCGAGCTCGAAGTCGAGGCGCTCGACGACCTCCTGGCTCGGCGCGGCGCCGTACCGCCGCGTGATGCCCTGCTCGCACAGGTCGCGCAGGTAGCTGTCCTCGGTGAACCCGTCGGGCACCGGGTACGTGGGCAGCTTGTAGTCGCCGAAGTCCAGGGTCACGTCACAGCGTTCGGCGATCTCCACCGTGGACGCGCAGGCGCCCGGGTAGTCCTTGAAGCGCTCCTCCATCTCGTCGCCCGACTTGAGGTAGAACTCGTCGCTGCCGTAGCGCATGCGGTTCTCGTCGGCGATGTTGCTCTGCGTCTGGATGCAGAGGAGCGCGTCGTGCGCGTAGGCGTCCTCGTGACGGAGGTAGTGGACGTCGTTGGTGGCGACCGTCTTGAGGCCGGCCTTCTCGGCGAGCAGCGCGAGCTTGGGGAGCAGCTCGCGCTGCTCGGGCAGGCCGGCATCTTGAAGCTCGACATAGACGTTCTCGGGGCCGAGCAGCTCGGCGAGGCGGGTGACCTCGGCCAGTGCGGCGGCGTCGTCGCCGTCGCGAAGCAGCATCGAGGTCTTGCCGCTCAGGCACCCCGTGAGCGCGATGAGGCCCTCGTGGTGCTGGCTGAGCAGCTCCCAGTCGGCGCGCGGCTTGTAGTAGTAGCCCTCGAGGTATGCCGTGGTGGAGAGCTTGACGAGGTTCTTGTAGCCGGCCTCGTTGCGCGCGAGCAGCGTGAGGTGCGCGTTGCGCTCCTTGACCCCCGCCCGGCTGTGCCGGTCGGTGGCGACGTAGAGCTCGAGGCCGATGATCGGCTTGATGCCCTCGTCCTGGGCGGCGCGGTAGAACTTGACGGCGCCGCCCAGCGTGCCGTGGTCGGTGAGCGCGACCGCCGGCATGCCCAGCTCCTTGGCGCGCGCGACCAGCGCTTTGACCCGGCACGCGCCGTCGAGCAGCGAGTACTCGCTGTGCACGTGGAGATGGACGAATGCGGCGGTCATGGGTGGCCGGATTCTAGCATGACGGGACCACGACCCCTCCGATGGCCGCGCCACCCGGCGCCGCCGTGCCCGGGCTTCGGCCCGGACCCGTCACGGCTCCCGGACTGAATACCCCTTGGGGTATACTCCGGGCGCAACCAAGGGCCGGACCCGATACCGGGCGGCCACCAGGGAGGACGACATGTCGATGTGCTGGGTGCAGGCCGGGATCTGCGGCGAGGAGACGTCGATCGAGGCGTCCAAGACGGGTCCGTCCTCGATCGCCCTCGCGTTCACGACCACCTGCGAGCACATCACGGAGCTCGCCGGGGAACTGCGCGAGGTCGACGCCGGCGTGGAGCTGTCACGCCCCATGAACGAGACGCTGACCTACACGCTGGCCGCGAAGCACTGCTGCCGCACGAGCTGCGTGGTGCCGGCGGCGGTCCTGAAGAGCGTGGAGGCGACGGCCGGGGTCTTCCTCCCCGCCACGTGCACCATCGAGTTCGTCGAGGGCGCTCTCTGATCGGAGGCCGCAGGCCGCCCGGCGCACGCGCCAGACTCAGGCCTGGCGGCCGCGCAGCATCCCGAACTCGATCGAGTCGACCAGGGCTTCCCAGCTCGCCTCGATGATGTTCTCGCTGACGCCGATGCTGCCCCAGCTCTCTTCCCCGTCGCTCGCGTCAAGCAGGACGCGGGTGACGGCGCCGGTGCCCTTGGTCTCGTCGAGGATGCGTACCTTGTAGTTGACCAGCTCGATGTCGGCGAGGTGCGGGTACTTGCTCACGATCGCCTGGCGGAGCGCCGAGTCCATCGCGTTGACGGGGCCGTTGCCTTCGGCGGTGCTGATGATGCGTTCGCCGCCGACGTGGATCTTGATCGTCGCCTCCACCACGGCCATGCCGTCCTCGCGCTTCTC
>Ga0315271_10000230_pt1 | contig 28789 bp, 22 predicted proteins | sample C3_top_MG_FD_204664 | JGI IMG/M metagenome (GOLD analysis project Ga0315271, IMG submission 204664) | Sediment microbial communities from Yellowstone Lake, YNP, Wyoming, USA - C3_top | ecosystem: Environmental > Aquatic > Freshwater > Lake > Sediment | place: USA: Wyoming | collected 2017-08-01
CATCGAGTTCACCGGCCCCGACGGCCAGCCTGCCATCCGCCACTTCTGCAACGTGGCCAGCTGCGGCATCTCCGCCGTCGTGGCCCGCAACGTCAACCTCGGCTCCAAGCGGCTCGGCGGGAAGATCTCCTTCAAGCTCGCCTCGGCCCGCGCCCTGCTCGGCTGGGACGACCAGGCGATCCGCTGGCGCGTCGACGGAGGCCCCTGGACCGAGGATACGGTCACCGCCCTCTCGGTCTGCAACGCCCGCTACTTCGGGGGCGGGATCATGGTCGCGCCCCAGGCCGACATGGAGGACGGCCTCCTCGACGTCACCATCTGGAAGGACTACGGCGTGCTCGACTTCGTGGTGCAGCAGCCGAAGCTCTACGACGGCCGCCACGTCCAGCTCGCCAAGACCCGCCTGCTGCGGGGCCGGGAGATCGAGGTCGAGCCGGTTGGCGGGGCGCGGGTGCTGCTCGAGGTCGACGGCGAGCAGCCCGGGATGCTGCCGGCCCGCTTCACCGTCCTGCCGAGGGCGTTGACGCTGCGGTCGGCGTAGGCGGCTCTTCGGCACCACCACCCACGGCCTGCGGCCCGCTGCTTGCCAGCCTCGGTCTGTGGCTCGGTGTCGCACCTCCCCAACAGAAGACGGACGGCCCGCAAGGGTATCCCGTGGAGGGCCGTTCCCTCGGCCACCACCGAAGGCGTATTCGTGTGGCTCTCATGCAGCCAGGGGGGGGCGCTCGGATGGCTTCCAGGAAGACGCCAGGCAAGTCCGGAGCGAAGTCGCCGAGCGCGGCGAAGTCGCCGAAGGGGTCCGGACCGAAGGCCAGGGCCAGCTCCGCGGCCAGGCCGCCATCGAAGCGCGCGGCCAGCCCGGCATCGAAGCGCGCCCCCAGGCCGGCCGGTGGTCCGGAGGTCCGCAAGGCGACGGCGCCTGCGCCCAGGGCCAGGCCGGCGGCGACGAAGGCCGCTCCAGCCGCGATCCCGTCGAAGGCGGTGCCGCGCAAGAAGGCGGCTGCCAGGGCCGGGAAGGGGGCCGCTGCACCCGCCACGCCTGCGACCGAAGGCGCCTCGGTCCCGGTCACCGAGACCGATCCGGCCGCGCTGGCCAAGCTGGCGCTCGGCCCGGTCGCCGGGCGGAGCGAGCCCAGGCCGGCCACCATCCCCTGGAGCTACGGTCTCGATCGGATCACCGCGATGGCCATCGACCCCGACCGGCTCTACGCCTGGTGGGAGGTCACCGACGCGGCCATCGAGCGGGCCCGCCAGGCCCTCGGCCCGGGAGGGCCCGGTGCCTGGCTCTGCCTGCGTGTCTACGACACCACCGGTCGCCTCTTCGACGGCACCAACGCCCACGGTGCCTTCGACGTCGGCATCGACCGCGACAACCGCGACTGGTTCTTCCAGATCGGCAAGCCGACCTCGACCGCCTTCGTCGAGGTCGGGCTCAAGTCGGTCGAGGGCTACTTCTCCAGGATCGCCCGCTCCGGGCGGATCGACTTCCCGCGACGCGAGCCGGCCGCCTTGAGTGACCCGGAGTGGATGACGGTGGAGACCCGGGGCGGCCAGGTCTCCGAGACCCACCGATCGTCGGCGCCCGCTCCGGCCGCCCATCCGGTCCCGGCGGCCGGTGGCGGCGCCGCGCCGCCACGCTTCGAGCAGATCCCGAGCTGGCTCATGCGCGATCCGATCCAGGTCACCGAGACCATCCTGCGCGAGGCCGCCGAGCACGGCTGGGAGCGCATCGACTGGAAGGAGGAGTCTGGCGAGGGCTGGTCCGCCTCCGAGGGTCGGCTGGAGTGGGAGAGCCCGCACGTGGTCTCCTCCTGGGAGGCCGGGCCGTTCAGCGACCCGGTGGAGATCGTGCCCCCGAGCCGCGAGGCCTGGCAGGGCCGCTCCTTCGCCTGGCGCGTCGGTGGCGTGACCCACGTGGTCCACGGACCGTGGCGAGTGGTGATCCGGAACCTGGCCTCGCGCGCCGAGCACGCGGTGCTGGGGGCCTGGTCGATCTACCGGTCGTGGGCGGTCGAGGCCGGACAGGAGGTCCGCCCCGGGCGCCGCGCGGCGGTCCGCTCCGGGGCTTCGGAGCTGCTGGCCGTCGGCGCCAGCGAGCGGCGCTGGCTCGCCGGCAGCGAGGTCCGGCTCGGCGGGGCCAGCGAGCTCTGGCGCGCCGGGGCGAGCGAGCTGGCCTACGGCGGCGCCAGTGAGCTGCGCTTCCTCGGGGCCAGCCAGTGGGTGGCCCGCGGGGCGAGCGAGCGCTGGCAGGCCGGGGCCAGCGAGCGACGGCTGGGTGGCGCCAGCGAGCGGGACATGGACGGCGCCAGCCAGGGGCGCCTCGGCGGCGCCTCGGAGCAGCACGCGACCGGCGAGGAAACCACCTGGCCGGCCGTCCCGACCCTGCCGGACGGAGAGGGGTGAGCGCCATGGCCCGAGGCTACCTGGCGATCGTGCTGCACGCGCACCTCCCCTTCGTCCGTCACCCCGAGGACCCGACGGTGATGGAGGAGAACTGGCTCTACGAGGCCATCACCGGCACCTACCTGCCGCTGCTCCAGGTCTTCGAGGGGCTGGTGGCCGACTGCGTGCCGTTCCGGGTGACGGTCTCGCTCTCGGCGCCGCTCATCTCGATGCTCACCGACGACCTGCTCAAGGAGCGGTACGCCCGGCACATCGACCAGCTCATCGAGCTGGCCGGGAAGGAGCTGGAGCGGACCCGCCCCGAGCCCCACTACCAGCGGCTGGCCACCTACTACCTCGACCGCTTCTCCTCGCTGCGCCACACCTGGCGCATGCACGAGGGTGACCTGGTGCGGGCCTTCCGCAAGCTGCAGGAGGCCGGCTGCGTCGAGGTCATCACCTCCACCGCCACCCACGCCTTCTTCCCGCTGCTCGACCGGAACTGGGCGGCGCTGCGGGCCCAGGTCCACGTGGCGGCCGATCTCTACGAGGACCACTTCGGCCGGCGCCCGAAGGGGATGTGGCTCGGGGAGTGCGGCTACGTCCCCGGCTGCGACGAGCTGCTCCGCGAGGCGGCCGTCCGTTACCTCGTCCTCGACACCCACGCCTTGCTCTACGGCGACGAGCCGCCGGTCTTCGGCGTCCACGCGCCGGTCTACTGCCCCACCGGCGTGGCCGTCTTCGGCCGCGACACCGAGTCGTCGCAGCAGGTCTGGAGCGCCAAGGAGGGCTACCCGGGCGACCCGCTCTACCGCGACTTCTACCGCGACATCGGCTTCGACCTGCCGCTCGACTACATCGGCAAGTACCTCCACCCGGAGAATGTGCGCGGCTTCACCGGCCTCAAGTACCACGCCATCACCCACGACAAGCTGCACGACAAGTGGGTCTACGACCCGGGGCGTGCTCGCGATCGGGTCGGCCTCCACGCCTCCCACTTCCGCGGCAACCGGGCCAGGCAGGTGGAGGCGCTGGCGAGCCGCATGGACCGGCCACCCATCGTGCTGGCCCCGTACGACGCCGAGCTCTACGGCCACTGGTGGTACGAGGGGCCGCTCTTCCTCAACGATCTCTTCCGCCAGCTGGCCTTCGACCAGGACGTGGTGGAGCCCATCTCGCCCGGCGACTACCTCGAGCGCCACCCCACCAACCAGGTGGTGACGCCCTCGCTCTCCTCGTGGGGCCAGAAGGGCTACGCCGAGTACTGGTGCAACGGGAGCAACGCCTGGATCTACCGCCACCTCCACGTGGCCGGGGAGCGGATGGTCGAGCTGGCGCGGCGCAGCCCACACGCCCAGGGGCTTGAGCGGCGCGCCCTCGACCAGGCGGCGCGGGAGCTCCTGCTGGCCCAGTCGAGTGACTGGCCCTTCATCATGACCACCGGCACCACCGTCTCCTACGCCACCCGGCGGCTGAACGAGCACGTGGTCCGCTTCACCAGGCTCTACGAGGAGATCAAGGCCGGGCGCATCGACGCGGCGGTCCTGGCCGACGTCGAGGCCAAGGACAACCTCTTCCCCGGCATCGACTACCGGATCTACGCGACCTGACCACCCATGGCCGCGCCATCACAGCTCAAGGTCCTGTTCGTCAGCTCCGAGGTGGCCCCCTTCGCCAAGACCGGCGGGCTGGCCGACGTCTCGGGCGCGCTGCCGAGGGCGCTGCGGGATCGCGGCGTCGACGTCCGCGTGGTGACGCCGCTCTACGCCGGCTTCGACTGGGGCGCGCTCGAGACCCTGGAGGGGACGCTGCGGGTGCCGATGTGGTGGGGCCCGGCGCGCGCCTCGGTCCGGCGCGGCGTCCTGCCGCGCAGCGAGGTCCCGGTCTACTTCCTCGAGTACCACCGCTACTTCGATCGGCCCCACCTCTACGGACCGCCCGGCGACGGCTACTCCGACAACCTGGAGCGCTTCACCTTCCTCTCCCGCGGCGCGCTGGAGGCCTGCAAGGCACTCGACTTCTGGCCGGACGTCATACACGCCAACGACTGGCAGACCGCCCTGGTGCCGGTCTACGTCAACACCGTGGAGTGGGCCAGGCCGCTCCACGGCGCGGGCACGATCTTCTCCATCCACAACATGGCCTACCAGGGCGTACACGACGTGGGCGCGATGTTCATCACCGGGCTGGGACGGGAGCACCTGAACCCGTCCGAGTTCGAGCACTTCGGCTCGATCAACCTGATGAAGGCGGCGCTCCGCCACGCCACGCTGCTCTCCACCGTCAGCCCCACCTACGCCCGCGAGATCCAGACCCCGGGCTTCGGCAACGGCCTCGACGGGGTGCTGCGCGAGCGGGGGGGCGACCTGGTGGGCATCCTCAACGGCATCGACGTCGAGGAGTGGAACCCCGCCACCGACCCCTACCTGGCCGCCACCTTCACCGCCGAGGACCTCTCCGGCAAGGCGGCCTGCAAGGCGGCCCTGCAGCGCGAGGCCGGGCTTCCGGTCGACCCCCGCATCCCGGTCTTCGGCGTCATCGGCCGACTGACCCAGCAGAAGGGCTTCGACGTGCTGGCCCACTGCCTGGAGCAGGTTCTCTCCTGGGACGTGCAGCTGGTGCTGCTCGGCTCGGGTGACGGGGAGGCCGAGCACTTCTTCTGGTCCCTCTCCCAGCGGCGCCGCGACCGCTTCCGCGCCTGGATCGGCTTCGACAACGGGCTCGCCCACCGCATCGAGGCCGGCTCCGACTTCTTCCTCATGCCCTCGCGCTTCGAGCCATGCGGCCTCAACCAGATGTACAGCCTGCGATACGGGACGCTGCCCATCGTGCGCGAGACCGGCGGGCTCGCCGACACCATCCACAGCTACCGGCAGGAGACCGGCGAGGGCAACGGCTTCGTCTTCCACGACCTGACGCCCGACGCGCTGGCCGGCACCATCGGCTGGGCGCTCGCCACCTGGCACCAGCGGCCCGCCCACATCGAGGGGCTGCGGCGCCAGGCCATGGCCGAGGACTTCTCCTGGCGCCACGAGGCGGAGGGCTACGAGCAGCTCTACCTCGAGGCGTACCGGCGACGGCGAGGGCACGAGTTCGGTGGCCTCCGCCGCAGTCCGCCGCAAGGCCAGGCGCCGGTCCCCGGCTCGGTGGCCCGGCGGCGTGCACGGGCCAAGGCGCGCCGGGGCTGATGGCGCCACTCACTTGGCCCGATCCCTGCTGCGGCGCAGGCTGCCTGTCCAGGCCGGGCGGACTCCTCCGTCCGCTGCTCGGCGGGCCACCAGCCCGCCTGCGCTGCTCCGTCGTCGTGCGACCCGGCTCGCCAACGGCATCCGGTGCCTCGCGACGGGCTCAGGCCAGGTGAGGGGCGCTGTGAGTGGCTACCCGACGGCCGGTTTCGCGGGGCGGTGGGGGACGTCCCCGGGCCTACCCCCGCGGGGCGGGGACGGGCGCCGCGGCCGGAGCGGGAGCCGGGGTCTTGGCCGGGGCCGGTGCGCTGGCCCGGGGCGCAGACGGAGCCGGAGCCGCAGCCGGTGTCGCAGCCGGTGGCGCCTTCTCCTCCGGCATGAGGAGCCGCTTCCCGGCCTCCTGCACGATGCGCCGCTGCCAGGCCTCGGGGGCGGCCGGGTGGGTCACCTTCCCCTGGGCGTCGCGCACGTTGCCGTCGAGGTACTTCACCATCAGCTCGGCGAAGAGCGCCTTCCAGCGCGCCAGGGCCTGCTCGGAGGCGCGCGTCGAGTAGTCGGTCAGGTAGGCGCGGGCCTGCTCCGGCGACCCCTTCCAGAGCTGCAGCGCCGCCTGCTCGACGTCGGCCTGGCGGGCGGCGTAGCCGGCCTCCAGCTCGCCCTGGACCCGGCGCACGTCCTGGCTCATGTCCGAGTAGCGCGAGTAGGCGAAGTTGGCGACGGCGTTGAAGGTCCAGAAGGCGGAGTCCCAGGTGAAGTGGTCGAAGTCGCCGTTGCCCACGGCGAAGGGGCGGGGCGGCTCCCGCAGCCCGGCGTAGAGCGGGACGTAGACGGTGCTGGACGTGTCGTCGACGCCGAACCAGAGCACCCCACCGATGGGTCCGGGAAGCCAGGCCCGCGACTGGGCCACGAAGGAGAAGCCGGTCTGCTGCGTCGAGATGGCCCGTTCGTTCAGGTACTCCTTGCCATCGACCTTGAAGGTGAGTGGCCGCCAGCGGTACGGCAGGGCGTACGGGCCGGCGCCCAGCTCGCGGGTCATGTCGAGCGAGGTCCCCTCGAAGTGGTCGCGCATCAGCGCCATGACCTCCTGGGCGCCCAGCTTCCTGTCGACCTTGACCCAGATCGGCAGGGGCGGGGCGGCCGGGTCGCCGAGGATCATCGACTCCGGGAGGTCGGCCGTGGGGGCGGCGCGGCGGAAGACGCTCCAGACCCGCGCGTCGCAGAAGCGCCGCTTGCCGAAGTCGTCCGGGTTGTAGACGTCGGCGAAGCTGAAGGCCTCGTCCTTGCCGGAGAACCAGCCCTGCGCGCGGGCGAAGCTGATGACGTCGGGGGCGTAGAGGGTCTCCTTGTCCTTGAGCGGGAAGGCGTGGATACGGGCGGCGTTGGCGTGGGCGGTGATGAAGCCGTCCGGCACGCGCCGCGCCACCCAGACCGCCCCCTTCTTCCCCTCGCCCTTGCCGATGATCTCGAGCAGCCAGGCCTCGTTCGGATCCGAGATGGAGATCGACTCGCCGGTCGAGGCGTAGCCGTGCTCGGCCACCAGGCCGGTGATCACCAGCACCGCCTCGCGGGCGGTGCGAGCACGCTCCAGGGCGACGTACATGAGCGAGCCGTAGTCGAGGAGCCCGGCCGGACCGTGCAATTCCTTGCGGCCGGTGAAGGTCGACTCGCCGATGGCCACCTGGTGCTCGTTGATGTTGCCGACGCGGGCCCAGGTGACCGGCGACTCGGGGATGGCGCCGAGCCGCTTGCCGGTGTCCCACTCGATGATCTCGCGCATGGTCCCGGGCGGGTGGATGCCGGCGGCGCGGAAGTAGAGCTCGCCGTAGAGGGTGTGCGAGTCGGCCAGGTAGGTGAGGAAGGTCGAGCCGTCGGTGGTGGCGCCGCGGGTCACCATGGCGCTGGTGCAGGGGACGGCCGCGGTGGGGGCGAGCGCGAGGAGCGCGGCGGTGACGGCGAGGCGGGGGAGGGTGGGGCGCATGGGGGGGGAGAGTACCCGGAGCGGGGGCGCCGCGGGCGGAGATCGGCGCCGAGTGGAAGGGTCCGTTTGCGGAGCGGGCGGTTCCGTTCGCCGGTCGAGAGGCGTGAGGAGCGCCAGGGGCGAGCGCGAGATCGACCGCCACCTTTCGTCGACCGAAAGGTGTCGCGAGGGGCGAGCGGGTTCGGGCGGCTCCGCGGGCGGGTGGCCCAGGCCGTTGCGTATGCGCCGGCCCCGCCGGGCATCGACGACACGGACTTGGAGTCACCCTAGGCACCCAAAGTGGAGGTCCCTTGCCTCGAGCGAAGCGTGCAGCGACAGTGTGAGGGCTCCGGTCGTCAGGCGCGTTGAAGTGGCGTCCCTGTTGGGTTCCGTGCATGTCCTGGTACCTTGGAATGTCAGACCGTCGTGAGACGCTGCGTGAATGATCAACCACGCGCCACCGACCCCGTCCTCGGCCGCGGCTTCGAACCACGGAGCGGCCTCCCCCTCCCTCGAACTCCTGGAAGCACGCCGGGCCCGCAACGGCCTGGCCACGCTGCTCCGCGCCGAGCAGTTCGCCATGGCCGACTTCCTCATCGCCCTGGCCGACTTCGACCAGCAGCGCGGCTGGGAGGCGCTCGGGTATTCGAGCCTCTTCGCCTTCCTCCACGTCGACCTGATGCTCCCCAACCCGAGCGCCTACTGGCGCAAGAGCGCCGCCCAGGCGCTGCATCGCTTCCCCGACCTCATCGAGCCCTTGCGCGACGGCCGGCTCTGCTGCTCCAGCACCGCCGAGCTGGCCAAGGTGCTGACCGATGAGAACAAGGACACGGTGCTGCCCCGCTTCTTCGGCCTCTCCTCGCGGGAGGCGCAGGAGGTCGTCGCCGAGATCCAGCCACGCCAGGCCCCGGCGACCAGGACCGTGGTGACCAGGGTGAATTGCGTGCCGGTGGCCCGGGCGACCTTCCTCGATCAGCCGCATCCGGAGTCTCAGCGGCAGTCGCAGTCGGCGCTCGATCTGGCGCCCGCGCCCGCGCCTGCGCCGATGCCGGCCGCTGCGCTCGCGCCGATGCCAGCCGCCTCGCCCGAGTTTGGGCCTCGGCCCGGGATGGCGACGGCGACGGCGACGCCATTCGAGTTCCAGTCGCTCATTCGGGCACCCAATCCGGAGCAGCACCCCAACGTGGTCCCTCTTTCGCAACTTCGGACGCCCGAAGTGGATTTCGGGGGAGGCGCCCGAACCGTCGCCACGCCCGACGAGATCGAGCCGCTCTCCGCCGAACGGCGCCGCGTCCACGTCAACGTCGGCAAGGAGTTCGTGAGGAAGCTCAATACGGCCCGGTCCGGACTCTCCCACGCCATCCCAGGAGCGACGCTGGAGCAGGTGCTCGAGGCCGGGCTCGACCTGCTCCTTGAGAGGCAGGCCAAGGCGCGCGGGCAGGTGAAGCGGCCGAGGACTGTGGTGGCGATTCCGGCCGCGACCGAGAGCCAGGCCACGCTTCCGACTCCAGTCACTGGTCCGAATCCAGACCCGGCCACGCATCCGAGCACGCCCCAACCCACGACACCGTCCACGATCGCGACACCGTCCACGACCCCGAAGGCGATGGCTACCGAGCCCCCGTCGCACCGCCGCGACGGCCACCGCGAGGCCATCCCGGCCGCGGTGAGGCGCGCCGTCTGGGTGCGCGACCAGGGTCGCTGCAGCTGGCCGCTCGACGGGGGTGGCTGCTGCGGTTCGACGCACCGGCTGGAGCTGGATCATGTCGTGCCCTGGGCGGAGTGGGGCGGCGAGACGGAGGTGAACCTCCGCCTGACCTGCGCCGCGCATAACAGGCTGGCGGCGAGGCGGGTGTTCGGGGAGCGGGTGATGGGGAGGTACCTGAGAGGCGGGGCGCGAAGTGCTGGCTAGAAGACTGGGTGGCCTGAAGGCCGCCCGACTGCGCGCCCGATTAGGTACACCGCCAGTACGCCGTCGCCACCAGGGTGCGGCGCTCCTTCGGCTCGGCCTTTCGCTTCAGCTCGGCCACCGAGCGATCCCGCTCGGCGTAGCGCTGCGCCTCGGTGGCGCGCAGCTCGTCGAGCTTGCGCCGGTACTCGCGCTCGGCCCGTTCCAGCATGCCGCGCCGGTCCCGCAGCGGCAGGTCGCCCTTGTCGTGCAGCGCCCCGCGGGCCCGCTGCCAGGCCTGCCGCGCCGTCTCCACCCCGGCCCGCGCCGCCAGCAGGGTGTCCTCGACGCTCCGGTCCCAGCGCTCGCGCGACTCGTCGAAGGCGGCGCCGGAGCGCTCCTGCACCGAGCCGAGCAGCTGGGCGTGGATGGTGGCCAGCGCCTCCTCCTGCGTCGTCCCGATCGAGACGGTGGCGCCGCGCGGGCCGCCACGGGCCTCGTCGGCCGGGAGCGAGGCGAACTCGTCGGCCTCGTCGAGCGGCAGGGCGTGGAACCGCTCGCCGTCGTGCCAGAGGACCAGGTGGATGACCCGCTCCTCCGAGACCAGCGCGTCGATGGAGAACTTGTAGGCGAACCACCAGCCCTCGCGCCCGGCCAGCTTGCCGAGCCGGGCTGGCAGACCACGCGAGCGCAGGTCGAGCATCGACACGGCGTCCTGCGGCCGGGCCTTGACCTTGTCGGCGGCCGCCTTGAGCAGCTTGGCCCGCCTGGTGCGGGATCGCCCCGCCCCCGGCCCTGGGGCCAGCTCGGCCGGCCGCGCCTCTCCCTCGAAGGCGGCCTCGAGAAGGGCGTCCTCCTCGGCGTCGCGCTTCGCCACCGCCTCCTTGGCGTCGGCCTCGGCCACCCGCAGCCGGCCGCGCACCTCCCCGTCGAAGCGCTCGAAGAGCAGGGTCCGGGCCGCGCTGAAGCGGGCGGTGATGCGGCCGTCGAGGTCGCCGCGCAGCGTCGTGAAGGCCTGGTCGATCTCGTCGGGGGAGCGGCAGGACTGGTAGATGTCGAGCACCCGCTTCTCGAAGTCGATGCCGCTGCCGAGGGCCCCGAGGATCTCGTCGGAGGAGCCGAAGACGCCGTCGAAGAGCGCCAGCTTCTGCGAGAGCAGGTCGTAGAGCCGGGCGTCGGCGGCGTTGGCGCGGTTGAGGAAGTTGAGCACCAGCACGTCGCGCTGCTGGCCGTAGCGGTGGCAGCGGCCGATGCGCTGCTCCAGCCGCTGCGGGTTCCAGGGCAGGTCGAAGTTGACGACCAGGTTGCAGAACTGGAGGTTGAGCCCCTCGGCCCCGGCCTCGGTCATGAGCAGGATCTGGGAGGTGTTGCGGAACTCCTCGACCAGCGCCGCCCGCTTCTCGGTGCCGGAGACGTCGCCGGAGAGGCAGGTGACCAGGTAGCCGCGCGAGCGCAGCACCTGGGCGAGGTGGTCCTGGGTGCGTCGGAACTCGGTGAAGACCACCGCCTTCTCCGGCCACCCGCAGGCCTGGGCCACCGTGAAGCAGCGGTCCAGCCCGCGCACCAGCGCGTCGACCTTGGCGTTGCGCTTGATGCCGCGCGCCATCCGGGCGCAGTCGCGCAGCTCGGAGAGCTCACTGGTCATCTGCCGGACCGTGGCCGAGCTCCTGGTGCGGGGCGGGGCGTCGTCGTCGAAGAGCTCCTCCAGCTCGTCGTCGAAGCCGTCGAGGTCGAGCGCCAGGTCGCCCTGCGCCGAGCACTCGGCGCCTGCCAGCTTCTCGTCGAGCGAGTCGGCCAGCCGCTCCAGCGTGGCGGCCAGGGCGAAGGAGGAGGAGGCGAGGATCTTGCGGTAGACGAGGACGAAGAGGGCGCGGCGCGCCATGGGGATGGCGTGGGTGTCCTCGCGCCGCAGGTACTCGGAGACCCGGTCGTAGAGCTCCTGCTCCTCGGCCGAGGGGGCGAAGTCCTCGACGATGGAGCGGCGCGCCGTGTACTTCACGTATTCGCGCACCTGGCGGCGCAGGGTGCGGATCACCACCGGGGCGAGCCGCGCCTTGAGGTCCTCGGCCTTCTCCTCGGTCAGCTCGCCGGTGGCGTACTGGAGCCGGAAGGCGTCCTCGCTGCCGAGCAGGGCGTCGTCGATGAAGGAGGCCAGCCCGAGCAGCTCCATCAGGTCGTTCTGCAGGGGCGTGGCGGTGAGCAGCAGCTTGGGGCACTTGCGCAGGCCGCGACGCAGCGCCTGGCCGGTGCGGTGGTCCTTGCGGTAGGCGTTCCGGAGCCGGTGGGCCTCGTCGATGATGGCCACGTCCCAGGGCACCCGCTCCAGCTCGCTGGCCCGCATGGCGGCGAAGGGGTGGGAGGCGATAACGATGCCGCCGGTGTCGAAGGGGTTGGTGTGCAGCCCGGCCTTCTCGGCGGCCCGGCAGGTGTCGCCGTCCACCACGTCGGCGTCGAGCCCGAACTTGTTGCGCAGCTCGTCGCGCCACTGGGCGCGGAGCGAGGCCGGGACCAGGACGACGGCGCGCGGCTTCCCCTCGGCGGCCAGCTGGGCCAGCACCAGGCCGGCCTCCACGGTCTTTCCGAGCCCGACCTCGTCGGCCAGCACCGCCCCGCCGGTGGCGAGCGAGGCGAGCGCGAAGGCGGCCGCCTCGATCTGGTGCGGGTTGAGGTCGACGGCCGAGTGGGCCAGCGCCGGCGCCAGTCGCGACGCGCCGCTCCCGGAGCGGGCCGTCAGGGCCTCCGCGGCGATGCGCTGGTGAAAACGGGTCAGCGCGGCGGGCTTCTCGCCCTGCACGCGCGACACGACGACCGACCCCACGCCCATCCCGCCGCCTCCCCACCCACCCCATCGGGCCCCGCCGAAGCGCGCCCGTCCACCACCGTCTCCCCGGCCACCCGGGCGAGCCTGGCGCCTCGCGGCGCCGGGGGCTCAATCTAGCAGCTTGGTGATCCCGGGGGAACGGGGAACCTCGCCCGGATGGGCAGGGGCGGGCGCCAGCGGCAGCGGGAGGCGGTTCCTGCTAGAACCCGCCACGTGCCACGGCCCATCTCCGAGCGGACGCTCCTCTTCCTGGTGGGGGCGGTCCAGTTCGTCAACGTCCTCGACTTCATGATGGTGATGCCGCTCGGCCCCGACTTCGCGGTCGGGCTCGGCATCCCGGCTTCGCAGCTCGGGCTGATCGGCGGCTCCTACACCGCGGCCGCCGCGGTCTCCGGGCTGGCCGGCGCCGCCTTCCTCGACCGCTTCGACCGGCGCAGCGCCCTGATGGTGGCGATGGGCGGGCTGGTGGTGGCGACCGCCGCGGGCGGCCTGGCGACCGGCTTCTGGACCATGGTCGCGGCCCGGGTCGCCGCCGGCTTCTTCGGCGGACCGGCCACCTCGCTGAGCCTCTCGATCGTGGCCGACGCCGTCCCGGCGGAGCGGCGCGGCCGGGCACTCGGCGCGGTGATGGGGGCCTTCTCGGTCGCCTCGGTGCTCGGCGTGCCGGCCGGGCTGGAGCTGGCACACCTGGGCTCCTGGCGGACTCCGTTCTTCGCCGTGGCCGGGCTCGGCCTTCTGGTGGCCGGCGGCGCGCTCATCCTCATGCCGCCCATGGTCGGCCACCTGGCGCGCTCCCGGGGGCCGGACGCCGAGCGCGGCTCGGTGCGGCTGCTGCTCCGGCAACCGGTGGCCATGCTCTCGCTGGCCGCCACCGCCACCGCGATGATGTCCGGCTTCTCCATCATCCCCAACATCGCCTCCCACCTGCGCTTCAACCTCGGCTTCCCGCGGGATCGGCTCGGGCTGGTCTACATGGTGGGCGGGTTCGTCGCCTTCTTCACCCTGCGCATCGCCGGGCGCTGGGTCGATCGCTTCGGCGCGCCGGTGGTCTCGGCGGGTGGCACCGCGGTCTTCGTCTGCGTGCTCGGGATCGGCTTCGCCTGGCCCTCGGCCTGGCTTCCGGGCGTGGCGGGCCACCCCGGGCTGCTGCTCGGCGCCGTCATCACGCTCTTCGTCTTCTTCATGATGGGCAACTCGCTCCGCAACGTCTCCATGAACACGCTCACCTCGCGCGTGCCGGGGCCGGCCGAGCGGGCCCGCTTCATGTCGGTGCAGTCGGCGGTCCAGCACCTGTCGAGCGCCATCGGGGCCGCGCTCTCGACGCGCCTGCTCACGGTGGAGCCGGACGGGAGGCTGGGTGGGATGCTCGGCCTGACCCTCTTCTCGGGGGCGGTGGCGCTGGCGGTCCCGTTCCTGCTGGCGGCGGTGCACTCGCGCCTGCTCCGGCGCCCCTCGGTCGCCGCCCCGGCCGCCTAGCCTCCCCCGGGCCCCGCCTTCTTCCCTGGTTTCGGTTCCCGCCCGGCCTGGCGGAGCGCGGCGCGGAGCAGGAACTCGACCTGGCCGTTGACCGACCGCAGGTCGTCGGCGGCCCAGCGCTGGAGGGCCTCGAGGACCTGCGGATCGATCCGCAGCAGGAAGGGCTTGCGCTCCGCCACGCCGCCTCCGTCCTAGTAGAGCGACCCGGTGTTGACGATCGGCTGTGTGCTCCGCTCGCTGCAGAGCACCACCAGCAGGTTGGAGACCATGGCCGCCTTTCGCTCCTCGTCGAGCACCACCACGTTGTTGCGGCTGAGCCGCTCCAGCGCCATCTCCACCATGCCGACCGCGCCGTCGACGATCTTCTGGCGTGCCGCGATGATGGCGCCGGCCTGCTGCCGCTGCAGCATGGCCTGGGCGATCTCGGGAGCGTAGGCCAGGTGGCTGATGCGCGCCTCAAGCACCTTGACGCCGGCGAGGTTGACGCGCTCGTCGAGCTCCTGCTGGAGGTGCTCGGCCACCTGCTGGGTGTTGCCTCGCAGCGAGAGGGTGGCTTCGTCGTGGGCGTCGTAGGGGTATCGCGAGGCCAGGGTGCGGACCGCCGACTCGCCCTGGACCCGGACGTAGTCCGGGTAGTTGTCGACCTCGAAGACCGCCTGGGCGCTGTCGATCACCTTCCAGACCACGATGGCGGCGATCTCGACCGGGTTGCCGTCGAGGTCGTTGACCTTGAGCTTGCCGACCTCGACCGAGACCATGCGCAGGCTCACCCGCCGCTTCGAGTAGAAGGGGTTGGCCCAGCAGAAGCCGGCCTCGCGCACCGTGCCGACGTACTCGCCGAAGAGCTGGAGCACCCGGGCCTCGTTCGGGTTGATGAAGAAGAGGCCGAGGAGGGCGATGAGCGCGCCGGCCAGCGCGACGAGGAAGACGAGGACGAGCACTGGCCCGCCGCCCCCGATGCCGGTGGCGAGGGCGCCGAGGGCGATGAGCCCCATGACGACGCCGAGGACGAGGGCGGACCAACCGGACGACGGCTTGCGGATCTTCTCGCGGACCATGGGTGACCTCCGATGATTTCGTGGTGATATCATCGCGACATCATGCGGTCAAGGTCCCCTCGCGGGACGCCATGGGGCGGTGTGGCGGCACCGGCCGGCGCGCGGTGCGCCCGCCCGCTACAGCAACCCCCGCTCCTTGACCGCCGCGTAGCGCGTCACCACCGCCGCCGGCAGGTCGGCCCCGGCCGCCTGGATCACCGCCACCCCGGCGGCGGTGAGCCGCCGCTCCGAGTGCTCCCGCTCGCCGAGGATGCGCTCGGCGGCGGCGCGCGCGAAGGCGTCGGCCTCGCCGGCCGGGCGGGCCGAGGCCGCCTCGACCAGGTCGGGATCGGCGATCGAGGCGACCGCCACCAGGTGGTGGCGACGCAGGATCCCGGCGCGGGCCAGCAGCAGGGTGGTGGCGTCCGGGTCGGCCAGCGCCGTGAAGACCACCACCAGGGCGCGGCGGCGCTGCCGGGCCATGAGGGTGTCGAAGGCGGCGCCGAAGTCGGCCTCGACCGGGCGGGAGCGGGCCAGGTGGAGCGCCTCGGCCAGCGGACCGAGCCGGGTCCGGCGCCCCTCGGCCGGCACCACCCGCTCCACCTCGGCGCCGAAGAGGATCAGTCCGGTCCGGTCGCCGCGGTCGGCGGCGGCCCGCGCCAGCGCCAGCGTCGCCTCCACGGCCCGGTCCAGCCGGGTCCGTCCGTCGTCGAGCCGGGCGCCGAGGTTCCTGCCGCAGTCGAGCAGGACCCAGATGGTCTGGTTCCGCTCCGGCTGCCACTCGCGGACCACCGGCCAGCCGCGCCGTGCCGTGGCCTTCCAGTCGACCGAGCGGAGGTCGTCGCCCGGCTGGTAGGTGCGCAGCGAGGCGAACTCGCGCCCCTCGGTGCGGCCGAAGCGGGAGTCGCGCCCGGCCCGGCCCAGGTCGGGGATGGCGGCCAGGTCGGCGGTGGCCAGCCCCGCGCCGAGGCCGAGGTCGGGGTAGACGCTCACCACCTGGCCGAGGGTGAGCCGCACCGGCCGCCAGCAGAGGCCGAGCGGGCCGGGCAGGCGGAGGTGGAGGTCGCCAAAGGCGTGCCGGCCGCGGGCGCCGGGGGTGACCGTGTAGTCGACGATCACCTCGCCCGGATCGGCGCCGCGGGCCAGCGTCAGCGCCCGGCGGTGGCCGGTGGCCTCGAAGCCGGGGGGCGGCGCATCGGCCAGCAGGATGCGGAGCGGCCGGCCGGGCGCGGGGCGGAGCCGGAGCGAGACCGGGTTCTCGGTGAAGGCGGTGAGCGGCTGGCGCAACCGCCGCTCGGCCTGGATGGTCGCGGCGCACGGGGCGCGCCACCAGTCGAGCAGCAGCAGCGACAGCAGCGCCGCGTCCCAGGCCAGCATGACGAGGAGCCCGGCGCGCCCACCGCCGAGCAGCAGCGGCCAGGCCAGGCCGAGGGCCAGCAGCCAGGCGGCGCGCGCGGAGGGGATGGGCACGTCGTGGAGACTACCGCGCCCCGTGCTCCAGGCGCGCTAGGCGTGCGGCGTGCCGCGCGGGGTGCCGTGCGGCGGTCCCGGCGGCATTCCATGGGGGGCGCCATGCGGCGGGCCATGCGGCGCGCCGTGCGCGATGCCGGGCGGCATCCCCTGCATGTGGCCCATCTTCGGCATCTTCATTCCGAGGAAGGAGAAGTGCTCGCGGTAGCCCTTCATCATCTCCTGGAAGGCGCTCATCATGTAGCGGCGCTTGAAGCCGTCGGGGAGCTGCATCACCTCCGGCATCTTCTTCGCGTAGAAGGTCATGTAGCAGGTGCCGAGCGCCACCATGACCTCCTCCAGCGTCATGTCGAAGGGCTCCACGATGGGTGTCGCCAGGTTGTACTTGGACCAGTCGGTGACCCTGATCCGGTCCTTGAACTGCGCGTGGATGGGCGTGAACGGCATGGGCGTGAGCACCGGGAAGACCGCGATGTCCGGGTTGACCCGGATGGCCTCGGCGATGGTCCCCTCGATCGACTTCCAGGTCTCGGTGGGGCCGCCGATCATGAAGGAGGCCTCGGTCATGATGTCGTGCTCGCGGGCCAGGTCGACCGCCCGCTTGTTCTGGCCGACGGTGGTCCCCTTGTTGAGAGTGACCAGCATCTCGTCGGTGCTGCCCTCGGCGCCCAGGTAGAGGTGGATCACCCCGGCGTCCCGGTACTTGGGGAGGATGGCCTCGTCGCGGATGACGTCCTCGACGCGCGTCTCCATGAGCAGCTTCACGTCCATCTTCTCGGCGATGAGCAGGTCGAGGAGCTTCTCCCAGCGGACCGGGTCGTTGGTCGGGTACGGGTCGATGAGGGTGATGAACTCGACGCCGTGCAGGTCCACCAGCTGGTGCATCTCCTCGATGACGTTCCTGGGATCGCGGGCCCGCCAGTCGCCCCGCCAGAACTGGCGGTGGCTGCAGAAGGAGCAGCCCATCATGCAGCCGCGCGAGGTGAGCATCGAGGCCATGCGACCCCAGGGCTCGATGTTGTAGTGGTAGTCGCCCCAGTCGAGCAGGTGCCAGGCCGGCTGGAGCGCGCCGAGGTCGACGATGTGGGCGCGCTGCGGCGTGACCACGACGCGCCCGTCACGCTGGTAGGCGATGCCCTGCACGCCCGATGGATCTCCGGACGGCAGCGCCGCCAGCAGCTCCGGGAAGGTCTCCTCCATCTCGCCGCAGAGCACGAAGTCGACCCGGTTGGAGCTGTCGGCGAAGATCTCGCGGTACATGAAGGTCGGGTGCGGGCCGCCGATGACGGTGACGATCCCTGGATCGACCTCCTTGGCCACCTTGAGCGCCTGGAGGGCCGCCGGCACCGTGGCGGTGCTGATGGCGCCGGTGACCGGGAGGTAGTCGAGGCTCACCACCACGTCGGGACGGAAGCGGGCCACCTCGGCCCGGACGTCCTCGAAGGTGGCGCCGGTCTTGTTCATCGCGTCGTAGATGCGCGCCACGTGCCCGGCCTTCTCGGCGACGCCGGCCAGGTAGGCGAGCTGCAGCGGGGGCCAGGTGCCGATGACCTGGACGCCCCAGCAGAGGTACGGCGGGCCGATGAAGAGGATCCTGCTCATGGATCGGGTTTCCGGTGGCTGGCGGTTCGCGACGCGGGGGACCTCAGCGCCATAACACGGGAGAAGCCCGGCCGCACCCCAATGGGTAGGCACAAGTGCGCCAGCAATCTTGGGGGGTTGCGAACGTTCTTTTCAGCGGCCGTGGGCCGCCGTGGGCCACCATGGCGGCCCGGAGAGGATGGAACTACCGCGGGACCGGCACGGTGTCGAGCAGCTCAGCCACCAGCTCGTCGCCGCTGGCCCCCTCCAGCTCGGCGTCGGGCCGGAGCACCAGGCGGTGGCGCAGCACCGGCGGAGCCGACACCTTGACGTCGTCGGGTGAGAGCCAGGCGGCGCCGCGGAGCGTGGCGCGGGCGCGGGCGGCGGCCAGCAGGGCCACGCCGGCGCGGGGCGATGCGCCCAGCCGCACCCGCGAGAGCTGGCGGCTGCCGATGACGAGGCGGGCCACGTAGTCGAGGAGCGGCGGCGCCACCTCCAGCCGCCGGGCCCGCTCGCGCAGCCCCGCCAGGCCGGCGCGGTCCAGCACCGGCCCGACCCCGGCCGCCTCGAGGTCGTGGCCGTCGACCCCGGTGGTGGAGCGGCGCAGGATCTCCACCTCCTCGGCCGCCTCCGGATAGCCGATCCGGATCTTCATCATGAAGCGGTCGGTCTGCGCCTCGGGGAGCGGGTAGGTCCCCTCGTACTCGACCGGGTTCTGCGTGGCGATGACGAAGAAGTCGCCCCCCAGCGCCAGCCGCTCGCCGTCGAGCGTGACCTGGCGCTCCTCCATCGCCTCGAGCAGGGCGGCCTGGGTCTTGGGGGGCGTACGGTTGATCTCGTCGGCCAGCAGGACGTCGGTGAAGATCGGCCCGCGCCGCAGCTCGAAGGTGCCGGCCTGGGCCCGGTAGACGCTGGTGCCGAGGATGTCGGCCGGCATCAGGTCGGGCGTGAACTGCACCCGCCCGAAGCGCAGGTCGAGGGTCCGTGCCAGCGCCTTGGCGAGCAGCGTCTTGGCCACGCCGGGGACGCCCTCCAGCAGGACGTGGCCACCGGCCAGCAGGGCGCAGAGGAGCTGCCGCACCGGCTCGGCATGCCCCACCACCGCCTTGGCGATCTCGGCCTCCACCCGCGCCACCGGGTTGAGCCCCTCCGAGCCGTGCTCACCGTCGAGGTTCGACATGGGCCGAGCCTACCATGCGGGTTTCGGCTCCTGCGCCACCGCCACGGCGCCACCGGTCCGCCGCCTCGACGTCGGCCGCGGCGCGGGCCACCTCGAGCAGGAGGCCTGGGCCGCCGCGGGCCAGCGCCGCCTCGCCGCGGCGCATGGGCTCGGCTGCCCCAGGGACCCTGGCGCCGATCCGCCGCGCCGCCTCCTCGCCCGGGAGCGCGGCGCCGACGCCCGACCGCGCCTCGAGCCGCCTGCGCAGCCGCCGCCAGGTCTCGGTGGCCAGCTCCGGCTCGGCGCCGGCGCGCCGGTAGAGCTCGGCCAGCGAGGCCAGGTAGTCGCGGGTGGTCCGGCCGGCCGTCTCCACGGGCGGTGGACGGATGGCGCCGAAGCGGGGCCAGAGCGCCGCGGCCAGCAGCAGCACGACCAGCGCGACCTGCAGGGCGAGGGCCGTGCCGGGCGGTGGGCCGGCCCGCCCACCGGCAGCGGCCCGCCGCAGGTGGCGCTCGTCGAAGGCGAGCGGTCCCCGGGCCGCCAGCCTCACCCAGAGTGAGAGCGCGTCGCCCTCGCCGACGTGGCCGTTGTCGAGCAGCTCGGGCCCGGCCAGCAGCAGCACCTCGCCGCGTCCCCGCGGTATGGCCACCGCCGCGGGGCGCTCGGCATCGCCCAGCACCGGCCGGGCGCCGGGGGCGGCCGAGAGGGCGCCGGCACCCCCGGCGCGCAGCGTCAGCCCTTCGAAGAGCGGGTGGGCGGCCAGCGGGGCGACCGACCGCTCGTCCCGGCCGGGGAGCCGCCGGACCGCGAGGCGCCGGGCCAGCTCCGGCTGCTCCGCCTCCCCGGCCGGGCCGAGCGCCCAGACCACCAGGCCGCCCGCGTCGGCGTGGTCGAGGAGGGCCGACACCTCGCGCTCGTCGAGCGGTGCGGCCGGGGCGAGCAGGAGCCAGGTCTCCCCTGGCCCAGGGTCGTCCTGGCCCGGAGCGAGGCGGTGGAAGGGGCGGTTGGTCGCCGCCAGCCAGCGGGCCGCCGCCCCCATCCCCGGTCTCCCGGTCGACCCGGCCGAGGGGAGGTGGGCCAGCCCGGGATCGCCCCGCGGCGGCGTGGCCACCACCGCGGCGACCAGCAGCGCCAGGCCGAGCAGCCCGGCCAGCAGGAGCCCGGCGCGGTTCACGGCGCCACCCCGCCGCGGCCCGTGCCGTGGCCGGCGGCCAGCGCGGCCGCCACCGCCAGGGCGCTGGCCGCCTCCTCCGCGGTCACCGGCCGCCGGCCGAAGACGGTCCGCTCGTGGAGCCCGGCCAGGTGCCTGAAGCCGTCGTCATCCAGCCGGCCCGCCAGTTCACTCCCGGTGAGCGAGTCGACCTCCCCGCCCCGCAGCCGCCGGCGCAGGGTGCCGACCGAGGCGAGGAAGGCGAGGCGCACCGCGCCGGCCAGGTCGCCCGCGGCCAGCGCCCGCTCGCCGTCGGCCACCACCGCCCAGGCCACCCCCGGCAGCGCCACCGTGCCGGGTGGGCGTGGCAACGCCGGGGCGCCCCGGGTCCGGCGCTGGCGAGCGGCGCGCCAGAGCAGCAGGGCCGCCACCGCGGCGGCGGCCAGGAAGACGAAGCGGCCGAGCCCGGCCACCTGCTCGGCCTCGGTGGTGCCGAGCAGCTCGGTGAGCCGCTCCCAGGCCTGGGCGAGCCAGCGCCGCAGCTCCTCGCCCCGCCAGCGCTGGGCCTGGAAGTCCGGACCGGCCAGCACCTCGGCCAGCGCCGCCCGGTCGGCCTCGGAGGCGATCAGCCGGGCCGCGCTCATGCCGCGCGCTCCAGCCGCTCCGCCCAGGCCGCCAGGTCGAGCCCCTCGGTGCGGGCCCGCCGCTCGAAGTAGAAGACCACCATCACCGACAGCGAGAAGGGCTGGAGGGCGGCCCCGGCCACCAGCTCGAAGAGCGAGAGTCCGAGCTCGACCGGGAGCGGCAGCACCCCAGGGAGGAAGGGCAGGGCGCCGCCGCCACCGCCGAGGCTGCTGGCCAGGGCCCGCGGAAGGCCGGCCAGCCCGTTGACCGCCAGCATCAGCACGAAGGTGGTGAAGAGCAGCAGCGAGGCGCGCACGCCGGGCCGCTCCAGCACCGGCTGGCCCGGCCGCGGGGCCATGAGCCTCACCGAGCGGCGGAGCGCCCCCCAGGGACCGAGCCCCTCCACCGCCACCGCCACCGGGGCCAGGATGGTCCGCAGCAGGCTGACGAGGAAGAGCACCAACCCGCCCAGCACCGCGCCGGCGGCGCCCACGATCGCGGTGGGCGCGGAGGTGGAGGTGAGGGCGACGAGCAGCCCGGGGAGGGCGCCGAGCCCCACCGCCACGGCGAGGAGCAGCAGCTGGGCCAGTCCGGCGCCGAGCGCGCCGAGCAGCCGGCGCGGCCAGGAGGGGGCCGAGGCCGCGCGCTCGCCCGCCGCGTCGAGGGCGGGCGCCAGCGCCGTGGCGAGCAGCGCCGCCGTGACGGTGGTGGCCACCGCCTGGAGCAGGAAGAGGATCACCAGCAGCCCGCCGGCCGCCGCCAGGGCCAGGGGCGCCCGCTCGGCCGCCAGCCGGGGATCGGCGCCGGTCAGCAGGAAGGCCGGGGCCTGCGCCGAGAGGAAGCGGGCCATGGCCAGCGCCGGCGCCTGCAGCACCAGCATGGCGAGGAAGAGCGGACGGAAGTGGTCGCGCGCTGCGGCGATGGCCCGGTCGATCATCCCGCCGATGGTGAGCGGGCCGATGGTCAGGTCGCGGGGCGGTTCGGTGGGCAGGGGGGCACCAGGCTAGAGGGCGTGGACCACGCGGGGGTCGTTCCGCAGGGCGACGTAGAGGGCCAGCCGCTGCGGCTCGCTGGTGAGGGTCACCACCACCGTGACCGAGTGGTACTTGCCGCCGGAGGAGGCGCGGACCGTGACCAGCTCGGGCGGCGCCTCGCCCACCACCCGCGCCACCAGCCGGCGGGCGTGCTCGGCGAAGTCGTCGCCGGCCAGCCCGATGATCTTGATCGGGTACTCGACCGGATACTCGAAGCCGGAAGGCACATCCCCGGGCAGGTCCATGGCCGGAGCATAGCCGGGCCGGGGGCCACCCGCAGCGGGCGTGCCGGACGGGGGCGAGGGACCGGTGCCCGGGCAGGCGTCTCCGCCGGATATTTCCGGCGCCGGCGTTTGACGCGCCACGCGGCGCGAGGCGAGAATCCCGCCCCTCATGGCGATCCTGGTTCGACTGAACGGTGAGCAGCGCGAGCTGCCCGACGGCTTGACGGTGGAGACCCTGCTCGGCCACCTCGGCGTCAAGGCGACCCGGGTGGCCGTCGAGGTCAACGAGACGGTGGTGACCAAGGACCGGTACGCCACGCACCGGCTCTCGGGTGGCGACTCGATCGAGATCGTCGCCTTCGTGGGCGGGGGATGACCATGGCCGACACCTGGAGCATCGGGAAGCACACCTTCACGAGCCGGCTGCTGGTCGGCACCGGCAAGTTCCCCGACTTCCCCACCATGCAGCAGGCCCACCTCGCCTCGGGTGCCGAGGTGGTCACGGTGGCGGTGCGCCGGCTCGACCTGGCGGCCAGGGGGGAGGCCTCGCTGCTCGAGTGGATCCCCAAGGGCATGACGCTGCTCCCCAACACCGCCGCCTGCTACACCGCCGACGAGGCCATCCGCACGGCGCGGCTCGGGCGCGAGCTGGGGATGGGCGAGCTCGTCAAGCTGGAGGTGATCGGCGATCCGCGCACGCTCTTCCCGGACGTGGTCGGCCTGGTGGAGGCGGCCAAGGTGCTGGTCAAGGAGGGGTTCACGGTCCTGCCCTACACCAACGACGACCCGGTCACCGCCCGGCGGCTGGAGGAGGCCGGCTGCGCCGCCATCATGCCGCTCGGCGCCCCCATCGGCTCCGGCCTCGGCATCCGCAACCCCTACAACCTCCGCATCATCATGGAGAGCGCCAGGGTGCCGGTGCTGGTCGACGCCGGGGTCGGCACCGCCAGCGACGCCGCCATCGCCCTGGAGCTGGGGGCCGTGGCGGTGCTGATGAACACGGCCATCGCCGGTGCGCGCGACCCGGTGATGATGGCCGCCGCGATGCGCGATGCGGTGCGGGCCGGCCGTCAGGCCTTCCTGGCCGGGCGCATCCCCATGAAGCTGCACGCCGCCGCCTCGTCGCCGATGGGCGGCCTGATCGGGACCTGAGGAGGCCCGGCGGTCGTCGCCAGGCCAGCCGGGGCCGGCCGGCTACGGCTGGCCGGCGAAGGCGATCGGCTCGAGTGACTCGGCGACGAAGCGGTAGACCTTCGACGGCCGCCCCCAGCCACCGCTGGCGAAGCCGGCGTGGACCTTCTCCCAGGCCACCGGGTGCTCGCGCTCGCGAACCTGCTCGACCGTGCCGCGCAGCTGCCAGCCCCCTGGCTGCGCCAGGTCGAGCACCACGCGCGTCTCCTGGCTGTTGGTCCGCAGGTTCATGGCCGTCTTGAGCGCCAGCCCGTCGCCGTGGAAGAGCGCCACCTGGCCGTCGCGCACCTCGTGGTGGAAGACGAAGCGCGGCGACAGGTTGGCGGTCTCAGCCACCGCCACCAGCGCGAAGGGGAGGCCGGCGGCCAGCTCGCGCACCTCCTCGACCGGGATCTCCTCGAAGAAGCGGAGCGTGTAGGGGCTGTGGTGGACCGTGTAGGTCCGGGTGCCCTTCACCGTCAGTTCGTCCCCGTCCTCGCCGAACAGGTCGGACTCGGCGCCGCCCGGGGCGAGCGGGAGGGTCTTCACCTGGAAGCCGCGGTACTGCTCGAGCCGGGTCAGGAGGACCGAGAGGCACTCCCCCTGCTTCGGGCCGCGCGGCAGGCGCCCGCCCAGGCGCACCCGCAGCTCGCCGGGGTGGGAGGTGCCCTCCAGGCCGAGGACGCGGTGGAGCGAGACGGCGGGGCTGCAGCCGGCCAGGCTGCTGGTCCCCATGAAGGTGAGGACCTTCCCCGCCTGCACCGCGGGGAAGCTCGGCCCATGCAGGCCGGGGAGGGTCTCGAAGAACTGGATGAAGCGCTCCACCTGACTCGACAACTCCGCCTCCCGACGTGAAGATGCGCCGAGGTTAATCATGGGTCTCCCCGTTGTCCACCTGGTCACGGACGGCACGCTGGTGCCGGATCTCGCGGCGCACCTCGAGCTGGTGCTGCGCGGGCTCGAACCGGGGCGGGTGGCGGTGCACCTGCGCGAGAAGGCGCTGGGGGGCGCCCGGCTGCTGGCGCTCGCCGAGGCTCTGGCGCAGCGCTGCCACGCCGCCGGCCAGCTCCTGCTGGTGAACGGGAGGCTCGACGTGGCCGTGGCCTGCGGCGCCGACGGCGTCCACCTGCCTGCCACCGCGGTCGGCCCGGCCGAGGCCCGCCGGCTGCTCGGCCCCGGCGCGCTGGTCGGCGTCTCCTGCCACGCCGCGGGCGAGGTGGAGCGGGCCCTGGCAGGCGGGGCCAGCTACGCCACCTTCGGGCCGGTCTGGGCCACGCCGTCCAAGGCCGGCTTCGGCGCGCCGGTCGGGCTGGAGCGGCTCCGCGAGGCGAGCCGGCTCGGCCTGCCGCTGGTGGCGCTCGGCGGCGTCGAGCCTGCGCTGGCGCCGCTGGCCTTCGCGGCCGGGGCGAGCGGGGTGGCGGCCATCCGCGCCTGGCTCACGGGCCCGGATCCGGCCGGCGCGGTCAGGGCCCTGCTCGCGGCAGCGCCCGCCGTGGCCGTGAGGTAACGGCCGTGAGTTCGAGCCGAGGCAGCCAGGCGATCGTCGCCAGCGTGGTCAGGGCCGCGCGTGGATGCCTTCCTGGACGAAGTGGACGGGGGGCTCCGCGGCGCCGGCTGGCTTCGAGAGCTGCGAGCTCCGGCCTGGACATGGTCTCGGCCGCCACTTCACCTCGCCGTCGCCAGCCTCGCCTTCATGCCCCTCGCCTCGGCGAGAAGCGGCAGGTCCGGGTCGGCGTGCTTCCAGGTCTCGAGGAGCGCGTTGACCTTCGCGCGGGCCTCGTCGCGCCGGCCGAGGGCGTCGAGCGCCCGGGCCGAGACCAGGATGCTGCGAGGCCAGGTCTCGCAGGAGAAGGCGGGCCCCGTAGCGTAGATGTTCTCCTGGTACTGCTTCATCGCCGCCAGGGCCTCGGCCTGGTGGCCCTGGGCGGCCTCGAGCTCACCCAGCGAGCAGGTCGCCAGCGCCCCCAATGAATCCGTCCGTTTCGCAACCGGCTGGAGCAGCGCCGCCGCCTCCTCGAACCGGCCGGCCCGCCGGGCGGCCAGGCCGCGGACGATTCCTTCGGGCGGCTGCCCAGCCGGCACGGCGCGGGCCAAATCCTCCGCCAGCGGTGATCCGGGCGCGAGCAGGGCGGCAATCGCAGCGAACTGGACGACGCGCGAGCGGGCCTCGTCGGCGCCGGGTCCGGTCCCGCCCCGCCAGCCCGGCGCGAAAGTGTCGAGCTCGGCGCGTGCCTCACCGGGGCGACCCTCGCAGAGGAAGTGCCGGACACGGCGGGCGCGGTAGTCGGCCGGGAAGGTGACCCGGAGATGCTCGAGCACCTGGAGCGCCTCCTTCCGACGCCCCAGCAGCATCAGGGCCTGGTGGAGGTACGTCACCGGCTCCGCGTCGAGCATGCGGCTCCCATCACCGACCACCGGCCCGAGGAGCGATACGACCTCCGAGAAGTCGCGGTTCTGGATGAGGATCATGGCGAGGACGTCACGCCTCATCTGGTCGGCCTGGAGCCCGTAGGCGCGCCGCGCACTCGCCAGGGCCTCGTCCAGGCGTCCGTCGTCGGCTTGCACCAGGGCCAGCTGGCGATACGAGCCGGGCCCGGGCGCCCGTTCGACCCATCGCCGGACCAGCTCGAGGCTCTCGGCCCTTCTGCCCCGGCCGATCAGGCCATCGGAGAGGTGCAGGAGCGCCGGCTCCCAGGTCGGGTCGAGCTGGAGGGCCCGCTCGAAGTACGGGAGGGCCTTCTCGACCTGGCCATCGTGGAAGTAGCTGTCACCCGCCATGTAGAGGACCCGCTTTTCCTGCGGCCAGGCCTGGACGGCCTGCTCGTAGAGGCGATGGGCCTCGTCGTTCTGCCCATCCATGTGGGCCTTCCACGCCTGGATGAGCTGACGCTCCTTGGCGGGGACCCGGTCGATCTCGCGCAGCGCGGCCTCCATGGCGGCTCGCAGCTCGGCCTTGCCCAGACCCATGAACTCGCCCATGTAGGCGACCTGGAAGTGGGCCAACGCGAAGCGTGGGTCCACTGCAAGCGCCTTGCGGTACTCCGCCAGGGCCTCGTCGTAGCGGTCCTGCTCCGAGAGCCGGAGGCCGAGGAAGTAGTGCTCGTAGGCCCCCAGGCTCGAGGTCATGGCCTCCGCCACGGGCACGCGCGAGCCCTGGACCTCTGCCGGCGATTCGCGCAGCTCCTCGCGCGTCCGGGCCGAGAGCCGGTCGAGCAGGCCGAGCAGCTCCTTCTTCCCGGTGGTCTGCTCACGCACAGTGAACAGGTATTCGTCCTTCTGCGGGTCGACGGCGCGCATCTCCACCACGTAGAGGTCGTCGAGCTTGCGGATCCCGGCGACCAGCAGGGCGCGGATCCCGGCGCGCCGACCCACCTCGCGCCCCAGCGGCTCGTCGATCCGCTCCACGTCCCCCTTCCCGAATGACCGGAGCAGGTCCCACATCCGGCCGCGCGTCATCACCCGGAGCCGCTTCGACTGCTCCAGCGAGGTGATGAGCAGGCCGGAGAGGCCGTCGAGGGAAGGATCGCCGGTCTGGTTCACGAAGTCGGTGACCGCGACCGAGACGCGCCCGTCGGCGCCTGCGATCCAGGCCGACGCGGCGTGCCCCCTCCGGCTTGCCTGTGTCCAGAGGTACCAACCCGTCCCCGAAAGGGCCACGACGAGGGCAAGGCCGGTGGTCACCTGGAGGCCACGCCGCCGCCTCAGCCCGCCGATCCGTTTGCCCAGCGTCGCCTTTCGCCGAGTGACCTGCGCAGGCGGCGCGCCTTCCGCCGCCGTGGACCGCAGCGCCTCCTCGATGGGCGTGAGCGCCGCCAGCACCGCGGCGCCGTCACGGGGGCGCCCCTTGGGCGCCTTCTCCAGCATCCGGTCGACCAGGTCGGTCAGCCCGGGCGCCCCCGGCACCTCGAGCTTCGGCGCCGTGGCAGGTCCCGCCGACCACCGCCCTTCACCTTCCGGGAAAGGGTACTCCCCCGACAGCATCCGGTGGAGCATCACGCCGAGCGCGAAGACGTCGGTCCGCTCGTCCTCAGGGTCGTCCTCCCACTGCTCCGGCGCCATGTAGGCCGGCGTGCCCCCGGACAGGCGTCGCCGCCCGAAGGCGTGCGCCATCCCGAAGTCGAGGATCTTCACCTCACCCTTGTTGGTGACGAAGACGTTCGACGGCTTCAGGTCCCGGTGCACCACCCCCTCGGCGTGGGCATGGGCGAGCCCCCGCGCCACCTCCACGGCGACGTGCACCGCCTCCTGGACAGGCAGCGGGCCGTCGTCGATCCGCTCCTGCAGGGTCTTTCCGCGCAGCAGCTCAAAGACCAGGTAGGGGCCGTGCTCGCTCCGCCCCACGTCGTGGAGCGTGATCAGGTTCGGGTGCGCGAGCCGCGCGATCGCCTCGGCCTCGCGGACCACCTTCCCGTCCTCCGCCGCGGCCGCCCCCGGCCGGACCAGCTTCAAGGCCACCTGGCGCCCCAGCTCGCGGTCCCTGGCCTCGTAGACCACGCCGAAGCCGCCGCGCCCCAGCTCGCGTAGCACCTCGAAGCGCCCGATGAGGGTGCCGGGGAGGAGCGGCGCAGGCTCGGCCTCTCGGACCCCGGGCGCCTCGGCGACCTGCCTGAGGAGGTCGGTCAGCGCGCCGGGCTTCACGCCCCGCGGCGAGCCGCTGCCCTCTCCGGCGCCTTCGCTCACTCGCACCCCCGCTCAGAGTGGATCGAGGCTAGCCGATCCCGGACCGAGGATGCCACCATGCGTGCCGAGCGAGCGGGCCCTGGCAGCGAGCCGATGGCCGGGAACGGGTGCCCGTCGTCCCCGCCGCGCCTTGACCGGCCAGGCCGCGGCCCCTACCTTCGCGCGATGTCCGACCGCGATCGCGCACCGCCCGGGCTGCTCCGGACGGTCTCACTCTTCGCCGAGCTCGACCCGGCCGCCGCGGCGGCGCTGGAGCGGGTGGCGCGGCGGCGCGCCTACGCCGAGGGCGATGTGATCGTCTCCGAGGCAGAGCCGGGCGACGCCCTCTACGTTGTCCTGTCCGGCAAGGTGAAGGTGGTGCTCTACGGGGAGTCGGGGCGCGAGGTGATCCTCTCCATCTTCAGGGCGCCCGGCGACTTCTTCGGCGAGATGAGCCTCCTCGACGACGAGCCGCGCTCGGCCACGGTGCTGGCCGTGACGCCGTCGACGCTGCTGGTCCTCTCCCGCGCCGACTTCCGCGCCCACCTGGCACGCCACCCCAGGGTGGCGGTGCAGGTGATGACCGAGCTGTCGCGGCGGCTCCGGCGCGCCGACGCCGTCATCGGCGACCTGGCCCTGCTCGACGTGCTGGGGCGGCTGGCGGCCCGCCTGCGTGACCTGGCGCTGGCCGACGGGGAGGAGGCGCCGGAGGGGCGGGTGCTCCGGAACCGGCCGACCCAGGCCGAGATCGCCGGCATGATCGGCGCCAGCCGCGAGACCGTCTCGCGGGCCCTCTCGGAGCTGGCCCGGCGAGGGGACGTGGTGCTGAGCGGCCGCCGGCTGCTGGTACGCCACCGCCTGCTGCGGCACCCCTGAGCCGTCCACGGTGCCGGCGGCAACGAGCGGGTGCGCCGCGGCGGCCATTCTGCTATATCGCCCGGCGCCATGGCCTCCCCGGTGTTCGAGATCTCG
>Ga0315271_10000231_pt1 | contig 28777 bp, 25 predicted proteins | sample C3_top_MG_FD_204664 | JGI IMG/M metagenome (GOLD analysis project Ga0315271, IMG submission 204664) | Sediment microbial communities from Yellowstone Lake, YNP, Wyoming, USA - C3_top | ecosystem: Environmental > Aquatic > Freshwater > Lake > Sediment | place: USA: Wyoming | collected 2017-08-01
TCCAGCGTAGCAGTCCGTCCGTTTTCCCATGCGTATCCGCGAAATCCCCTACAATTACACCTCCTTCTCTGACCGCGAGATCATCATCCGGTTCCTCGGGGAAGAGATGTGGGACGTACTCAACCGCCTGCGCGGCACGCGCCGCACCGGGCGCAGCGCGCGCATGTTGTTCGAGGTACTGGGCGACATGTGGGTCATCGTCCGCAATCCCTATATCCAGGACGACCTGCTGGAAAACCGCGACCGGCGCGAACTGCTGATCGGCGCCCTGCACCATCGCCTCGCCCAGATCGAGGCACGCGCCGACAACAACCCGCTCACCCTGCAACTGGTGACGCGCACGCGCGCGGCGGTGGACGAATTCGAGGAATGGTTCCCGCGCCAGGAGCAGTTGCGGCGCGCGGCACGCCGCCGGCTGGGACGCATCACGCACCGCGACAACATCGACTTCAGCGGGCTGGCGCGGGTCTCGCACGTCACCGACGCCACCGACTGGCGCGTGGAGTTTCCGCTGGTGGTGCTCACCCCGGACAGCGAGGCCGAAGTGCGCGACATGGTCGCAGCCTGCATCGAACTCGGACTCACCATCGTCCCGCGCGGCGGCGGCACCGGTTACACCGGCGGCGCCGTGCCGCTCTACCAGGACAGCGCGGTCATCAACACCGAAAAACTCGACGCGCTCGGCGCCGTCGAGCAGCGCCAGCTCGAAGGCGTCTCCGGGATGGTGCCCACGCTGCGCGCCGAGGCCGGCGTCATCACCCTGGACGTCACAAAACGCGCCGAGACCCAGGGCCTGAGCTTCGCCGTCGATCCGACCTCGCAGGACGCCTGCACCATCGGCGGCAACATCGCCATGAACGCCGGCGGCAAGAAGGCGGTGCTATGGGGAACGACCCTCGACAACCTGGTGTCGTGGCGCATGGTTACACCGGATGCGGACTGGCTGGAAGTCGAGCGCCTGAACCACAACCTCGGAAAAATTCACGAGCAGGCCGAGGTCACGTTCCGAGTCACACGCTACGCCGCCGACGGCCGCACGCGCCACAACGAGCCGGAACTGCTGCGCATCCCCGGTCAGGTGTTTCGCAAGCTCGGCCTGGGCAAGGACGTCACCGACAAATTTCTGGCCGGCCTGCCGGGCGTGCAGAAGGAAGGTTGCGACGGCCTCATCACCTCGGCGGTGTTCGTGCTGCACCGCATGCCGAAGCATACGCGCACCGTGTGCCTTGAGTTCTTCGGTCACGATCTCGCCAAGGCCGTGCCCGCCATCGTCGAGACCAAGAATTATCTGGACCGGCGCCGCGACGTGCTGCTCGCCGGCCTCGAACACCTGGACGACCGCTATGTGCGCGCCGTGAACTACAGCACCAAGGCGGCGCGCCGCGCGCGCCCGAAGATGGTGCTGCTGGTGGACATCGCCGGTGACGACGAGAACGCCGTGGCCGAGTCCGCTTCTCAGGTCGTGCGGCTGGCGAATGCGCGCGATGCCGAGGGCTTCATCGCCGTCAGTCCCGAGGCGCGCAAGCGCTTCTGGGCGGACCGGGCGCGCACCGCCGCCATCGCCGCGCACACCAACGCCTTCAAGATCAACGAGGACGTGGTGATCCCGCTCGAACGCCTGGCCGAATACGCCGCGGGCATCGAGCGCATCAACATTGAGCAGAGCATCCAGAACAAGCTGGCCATTGTCGATGCGGTGCGCGACTACGTCGCAACGCTCGCCAGCTGCCCGGCCTATCGCCCCAGCACCGAAAATATCGAGGAAGCGGACGCCATTCTTTCCGGCAAGGAGCACGCCGCGCTCGATCTGCTCGACCGCTCACGGACGCGCTGGCAGAAACTGCTCGCCGCACTCGACCAACCGGCCGAACGTCAGCGCAATCTTCTGGGCGATGCCGCTGCCCGCATCCGGCCCGGTGACAGCGTGCTCAATCTGCTGCTGCGCCAGGACCTGCGCATTTCCTATCGCGCCGAGATCGAGCGCCCACTGAAGAGTATTTTCAGCGGGCGCGAACTGGAACCGGTGCACGCCGAACTCGACCGCCTGCACAGCAATGCGCGCTCCAGCCGCCTGTTCGTGGCCACGCACATGCATGCCGGCGACGGCAACGTGCACACCAATATCCCGGTGAACTCCAACGATTACGCCATGCTGCACGCCGCCGACCGCATCGTGGCGCGGGTGATGGCGCTAGCCGCGCAGCTGGATGGCGTGATCTCCGGCGAGCACGGCATCGGCATCACCAAGCTCCAGTACCTGGCGCCGGAAACCGTCACGGCCTTTTCGGCCTACAAGCAGAAGATCGACCCGGACGGGCACTTCAACCGCGGCAAGCTGCTGCCGGGCGCGGACCTGGCGCGCGCCTGGACCCCGTCGCTGCGGCTGGTGCAGCAGGAAGCAATTATTCTCGAAGCCAGCGCGCTCGGCGAGCTCAACGACGCCATCCGCCACTGCCTGCGCTGCGGCAAATGCAAGCCGGCGTGCGCCACCCATGTGCCGCGCGCCAATCTCCTGTACTCGCCGCGCAACAAGATTCTCGCCACCGGTTTGATCATCGAGGCGTTCCTGTACGAGGAACAGACGCGCCGCGGCATTTCGCTGCGCCACTTCGCGGAACTGAACGACGTGGCCGATCACTGTACCGTCTGCCACAAGTGCCTCAGCCCCTGCCCGGTGAACATCGACTTCGGAGATGTCACGGTGCGCATGCGTCAGATCCTGATCGATCGCGGCCAGAAACGTCTGAGTCCCGCAACCTGGCTGTCCATGGCCTATCTCAATGCCACCGATCCGGTGACCGTGCGCCTGCTCAAAAAAATCGTGATTGATTGGGGCTACGCGGCGCAACGCATTGGCCACACGCTGGCCAAGGTCAGCGGTCTGTTGGCGTTGCGACGACGGCCAGCGGCTACCACTGGCGCGCCAACCATCAGCGCGCAGGTGATCGAGTTCGTGAAGAAGCCGCTGCCGGCCAATGTGCCGTCCGGTACCATGCGCCAGCTGTTGCGGCTTGAGGACAACAAGACCGTGCCGATCCTGCGCGATCCGGCACGCGCCAACGACGAATCCGATGCCGTGTTCTACTTCCCGGGCTGCGGCTCGGAGCGCCTGTTCAGCCAAGTCGGGCTCGCCACGCTCGCCATGCTCTACAAGGTCGGCGCACAGACCGTGTTGCCACCCGGCTACCTGTGCTGCGGCTACCCGCAGACCTCTTCGGGCGAAACCGCCAAGGGCCTCAAGATCACCACCGACAACCGCGTGTTGTTCCACCGCGTTGCGAACACGCTCAACTACCTCGACATCAAGACCGTGATCGTGTCCTGTGGTACCTGCATGGATCAATTGCTGAAATACCAGTTCGAGCTGATCTTCCCCGGCTGCCGCCTTCTCGATATTCACGAGTACCTGATGGAAAAAGGCGTGCAACTCGAGGGCGTGCCGGGCGTGCAATACCTCTATCACGAGCCCTGCCACACGCCGATGAAGACCTACAGCTCCACCGGCGTGGCCGGCAAGTTGCTCGGGCAGAACGTGCTGCTCTCCGACCGCTGCTGTGGCGAGGCCGGCACCTTCGCGGTCGCGCGCCCGGACATCGCCACCCAGGTGCGTTCGCGCAAACAGGAAGAGTTACATGCCGGTATCCAACAGCTCACCGGCAACGACAAAGTGCGCGACGGCAATGTGAAGCTGCTCACCTCCTGTCCGGCCTGCCAGCAAGGCCTGTCACGCTACCGCCACGACACCGGTCTTGAGACCGACTATATCGTCGTGGAGCTGGCCAACCGCCTGCTCGGTGACAGCTGGCAGAAGCAATTCATTCAGAACGTCACGCACGGCGGCATCGAGCAGGTGTTGCTCTAGTAAAAAGTAGGGTGGGGCCTGCCCCACCTTTTGTCATCAAGCCTACAGCGTGAATCAGGATTGGTGGGGCAGGCCCCAGCCTACTTAATCTATTTGGAAACCAGAGAAGAGAAATGAGTAAAACAGCCAACGAAGCACTGATCTACGTCACCACCAGCAACATTCACGGCAAGGGGCTGTTTGCGCGCAAACGCATCAAGGCCGGCACACTGATCGGCCAGATCGAAGGACGGCCGACAAAAACCGACGGTCCGTATGTACTGTGGCTGTCGCAACACAAAGGGGTCGAGGTGCAGTGCCAACTCAAGTACATCAACCACAGCGACGAACCAAACGCCATTTACTACGACACGCTCGAAGTAATGGCCTTGCGTGACATCAATCCCGACGAAGAGATCACGCACAACTACGATTCGGTGTAGGGCAGAAAATCTGCCGCCTGCTCAGTAGCGAGAACCGCTCAAATTCCAGTCGTAGGCGCAGTCGAGATGGGTGCGCACGGCGAGCAGCCCGCCGATACCGTCGTGGATCATGGCATCGAGAGGTGTGCGGTTGTCGAAACGGTAGTTCACCGTGCGCAGCCAGATCGAGCCCGCCGAAGCACTGCACGGGTTGGAGGTGCGCAGGGCATCGGCGATGCCCAGCAGATGGTCGACGCGTTCGTTGATGTCCGGCGAGTTCGGCAGCGCCGTGTTCTCGTAGTAGCGTCGCAGCACGCGCGGCTGGGTTTCCGGCGGCAGCCCGAGCAGCGTCACCTTGTCGGCACCGTCCACGCCCCACTGGTCAAGCAGCTCAACAATAGTCCGGGAAAGCGCGACGCGCTCCGCCTCTCCCAGTTCACGCAGATTCAGGTCCAGCATGCCGTTACTCCAGTCTCCGGCGCCAAAGCTGGCACCGGTTTCGTATGAGCGGGATTTTAACACAGGCGCTGGAGCGAATGCCGCAGCCAGAATGCACCGACGGGCCTGCGGGTTATTCAAACTCTTCTTTCTTCGCCGATTTCCCGGTCTTGCGCACTGCATGCTCAACCGCCGGCAGCGACAACACGTATTCGGCGATCGCGGCCAGGTCATCTTTGCGCAGATATTGCAGGCCATTATCAATCACCTCGGCCATCAGGTCGCCAGCCGAGTCGCCATCCGGAGTCATGCCAGTCTCCAGGTAGCCGGCAAGTTCACGCACGCGCCAGCGGCCGATACCGGTTTTCCTGTCGGACGTGATGTTCGGCACCACGCTGCCGTCCGGGCCATCGCGCGTGCCAGCGTAGTGCATGCCGCTCTGGATGCCACCGAGCGCGCTGCGTGGCGTGTGGCACTCGCCGCAGTGCGCGGCTGCCTCGGACAGATAGGCGCCGCGATTCCAGGAGGCAGATTTCGTTGCATCCGGTTTGTATGTCCCGGGTGTGAAGTACAAACCCTTCCACGATCCGACAAAGGAACGGGCGCGCGCGAACCATTTCAGCGCATGCTTGCGATTGACCTGCTTCACCGCCGGCTGGACCCTGAGATAGGCCCAGAGCGCGTGCAGGTCTTCGTCAGTGAGTCTGGTGTAGGACGGATAGGGAAACGACGGATAGTAATGATCGCCCGCCGGGCTCAGGCCTTCGCGCAAGGCGCGCAGAAAATCCTGCTCGCTCCAGCGCCCGATGCCGGTTTCCGTATCGGGTGTAATATTGGGTGAATAGAAAGTGCCGAATGGCGTCGCCAGCGCATGCCCGCCGGCGAGCGGTTTGCCGCCATGTTTCTCATCAGTGTGGCAGCCATAGCAACCCGCCGCACGGTAAACATACTCGCCTTGCTTGACGAGCGGGTCAGCCGGTGACGTGTCTGCTGTCGCGCCGAGCGGGGCCGCGAACAGCAGCCCCGCCAGCAGCACTAAACGTTGATGCGAAAACAGCATTATCAATATTACTGTTCTTCCTTGCGGAAATCCTTGTGGCAGGCCTTGCAGCTGTCGGCCACATCCTTGAAGCGCGCGCCATAATTCTTGGAATCATTGGCCACGACTGCCTTGGCCAATGCGTCGGTCTTCTGCTGCGTGTCTTTCGCAAGTTTCTGGAAGTCGGCGCTCTTCGACCACACGGCATCATGCGCCTTGGTCTCGCCGAAGTCCGAATCCTTCGGGAACAATCCCGGGATGTCCTTGGTGCTCGCCTGCAGTGACTTCACGTGGTCGCCAAGCTGGTTCTTGTAGTCAACCTTTCCCTGGATAATGGCAGCGGCAGCGGCCAAGTGTGCAGCCTGTGACTTCATGACATTCTGACGGTACTTGATAATGTCCTCCGGCTCGGCAGCGAATGCCGTACCGGCCATGAGGCAGACCGAGGTGAATAGAATGCCGTGAGCAATGCGAGCGTGATTCATGGTTCATCTCCTTGTTGATTGAAACCCTGCGCGGGGTAACGCAGTGCCGCCATTCTGGGACAATTGGCGGACTAGTAGCAAGCAATCGTGCGTAGTTAACACACAACTGCTGCGATTATTCCCGCGCTGGCGGTCATTTCCTGCGCACCGTACAATCGCACTCAGCAAAGGAACTGCCATGACCGACTTGTTCAGCGTCACCGCCCCGCTTCTCATCCGCCTGCCCACCGGCGACATGCATGTCATGGCCGAGCGTTTCCCGCACCCGCGCGGTCTCGTGTACTTCGATCTGTTCTGGCATCTGGGAAACCCGTACCTGGGCACGCATGTCGTCGAAGGCATTATCAAGGGTGACGGCCCATGGAAAATCGGTGGCGCGGTGGTGCGCGTTCTCGGTTGCCATGGCACCGATGGCGCATTGGCGCGCCGCTTCGACGAGTGGCGTGCGTACATCTCTGCAAATGCCGATGCTTACCCGAATCGCGCCGAGATTGAATCAATCGCACGTCGCCACGGTGCGCTCACCTGAGACTGCCTTTACCCAGGGAACACCCGCCGAGGTGCGCAACGACAGACGGGTGATTGTCGCGCGGCAAGTCGAGGTGATAGCCCTGCACCATATCCACGCCGAAATGCCTGAGCATCTCCAGCGTTTCTGCGTCTTCGACAAACTCGGCAATGGTGACCTTGCGCATGCCGCGCGCCACATCGACGATGGCCTTGACGAACACCTGGTTGTCCCGGTCATTTGGCAAGTCGCGGATGAACAAACCGTCTATCTTGAGATGATCAACGCGCAGGTGCTTGAGATAGGCAAACGACGAGAAACCCGTGCCGAAATCATCCAGGCAAACCAGACAACCGGTCTGGCGCAGGGCTTCGATGAATCGCTGTGCATCGTGCAGGTCGGACACGGCCGAGGTCTCGGTGAGCTCAACCAGCAACCGCGCTGGTGCAACGTGGTGTTCGCTAAGTTGCTCGGCAATATATTGCGGCAGCGTGGGGTCGTCGAATGACCGCCCGGAAATATTGACGGCCAGCGACGGCATGCTCGGCGACTGCGCCAGCAGCTTCACGCTTTCGGCAATCACCCAACGGTCGATATCGCGAATTTTTCCGGACTTTTCGGCATAACTGATAAAATGACCGGGCAAAATGATCCGTCCCGGATCGCTCTCGTCCAGCATGCGCACCAACACTTCAAGGTGACTCAAGCCGCCGTCGCCGGCGCGGTACACGCCCTGAAAGTGAATGCGCAGAAGATTATTCTCCAGCGCGTTGCGGATGCGCTCCTGCCATGAAAGCCGATCAAGCATTTCACGCGAGGCGGCGCTATCCGGACGATAGACCCGCCAGGCATTCTTGCCGGCGTCCTTGGCCTGATACATGGCGGCATCGGCACGTGCTACCAGCTCTTCGGCGTCGGATCCGTGCTGGGGATAAAGTGCGACGCCAAGGCTGGTCGTGAGCCGGAGATTTTGCTGCTCGAAGCGAAAGGGTATCTGGGAAATGGCACGCACAATGCGATCCGCGAGCTGCGCGGCCTGCGCTTCATTCGCATCCGGCAACAGCACGGCGAATTCATCACCACCGAGCCGTGCAATGACCTCGTTGTGTCGAACCAAAGCACTGACCTCACCCGCGACCCGGATCAACATGGCATCGCCGGCGCGGTGTCCGAAGGTGTCGTTGATGTACTTGAATTCGTCCAGATCGAAGAACAACAGTGCCCCCTGCGTCTGGCGCCGCTCCGTTTCGGAGAGCAGGCGTCCGAGTTCCAGCTGGAAGCGGTGACGGTTGTAGAGCCCGGTCAGCGAATCACGCTCGGCAAGGTAAATAAGCTGTTCGGCCGTCTGGCGTTCACGCGTCACGTCCTCGTAGATCCACAGCCGGCCGATGAAACGCCCTTCCGCATCGTGCACCGGGTAGGATAGCTGCGTGAGCACGCGGCCATCCTCCAGCTCGATTTCGAGGGCTTCGTTGATCTCACGCGAACCCAGCGTGTTCAAGATATGCCTGGACAAGTGATCTGGCCGGGACAGGTTGCTGGCAGAATGATGCATCACTTCCTTTGCGCTCCTGCCAAGGAGATCGATCGATTCAGGAATCAGCCAGGCGCGCCGGAAGGCCGGATTGACATACACCACACGGTTCTGATCATCTTCGAACAAGATGCCAAGGCTCATCGCGGACAGCAGGTGATTCAGGCGTGCCTGTTCCTCGCGCGTTACCCGGACGAGATGTTTCTGCGTTTCCTCGGATTGCTCCAGGGCCGTCACTTTATCCTGCAGGGCGTGCTCGAACTGCTTGCGTTCACTGACATCCCAGATACTGGAACGATGACCAACAAACTCGTGGCGCGCGCCGTAGATCGGTTGCCAGGCGGCGGCAGCCCAGAATTCCGTGCCATCCTTGCGGCTCACGCGGAATTCGAAGTTACTGCCGGATCCGCCGTGCGCGGCATGCTGGAACTCGGTACGTGCGCGCGCCACGTCTGCCGCGGCAATCACCGAGAACGGAAAATCCGCCATGGCCTGGCACTCCGCCGGCGTGTAGCCGGTGAATCGCTCGACCGAAGGATTCACCCACAACAACTTGCCATCCGGTGCAAACCAGTTTTCCCATCCGTAGGTATAATCGGCAATGGCATGCAGACGTGCGTTACCGTCCTGCAACTCTGTCAGCTTCTGGCGGATCGTGCCGGACATGGCATTAAAGGCTTCCGTAAGCTCTCCGACTTCGTCGCGACTGCGCACCGGCAGATTGACAAGTAAGTCTCCCGCGGCAATCTGCCGGCTGGCCATCGCGAGCCGTTCCAGATGGCGTGTCAGCCAGGCACCGATCAGGCCGAGCAGCAGCACTGTCAGTGTCACACCGACGACTGCGATCACAAGACTCTGCTGCAGCAGCGCTTGCTTGGCTGAAGCCAGGAATTCTGTGGACAGCCCGTAGTGCAATCGGCCGTATTGCTGACCGGCCAGGATGATGGGCGTCCTGGTGTCATAGAGATTGATGTTGTCCGTGTCGCCCAAATCGAAATTGCGATCGGGCGCCGGCAATGGCTTGCCGACATCCCAGCCAGATGAGGCGATCATCTTGCCGGCATTGTCGAAGAGAACCAGATAGGCCAGTCCATCCTTGCGCTGACTGGCATTAAGTATGTCGACCAGAGTTGCGTGATCGCGCTCCGCCAAAGGTCCTGCGAGGGCGGCACTCAACAATGGATTCAGTTCTTCCGCCCGCAACCGGACCTGTTCTGCCAGGCTGCTTTTGATAAGACGCTGGCCATTCGCCACCAGCAGGCCCAGCAGAATCACTTCCACCAACACGCTGGCGACCAGCAGCTTGCTGCGCAATGATCCGGCGCGCGGCAAGAAACTCATGCGGCCGCCAGAGAGGTCATGGCCAGGAAGAAACGCGGAACTGGCGGATAGGCACGGTCAGCCGCAGCAGGATCCGGTCCGGGGTGCAGGTGAATCGGCCACAAACCATTTCGAACACCTGTACGGTGAACTATGAATTAATAGCGCCATATTGGGGCTTCATGGTACAAAGTCTTCATCTACACTTTAATTCACACGGGTCGAGCCAACAAGCTCAGTTAACACCAATGCCCGTTTCATCAACGCAAACAAGCCATTGTCCTGACGAGGATCTGTACATTTCGGCGAAGAGGTCATTCTGGTGCGCAAAACACTCAGTATCGGGGCACGGGCCTTCCCTGGAAGCCGTCTTATCCGCTTCCTGGGTTTGCTGCTGCTGTTCGGCACGGGCGCTGCATCGTCCGACAACGCGGCCATTGAAATCGGCATCATCCCCACTCTCAGCACGCGCACAATCCTTACTACCTATCAGCCACTGCGTGAATACCTGGAAGAACAGCTCAAGCAGCCCGTTGTCCTGGTGACCGCCCCCGATTACCGGAGCTTCCTCGATCGCACTCAGCGCGGTGAATACCGCTATGTCATCACCGCGCCGCATTTTGCACGACTTGCCCAGACCGAGGCCGGCTATGAGCCGATAGTGCGCGTGAAACGTGAACTGCGCGGTATTCTCGTGGTGCGCACGGAAAGCGGAATCAAGTCCGTCAACGACCTGGCCGGAAAAACGGTATCGACGCCGGAAAGCACGGCCATCGTCACCATGCTCGGTCTCCAGCTGTTGCGAACACACGGCCTGGTGCCCGGCAAGACTGTCCAGGTGCAGCCATCCACGTCCTTCAATTCCGCCGTTCTGGCCGTGCAGAACGGGGACAGCGATGCAGCCTTCACGGCCCAGACCGCACTCAATCAAATGCCCGAGCAAACACAATCGGCGCTGCGCGTGATCGCCTCCACCAGCGCCGTGCCACATAACATGTTTCTCGCCAGAAAAGATGTTCCGCCGCAAGAGCTCGAGCGCATGCGGAAACTGCTGCTCGCTTTCCCCGATGACAAGCAGCGCGGAATTCCGTTCTTCGAGAAAACCGGATTCCTGAGTTATGTGCGCACGACTGCGGAGGAGCTGAAAGACCTCGACCACTATGTTACGGAGCTCAAGCGTCAACTAACGGGTCAAAAATAAATGAAGCCCGGCCTGGCAGAACTATTAAACCGGTACACGCGCCTGCCAGTTCAGGCGCGCGCAAGCATCTGCAGCTTTGTGCTGCTGATCATGCTGTCGCCAGCTGTCTTCGCGGCGGCCCCGGAATCCGATCCGGCACAGGGCGCCACGCTGGAGTTGGGCGTGGCACCATTTCTTCCGGTGCGCACATTTGCCAAGAATTATCAGCCGATGCGCGAATATCTTGATCTGCACCTCAAGCAACCGGTTATTTTCGTTACGGCCCCCGACTACAAAATCTTTCACGAACGCTCCCTGCGCCACGAGTACCCGGTCATTATCACGGTCGCCAACGCCGCCTATCTGGCCTATACCGAAGCGGGTTACGTGCCCATGCTGCGGCCGATGGTCAATACCTGTCCGGTCATCGTGGTACCGGTAAACAGCCGCCTGAAGCAGGTACAAGACCTGCGTGGAAAAACAGTTGCCCTGCCCGAACCACTGGCGATGATCGCCATGCAAAGCGCTCAGCTGCTGCTCGAGTTTGGTCTCGAACCCGGCAAGGATGTGATCCTCAAGCACCTGCCCAACCACAGCGCTGCGGTGAACCATGTTATTGCCGGTGAGGCGGCAGCTGCAATTGTTTCAGATCGCGCCTTGCTGCAGATGCCCGCGGCCACGCAAGCCGGCGTGCGCACCATCTATACCTGGAAGAAAGGCGCGGTGCCGGGCGTGGTCTATCTCGCCAGCCCTGTCCTGCAACCCAAACGTATCGCGCAATTGACCGGAATGCTTCTAGAGTTCTCCCGCGACACACCGGAGGGTCGCGAGTTGATGAAGAAGCTGGGTTACGAAGGTCTTGTGCCCGCCACCGGCCAGGACCTGGAGCCTCTCTCGACCTATGGGGAGATGTTCAGGAAAGCGATCATCGAGACCAGCGCAAAAGAAAAGTCGGAGTGAGCAGCGAAGACAGGCAATGATGCGCGCCAGGGCGCTGGTCTGACCGACGGCCGCAGCCGGGTCTCCGGCACCGTATCACTGACCTTGATCAGCGATTCCCTCCCCTTCCCGGCTGGCGGCCGCTCACCGGTCCCAGCGACAACCCCACCGGCTCCTGACACCCGGGATACGTATTTCTTCCGAAAGGGCGGGCCTGCCTGCACAATCCTGTCCCGCCTTGGCCTGCGGCGGCAAGCACTGGACCTTATGCATTTTTGACATGCGAAGGCCATAATGGCCTTGGGTCTCCAGGCAACTGGATCGTGAGCAGGCAACACCATGGCAACAATGCGAATTGCGCAACTGGAAATCGAGACGGAGACGGCCTCTGTGCCGCCTTCCGTCAGCGTGCGCTGCACAGGCGCATGGACCGTGCAGGGAATCGCCGCGGTTGAACAGCGCCTCGTGACCCTTGCATCCTCGAATACAGGCAAATGCGTCCTCGATGTTTCGGCCATAGCCACGCTGGATACAGCAGGGGCATGGTTGCTGCATCGCACGATCCGCGCGCTGGAGCAGCGCGGCGCAACGGTCCGGACCACTGGTTTGCGGCCCGAGTTCAGCACCTTACTGCAATTGATTGCTGCGCGCGCCGACATGGCGCAACCTGCTGCACCGGCCAGAGTCGGCCTGTTGGCGACTATCGGAGAGCAAGCCTGGCACAGTCTGCATGGTTTCTCCGGCATGCTCGCCTTTATCGGAGAGAGCGCGATTGCACTGCTGCGTTCACTCGCCCAACCGCGCCGTATCCGGTGGCGGCCCATCCTCCATAATCTGCAAACCGCCGGGTTCGAGGCGCTGCCGATCACGGGCCTGCTGTCATTCCTGATGGGGGTGGTGATCGCCTATCAGGGTGCCGATCAGTTGCAGCGCTTCGGCGCCAATATATTCATCGCCGATCTGGTGGGGCTATCGATGCTGCGTGAACTGTCGCCGCTGCTGACCGCCATTATCGTTGCGGGGCGCTCCGGCTCTGCCTACGCAGCGCAGATCGGCACCATGAAAATCAGCGAAGAGATCGATGCATTGCGCACCATCGGAGTCGGGCCACAGGAACTGCTGGTGCTGCCCAAGATTCTGGCATTGGTCATTGCCTTGCCGCTGCTGACGGTATTTGCCGATGTTACCGGCGTGCTGGGCGGCATGATCATGGCCAGCAACATGCTGGATATCAGCTTCAGCGTCTTTCTCGATCGCCTCGGTGACGCGCTCAGCCTGTCCTCGTTCCTGACCGGCATTATCAAAGCACCCGTGTTTGCCGTGATCATTGCGCTGGTTGGGTGTTTTCAGGGATTTCAGGTGCACGGCGGTGCTGACAGCGTCGGGCGGCAGACCACAGTGAGCGTGGTGCAATCGATCTTTCTGGTAATTGTCGCCGACGCGCTGTTTTCCGTTATTTTCAACTGGCTCGAATTGTGAACGCCGCGATGAAAAAGCCGCAAGATGCCAGCGCCGTCATCGATATCCGCGATTTGCACACGCGCTACGGTAAAGCCGTGGTGCACGAGAATGTCAGCCTGACGGTGCGGCCGGGCGAAATCTTCTCTCTGGTGGGTGGCAGCGGCTGCGGCAAATCCACGCTGCTGCGCGCCATCATCATGCTGCTGCAACCGGTGTCGGGTTCGATCCGGGTGTTTGGCCAGGAAGTCATCGGCCTGAGCGACGAGCATGCACTGCCACTGCGGCGTCGCTGGGGCGTAATGTTTGAGCGCGGCGCGTTGTTCAGTTCACTGACGGTGGCGGAGAATGTTGCCATGGTGTTGTGTGAGCATACCCGTCTCAGCACTGCATTAATCAGCGAAGTCGTTGCGCTCAAAATTGCGCTCACCGGTCTGCCCGCTGATGCCGGAGCCAAGTACCCGAACGAACTGAGCGGCGGAATGCGCAAGCGCGCGGCGCTGGCGCGCGCTATCGCGCTCGATCCGGAACTGCTGTTTCTCGACGAGCCCACTGCCGGACTCGATCCGCTCAGCGCCAGCGGCATCGATGAGCTGGTAAAAAGTTTGCGCGATGTGCTCGGGCTGACCATAATGATGGTGACCCACGACCTCGACCTGCTGTGGCGTACAGCCGACCGGGTCGCGGTGCTGGACAAAGGGCATATCCTGGGTATCGGCAGCATGACAGAACTATCTCAACTGGATCACCCACTGGTGCGGGAATATTTCTATGGGCCGCGCGGACGCGCCGCGCGCGAACAAGCATGGAAGAAAAAGTAAATTTTGCCGTTGTCGGGACGTTTGTGCTGGTGCTCGGCGCCGCGCTTATCGGCGGCGTGCTGTGGCTGAGCAGCGGCAAGTCGGTAGGCACCTACTATGACATCTACCATACTTACATGAAGGAATCGGTCGCAGGCCTGAATTTGAATGCGCCAGTGCGCTACCGGGGCGTAGAGGTAGGCCGTGTGCAGAACATCGCACTGGCGCCCGGTGATGTCGAACAGGTGCAGCTAACGCTTGCCATCGTGCGTGGCACGTCCATCAAAACGGATACCGTGGCCATACTCTCGACACAAGGCGTGACCGGTATCGCTTTTGTCGATCTGACGGGCGGCAGCCGCGGCTCGCCTGAGCTGAAGACTGTGCCCGACTCACTCATCCCCGTGATACGTTCCGGACCTTCACTGATGGTAAGGCTTGATGCCACCCTGATCGATGCGGCGCTCACCCTGAAAAACGCCGCGCGCTTGAGCGAAGAGCTGCCACAGCTATCCCTTCGCCTTCAACGCAGCGCCGATGTCTTTGACAACATGTCAAGTGAACTTGCCCGCGCCGGTACCAACGCGAGCGTCAAATTCACCAGCGAGACGCTGCCGGAGATACACCAACTGGTTATGGAATTGCGTGACATGACCGCGTCGTTGCGGCGCGTCGGCACTCAACTGGAAAAGAATCCCAGCATTTTGTTGTACGGCAAACCAGCAGAAAAACGCGGGCCCGGAGAATGACCGCTTCCCTGAACTTGATATCCGTGACAGATCCGCATTGGCGTACGGCCTGCCGTGCCTTGCAGGTTCTGTCCTCCGCCCTGCTGCTGGCCGGTTGCACCAGCTTGTCGGCACCGCAAGCAGACGACGAGAATATCTATGTGCTGGAGGCGCTACGCGCAACGAAGCCAGCGCAGGTCAAGCGCAGTCTTGTCTTGGCGATCAGCGAACCTCAGACCAGGCCTGGTTTTGACACGCCCCAGATGGCTTACGTGCAGCAGCCGTACGAGTTGAATTACTTTGTGGCCAGTCGCTGGGCCGACACGCCGGCGCGCATGCTGGAGCCACTGCTGGTGCAGGCCATGGAGCAGACCGGCGGCTTTCGGGCCGTCGTGCTGGCACCGGGTGCCATTCCTGCCGATGTCCGGCTCGATACTGAACTGATCCGTCTGCAGCACGATTTCTCGAAGCAACCCAGCCGGCTCCTGCTTTCGCTGCGTGCACAATTGATTGACGTGCGTGGCCAACGGGTTCTCGCCGTGAAGCAGTTTGATGAAGCTGAGCGCGCCACTAGCGACAATCCCTATGGCGGCGTCACTGCTGCGAATCGGGCGTTGCAGCGCGTGCTGGATCAGCTGGCAGACTTTTGTATAACCGAGTCAGTAACTCAATAGGCAGGGCGACCTCTGGCCATCGAAAGAAAACCGGGTCACCCATTCCCGGTTTTTTTGTGCACATGGAGCCTGCACGTGGCACGCTCTGCGCCCAGTGATGACTGAGATCAGGCCTTATCCGGAAAGTCCCGCGTAGACATTCTGCACATCGTCATCGGCATCGATGGCTTCCAGGAAGGCCTCAACCTCCACACGTTCCGCATCGCCCAGCGTTAACGGATTCTTGGGGCGGTAAACAAGTTGCGCTGACTGCACGGTAAACCCGTATTGTGGCAACGCACGTGCGACACTATCCAGTTCGGTGAGGTCGGTGTAGAACAGGGTGGACCCGTTTTCGCTAGGCTCCAGATCACGCGCGCCGGCCTCTATGGCGGCAAGATCCGGGTCAGCGCCCGCCGCGTCCAGTGTGGCCTCTATCATCCCGAGATGATCAAAATCCCAGGACACCGAGCCCGAGGTGCCCAGCTGCCCCTTGCGAAACAACATGCGGATACTGGTGACGGTGCGGTTCACGTTATCCGTCAGGCACTCGACAATAACGGGAACATGGTGCGGCGCAAAACCTTCGTAGATGAGTTTCTCGTAATGCACGCCTTCATCCACCAGTCCGGCACCCTTTTTGATCGCGCGCTCGACGGTATCCTTGGGCACAGATGCCTTCTTCGCCTGATCAATCGCCGCCCGCAGACGCGGATTCATATCCGGATCGGCGCCGGCGCGCGCGGCGACCATGATCTCCTTGGACAGCTTGGTGAATATGCGGCCCTTGGCCGCCGCCGTTGTTTCCTTGATCTTTGTTTTCCACTGGGCACCCATGCCGGCATCCTCTCGTTGCGCGCGCTGACTGAATCTGCCGCGAATGATACACACAATGACCTGTCGTAAGAAAGCTCGTACGCCCTGTGCCCGGCGGTCATCCGAGTAAATGTCGTCAGGCGCTCAGAATGATCAACGTGGCGAATGATTCCATACTGAGAAATTCAAACAAGCGCTGATAACCTGGAATCCACCGGAGTTCTGGCGTTTGGTTTCCGGCGATCATCGATATGTTCTGCAGCCAAGTCGGCAGCCGGTGGCTGGTTGCGATCTCAAGCTTTCAGGAATTGAGAACAATGTGCTTGCTTGCCGCGTCAGAATTACGGGTGCGCTTGATGACGTCGCGCAGCCGGTCAGAAGCAACCCGCAACACTGCTTCGCCAAGGCGTCGCGTCGAGTTCGCCATGAATTTTGTGCACGACATCCTTCCAACCTGGCCATGCGGGTGACGCTATTCGGCATGCATGCAATATCACAGCGTGCGAACCGTTGGAAAATAGATCAACCAAAAGACGCGAGTTATTGTGCTTTTCACCCTTTGTTACCGAATATGGTCACCTTCAGCAACCTGCTGAACAACTACGGGCCCCTAGTCAGGACTGGTTATTTCATCAATATAATCTGATAGTTAAACAGTCCCATCAGGCCGCAGCCAGACTACAGAGACTAAATAGCGGTCGGCCAGCATGGCTGGCACGAATACTGCATTTTTCTGGTATACGAACGTCGCCAGAGGCCAGATTATGGGTATCTCACACACCGCAGCGCAGCACAATACCGCCGACCTTACCGAGCTGGTGGGCACACAGCTGTTCAAGCAGGTGAGCATGGCTCAGGTGGTTGGGCAACTTCGTTATTGCCCGACACTCTCGCTGGTGAACGGCGACCGGCTGATTGTTCCGGGGCAGACCGTCGACAAAATATACCTGCTGCTGCAAGGATCCCTGCACGTGTTTGAAGGTGAGCCGAACGGGAAACCGGTTGGACAAATCCGGCAAGGGGAATGTGTCGGTCTTTCATCGTTTGTCGACCGCCAGCCTTGCCACGTTTCCATCGTCAGTGACGGGATTTGCCGGCTGCTGGTGCTGGATTCGGAACGCCTGACGGCCCTGATCAACACCCCCACTGCCATTTCCCGGAACCTGCTGTTCATGCTGATGGCCTACCTGCGCGGCAGGGCGTTACGCACACCGGCAGCAGCGCCAGCGGCGGCCCCCGAACCCAACAACCATATCGATTCGGTAACCGGGCTGCACAACCAGCGCTGGCTGGACGAGACCCTCGATCGCCTGATCCTGCGCGCCGCCACTGACCGCGCGCCGCTTTCGCTGATGGCGGTCGACCTGGTCGACCTCGCCGGGCTGACCGAACAATATGGGCAGGAAATGCTCGACATGTCGATGCGCGAAATCGCCAAGACCCTCGTCAACTCTATCCGCCCGACCGATCTGATAGCACGCCACGCCTCGGGCCGGTTTTTAATCATGTTGCCGGGCACGGACCAGGAAAATGCCATCATGGTCGCGGAACGCGTTCAGGAAATTGTTAACAACACGGAAATTGTCATCCCCGGCGTGTGCATTCTGCCACCGATGAAAGTCGTGATGGGCGGAGCCATGATGAAGGCCTTCGTCTCCGGCCGGAAACTGGTGGATGATGCAATGAATACGCTTGAACAGAATCGCAGCATCCTGCTCGCTGCCATGGCCCAACCAGCGACAGAGGCCACGGTCGAGACAGAGTCTCCGGCCCTGGAAGCAGCTGTCACCGATACAACGAAATTGCTGCCGCTGGAAGAAGTTGTGGGGCCATTCCCCGCGACTCCAGATAACAGCACAACCGAGATAGCGTCGGTACCCCTGTCCGATGACACGATTTCCGGCAGCTCCGCAACCGGGTCTGTGACCGGGGCCCAAATGGAAGAAAGCCTTTCCGACAAAGGCCAGCTGGCGCCGGAGACGCGCCTCGACGACCCGTCTCACCTCGCTGCGTGAGCAGCGACAAGGTGCAATACAAAGCACTTCTATTCAGTAACCAGGATCGATCGGTGACTGACGCCGTTTAGCCCGGCGAATGCCGCCGGAGCGTTTCACCCGCTGGCGAACAGGCTCTTCGAACACCACCCGCGGTGACAGTCGCAGCAACCTGCCTGAAACACTTTTGGTGACACGAATTTCCTTGCCCTGCTCAGAGCAGGTCGCGTGTTGCCAGACAGATGACACTGGCCTGAAACGCGAATCGTTCAGAAGGTCTGCTGTAAGTAAATTACATACTGGCTATCCGCCCAGTTTTTTCCGAGGAAGGTGTAGTTGGCGGCGATGGCATTGGTACCGGTGTAATAGGCGCCGATCGTGGTGTCCTTCGCCAGCGAATAACTTGCGCCGAGTTTCCAGTCGGTATAAGCGTACAGGCTGTCATTGTCCGCGCTGGCCGGGGCACTGCCGGAAAGTTTCAGATGCCCTGCGTGCACCAGCAGCGTAATGCCGGTCTTGCCGAGTGGATAATTTGCCGACAGGTCAACATAGTAAGTGCCGCCCTTACTGTCGAGGATGCCGAAATAATCGGTGAGGGGGTATGACAGCTTTGCCGAGAGCCACTGCCAGGTTAATGCGCCGTAGATCTCGGCAGTGTTGGCATTGTTACCGTTGTGTTGGCCATCATAGTAATAGGCAATGCCGCCGACGTCGTAACCGAAATCCGATCTGCCGATCGCGCCCTTGTACCCGCCATAACCATCGAGTTCAAAGTGCGACGACGTGTAGGCTCCGGAATCCTTCAGCCAGCTGATGTTCGAAATCCAGATGCCGTAATAGGCCCCGGTCGCGCCAGCCTGATCAAGACCGCCCTGAAATGCCGTCTGCTCGCTGGTCTGGCTGATGCCACGGAAGACGTAGTTGCTGGCAATGCCATAATTGCCGACCAGCGGCGTTGATTCATCCGCCCGGGAAACGGCTGACAGCGACAGCATCGTCATCACCAACACTGCGAGTACGTACTTCTCCATGACTGCTCCCTATTATTGGTTTGAATGCAAGATTGAATGCGCAATGGTCGAAATGAATTGGCACCTTATCACAACTGAACCGGCTGCAAATCCTGTGCGCTGTACCGCCCTGCACAGCAGGTCTTCGCAAGAATGAATGCGAACGATGGTAAGGTCGTCAGGTACATTCGTGTGGCCGGTAATGTGGTCCCAGCTAAGCCATGAGCTGAAATACCTAATGCTTGTCTGGCGCCGCCTCATGCGAGTTCGGGGCCATAACGGGTGGCGCCTTGTTGATGGGCTCAGGATGCCAGCCGGTAAAGAAGACAAGAACAGCGAAACCGGCCACATAAGCGACAGCGACATGCCAGCCGTGGCGCAGCCAGTTGGAGACAGACCTGACTTCCGGGTACATGTTGGACAGCGCGACACCCGCTGAAGAACCGAACCACAGCATCGATCCGCCATAACCTACTGCGAATGCCAGGAATCCCCAGTCGTACCCATTCTGGCTGATGGCCAGTGCCGTCAAGGGGATGTTGTCAAACACTGCGGAAATGAAACCGAGCCCGAACGTAGTTTGCCAGGAAGCGGCGGGCAGGTTCTCTACCGGCATCATCGATGCACAGGAAACCAGCGAAATCAAAAAGAGGGTTCCCTTGAGAGACTCGCCCAGCACTTCCCAATCATGGCGGCGCACCGGAATGCTGATCAGAATGGCCGCCCAGACGGCGGCGCCCACGAAGGGAAAGCTGTCACTGATTGTCACATAATGCGTATTGACGATCAGGCTCACCGCAATGGCAAAGGTCAGGATCAGCGCAACAATAAAGAGGCGCCCCCAATCCGCTTTGGTGTGGAGATGAGCGTTCTTTAGTATCGGCGAGTAGGCATGCTGTTGCTTGGCGGCAATGACCCCGCTAATCACCAAAGCAACGAGTGCGGCATAAAAAGCTTCAAACACCTGTCCGGGCCGGACACCGGCGATCCACATCATGGTCGTGGTGGTGTCGCCCACCACGGAAAAAGATCCGCCGGCGTTGGAGGCCGCCACGATACCCGCAAGAAAACCAATGTGCACTTTGGCCTTGAACAACTGGTGCGCCATGGCGCCGCCAATCATGGCCGCCGCGATGTTGTCGAGAAAGCTGGAGATAAAGAACACCATGGCCAGCAAAACAAATCCGCCGCGCCAGTCATCCGGTAAATACTTCGGCAAGATCACCGGCACGTGGCTTTTCTCGAAGTGGCGCGCCAGAATGGCAAAGCCCATGAGCAGCGCAAACAAATTGGCCAGAATCACCCACTCATGGACGAAATGACTCGCCCACCCGCCCACACCTGAACCTGTCTTGAAACCAGTAAAAATGATCTTGTACAAGGAAATGCTTGCCAAGCCAGTGAGCGCAACAGTGAACGTCCGGTTGTGAAACAGCGCCACGCCCAACAGGGTCAGGGCAAACAGGATGAACTCGATCGGTATGCCCGCCACGCCGGGGGCTTCAGCGGCGTGTACGATCCCTGCGGCCAGAAAGAAAATAACGACGGCTAACGGAATCTTTGCAAGGGACGTTTTCATATCAGGAAAAGGGCCGAAGTATAATGATAATAGTAACATTCCAGCCAGCTAACGTATGCTCAATCGGGCATGCCTTCACCAACTTCCGGCCGACCGGCAGATAGAATTACTCTCTGGCATTGCCGGAACTGAAAGCACTGTGGATGGCGACAGCACAGTTCTGCCAGCTCTGGCGCGCCTTCATGACATATCCGTATTCCCGATTATTTTCGTTCATACCTGCGGACGCAGGATACGCTGCGCCAGCCCCTGGAAGCGTTGGCGGTCGTTCTCATTATCCAGCTCAGCGGCAAGTCGCGCGATCAGTGCCGCTTCACTGTCCACCGACTGCGCTGCCTTGTTGACAAGGATGCGTGCGAGCGGTCCCAGGTACTCAGCCAGACAGGTTGTGAGTTGCGCCAGCTGATCCGGGTTGTGGCGCGGTGGGCTGGCAGGCTGCGCAGGCATGGCTGGCTTCGGCTCCATCGAGGAGTGCAGCGCCGCGCGCTGTCCCAGGAATGCGCGGCGATCAGTCTCGCTCTGAATGGAGGTCGACAGCTTGTGATAGAGATCATCCAGGCTGATGGCACTGGGTGCCGCGCGCTGCACCAGCACCTTGGCCATCGGCCCGATATGGGCGGCCAGCTGCGCGCTCAGGTTGTCCAGCTGGGCGGCGTTCCATCCGGACACCATATCCACTGATGCACCGGCAGGGACATCACCCTGCAGTCGAACCTCATACACCTCGTGCACCTTGTGGTGCTTGTCGCGACGCTCGCCGAGATGCAGAAAAATCTGCGCATGTTCGCGCGACAGGCAGGCCACCACGTCATAAAACGAGCGGCCGACGAGTATCTGGTCTGGCTGCGCAAAACTCATTACCCGCTGGGCATTGTTGATGCCATCGCCAAGCGGATTGCGCTGGCCACTGATGCTCTGCACGACCTTGACCGGACCGAGATTGATTCCGGTCCGTAACTGATATGGGTTGTTCAGCGTCTCGGACCCGCTTACGACCGCGGCACGGATACCGAGCGCCGCAAACAGCGCCTCCTCCGGGTCGCCGAAAAAACACAGTGCCGCGCCATCACCGGTGTCGATCAGGATACGATCTGTTTCGGGGATGTGGCGCATCGCCCCGGCGGTGATGTCCTGAAAGTGCTGCTTGATCTCGATCTGCTGTTCCACCGGCCGGCCGGTGTAACCGGTGATATCCAGAAACACTACGCTGCACAACCAGGTGCGGCCTTGACTGTCGTGATCGGACATGACGCTCTCCCGGCCGGATTCCGCCTACTCCAGCATTTTCATGGCCTTGGCCAGGCTGCGGCGCATGCGGTTGAAGGAGGCGGCGAGCACACTGATCTCGTCGTGACCGGCTTCGGACAATTCCTCGGCTTCCATGTCACCCTTGCTGACCTGGTCGGCAATGCGCGACATGCGCGTAACGGGATTGACCACGATAGTCCGCAGCATGAGGTTCAGAATCACGATCAGCGCCGCAAAAACCAGGAACAGTGAGAGCATGAAGGTCGCGAATGTCTTGCGTGCCACCTCGAACGGCAGCGACATCGGCACTGACACAATCTGGGCGCCGACGACCTCGTTGAGCTTCCAGCCGAATCCGTTGGCATTGCCGTAGCGCGCCAGCATGGTTTTCGGCGCCGCCTCCACGGTGCTGTGGCAAGTCAGGCAGCCCTGATTCTTGATCTGAATCGGGCGCGCCAGAAACAGCGAATCACCGGTCGGCGTGGACCGGACGCCGATGATCTCGTCGTGCTCGGCATGATTGCGGAATTCCTTGATGATGTCCTCTTCCCAGGCCGCCGGCCGGTTCTGCGGATTGGTCGGATTGAGGGTCGCCTCCTTGTAGGCGTAGTCGGGATGCTTCTCGCGCATCTTGTTGAAGCTTTGCGTGGCCGCATAGGCCGGCACGGTCTGCGGCAGGAATTCCTTTTTCATTTTATCCGCAAGCAACGGGCGAATTTCATCAACGGTATAAACGCGCACCGCCAGCGCCGATTCCATCATGAGGCCGGCGCGCGCGATGACCTCGTTGCGGGCGTTGGCCTGCAGGATCGAATAGCTGAGAAACCCGGTAACGACCAGCCCGAGTGAAAAGACGGCAGACAATACCAAATTGAACTTTGTGGTCAGCGACATACCCACCTCCTGCACCTGCTTGAATCGGATACGGCCGGGCAGAACGCATCGCGCGCTCGCCCACAGAGATTCCGTTCCAGTTCTATTTTTTCCCGGATGGCACCCGGCCTACAGCGACCACGCACCCGTCCAGCCCCGACCTTGCATGGTAGTAGCCTGTGGCGGCAAAAGGAAGGTGAACTACTTAAGCAAAGCCTGATGTTCAGTGTCTGCGCACTGCGGCCAGAAAATCCCGGCGTTGTTGGTTGTCCGGGAGTTCATTGGCCAGGCTCTGGTGAAGGGCTTCGAGACTGATTGCGACGCGGGCGGCCTTCCTGATCAGCACCCGCGCCATCGGGCCGATCTGGGTGGCCAGTGCCCGTTCGATTTCAGCCAGCGTATCCGGGTCAAATTTCGACACGCTCGTCGAGGGTGTCGAGTCCGGGATAGGCGTGTCGATCGGGGATAGTGCTGGCGACGCCGGGCGCAGCGCCGATCCCGTCGTGATCACATGCCGGGAGCTGTTGAGGAATTCCGACCGCTTCGTCGCCGAAGGGATATATCGGCTGAGTTGTTCACTGAGCTGCTCAATGTTGCGGGCCGAACCGGACATTTTGCGCACCAGAATGTGTGCCAGCGGTCCGATGTACATTTCCAGCGTCGCCTCGATGGCTTGCAACACTTCCGGCTTCCAGTCGGCATGCGCCGAGTCGCCGGCTTCGAACTTCACGGTTGTCGGGCTTGCCACTGGCGCGGAAAAAACAACACCCATGGCGGGAGTCGCCAGCAATGCCTCAAAACCACTCAGTACTTCGCCTGTCTCCTGGGGCCGCTGGCCGGCCTGTGGCGCCAGCATCTTGCGAAGCATGTCGAGAAAACCCGGGCTGAAGCGCCCGGTCAGCTGCGCACAGACCTTGTGCACGACGTCTACTGCGCCGTCTTGCATGGCGGTGATGCGTTCCGGCGCAGCGGGCGGAGACACGCCGGTCGCGCAGTGATAGAGCGTTGCCCCGAGCGCATAGAGATCGGTCCATGGTCCCAGTTTGCCGTTCGGCGAGTACTGCTCAAACGGGGCATAGCCGTGCGTCACCATGCCGGTGATATGCCGGCTGAGATCGCCAAAGGCCTCGCGCGCCGCGCCGAAATCGAGCAGCACCGGCGAGTCGTCACGCCGCAGGTAGATGTTCGCCGGCTTGATGTCGCGATGCAGGATATTGCGCGCATGCACGGCGCGCAGTCCGCGCAGCACCGGCAGGGCAACCTGGATGCAGCTGCGTTCATCCAGTGACACTAGGCGCTTCAGCCGCTGGCTGAGCGGCTCGCCCTCCTCGTAGTCCATCACGAGATACGCGGTGCCGTTGGCCTCCAGGTAGCGGGTCACCCGCACGATGTTCGGCTCGCGGAACAACGCCAGCGTTCGTCCCTCGTCCAGGAACCGCTTCAGTCCATGGCCGTAACTCACGGTGTCGTTCGTTGACTTGACGCTGACGCTCAGGCCATCGGCATTGCGCACGGCAATATCGGCAGGCAGATACTCCTTGATGGCGACATCGCAATCGAGATGGCCATCATGCGCCCGGTAGGTGATCCCGAAACCGCCAACCCCGAGCACGCCCGAGATCTCGTAGTTCTCGATGCGCGCTCCCGCTGGCAAGGTGTGTTGGTAGACCTGGTTCATGACGGGTCGGGGTCTGTCGAAATAGCTGTCCCTGATGTTGTGGGTGGCGTGTTGGTCGCAACCTATGAAAATACCGGTGACGAATCAATAAAGGCGTGTTTTACAGCGATCAACGCGCATTGTGCCTTAACCCGGTATCCGTGGAAGCTGGTTGCCGCATTTCACCCCTTCGGCAGTTTCAGCCGGTACTCCGCTTATCCCGCAATCCAGGCTGCGAACTGCGTCCAGGCTTCTGTGCGCGCTAACAACAAGCGTAGTGGCCACGAAACAACAACAAATGCGCCGCCCCACCCAAAAGCCGGGTGCAGCCTGCGATTTCTGACCGTATCCACGACTACACAAACAATCAGCAGGAGCAGTGTCAGGCCAATGATCATCGGCAAGCCCCCTTGCTTGATGAATTCAAGCGGGATGCGTGCAACACCTGGCGACAGAATGCTCAGCGTGGCGAGCAGCATCAGCCGTTTGTGGAAATCGCTCCGGCGCCGGTACCAAAGCGCTACACCCACGAGCGCAGCAAAGACTGTCACTTCAACAAACGGAATGGCCATGAACATGATCGGGGTAACTTCCGGAACGGGGGTGGCGCCGCGCCTCAAGGCATCAATCGCCGTGGCCACGCCCACAACCATGATCACCACCGCCCAGATGGCGCCAGCCACGCCCAGACGCCGATGCAGATCGGTTCGCCCTGCTGCGACAAGCCGGGTTTGCGTAATCAACAGCGCGAACCAGACCGTCATGACGAGGCCATGCGTCAGCAACAGATTCGACAGAACTGGTGTGCTGAACAAACCCTTGAGATAGAAGGTCTGGGCAAAGCCGGCAATGATGACCAATGTAGAAAAAATGGCTGTCCAGTAATAAAAGCGGTCAATACTCTTGCTGCGTGACGTCGAAGTGGCGCTCATTGGTGGTCCCTCTTCTTTTTTGTTAGCGTTGGCCCATTAAAACGGGGGTACCTCAATCTGTCACCTTTTCTTGGTCTGACCAGATTGGTTGAAGGTGAGATGTCCCTGAGTGATTATAGTTTAATTCCACGTCCCCTTTAACCTCGTAACCCTCGGATCCGGTTCTTTGCTTAATTCTGCTCTCGTATTACCTGAAATAATATGTCTATGTCTGACCGCTTTATTGCTTAACCACCCACGCTTTCTGAAGAACGCGACCCACGAGGACAAACCCGCCCTTTCCGTCCGACTTGTAGATCGCTCCTTCCCCTGTCGCTCCATCGGATCCGACAACATCCTTGAAAATCTCACCATGACTGACCAGTACCGTGTTTGATCCTGACGGAGGGGGCGCTGCAAGGAATTGTCGCAACACCTCGCGCCGCTGTGCGTAGGCGGGCGGGCTTGGAGCATCCGATACCGGCACATAGGTGGGGTGCAGCAGCATGTCGGAAGACTCAACATGGCCAAAAGCCAGACGCGCCGTCTCCATGGTGCGGCAGTATCCGCTCGCCAGCACTCTCCCGACTGGGATACCCATTTCCTTGATGCCTTCACCAATAATGCGCGCATCTTCGCGTCCGTTCGCGGTGAGCTTGGCCTGTAGTTCACAGTTGGCGAGGTCTAAGGGGCTCGGCTCGGGTATGCGTTGTTGCCGCGGCAGCAGGCTCCTGTCGGTCTCCCCATGGCGGAAAAGTATCACATGCCCACCGCGCTTCAGCGCCTCAACGGGTATCTTTCCCGGCAGGTCATTGGCAGACAATGGCGGGCCGAACAACGCCGGTAGAATTGCCAGTACGGCGATCAGCTTTGCTCTCATGCGTAGTCTTCCTTTCTAATGTTTGTCTCCGTGGAATCGGGAGGTCTTTGTCCTTTCACAGAAGCCAGCAAGTCTCATCCGAAGACCCTTCCTTGATGGCGCCACATTCAAACTTCATGATTCTGGATTCGCAGGGCACATCGTACATGCGGCTCTTTGATTCAGGCTTGGCGGTCTTATTCGGTTCGCCACTGATCGCACACTTGTTCTGTTTCGCGATCTTCTTCACGTATTCCAATTCGTCCGCCTCGCTCAGCCTGGCCCGCGGAGCCGATGTCGGCGACCACTTTTGGACCACCACCGTGTCGGCGGCCTTGTATGTAAATGCTGCAATGCGAGCCTTGGCCTCCTCTGGTTTGAGGGCGTGAATCTGATTACGATAGGTTCTGGACCCGATAGATTCCTGCGTAAACTCAACGTAGTACTCTGCGCCGGGGCTGACGGGCATGACGAATTTCAAATAGTCATTATTGAGATGCGTGCCTCCCGTAATCTTATAGACGCCGGGATCCAGATACATCCAGGAATAGCCCTTGTCGTAAAGAGACACGACGACAGTGTCATTCACTGAGAATGTCGTTGGCCAGAAGTTTCCATAAGCGACCGAGGCCCGCATAAAATATATCAGCGCCTTTCCATCAGTCGGTGCAGGTGCGGGCGAGTATGCACTGCCCATGGTCGTACACCCGACGACACCAGCGAGTATCAACAACAGAAACAGTTTTTTCATGCTTTCCTCTGCGCTTACGCTATGTGAGCGGTAAGCTTATTCCTGTCGTTCGGAGCAGACAAGCCGCTGGCAACCTCATCTGGTCCCCACTCCCGCCGCCACCCGGTAACGGGAAATTCTCCCCCAGCCGGGAGGTTACTCAAGTATTTTCCAGAATGAATCCTTGCGGGTGATTTTCCCTTCGGAAAACTCCAGCAGGTCCACTCCCCGTACTTTTATGTGCTGCCCGGACAAAGATGTGCCGGTCAGCGTCCATTCAGAGACACCAAAATTGGCGCAGGCCCAGTGCTGATCCTCCCCATAATGCACATCCGGAATTCCCGAAAACCGTTTTTCCAGGCCTGCTCGCACTTCGGCCTTGCCGATATACAGGTCGCCGCGTGGCGTGGCGCCGCGCGGCATGTAGAAAACGCAATCATCCGCGAAATAGTCCATGATGGAATCCAGATCGTGGCGATTGAAGGCGCTCAGGTATTCCTTCAGCAATTCAGTGGACACCTGCTTGGTCATTGGAGAACCTCTGACTGAACATTAGAATACAGAAGTTGGAATTGTTCTCATACAGAGGGCCGATAACCACTGGGCCCATTGTCACAGCCGCTGCGATACACAGAACAGTGAGACGTATTTGTAATGCAAGAACGACAATGTTCTCCAATTATATAATTCTGTTCTTTATCTTTCCCCTTTGTTCGCCCGGAAGACGCCTCGGACAAACCGAACCTGACCCTCCAGAAGACTGCGCCGCGCGTTCTCGGCCTTTTGCGTGAGATTGTCGACGTACACCGACAAGCCCAGCTGTGCCTGCGCGGTAACGGCGGGTGTCCCGCTCACGGGAGGCCCGTTCAATATCGTGTCGCTGGCATCCTCGAAGATTTCGGCAATGAATCCGCTCTCGCCGAGAAGCACGCGCATGGCTTCGGCAGAAACAAGAAAGTTACCGGCCGGGTCGGTGGCCCACGGAAGCGGAAAATAGGACGTAGCCGTTTCCCCGGCGGACATCTCCTGGAAAGCGAAACGGCCGTTCGGCTTCAGCACCCGGCAGACCTCCGCGTAGAGCATGCGCTTGTCCGCGATGTTCATGCCGACATTCTGCATCCAGACGGTGTCAAACGTGTCGTTGGCAAAAGGCAGGTCGAGAGCGCTGCCCTGGTGCACGGCAATGCGATCTTCAAGGCCAGTCAGCCGATTCAGCAGTGCCGCGCCAGTGCAGTAATCGGAAGATAATTCGATGCAGTCCACGAAACAGCCGGGCGAAGCAGCGAGCATCCGGGCGGCTCCGGCCAGCCCGGCGCCAATATCGAGCACGCGATCCTCAGTCCGAATCTGAGCCAGCTCCAGCAACCGGAGTGATGCCTGGAATCCGCCCGTGTGAAAATGATCAAGCGGCCCCAGTTGCTCTGGCGTCAAGCGTTTCTCGGGATTCAAACCGGCTGCGCGCAGGCCTGCCAGAATGCGTGCCTCGATGTCGCGCACCGAATAGTGTGCTGCCGGGCTTGCCATAAACTATGAACCTCTCCAGTAACGATGGATGCCTTGTTAAACAAGTAAACTGCTAGGCTGAGCATTACCCGGGTGTTGCACGAAACCGGGGGCTCATGATGACTAAATTATCATGAACCATGATATTTTTGGGCAGAGTAAAATCTGATCGCCTCGTCGACAACTGGGCAGAGTTTTTACTCTGACGAAAAATATTCGCCCGATTACCATATTCAGTTCGTGCAAAGCTTA
>Ga0315271_10000232_pt1 | contig 28755 bp, 33 predicted proteins | sample C3_top_MG_FD_204664 | JGI IMG/M metagenome (GOLD analysis project Ga0315271, IMG submission 204664) | Sediment microbial communities from Yellowstone Lake, YNP, Wyoming, USA - C3_top | ecosystem: Environmental > Aquatic > Freshwater > Lake > Sediment | place: USA: Wyoming | collected 2017-08-01
ATTGCCGAGCAGCATTTTTTTCCACATCTCGCCGCGCTTCGACAGCGTGAACAGCAGGCGCTCGACATCGGTGACATCGGGCGGCAGCTCGATTGCGTCGGCGGCCATGCCGAGGGTTTCGACCAGGTCGCCGAAAAACAAAATTTTCACCATGGGGAGGCCTTTATAATCCGCTATTGATCGTCCGATTTTACCTCCGTATGTCCGCCCTGCTCGAACACCTGAACCCCGAACAACGTGCCGCCGTGACGCTGCCGCACGAATCGGCGCTGATCCTGGCAGGCGCGGGTTCGGGCAAGACGCGCGTGCTGACGACGCGCATGGTGTGGCTGATCCAGAGCGGGCAGGTGTCGCCGCACGGCATTCTGGCGGTGACCTTCACCAACAAGGCGGCGAAGGAAATGATGACGCGCATCTCGGCGATGCTTCCGATCAATACACGCGGCATGTGGGTCGGCACTTTCCACGGTCTGGCCAACCGGCTGCTGCGCACGCACTGGCGCGAGGCGGGGCTGCCGCAGTCGTTCCAGATTCTGGATAGCGCAGATCAGTTGTCGGCGATCAAGCGGCTGATGAAGTCGCTGAACATCGATACCGAGAAATACGAACCGAAGAAAGTGCAGCGCTTTATCAACGGCCACAAGGAGGCCGGACGGCGCGCGAAAGACGCCGAGGCGTTCGACGAATACTCGATGCGTCTGGCTGAAATTTTCGAAGCCTACGACGCTCAATGTCAGCGCGAAGGCGTGGCGGATTTTACCGAGCTGCTGCTGCGTTCCTACGAACTGCTGTATCGCAACGAACCGCTGCGCGAGCATTACCGCGACCGTTTCAAGCACATCCTGATCGACGAATTCCAGGATACCAACACGCTGCAATACCGCTGGCTGAAGCTGTTTGCCGGGCCGCACACGGCGCTGTTCGCGGTGGGCGACGACGATCAGTCGATCTATGCGTTTCGCGGCGCCAACACCGCCAACATGGCCGAGTTCGAGCGCGAGTTCGCGCATGGCAACGTCATCAAACTGGAGCAGAACTATCGCAGCCACGGTCACATTCTCACCGCCGCCAACACGCTGATTGCGCAGAACGCGCACCGGCTCGGCAAAAACCTGTGGACCGCAGAAGGCGAAGGCGAACCGATCCGCGTGTTCGACGCCTATTCCGATCAGGACGAAGCGAGCTTCGTGGTCGATGAGGTGCGCGCGCTCAACCGTGAGGGCGTGAACCTGTCAGACATGGCGCTGCTGTACCGATCCAACGCGCAGTCGCGGGTGCTGGAACATGCGCTGTTTTCGGCCAGCGTGCCGTATCGCGTTTACGGTGGGCTGCGCTTTTTTGAACGGCAGGAAGTCAAGCACGCGCTGGCTTACCTGCGCCTGCTGAGCAACCCGGAAGACGACGGCGCGTTTTTGCGGGTGGTGAATTTTCCAACGCGCGGTATCGGCGCGCGCACGCTGGAACAGCTTGCCGACACCGCCGCGCGTTCGGGTGCGAGCCTGTGGCAAGCCGCGTGTACGGCCAGCGGCAAGGTCGCGGGCTTCGCCAAACTGGTTGAGGCCATCAAGCAGGTCGTCGTCGATTTGCCGCTGGCTGAGGCCATCGACCACGTCATCGAAGCCAGCGGCCTGGCGGACTTTTACCGCGCCGACAAAGACGGCGCCGACCGCCTGGAAAACCTCAACGAACTGGTCAACGCCGCTGCGCTATTTGAAGAAAGCAGCGGTGAGGAAGCCGAAGAGAAGACTTTGGAATCTTTCCTCGCCCACGCCGCGCTGGAAGCGGGCGAACATCAGGCCGGCTTAGGTCACGACGCCTTGCAACTGATGACGGTTCATGCCGCCAAAGGGCTGGAATTCCACGCCGTGTTCATCACCGGGCTGGAAGAAAGCCTGTTCCCGCACGAGCAGAGCGCGAACGAGGAAAACGGCCTGGAGGAAGAACGGCGGCTGATGTACGTGGCAATCACCCGCGCGCGGCGACGGCTGTATCTGTCGCACGCGCAGTCGCGCATGTTGCATGGCCAGATCCGCTACGGGATGCCGTCGCGCTTTCTCGACGAATTGCCGGAACAGGTGCTGCTGAATTTAAACCGCCGTAGCGAACCCGCACCGCAACCCAATTACAGCGCACCGCGTAGCCCGCAACCCGCCAACGACACCGGCTACAAAGTCGGCCAAAGCGTCGCCCACGCCAAATTCGGCACCGGCATCATCATCGACTTCGAAGGCCGTGGCAGCGACGCGCGGGTGCAGGTGAAATTCCGCAACGTCGGAACCAAGTGGCTGGCGCTGGCTTACGCCAACTTGTCGGCGGTCTGACATCTATTCCATTAGGACATGCCATGACCACGCCAAAAAACTTTCGAAATGACAACTTGCAAGCCACCCCCAATCTGTCGGCGGCTTTTGCTGCATTGACGGATATGCCGCAAAATTTCTTTGCTGAAAATCGTCAAGACACCACGCCGCAAATACGCGTAGCCCTGCCACACTTCGCGTAATCCCATGATGGGACTACACTTTTGCCATGAATGTTGTTGCCATAAAAATCCTCCGAAAGTTCTGGGAGAAATTCCCTGATTCGGAGCAGCACCTTAAGGCATGGGTCGATGAAGTGAGGAATGCAAGCTGGAGTCAGCATTCCAATACCAAGGAAAAATACCGGAACGCCAGCATCCTGAAAAACCGGCGCGTGGTGTTCAACATCAAGGGCAACGATTACCGCGTAGTGGCGGCTGTAGCGTATCGGTTCCAGGCGGTTTACATTAAATTTATCGGCGCCCACAAGGAATACGATGCGATCAACGCAGAAACAATAGAACAGGAGAACAGGAGAACTGATATGGACATTCATCCGATTCGCACCAACGAAGACTACCAAACAGCCTTGCGCGAAATTTCCGCTTTCTTTGACAACGAACCCGTACCCGGTACGCCGGAGGGTGATCGTTTCGAAGTGCTGCTCACGCTGGTGTCGGTGTTCGAAGCCAAGCAATTCCCGATTGACCTGCCCGACCCCGTGGAGGCGATCAAATTTCGCATGGAACAAGCCGGATTAACTGCCAAAGACCTCGTGCCCGCAATCGGCAGACTCAACCGCGTGTATGAAATCCTGAATCGGAAACGTCCACTGACACTGCGCATGATCTGGAAATTGCACAATGATTTAGGTATTCCAGCGGAAAGCCTGGTTCGCCCCCCTAAAAACCTTTTAGCCGCTTAATTCGCCGCCCGGGTCGGCGCGGGTCGGGCTAGATGCGCGGTGTCGGTGTTCAATGGTTCAGTAACGCGGCGACTCGTGGAGCAGCATGAAACAGCAACCAACAAACGACAAAGACCCGCTTACGCCATCAACTCGCCGACTGACCGACATGGTGGGGAAAAACCCGCAGCCACGCGATCTGACAGCGGTTGAAATTGAGTTACTGCGCAAGAGCAAGCAGGAAATCGCGCAACTATTTGCTCGGATGCGCGGCTGAATTCAGGTGCGACTGAAATGCCTGGAAATGTCGTCTGCGTTGAGAAAGTAGCCATGTGCTCGCTGGGTTTGCAAGCTGGTTCCCTTTAGCAGCGGCGCCCAGGTTGCCATTGGCCATGCCATGCGTAACTACGGTGCAATGACCGGGTTCGTGGCGGTGTCCAAGACGCGGTTCACGCAGACCGCAAAAACCAGTGGAAACATCCTCAAAAAGAAAACCACCACCACCGTCACCGGCCTGGTGAAACCTGAGTGGTACGTCGTAACGCCGGTTGATGTGCAGCCGGAAGGCACATTCATTGAGTCGATATGCGTCATTGCAAGCGCGACCTGTGACGCGCCCGAGCACGTTGCCTACTCCGGTGTTGCCTTCGCCCTCTGGACTGGCGGCAACATGCCGGCGAATGAAGAGGCTGTTTACAGTTGGGCGGAAACTAAATCGGCCTGGACGGTTTTAGCGTTTGCACTTATTTTGGGGCCGCTGTTGGTGGCGGCTTCGCCTGTCATGATGCTGCTGGGGCTGAATTTCGGCGGTCTTCTGGCCGTATTAGGTCCGCTTGGCTACGCAATGGCTTATGGCGGAGATGGCCTGACCGCGCCGCAGTCAAAGCCGTTTGGTGACACGGGATCCGGTGTGCTTGCCCCGGACTACGGCAGCATGAGCACACAGGAACTTGGGGTCGCACAAAGCGTTGATAACCGGCACGTCAAACCCGTTCAAGGCTACAACCTGACCGGCAGCACGCAGTTGTACAAGGGCGCCTGTCCAGGAGAAAAGACCGTGAAAGAATGTAATGCACTTTCTCTTGATCCTGGAACAATGTGGCGTGGCGACTCCTATCAGGAGGTCAACATGACGCTGGAAATGCGCACCAAGTTCAACAGCGCGGCGTGTGCCGCCCTTACCGGGCAGGCGCGCATGGAGTGTGCGGCTCCGGTAGTTCAGTAGCGATTTGCAATGCAACAAAAAGCCGGGGAACCCCGGCTTTTTTTTACGTTCTGGTGTGATTTGTTTTGCACTCATTTAGTAACGAGAGTTCCGCCTTCCAGCACGCCTTTCTGTCCTGTTTTCTCATCGACAAGAATCAACTCAACCCTCCCCCAAAGAAATCCAATGCTGATGTCGTTCCAAACATAGGTAAGCGTTCCGGGTTTCAGGTCAACTTCAAGGGTTGACGAATTCTCCCCATTGGATTTAAGCAAATGTTTGCCTGGGGCGAGTTCTTTGTACATATAGCTCTTGTATATGGTTGAGCCAATCGAGATGCCATCCAGCTCGATCTCGTGCTTTTCGGACATCCCCATCCATTCGTTGCTGTAAATATAAAGCCCAGCCTTGTCAGCCGGGGGTGCGGCAAAGGTTTTGAGCTTGGCATCCTGCTCTTTTGACCCCTGCGGAACAGAGGCGCACCCAGACCCAAGAGCCGCAACAACCAACAGAACAGCGAGTGCGTAAGTTTTTTTCATTTCAATTTCCTTTTGTTTAGATGATATTGCGCTACGGTTAAATGCCGGCCACGACCAGCGGATCGAGCAAGCCCATGTGGCCGGCCGACTCGACGTGGATACGGTTGCGGGCGGCGGCGACGTTGGCCTCGTACAGTTTCTTCCCACGTTCCGTTTCCGGAGCAGAAATCCCGTCAGCCCCGCCTTCATATACGATCAGCGAAACATTTGTTGGCAAGCTGCCTGAGAGCGATTCCATGAAGGGTGCGTTCTGCCCGATTTCGGTTCCCATCGGTTTGCCGATCAGTTTGCAGATCGCCCCTGAGAACGGCATCCATTGAGTCGGATTGGCCGCTGCAAAACCGCCCCACGGGGTCGAGATTGCAATGAGGCCAACACTTTCGTATTTCCATGCCCCGCCCTCGCCCGCTTTCAGTACGGCGGCGCGAGAAACCAGCCCCCCCATGCTATGGGCGACGATAACCACATCCTTCGCACCAGCGTTGCCCATGTCGATCAGCGCATCGGCCATTTCAGCAGCGTTCTCCGTCAGGGTTTTGTTGCGGTAGTCGTAATTGAACCCGGCAACGCAGTAGCCACGGGCGGCATACACGTCGCCCCAGGCACGCAGGCTTTTGTATGTCGCGTTGATGCCGCCGACCAGAAGGGCTACCCGGCCTGATTGGGCCGTGCAGTTTTTTTCTTGCCATTCGATACTGGAGCCACCGTTGAAATCGGCGACGAAGCCGCCAAAAATGCTTGTGGCTTTCGAAATACGTGCGAGCAAATTTGTAGGCAGCTGGATCGTGTAGCCAGCAGATTCCGTTGCTGGGCTGTGGCCGGGTTGCACCGGCTCGATCAGGTTGCCTTGCGCGTGGCAGAACACCGTATCGCGCTGCGCCTGCCGCTGCTGGCTGTCGATCCAGTCGTGCGCGGCGGCGTCCTTGGCGGGCAGCACGATCTCGCGCGTTTGTAGTTGCACGCGGTGGCGGCCTTCGATGCTTTCGAGGATGCGCTCGGCCTGCTTGCGCCCGTTGGCGACGATTTCCGGGAGCTGTTCGAGCAGGCTTTTGGGCATGACTTCGTGTTCAATTAAAAATGAACACGAAGTTTATATATAAATGAACAAATAGTTCCGTTTGTCCGTGGAGGAAATTTAACTTCCTGTTCATGGAAGAAAAAGCGGAATTCAGCCAACGATTGCGCAAAAGCATGGAAGACGCAGGCTATTCGGTGCGTCCGATTGTGCTGGAACGGGAATTCAATCAACGCTATTGGGGACAGCCGGTCACGGTTCAGGCGGTGCGTCGCTGGCTGCGCGGCGAGGCGATTCCATCACAGGACAAAATGCAGGTGCTGGCCGAATGGCTGAACCTGGAGCCGCATGTGCTGCGCTACGGCGAACAGGTATCCACGCGAGTAAAAGCCAAACAAAAGCGCTGGGACGAAGGCATCGGCTATCAGGAGCGCGAGGTGTTCGAGGCGTTTCTCAAGCTGCCGGTTGCGCAGCGCAAGGTGGTGCGCGAGGTGATTCTGGCGTTTGTGAAGGCGGATGCGGCGGGCGGGTGAGTCAAACGCGTGCGCAGCCGCCGATGGATGACCGATTTACACGCGTTGGCCTTGCCTGAGTTGGCCGGATTCCCGCGCTATCCGGTAGGTGTCAGGCCAACACTTTCAGCCCATGTTTCTGGATCACGTCGAGTAGCTTGAGCGCCATCCCGCTTGGACGTTTGGCACCCGTTTCCCACTTTTGCACGGTCGATTCGCTGGTGTTCAGATAGCGGGCAAACACTGGCTGGCTGACGTGGTTGCGCTCGCGGATTTGCTTGATCTGCTGGGGCTTGATTTCCACCGGGGTCGAAATGCAGGTCTCATCAAAGCCGCGCATGGTGGCCTTGTCGATTGCGCCCACCTTGCGCAAGGCGCTGGCAGAAGTATGAATCGCCTCGAAGGCGTCGCTCTTGAACTTAAGTTTTGTCGTCATGGCATAGCTCCACAAAATCCCCGTCTTGCATCAGTTGTTCAAGCTGTTTGACCGTCAGCTCGGCATAGCTTTTGGCCAGTGTGCGAAAGGCGAGCAATTCATCATCTTCGATATTGTCCCGATCTTTTTTTGCAAACAAGTATTGATAGACCCAGTGCCGCTCACCCTTGGCAAGAATGATTGAGCGGTACATGTTGTTGTTCAGCCGTTTCTTGAACACGCCGCCACCCAGATCGTCAGCCTGGCCTTTCATCGCTTGCTTTACGGCTACGCAAAGTTCGATATCGTCAATTCGAGCCTTCTTTGCCGCTTTGGCAAACCAGGCTGTTTTGAACGCGCGCACAGGCTGGTTGATGATTTTTGACATTTTCTGAGTGTAGCACTGAGTGCTATGAGTTGAAACCGATCAGGGTTGCCAGGCTTTTTCACCAGCGCTTGCGTGCCAAACAAAAACGCTGGGACGAAGGCATCGACTATCAGGAGCGCGAGGTGTTCGAAGCCTTTCTCAAGCTGCCGGTGGCGCAGCGCAAGGTGGTGCGCGAGGTGATTCTGGCGTTTGTGAAGGCGGATGCGGCGGGCGGGTGAGTCATTCGGCGACACCCGGACATTTCTCAGGGACATTTCGCTTGATTAATCACATTCCATGGCGCACCATTAATCGTACTATTAATCCTGCTTCAGGTGCGCGCCATGTCCCAATTAACCGCCAACGACCTTAAAACAAAAGGCATCGCCGCGATCGAGTCGGTGCTGGCCGAGCACTCCGAGGCGATTGTGTCGGTGCGCGGCAAGGATCGCTTTGTGGTGATGGATATTGCGCAGTATCACTACCTGCGCGAGTGCGAGCTGGAGGCAGCGCTGGCCGAGACGCGCGCGGATATGGCGGCGGGGCGCTTTACCGAGTCGTCGGCGGAAGCGCATCTGGCGAGGGTGAAGTCGTCGGCATGAGTTATCGGTTGATTTTTACCGATCAGTACACGAAACGCGCAGCACGTTTTCTCAAGCGGCATCCCGATCTGGAAAAGCAGTATCTCAAAACGCTGCAACTGCTTGAGTTGAATCCGCACCATCCGTCGCTGCGCCTGCACGCGCTGGGCGGCAAGCTGCTGGGGCTGCATTCAGTTTCGGTCAATCTGTCTTACCGCATCACGCTGGAAATCCTGATTCAGGACGAGGCGATCATTCCGGTGAATGTGGGCGATCACGACGCGGTTTATTGAGCACCTATTCGGTCGATCCAGTAATCGGGGGCGCGGTGCTGGTGCGCGACGGCCACGACAACAATGCGCTCATCCTCAATGGCGTAGAGCATCTTGTAGGGAAAAGAGCTGAACGCTAACCGCCGTATCGATCCGCGTTCAATCTGCCAGGCATGTGGATACTCAAGAATGCGCCCAGCACAGACTTCCGCATCCTGCTGAAATCGATCACCCAGTCCGGTCTGTTGCTGGTTGTAATAGCGCTTGGCTTCTGTCAGTTCAGTGCGGGCGTGTGCGGTAAAAATAACCCGCATCACAAATCCCGGAACACTTCTTCCATCGGAATACCTTCGACCCGCCCTTCCCTGTATGCCTTCAAGCGGCGTTCTGCTTCTTCGATCCAGAGGCGGTCTATTTCGGAATCGGGTTTATCCAGGCTGATGTGCAGCAGTTCAATCAATTCAAACCGCTCGGTTGCCTTCAGCTTAAGCGCCTCTTCAAAAACCTCTGTCGTGTCCATGCTCATCTCCTGACCAAGAACCAATCTTTAATGTAGCCGCCCTTCACGCCTATGTCTTATCGCAGGCTGCCAGCCGAAGCAGTGACACGCGCCGCACGCCATGCGTTGACGACTAAACGCCGCAGATTCATGGTGGGGAAGCGTTCTCGTCCGCCCACACCGCGAAAATCGCCTGATACGACGCGTACAGCGACCCCAGCAGTACCGGCAGCGCCACCAGCAGGCCGAGCAGCAGCGGGATGAGCGCGGCGATAAACAGCAGCAGCCCCAACGCCAGGCCGTTGACTGCCAGCGCCGCCCAGTTTTTGGCGACGGCTTTCAGGCTGACACTGAGCGCAGTGACCGGGCGGGCGCCGCCAAACAGCACCAGCGCGGGGGCGAACCAGGTGGCCATCAACAGCGGGGTGAACAGCACCATGCCGGTGAGCGCGGCGGGCAGCGCCTGATTCGTCAGCGCCTGTAATTCGGACGGGCTGGTCTGGCTATTTTGCATGGCGGCCATGATGGCTTCGGCATCAAACCCCATGCTGCGCATGATCTGGCCGATGGCGAGGGTGCCGAGTAATTGCACGGCGCCCAGCGTCATCAAAGGCAGCATGGGGCTGGCAGCGATCGAACCGGGCTGGATCGAGCCGCCTATGCCGGCCAGAAAATGCGGCAATTCGAGTTCGCGGTCGCTGTCGAGCGCGCGATACGCGGCGAGGAAGCCCGCCGCCATCAGCGGCGATACGATCTCGGACAGCGCGCCGCCGACGCCGGGAATCAGGTTCAACGCCATCACCCCGCCGAACAACAGGCCGAACGCGGCGGACAGCAGCAGCGGATTTTTGCGGTAGAGGCGAAAACCTTCGATCACCCAGCGCCAGCCTTCGCGGGCGGCAAGCTTACGCGGGATGTCTTGATCGTTTGGAGAATTCATTTGGCAGCGATCCGGCTCAGAATTCTTTCACAGTCCACATCGGCGGTTGCAGGCCGGGCAGGGTGTCCTGACGCACGAAACGCCCCTCGCCGCTGGGGTCGTGCAGGTAATACGGCTTGCCGACTTTGGGGGTGATTTTCAGCATGTAGAGCTTGCCGTGGGCGCGGTATTCCTCAACTTTGCCGCGCGCGCTCGGCTTGACCGTGACGGCGGGCGCGTCGTCGGCGCTGGGCGCGCCATCGGGAACCGGCGCGAGGTTGGGCGGGCGGTCGGACGGCGCAGCAGCAGCAACGGCGACGCCGCTTAGCAGCAGGGTCAACAACGCCATGGAATAACGTACGGCAGGGGGATAACGCATGGTGGGCTCCGGGTGATTTATAGGTTGAGCTGGATTTCGCGCTCGGCGAGCGAGGGCATGAAACCGCGTTTTTCATAATGGTTGAAAATCGCTTCGACCACTTTTTCCGGCTCGTCGATGATCTGCATCAGGTCGAGATCCTCGGGCGAGATCATGCCCTCGTCGACCAGCGTAGTTTTAAACCAGTCGAGCAATCCCGTCCAGAATTTGGCGCCCACCAGAATAATCGGGATGCGCGGAATCTTGCCGGTCTGCACCAGGGTCAGCGCCTCGGAGAGTTCGTCGAGCGTGCCGTAGCCGCCAGGCATCACCACATAGGCCGCAGCGAATTTGACGAACATGACCTTGCGCGCGAAAAAATGCTGGAAGGTCTGGCTGATGTCCTGATACGGATTGCCGGACTGTTCGTGCGGCAACTGGATGTTCAGCCCGACGCTAGGCGACTTGCCGAAATACGCGCCCTTGTTGGCCGCTTCCATGATGCCGGGGCCGCCGCCGGAAATGACCGAAAATCCGGCGTCGGACAAGCGCCGCGCGATGTCTTCGGTGAGCATGTAATAGGCGTGGTCGGCCGGGGTGCGCGCGCTGCCGAAGATCGATACCGCCGGGCGGATCGATGCCAGCCGTTCAGTCGCCTCGACGAACTCTGCCATAATCCCCAGCATCCGCCACGACTCGCGCGCCGAATAATCAATCTCGGCGGTGCGTCCCGGATCGGCGGTAATCGGCAATTTATCCCTGTGCATTTTTCGAGCGCCTCGTGATTGACTTTGGTATGAACCCGACCCAAAAAACCCTGCTGCTGGTGGACGGTTCGTCCTATCTGTATCGCGCCTTCCACGCCCTGCCCGATCTGCGCAATGCAGTCGGAGAACCGACCAATGCGATCAAGGGCGTGCTGTCGATGTTGCGCAAGCTACAGAAGGACTACGCGGCGGATTATATCGCCTGCGTGTTCGACGCGAAGGGCAAAACCTTTCGCGACGACCTTTATCCAGACTACAAGGCGACGCGCCCGCCGATGCCGGACGACTTGCGCTGCCAGATCGAACCGCTGCATCAACTCATCCGCGCCGACGGCTGGCCGCTGGTGATGATCGACGGCGTCGAGGCCGACGACGTGATCGGCACGCTCACCGTGGCGGCCACGCAGCAAGGCATCCGCAGCATCGTCTCCACCGGCGACAAGGACATGGCGCAACTGGTCAACGACCACGTGACGCTGGTCAACACCATGAGCGAGGAAACGCTCGATATTCCCGGCGTCAATGCCAAGTTCGGCGTGCCGCCGGAGCGCATTGTCGATTACCTCACGCTGATCGGCGATACGGTTGACAACGTGCCCGGAGTGGCCAAGGTGGGCCCCAAAACCGCGGTGAAATGGCTCGCCGAATTCGGCACGCTCGACAATCTGGTCGCCCACGCCGACACGATAAAAGGCGTGGTTGGCGACAACCTGCGCGCCGCACGCGACTGGCTGCCGCAGGCGCGCGTGCTCATCACCATCAAGACCGACGTGGCGCTGCCGTTCGGGCTCGACGCCCTGACCTTGCAGCCGCGCAACGCCGACGCGCTGCGCGAGCTGTTTGAGCGTTTCCAGTTTCGCAACTGGCTGCGCGAGCTGGATGCCGCCGCGACTGATACGCCTGCCTTGCCCGAGCAGGACAGCAGCGGTGCGCATCGGGCGCACTACGAAACGATCCTGAATGAAGCGCAACTCGACGCCTGGATTGCGCGCCTCGCTGCCGCACCGGCGTTTGCGCTCGACACCGAAACCACCGGGCTTAACGCGATGCAGGCCGAGCTGGTCGGCATCTCGTTTGCCACCGAGGCGGGAACGGCGGCCTACCTGCCGCTGGCGCATCGTTATGCCGGTGTGCCCGCACAGTTGAACCGCGAGGCTGCGCTGGAAAAACTGCGCCCGATTCTGGAAAACCCGGCGCCCAAAATCATCGGCCAGCATCTCAAATACGACCGCCATATTTTTGCCAACCACGGCATCCATTTGCAGGGCATCGTCGATGACACCCTGCTGCAATCCTATGTGATCGAAGCCCACCAGTTGCACGAACTCGGCAACCTGGCGACGCGCCATTTGGGCCTGGCGACAATCAGCTACGACGCCGTCACCGGCAAGGGCGCGGCGCGCATCGGCTTCGACGAAGTCGCGCTGGAACAGGCAGGCGAATACGCCGCCGAAGACGCCGATGTGACGCTACGCGTGCGCGATGCGCTGACACCGCAGATCGAGGCATCCGACAAGTTGAGCTTCGTCTATCGCACCATCGAGCTGCCGGTGGCCGAAATTCTGTTCCGCATGGAACGCAACGGCGTGCTGCTGGATCGCAACCTGCTCGCGACACAAAGCGGCGAACTCGGCAGAAAAATGCTCGAACTCGAACAGCGCGCGTATCAAGAAGCCGGGCAGCCGTTCAACCTCAGCTCGCCCAAGCAGATCGGCGATATTCTGTTCACGCAAAAAGGTCTGCCGGTCATCCGCAAAACCCCCGGCGGCGCGCCCTCGACCGACGAAGAAACGCTGGAGCAACTCGCACTCGACCACCCCATCGCGCGCGCCATCCTCGACTATCGCGGCATGGCCAAGCTCAAGTCCACCTACACCGACAAACTGCCGCTGATGATTCACCCGCAAACCGGGCGCGTTCACACCAGCTACTCGCAGGCCACCGCCGTCACCGGGCGGCTGGCGAGTTCCGACCCCAATCTGCAAAACATTCCCGCGCGCACCGCCGAGGGTCGCCGCATCCGCGAGGCGTTCATCGCACCGCCCGGCCATGTGCTGGTGTCGGCGGATTACTCGCAAATTGAGCTGCGCATCATGGCGCATTTGTCGAACGATGCCGGTCTGTTAACTGCGTTCGCCGAAGACCGCGACATCCACAGCGCCACCGCATCGGAAGTATTCGGCGTGCCGCTGGCCGAGGTAAACAGCGAGCAGCGGCGCATGGCCAAAGTCATCAACTTCGGTTTGATCTACGGCATGTCGGCGTTTGGCCTGGCGTCGCAGCTCAATCTGGAACGCAGCGCCGCGCAGGCGTATATCGACCGCTACTTCGCGCGTTATCCCGGCGTGGCGGATTACATGCAGCGCACGCGCGAAACCGCGCGCCGTCAGGGCTACGTCGAAACCGTGTTCGGACGTCGGCTGTACTTGCCCGAAATCAACGCCAAAAACCCGCAGCGCCGCCAGGGCGCCGAGCGCGCCGCGATCAACGCGCCGATGCAAGGCACGGCGGCTGACCTCATCAAGCTGGCGATGATTGCGGTGCAGGGCTGGCTCGACACGCAGCAACTCGCCAGCCGCCTGCTGTTGCAGGTACACGACGAATTGATACTGGAAGTGCCTGAGCGTGAACTTGATCGCGTGCGGGCTGAATTGCCGGGGAAGATGTGTGATGTTGCAGTGCTTAAGGTGCCGCTGCGGGTGGGGGTGGGTTCAGGCGCGAACTGGGAGGCGGCGCACTGAGGCTGGCTTGCGTCGTGTTAGCGCCATTCGCTGATCGTGAGCCTGTCGAGTGGCACATTGCTTCGCCCGTTCGCCCAGATCGTGAGTTTGTCGAAGCGCTCAACTTCAGCCCGTTCGCCCTGAGCCTGTCGAAGGGCTGTCAACTGGAGTGAAGGCTTTCGCAGGACTGCTGACTGTTGGCCGGGGTAGCCCTAAAGGACTCCGATCCACTACGCGCTAAAGCGCGTGTGGAATCGTATGCCCGGCGGCTAGTCACTTTCTTTTGCTTCGCCAAAAGAAAGTGACCAAAGAAAAGGCAACCCCTGAACTACCAGGTGAAGAAGCTCGGCGAACTGAATGTTGTTGAAACGGGGAAACCCGTTGACCCGTCAGGCATCAAGGCAATGCTGGGACACGGCTATATATTGGTGGATGGGGTTCTCTGATGAGGGGCTGGACTCGAACCAGCATCAACGGTGGCATTTCTGCCCGACGCCCCTTTACCCATCAGGGTACACCGCACCAGAGATAATTTAAGTATACGACATGATCACTATTCAGATCGATAACCAGCAAATACGCCAGGCATTCACCCGCCTGGTGGCATCAGCCAAGGATCCGCGCCCCGTACTGGAGCAGATCGGCGAACTGCTGGTCGATTCAACCAGGCAGCGCTTCGGGGCTTCAATAGCTCCAGATGGTTCGCCTTGGGCGAAGAATTCACCGACTACGTTGATGCGTTACCTGAACGTATATAAAGGTGCGTTCAGCAAACGTGATGGCCGCCTGACCAAATCAGGGGCGAACCGTGTCACCAGCAAGAAGCCGCTGATCGGTGAGACCGGCAGCCTGTCGAGCCCGATCGATTACGCGGTGGAAGGTGGTGTGCTCGCCGTTGGCAGCACCATGATCTATGGCGCCGTTCAGCAGTTCGGCGCCAAGAAGCGAGAGTTCGGTGGCAAATCCCCCTGGGGCGACATTCCGGCACGGCCTTTTTTAGGTGTGTCTGATCGAGATAGCCAGAACATCCTCGATACGATTTCAGCCTATTTGGGTAACTCGGCTCGACCCTGATTCTTGTGTCATTGTATGGGACGCTGTTTTATTCGCGTGTCCCGTCAAGTCTCGATTCATGTCGCCAAATCCCATTTATCTCACTCACCCGCTGTATTTATCTCACCCCCCTTTAAACCCCGCTGATCCCCGAAACCCCAGAAACCGAGCCTGCCGGGTGGGCGTCAAAGAACTCGCCCTGCTTGGATGTTTTGATTTTTGTTTTTTGTAGCAGTGCTCAGACACCTTTGCCGCTGATCCACCCGCCAGTCTCAATTTCCGGCGGGGCTAAGAGGGGAGGAAGGTCAAAACCAGTGCGGCGATGACTGGACGGTTTTCACGCTGCCGTTAGGACGCCCATTCGGTGCTATGCGCTTCGCTTATTGACGTCCTGCCAGTGCGCCTTACGCGCGTTGGAATACGTTATTTGCCAAGTCCACACCCATTCGCGTAATGTTCATTTCGACTCTCCCCCTCATGACTGTTTGATGGAATCTTCAGTCTGGCACGTTACCGATGCCGTGGGTGGGGGGAGTCCACTCCATTGCCCTACACGCGCTGTAGCGATACACAACGAGGGAGCCTATGAACATTGAGACAACGAACGATCTCATCGAGGAGATTCTTGCGACTTGGCAAGCTCGGATCGGGGATGACTATCCGGGCTACCGGGGGCATGTCTATCGCATGTTCAATTTCTGCCTGGCCCTGCATCCCTGCACCGGGGAAGACAAGACGAAATTGGTCATCGCGGCGTGTTTTCACGATATTGGCCTTTGGTCAGACCACACTGTCGATTACATCCCGCCTTCGGTTGCCCAGGTAAAGCAGTATTTATCCGATAGCGGGCGGCAAGCGTGGTCGGAGGAAATTGGCCTGATGGTTGAAATGCACCACAAGGTGCGCGCCTATAGCGATGGCCGTTATCCGCTTGTCGAGCTATTCAGGAAAGGCGACCTGGTTGATTTTTCGCTCGGCTTTTTCACCTTCGGCATTCCCCGGTCGTATATCAAGGATGTCAAAAAAACCATCCCCAATAATGGCTTTCACAAATTTCTCATGAAAGGTGCAAGGGAGTGGTTTGCAAAACATCCGCTCAGCCCGCCGCCGTTCATGAAGTGGTAACGCATAACATGGTGCCCTGCACAACACGCGTAAGGCGCACTGGTAGGTCAATAAGCAAAGCGCATTGCGTCGGATGGGCGTCCCAACCACAGCGTGAAAACCGTCCAGTCACCGCCGCACTGGTTTTGACCTTCCTCCCCTCTCAGCCCCGCCGGAAATCGAGTCTGCCGGGTGGATCAGCGGCAAAGGTGTTTGAGCACTGCTACAAAAAACAAAATCAAAACATCCAAGCAGGGCGAGTTCTTTGACGCCCACCCGGCAGGCTCGGCTCTGCATAGCCAATCGACTAAGCCGCTAAAGCGGCAAGTCGCTGGTTAATTTCCGGGGTTTTGGGGATCAGCGGGGTCGCCTTTTCTTTGGTTACTTTCTTTTGGCGAAGCAAAAGAAAGTGACTTGCTGCCGGGCTACTCCCGGCCAATGGTCGGCAGTCTGGCGAAAACCTTCACTCCAGTTGACAGCCCTTCGACAGGCTCAGGGCGAACGGACTAAGTGGAGTGCGCTTCGGTCACGTTCAGCGCGAACGGTGCTGAGGGTATGGCTCAGAGGTGCCCCTACGGCATGCAATCCGCGAAACAATCGCTTAACGCTTCCCCCCAAACAAACTCCCCAACACCCCCCGAATAATCGACCGCCCAGCCTGGCTGCCGATGGCACGCGCAGCCGATTTGGTAAACGCTTCCAGCGCGCCTTCCCGGCGACCGCTTCCGCCGAGCACCCCACCCAGAATATCCCCCAAGCCACCACCGCTGGCAGCAGGCTCGGCCGCCCTGGCTGCCGGTTTCGCCGCAGCCGCTGCGGTTGCCGTCTGCTCAGCGCGCGCTTTCAGCGATTCATAAGCCGACTCACGATCAACGGCTTTATCGTAAACCCCCGCCACCAGCGAGGACTGCATCAACTGCCGGCGCTGGGCGTCGGTGATGGGGCCGAGCTGGCCCTGCGGCGGCACGATGAACGCACGCTCGACCACGCCGGGGCGACCTTTCTCGTCGAGCAAGGACACCAGCGCCTCCCCCACCCCGAGTTCGGTGATGACGGCGGCTTCGTCCAGCGCAGCGTTATCGCGCATGGTTTCGGCGGCGGCCTTGACCGCTTTCTGGTCGCGCGCGGAAAACGCGCGCAGGGCGTGCTGCACCCGGTTGCCGAGTTGCGACAGGATCTTGTCGGGCACGTCGGCCGGGTTTTGCGTGACGAAAAACACGCCGACGCCCTTGGAACGGATCAGCCGAACCACCTGCTCGATCTTGTCCACCAGCGCATCGGATGCATCGGTGAACAGCAGGTGGGCTTCGTCGAAGAAGAACACCAGTTTCGGCTTGTCGAGGTCGCCCGCCTCGGGCAGGTGCTCAAACAGTTCGGACAGCAGCCACAGCAGCAGCGTGGCGTACATTTTGGGCGCCTGCATCAGGGTGTCGGCCGACAGGATGTTGATGACGCCGCGCCCCTGGACAGTCTGGATCAGGTCGTCGATGTTGAGCATCGGTTCGCCGAAAATCCGCTCGCCACCCTGCGACTCCAGCGCCAGCAGGCCGCGCTGAATCGCGCCGATGGACGCCGACGAGACGTTGCCGTAATCGGTGGTGAACTGTTTGGCGTTCTCGCCCACAAAGGCCAGCATCGCGCGCAGGTCTTTCAGGTCGAGCAGCAGCAGGCCGTTGTCGTCGGCCACCTTGAATACCAGATTGAGCACCCCATTCTGGGTGTCGTTGAGATCGAGCATCCGCCCCAGCAGCAGCGGGCCCATGTCGGAGATGGTGGCGCGCACCGGATGGCCAGCCGCGCCGAAGGGATCCCACAGCGTGACCGGGTAAGCCTGATGCGCAAAGCCTTCGAGCTTGAGCGCTGCAACGCGTTCCTCCACTTTGGCATTGCCGCCGCCCGCTTGCGACACGCCCGACAAATCGCCCTTTACGTCCGACATGAAACACGGCACGCCGATACTGGAAAAATGCTCGGCCAGGGTTTGCAGGGTGACGGTCTTGCCAGTGCCGGTGGCGCCGGTGATGAGGCCGTGGCGGTTGGCCATCTGCGGCAGGATGGCGAGATCGGTGGTGGCGTTGCGGGCGATGAGCAAGGCGGGTGTCATGGTTGTTCCTGGGGGCTGGATACAGGGATTCTAATGCACGGCGTCACGCTGTCTGGAATGTGTCTATGCGCACGGCCCAATGTGGCGTATCCGGCTTGAAACCGCGCAACGCCCCCACATCTACTACGTATTGAATAGGGGAATGCCACATGCAGACCATCCGACCCGCCGCCGTTGCGGGCTTGTTCTACCCGGACAGCCCGATCGCGCTTAAGCACACCCTCAGCGGCCTGCTGGCGAACGCCAGAGCCGCCAAACTGCCGTGCCCGCCCAAGGCGCTGATTGTGCCGCACGCGGGTTATATCTATTCCGGCGCAGTCGCCGCCAGCGCCTATGCGCTGCTGGGTGAACTGCGCGGCCGCATCCGCCGGGTGGTGCTGGCGGGACCCACCCATCGCGTCTATGTGCGCGGGCTGGCCTTGCCCGAAGCGGATCGTTTTGCCACCCCGCTGGGCGAGTTGCCGCTGGATCGCGCAGGCATGCAGCAGTTGAAGGATTTGCCGCAGGTGATCCGCAGTGATGCGGCGCACCAACTGGAGCATTCGCTGGAGGTGCAACTGCCTTTTCTGCAGCAGGTGCTGGGCGACTTCCAGTTGCTGCCGCTGGCGGTGGGCGAGGCGACTGCGGCCGAGGTGGCTGAAGTGCTGGAACGGGTGTGGGGCGGCGGCGAGACGCTGATCGTGATCAGCTCCGACCTGTCGCATTTTCTGCCTGATGCAGCGGCTCGCAAGGTGGACGGCGCGACGGTGAATGCCATCCTGGCGCTGAGTCCGCAGCTCAATCACGAACAGGCCTGCGGCGCCACGCCGATCAATGGCCTGCTGCTGGCGGCGCGCCAGCATGGCCTGCGCCCGGTGCTGCTGGATGTGTGCAATTCCAGCGATACCGCGGGCGATCCCGGGCGGGTGGTGGGGTATGCCGCTTTCGCATTCGAGGCTGGAGCCTGTCCCGAGCAAAATCAAAAGGCCGATACGGCGCAGCCGGACGACAAAAAAGGTGCCGTCCTGCTGAAACTCGCGCGCGCAGAAATTGCCCAACAATTTGGACAGCCCCTGTCAGCGCTGCCGGACACACCCTGGCTGGCCGCACCTGGCGCCAGCTTCGTCACCCTCACCCGGCACGGCGAGTTGCGCGGCTGCATCGGCACCCTGGAAGCGCATCGGTCGTTGAGCGTGGATGTGCGGGCAAACGCAGTGGCTGCGGCGTTTCGCGATCCACGTTTTGCGCCACTTGGCCGTGCGGAGTTCGACGACATCCGGGTCGAGGTGTCGCTGCTGTCGCCAACCGAAGCGCTGGCTACGGACGATGAAGCCTCGGCGCTGGCTGCGTTGCGCCCGCATATCGACGGCGTGGTGTTCGAGTACCGGCATTTCAGGAGCACCTTCCTGCCGCAGGTGTGGGAGCAGTTGCCCGAACCGGCCGAGTTTCTGGCGCACCTGAAGCGCAAGGCGGGGCTGCCGGTGGATTTCTGGGCGGAAGGCGTGCGGTTGTCGCGTTATACCGTCAGCAAGTGGAAGGAGTCAGTCGCATGAGCATTTCCGAGTCGCACACCCCTGCGCGCTGGTGGCACGCGCTGCCCGACGGCCGCATCCAGTGCGACCTGTGCCCGCGCGACTGCAAGCTGCACGAGGGTCAGCGCGGCCTGTGTTTCGTGCGCAAGATGGAAGGCGGGCAGATGGTGCTCACCACCTACGGCCGTTCGTCCGGGTTCTGCGTCGATCCGATCGAGAAAAAACCGCTCAATCATTTCTACCCCGGCTCGTCGGTGTTTTCCTTCGGCACCGCCGGCTGCAACCTGGCGTGCAAGTTCTGCCAGAACTGGGACATTTCCAAGTCGCGCGAGACCGACATGCTGATGGATCAGGCGTCGCCCGACGAAATCGCCGCCGCCGCTGAAAAGAGCGGCTGCAAGAGTGTGGCCTTCACCTACAACGACCCGGTGATCTTCGCCGAGTACGCGATGGACGTGGCCGATGCCTGCCATGCGCACGGGCTGAAAACGGTGGCGGTCACTGCGGGTTACATTCACGCAGCGCCGCGGCGCGAGTTCTACGCCAAGATGGACGCGGCCAACGTCGATCTGAAAGCCTTCACCGAGGATTTTTATTTCAAGCTGACCGGCGCCCGTTTGCAGCCGGTGCTCGACACGCTGGTGTATCTGAAGCGCGAAACCAGCGTCTGGTTCGAAATCACCACGCTGCTGATTCCGGGGCACAACGATTCCGACGCCGAAATCACGGCAATGAGCCAGTGGATCATGCGCGAACTCGGCCCCGAGGTGCCGCTGCATTTCTCCGCTTTCCATCCCGACTGGAAAATGCGTGATATACCCCCTACTCCGGCGTCCACGCTCACGCGCGCGCGCGACATCGCGCTGAAGGCCGGGCTGCATTACGTCTACACCGGCAACGTGCATGACACTACGGGGGGCACCACCTTCTGCCCGGGTTGCCATGAGCCTTTGATCGTGCGCGACTGGTATCGCATCGACCACTACAGCCTGACCCCGGACGGCCACTGTCCGCATTGCGGCAGCGCCATCGCCGGGCAGTTCGGCGCGTTCAGCCACCCCTTCGGCAACCGCCGCATCCCGATTGCCCTGCATCCGGAGCAGCGGACATGAGCACATCCACGCTGGCTCACATCCCCGCCGGCGGCGCCACCATCGAAGGCATGCTGGAGATTCCGGAGCGCGCCGTCGGACTGGTGCTGTTCGCCCACGGCAGCGGTTCGTCGCGCCATTCGCCGCGTAATAACTATGTGGCCAGCGTGCTGCGGCAGGCTGGCGTCGCCACCCTGCTGATGGATTTGCTGACACCGGAAGAAGATCGCGATGTTGCCCAGCGCTTTGACATCGGCCTGTTGACGCAGCGCCTGCTGGATGCCGCACGCTGGGCGGGTTTACAGACCGCCACCCGCGAACTGCCGCTCGGCTTTTTCGGCGCCAGCACCGGCGCCGCCGCCGCACTCGAAGCCGCGGCGGCGCTGGGCGCGAATGCCAAAGCCCTAAAGGACTCCGATCCGCTACGCGCTGAAGCGCGTGCGGAACCGTATGCCGTGGTGTCGCGCGGCGGCCGCCCCGATCTGGCGAGTCGCCAGGCACTGGCAAGCGTGACGGCGCCGACGCTGTTGCTGGTCGGTGGCTTTGACGACGGCGTGATCGAGCTTAACCAGCAGGCCTACGACCAACTGCGTTGCGAGAAAAAACTGGTCATCGTTCCCGGCGCCACCCATTTGTTCGAGGAACCCGGCACGCTGGAAGACGTGGCGCGCCAGGCCGCGGCGTGGTTCACGCGCCACCTGGGCTAGGTTTTCCGAGGATGGCCTCGACTTCCGCATCCTCGACCTGCGGAAAATCGGCATAGAACTGCCCCACCGCGCGGAAAAATTCCGGCGCTTGCAGACACACCACCTCGTCGGCATAAGGCCGGATTTTCTCCAGCGTGTCCGGCGGCGCCACCGGCACCGCGCAGATCAGCCGCGCCGGTTTCTGCGCGCGCAGCGCATGCAGCGCGGAAATCATCGTCGCCCCGGTCGCCAGCCCGTCGTCCACCACGATCACGATGCGCCCGGCGGGGTCAATCGGCGGACGCAGCGGCGTGTACTGCGCACGACGCCGGCGGATCGTTGCCAGTTGGGTCTGTTTTTCCTGCTCCAGATACGCGGGGCTGCCGCCGGCCGATTCGGCGTAATCGGCGATATAGGTCCAGCCCGATTCGTCGATCGAGCCGATGGCGAATTCCGGGTTGAACGGCGCGCGCAGCTTGCGCACCAGCACCACGTCGAGCTCGCCGCCCAGCGCCCGCGCCAGCCGCTGCCCCATCGGCACCGCCCCGCGCGGAATGGCCAGGATCAGCGGACGCTGCCCCTTGTAGTCGGCTAGCGCATCGGCCAACCGGTCGGCAGCTTGATTGCGATTGGTGAAAATCATGATGAGCGCCTCGTGGCCTCGATCTCTTCATCATAGTTATCGTTCCACGACCATGCTGAATTGATCCGCGTGCGAGTCGTCTATAGCGAGCCATGCGCCGCCCAGAATTCGGCGGGCGTCAAAATCGGGTAGCGGTCGCGCAAGGCAAGCAACGCTTTATCGCCCGTGATTAACGCGTCGGCGCGTGATTGTTGCAGTGCCGCGGCCAGCGTGCCCTGCACAGGTTGATCGTTGAAATCCGTTAGCGCGGGGTCGTGAACGGGCGTCGGTTCAATCACCTCAGCCTGAATCGAAAGGCTATCCACCAGATCGTCGATTTCGGCGGCACTCAGCCCGTGGCGGTGCGCCAGCTTGGGCAACACCCGGCGCAGCTCGTCCACAATGAATACGGACAACACTACCTCCAGCGCGCCGTGTTTCCACGCGCCGATCAGCTTGCCCGGCACGCTGGCGGGATAGGCAATCCCCGACAGCAGGACATTCGTATCCAGCACCACCCGCAAGGTGGGCATGTTTAGCGTCCGGCGCGCGTGTCGGCGACAACGGCGTCGATTTCAGCCAGTCCTTCCGCCTCGGGCGTGTCGGCAAACCCCGCCTCAATGCGCTGGCACAGCGCGTCAAAGCGCGCCTGCATCCGGCGGATGCGCGCAAACAGTTGCGCATCCACCAGCGCCGCCACCGGCTTGCCGTCCTTGTTGATCACAATGCTGTCGTGCCGGTATTGCACCTGATTGAGCATCTCGCCCAGATTCTGGCGGAAGGCGACCGCGCTGGTTTCGTTAATCATGCTGTTTAACCGATATGATCGTAATGGTCAGTATGGTTGATGGTTAGAGGCTTGGCAAGTTTCGTCGCATTGTTTGTCGGAAAACTTTACATTTTTTGCCGCTCTCTCTCTCTCTCTCTCTCTCTCTCTCTCTCTCTCTCTCTCTATAAAAAAACCGCTACGAAACAATCATCTGAACCCGCGCGGCGCGCAGTGGCCTGAGTTTTGCGTGTTTCACCCGAACCAACGAACCCCATGAACGAACCCGGGTGGATTGCGTGAAAACCTGTTTCCCCATACACGTTTCAAGCCCAGGAGATCCCCATGAAACTTCGCATTACACTCATCGCCACCACCCTTGCCGCTACCGGGCTGGTTTCCGGCACCGCGCAAGCTGCCTTTTATCAAAGAGTAGGTGGGCTTTACGATGATGTACTTGACGTTACTTGGGGAGGAGTATGGGGTTATACCTCCTGGCAACTCGCCACCGACACTGCCGCTAACGATACTTCTGGAGGTTCCACTACTTGGCGCTTGCCCACCATTAGTGAGCTGACCTCTTTGTATAACGAGCCAACGATGGGTTTCCCCTACCTCAACCTCGCAAATTTCGGCAATGGACTATTCTGGTCCAGTGAGGAGGAGGTGTACTTTGTCATGGGTCAATCTTCTGAGTGCGATTACCAGACTTCCTTGTGCATCATTGAATCCGGCAAATCGTATAAATCCGGCGGATCGTACCCCTACAATATAGGCGACTATGGGGTAGTTGTAGAAGTGATGTCCGGTGATATCGCTCCCGTCCCCGAACCCGAAGCATGGGGGCTGATGCTATCCGGTCTGGCGCTGGTGGGGGCGGCGGCGAAACGGCGGCATGGGTAATTTGCTGCGTTGAGTTTTGCTACTTATTAAGTTGAAAAAAGCACGGGGGCAAAAGCCCCCGTGCTTTTTTCTATTCCCTGATTGTCTCGCCTACTCGTTCCACAACCACGCCGCACCGCGCACGCCACCCACAAGCTTAAAGAAACAGCGGTGAACGCGTTGGGGGGTATTTCTGTTTGGCGGGCGTTCGCACGCGATTCTGTTTCCCGTCGTCGTTGTCTGCGCTTGGAAAAAGCCCGAATCAGGCATATGCTTAGGCATATCTTTTTCGAGGGGGATGCCCATGCAATCGCAACGACTTGCCCGCTTGTTTCGCAATGGTCGCAATCAGGCTGTACGTATTCCGCGCGAATTTGAATTGCCGGGGGATGAAGTCATCATCCACAAGGACGGCGACCGCCTGATTCTGGAGCCGGTCAAAACGCGCAATTTGCTGGCCGTGCTTGCCAGGCTGAAACCGGTGACGAGTGTTTTTCCTGATGTGGACAGCGGGCTGTTGCCGTTGGATGACATTAAGTTGTGAGCACGCCGCCGCGTTACCTGCTGGACACGAATATGCTGTCCGCGCTTGCGAAACAGCCAGGCGGGCGGGTGGCTCAGCGCATCACTGAACTCGGGGCGGGCGCTGTCGCCACCAGCCTGGTGGTGGCATGCGAAATCCGTTTTGGTCTGGCTAAAAGCGGGTCTGCGCGGCTGATCGAAAATGTGACGCAGGTGATGGACTGCATCGAGATTATTCCGCTGGAAGCCCCGGTGGATGAGCACTATGCCGACATCCGCAATGCCCTTGAACGTGCAGGCACGCCGATTGGTCCCAATGATCTTTTGATTGCCGCCCATGCCCGAGCACTGAACATGATTCTTGTAACTGACAACGTGCGGGAGTTTTCGCGGGTGCAGGGTTTGGTGGTGGAAAACTGGCTGGAATGAAAGATTCAGAACGGTCTGCCTATTCGTTCCACAACCACGCCGCCCCGCGTACCCCGCTCGAATCACCGTGTTGCGGCGGCGCCAGCCGGGTATCCACTCGGTCGGAAAACACATAGCGCCGCCATAGCCGGGGCACGGTGTCGTAGAGCCGGGCGATGTTCGACAGGCCGCCGCCGAGCACAATCACATCCGGGTCGAGCAGATTGATGACGCTGGCGAGCGCACGCGCCAATCTTTCTTCGTAACGCGCGAGCGTGGCGTTGCACGGTGCGTAGCCTGCGGCGGCGAGCTGCGCGATTTCGATTGCTGGTAGGTCTTCGCCGCCATAGCGCACATGGTCGGCGGCGAATCCGGGGCCGGACAGCCAGGTTTCGATGCAGCCTTTTTTGCCGCAGTAGCAGGCGGGCGCGGTTTCCAGCTCGCGCGGACTCGGCCACGGGTGGATGATCGCCTCGCCGGTGGCGGGGTGCGTGCCGGTGGATACACGGTCGGACGGCGCAGCGGCGAATTGAAAGTAGGGCAGCGGCGAGTGCCCCCATTCACCGGCAATGGCGTTGATGCCGTGCAAGGCGTGGCCGCGCACCACTACGCCGCCGCCAACGCCGGTGCCGATAATCACGCCGAATACGGTTTCTGCACCTGCTGCTGCGCCGTCGGTGGCTTCGGACAGCGTCAGGCAGTTGGCGTCGTTGGCGAGGCGGATTTCACGATTCAACGCCATTTCGAGATCGCGTTTCAGTGGTTGGCCGTTGAGGCAGGTGGAGTTGCAGTTTTTCATTTTGCCGCTGGCGGGCGAGATTGCACCGGGGGTGCCCACGCCGACTGAGCCGCTTTGCCCGAGTTTGCTTTCAGCCTGCTGAATCAGCGCGGTAATCGCGGTGACGGTGGCGCGGTAGTCATTTTGCGGGGTGGCGACGCGGCGGCGCAGGATTTCGCTGCGTCGCACGCATCGGATGGCTCTGCTTGCCCCACACGTCCCAGCATGTCACCGGGCACGCTGCGTAGGAAAAATCCGTCAACTGCAATTGCTCGATGCGCGCGGCCACCTTGGCGTTGCCCCCACCCGCGTTGGAAATGCCCGTTAAATCGCCCTTCACATCCGACATGAAACACGGCACGCCGATGCCCGAAAAGTGTTCAGCCAGCACTTGCAGGGTGACTGTTTTACCCGTGCCCGTTGCGCCGGTAATCAGCCCGTGGCGGTTGGCCATTTGCGGCAGCAGGAAAACCTCGGTCTTGTAGTTTTTGGCAATGCGTTGCGAGTCGGTCATGAGTTGTCCTCGTTGAAATCGAATTATCATTCAGTTCGCGCGTTGAGTTTGTAAAGTGTGGCAAGACCTTATGCGTTCAAGCTTGCAGGGGCTAACGGTATTTCCAGGCTTGCGGTCAAACCGCCTTGTGCGCGGGATGCCAACCCGATTTTCCAGTGGTGGACGCGGCAGATTTCCTTGACGATGGCAAGCCCGAGCCCGCTGCCGCCGCTAACGGGATTGCGCGATGTTTCAAGCCGAACAAAGGGCAGAAATACGCGTTCGCGTTCCGCTTCGGGGATGCCGGGCCCGCAGTCGCGTACCTCAATCAAGGCCGAATGCGGGCGCAATGACAGGCTGACTTCGACCGGGCCGTTGCTGTAGCGCTGTGCGTTCTCGATCAGATTGCGCAGCACGCGCGACAGACCCGACCGGTTGCAACGGGCATAGCCGGTTTCGCCCGAGAAATGGACGCTTGATCCGCTGCCGGATAACTCCTCGCATGTCTGTGATACCAGCGCCGATAATTCCAGCGGCACCCCGGCATCGGCAGCGACGCCCCGGCTGAAATTCAGGAACTCGGCAATCAGGTTTTCCATCTGTTCCAGATAGCGGTTGAGGTCACTGAAGGTGGCGGCATCAGGCGTTGCTTCGGCAAGCTCAAGTGCGAGTTTTGCCCGCGTCAGCGGCGAGCGCAGGTCATGCGAAATGCCCGCCAGCAGCGTGGTGTGATTCTGAATCAAGGCGTGTATTTGCTGCGCCATGTGGTTGAAGCTGTGTACCAGTTCGTCCAGCTCTTCCACGCCCGCCTGGGCGTCGAGCTGCAAGGCATGGCCTTGTCCGACGCGGGCGGCTGCCCGTCCCAGCTCCCGCAGGTGGCCGGTGAGCTTGTAGGCCACCACCACGGAAGCGGCAAAACTCAGCACCAAGGTGACGGAAAGGATGAGCAACAGAGCCAGATAAGGGCCTGTCCCAATACGGCTATGCGGAAAACTAAAACGGATCGTGCGGCTTGTAACGGGAATATCGATTGCATACTCGTTGCCGTTTTTCATGACCTGCACCGGTATCCCTAGCCGCCGAGTCAGCGCATCTTGCAGCAAGCCGGCGTAGGGCAGCACGGTGGGCGCACCCTGCACCGGCCCGTGAGCGACAGCAAGGCGCAAGTGATAGCTTGCGCCGAGCCGCTCGAGCAAGGCATCGAGCTGTGCGGGCGGTGCTGCCGCCAGCGTGCGGGTTGTTTGCGCGATGAGCGCGGCCAGGTCATCGGTGGAAGAACGGATCAACGGCCAGACGATGAGCTTGACCGTAATGGAATAGGCAATGATCTGGAACAGCAGCATGAACCCCAGAATGGCGAGCGCGCTGCGCCCGAACAGCGAGCGCCGGGTGAGTCGCGGCCACTTCACCCGCAGCCTTCCGGCGCGAAGAGATAACCCGCGCCGCGCGCGGTGCGGATGAAGCACGGCGCGTCCGGCTGCGCCTCGATTTTTCGGCGCAGGCGCGCAATGCGCACGTCGATAGACCGGTCGTAGGGCAGGCGGCCGTCATCGCCTGCCAGCGCCACCAGTTGTTCGCGCGACAGCACCCGTCTGGGGTGTTCGCACAGCACCTTGAGCAGGACGCAGTCGCCCGCAGTAATCCGTACCTCCGCACCCTGCCGCGTCAGCGTGTGGCTGGCGGCGTCGAAGCGGAAGTCGCCAAAAACGTGGTGTGACGCCGGCGCGGGCAGCGCAGTTTTTTCGCGCCGCCGCAACACCGCCTGGATGCGCGCCACCAGTTCGTGCGCGCTGAACGGCTTGGGCAGATAGTCGTCTGCGCCGAGTTGCAGGCCGACGATGCGGTCGGATTCCTCGCCGCGCGCGGACAGGATAATGACTGGCAAATTCGGCGCAATGCGGCGCGTGATCGACAGTCCGTCTTCGCCCGGCAGCATCAGGTCCAGTACTGCCAGGTCGAAGGATTGCTCGGCCAGAAGTTTGTCCATCGCGGTCGCGCAGTCGGCAACCGCAGTCGTCATGCCGTGCTGGCTGAAATAGCGCACCAGCATGGCGGCCAGTTCCCGGTCGTCGTCTACGACAAGAATTCGAAGTGTGCTCATCGCGCGAATTTAGCACGTTGCCGACGCGTGGCGCGCTCCCTGCCATGCGCCGAAACACATTGTCATAAATTGTCATGAAGGCGAAACGCCAGGGCAATGCGGCTGCACCAGAATGGCTTCAACGCTCGCAGTCCGCGTTGCTTGCACCCTACAACCATTCAGGAGACGCACATGACACACCGTATTTCCAAACTTGCTTTAGCGCTTGGCGCACTGCTGTCCGTCCAGGCGGGCGCCGTCACGCTGACGTTTATCGAGAATAACGACTTGCACGCGCACCTCACGCCGCATCTGGACAAAGTCGTGAAGAACGGCCAGGCGGTGTACGAGTCGCGCGGCGGCTTGGCGCGCGTGGCGACGCTGGTGAAACAGATACGCGCCAGCAATCCGAATACGGTGCTGATGAACGTGGGCGACACCTATCACGGCGGCGTTGAAGCGCTCTACACCCTGGGCAACGCGGTGATCGACCCGCTCAACGCGTTGGGCGTGGATGTGGGCGTGCCGGGCAACTGGGATTTTGCCTACGGCCCCAACGTGCTGCGCCTGCGCTACGTCAATACGTTGACGACGACGCAAAAAAACCTGCTGCAGAGAACGGTGAGCATCACGATCAAGAAGCCGGCGTTTCCCAATATCGCCGCCAATATGCAATCCACCTCGGGCGCCAATGCGGGCGGCTTGTTGCTGCCGGGAACGTTTACCAAAACGGTCGGCGGGGTGCAGGTCGGCTTCATCGGCCTGACCTCCGACATCGTGGTGCAGATGGACTCGCTGCTGGCGACCGGGCTGTCGTTCACCCAGGGCGAAACGGCCTATCGCGACCTGGTCAACAGCCAGGCGCAAACCCTGCGCAGCCAAGGCGCGCAACTGGTGATGGTGATGAGCGAGCTGGGGCTGCAAAAAGATTACCGGCTGGCGGATGTGATTAATGCGGGCGCAGTCGATGTGTTCTTTTCGGCGCATACGCACGACACGATTTTTACCCCGCTGAAAACCAAAAGCGGCGCGCTGGTGGTTGAGGCCGGGCACGACGGCTGGCTGGGGCGCATGGATGTCGATGTCGTCAGCGGTCAGGCACCGGTGTTCAACTGGACGCTGTTGCCGGTCGATGCAAGCATCGCCGACGATGCCGCGATGAAGGCGCTGATCGATAGCGCGCGTGCGCCTTTCCTCGTCGCCAACCCGAACCTGACCGTGCCGATGAACGGCATGACGCTCAAGCTCACCCAGCCGATCAATACCGTGCTGGGCCATGTGAC